>Ga0213875_10002455_pt1 | contig 11068 bp, 7 predicted proteins | sample BarmaccomBMRX_R8_FD_160105 | JGI IMG/M metagenome (GOLD analysis project Ga0213875, IMG submission 160105) | Root-associated microbial communities from Barbacenia macrantha in rupestrian grasslands, the National Park of Serra do Cipo, Brazil - RX_R8 | ecosystem: Host-associated > Plants > Roots... | reverse complement strand
GTCTTTTTCGGTCTGTTCCTGCAGTTCATCCGCGGTTGGCATTTTTATTATGATATCCCGGCGCGCCTCATCACTGGATCGCTGAATCCGCTCTGATACACTTGTCTCTTCCCAAGTGATCGCATCACAAGCAACACCTCGGTCGCGGTTGCGCTACCTGGAACTGCTGATCCTGCTAGGCGCCCTGCAAGCGTTCGCGCCGCTCTCGATCGATATGTATCTGCCGGCTATGCCGGTGATCGAGAAGGTGTTTCGCACCTCCACGGCAGCGGTTCAGATGACGATGGTGACGTTTCTTTTGGGATACGCGCTTGGCCAACCGCTGTATGGGCCCATTACCGACCGTTTCGGGCGCAAGCCTCCGCTGTACGCGAGCCTGCTGGTGTTTATCGCCGCCTCGGCTGCGTGCGCGTTGTCCCCTTCGATCCCTTGGATGTCCGCCTTCAGGTTGGTGCAAGCGATCGGGGCTTGCGGCGGCGCGGTAATGTCTCGAGCCATGGTCACTGATATGTTTCCGGCGAGCGAACTGCGCCGTATTTTTTCGATGCTGGTGCTGGTGCTGGGCGTATCGCCCGTGGTCGCGCCGCTGATCGGGAGTTATCTGCTGGTCTGGTTCGGATGGAACTCCGCCTTCGTAGTTCAAGCGCTGCTCGGGACTCTCTGTCTGATTGGCATGCACTTCCGCCTGGATGAATCGCTCGCGCATGACGCCCGCCGGCCGCTGCACTTCGATCTCATCAGGTCGGCTTACACGCGGCTGTTCCGCGATAAAACCTTTCTGGGGGCATCAGTGGTCTGTGGCTTCAGCTCGGCTGGAACGTTCGCCTATATCACGAGCGCGCCATTCGTGTTCATCGTTCTTTATAAGGTGCCGACCGAGCGGTTCGGCTGGCTTTTCGGAGCCGTTGCCGCGGGTATGGTGGTGGCTTCGCAGATTAACGGACGTATGTCGCACCGCGTTCCGCTGTGGCGCGTGCTGCGGCTTGCGAACCTGGTTCAGCTTGTAGCGGGAATACTGCTGCTTGGGAGTGTCCTCAGCGGCATCGGAGGTTTGCTGGGTGTTTTCGCGGGCGTTTTCGTTTACGTCTCGGCGCAGGGCTTTGTGTTCCCGAACGGATCGGCCATTGCCATGATGCGGCACGGCGATATCGCCGGCACAGCCTCGGCGCTGCTTGGCACGAACCAGTTTTTGATCGCTGCCATCGCCACGATATTCCTGGGCTTCATCGACAACCCGGCGCTGCCGATGGCACTCGTAATTGCTGGATCGGCGGTCGCATCGACGCTGCTCAATTTCCTGACGTTGGGCGCCAAGCTGGAGCTGGCGCCGCAAGCGGCGGGCTGAATTTGAACTTGCCGCGAAGAGTCGCGACACTGCACGCAGGAGGAGTGCGGGCGCCACAGTCCCAATCCGTTCGGAGCGTGGTCACCCCCCGAAATCAGTAAGAACCCAAGCACCAGACTGAGGCCTCCGCGCCGGCACGAGTGAATCACCCGCCTCGCTCCACCCATTTCGCTCCCTTATCAATAACCTCCGTGCGCGCGCCCCCGTCCGCCGCGTCGCCTGTGCTATTCCGGTTCCGGAGGAAACAATGTTACCTGCGCCAATCACGTCCATCCATCACTCGCCCGCCGATCGCGCCGCCATCAACCGTGCCAACTCTCAACATTCCACCGGTCCTCGCACCGAAGCGGGCAAGCAGCATTCCTCGCTCAACGCCCTGCGCCACGGCTTAACGGCCGCCTCCGCCGTTCTCCCCTCCGAAGACCCGGCCGCCTTTGAAGACCATCGCCGCCAGTTTTTCCAGGAATACCAACCCGCCACTCCCACTGAATCGCAGCTCGTTCAGGAGCTCGTTGACACTTCTTGGCGCCTCAACCGCATCCCGCTGCTCGAGGCCAATGTCCTCGCGCGCGCCGCCGCCCCCGTCCCGCTCGACCAGGAAATCACCTTCGACATCGTCGACGCCCATCGCCTCCTAGCCAACCTCGGCATCCAAGGCCAGCGCCTCTCCCGACAGTTCCAAAAGAGCCTCAACACCCTCCGCTCTATCCAAGAGGACCGCGCCGAGCGCGAGCGCCGCGATCTCAAAGACGCCGCCGCTCTACTCGAACTCCATAAACGCAAAGGAGTTTCCTGGGAGCCGGCCGATCATGGCTTCGTTTTTTCAAAACAGCATGTGGAACGCTTCGCCGAACGTGCGATGCGCCTCAACGAAGCCCGCCACATCGAACATGTTCGCTTTCACCTGCGTCCAATGGCCGCCACCATGCCCTAACCACCTCCTCTCCACTCCTCCTCCCGAACCATTGAACCCGCGCCGTCAACCATGTTTCAATATGAAAGACATCCCTTCCTGAGAGAACACTGGAGGACAATCCGAATTGAATGCTGCAATCCTCGCCCTGGAGGACGGTACGGTCTTCGAGGGCGCCAGTTTTGGTGCGCCGAAAGACAGCCTGGGCGAGGTGGTCTTCAATACCGCCATCACTGGCTATCAGGAAATCTTCACCGACCCCTCCTACGCCGGCCAGATCGTCGTTCTCACGAATCCCCAAATCGGAAACTACGGCGCGAATTTGTACGATCAGGAAGCAGCGCGGCCCTACATCGAAGGCTTAGTCGTCCGCGAGTTCTCGAAAGTCGCTAGCAACTGGCGATCGGAAGAAAACGCCGAACAGTTTCTCTCGGAAAACGGAATCCCCGTAGCCGCCGAGATCGACACTCGCGCCCTGGTACGCCATCTGCGTACCCGCGGTGTTATGCGCGGCGTCCTATCGATAAGCGGCTCTGATCGCAAGGAACTGATCGAACGCGCCCGGCATGCGCCGTCCATGGCCGGGCTCGATCTCGCAACCCGGGTTTCCACTGCGTCAAATTATTCCTGGGATCAGCCCGTAACGTCCTGCTCCCCGTCGGACCAGAATGCGAAACCGGTTGAGCAGTTCTGCCACGTAGTGGCCTACGACTACGGAATCAAGCGCAATATTCTGCGGCGCCTCGTGCAGGTGGGCGCGCGCGTTACGGTGGTGCCCGCGCTCACTTCCGCCGAAGACGTGCTCGCGCTCAACCCGGACGGCGTGTTTCTTTCCAATGGCCCCGGCGACCCCGAGCCGCTCGAGTTTCAAGCCCGCGAGGTCCGCAAGCTGATCGGCAAGAAGCCTGTGTTCGGCATCTGCCTCGGACATCAGATTTTGGGTCTCGCGCTCGGCGGCAAGACTTACAAACTCAAATTCGGGCACCGCGGCGCTAATCATCCAGTGTTAAATCGCATCACCGAAAAGGTCGAGATTACGTCGCACAATCACGGCTTCGCGGTGGATCCCGATTCGCTGAACCTGAGTGACGTCGATCTGACGCACGTGAATCTGAACGATCAAACGCTCGAGGGTTTCCGGCATCGACGCGAGCCCGTGTTCTGTGTGCAGTATCATCCCGAAGCGTCGCCTGGGCCGCACGATTCGCATTATTTGTTTAACGATTTCATGGAAATGATCAAGGAATTCGGCGGAAAATAACGAGTGCCTCGCCGCAACGACATCCATCGCATCCTGATCGTCGGTTCCGGCCCAATCGTCATCGGCCAAGCTTGCGAATTCGATTACTCCGGCGCTCAGGCTTGCAAGGCGCTCAAGTCCGACGGCTATGAGGTGGTGCTGATCAATTCCAATCCGGCCACCATCATGACCGATCCCGATTTAGCGGACCGCACCTACGTCGAGCCTTTGAGCGTGGCTTTCGCCGAAGAGGTAATCCGGCGTGAGCGTCCGCACGCGCTGCTCTCGACAGTGGGCGGTCAGACGGGCCTCAATTTGTCCGTCGATTTGGCCGAAGCGGGCGTGCTCGACAAATATCGCGTCGAACTCATCGGCGCGAAGATCGAATCCATCAAGAAAGCCGAAGACCGCCTGTTATTCAAAGATGCCATGCGCAAAATTGGCCTCGAAACGCCGCAATCGCAACTGGTGAATAACGTGGAGGATGGATTGGCCTATGCCAGGCGCATCGGCTATCCGGTGATTCTGCGGGCGAGCTTTACACTCGGCGGTTCTGGCGGAGGCATCGCCTACAACCGCGAAGACCTCACTGAGATCCTGGAGCGCGGCCTGGATCTCTCGCCGGTCCACGAGGTCCTGATCGAAGAGAGCGTCCTGGGATGGAAAGAGTTTGAGCTCGAAGTGATGCGCGACCTGGCCGACAATGCCATCATCGTCTGCTCCATCGAGAATTTCGATCCGATGGGAGTGCACACCGGCGATTCGATTACCGTCGCGCCCGCGCAAACGCTCAGCGATCGCGAGTATCAGATGATGCGCGATGCATCGCTGCGTTGCCTGCGCGAGATCGGCGTAGACACCGGCGGCTCCAACGTGCAGTTCGCAATCAATCCGGAAAATGGACGCATGGTGATCGTGGAGATGAACCCGCGCGTCTCGCGCAGCTCCGCGCTCGCCTCCAAAGCCACCGGATTTCCGATCGCCAAGATTGCCGCCAAGCTGGCTGTCGGTTATCGCTTGGATGAAATCAAGAACGATATCACTCAAGTCACTCCAGCCTGCTTCGAGCCAACCATCGATTACGTCGTCGTCAAAATCCCGCGCTGGCAGTTCGAAAAGTTCCCAGGCGCCGAGCCGGTTCTTGGCACGCAGATGAAGTCGGTGGGCGAAGTGATGTCCATCGGCCGCACTTTTAAGCAGGCGCTCTCCAAGGGTTTGCGCAGTCTCGAGACCGGCAAATCGTCCAACGCCGAAACTTTCGATCCCGCGCTGATCCGGCAGCGTTTGATTACTCCGAATCCCGAGCGTCTCGGATACATTCGCTTTGCTCTCGAACAAAACTGGAGCGTGGAACAAATCCACGAGATCACTTGCATCGATCCGTGGTTTTTGAAGCAGCTCCGCGAGATAGCCGACCTGGAACGCGATCTTTCAGGCCAAAATCTGTCCGCCCTTTCGCGCGATCGAATTGTGCGAGCTAAACGCGATGGCCTCTCCGACACGAGGTTGGCGCGTTTGTCAGGCGCGGACGCAAACGCCGTGCGCGCGCGCCGCAAGGAACTCGGTGTCACGGCGGTATTTAATCGCGTGGATACCTGCGCCGCGGAATTCGAAAGCTTTACGCCTTATCTTTATTCGAGCTATGAATCGGAAAACGAGGCCGACGCAAGCGATCGCAAGAAGATCATGATCCTCGGCAGCGGTCCCAACCGCATCGGGCAGGGCATCGAATTTGATTACTGCTGCTGCCATGCCGCGTACGCGCTCGCCGGATTCGACCATGAATCGATCATGGTGAATTGCAATCCTGAAACGGTCTCTACCGATTACGACACCAGCGATCGCCTGTATTTCGAGCCGCTCACGCTCGAAGAGGTGCTGAATATCTGCGATGTCGAGAAGCCCGACGGCGTTATCGTTCAATTCGGCGGCCAAACTCCATTGAATCTCGCGCTGCCGCTCAAAGCCGCGGGCGTGCCCATCATCGGGACCGATCCGGCCGATATCGATCTCGCGGAAGATCGCAAACTGTTTGGCAAGCTGCTGGACGATCTCGGAATTCCGTCGCCTGCGAACGGCACAGCCACCAGCGCCGAAGAAGCCTGCGCCGTGGCTCGCCGGCTCGGTTATCCGGTGCTGGTGCGTCCCAGCTACGTGCTGGGCGGCCGCGCCATGGTGATTGCGTACGACGAAGAAATGGTTCGCCGCTATATGCACGAAGCGGTGGTCTTCTCGCATGAGCGTCCGGTGCTCATCGATCGATTCCTCGAAGACGCCACCGAAGTGGACGTAGACGCGCTCGCCGATCGGGATGGAAACGTTTTGATCGCCGGCATCATGGAACATATCGAAGAAGCGGGCGTGCATTCAGGCGACAGCTCGTGCGTGCTTCCGCCGCAGGGCCTCTCGGGCGCCGTGCTCAAAACAATTCAGGATCACACCGAGCGGCTGGCTCGAGCGTTGCACGTCATTGGATTGATGAATGTGCAGTATGCGATCAAAGACGGTGTGGTGTACGTGCTGGAAGTGAATCCGCGCGCCTCGCGCACCGTTCCCTACGTCAGTAAAGCGACTGGTGTGCCGCTGCCGAAGCTGGCGGTGGGCTTGATGGTCGGCAAGAAGCTGCGCGATTTCGAACATCTCACTGGAGGCCGTACTTCGGGCGTTCTGCCGGTGCCGCAATGCTTCGTAAAATCGCCTGTGTTCCCGTTTGGAAAATTTCCCGGCGTCGATCCCGCGCTGGGCCCGGAGATGCGATCGACAGGCGAAGTGATGGGTGTGGGAGAGAATTTCGGCGAGGCATTCAGCAAGGCCCAGTTGAGCGCGGGCACTCCGCTGCCCGATAGCGGCGTCGTTTTTATTAGCGTGAACGATCGCGATAAAGCCGCGGCGGTGGAAGTTGCAGCGAAGTTCGCCGAGCAAGGATTTCAGCTCGCCGCCACGCGCGGCACCGCGGCCGTTTTGAAGGCTGCCGGTCTCGAAGTGAAAACAGTTTTCAAAGTGAATGAAGGGCGGCCGAACGCAGTGGACATTATGAAGGCCGGTTCGGTAAAGCTGGTGATTTACACCACCACCGGCGGCCACACGTTCAAAGACGAGCGGGACATTCGCCGCACGGCAGTCGCTTACCGAGTCCCGTGCATCACGACTCTGAGTGGTGCCAAGGCCGCGGCGCAAGCAATCGTTTCACGCAAGCGCGATCCGATCCGTGTTTGGAGTTTGCAGGAAATCCACAGACCCGCGAGCGTTACCGCTGGCTCAAGTGGCCGGCTTTAACCCGGCTTGTGAATTGCGCCGAGCCGCCGCGCGGAATGCTCAACGTCTGCCATTTATCTCCGCACAGGTGTTTTGCCAGAAACACAATTTGGCCGCAGTGATAGGGCAAATGCGCCACCTGGCGATTGATGGCTTGCATTACCGAATGCGCTTCACCGCGAATGGTGATGGTGCGGCCGAGGTCGGAGTCTGAAAGTGACTCCAAAGTCCCGAGCAAACACTGCCAGCCGTTCTCCCAAAGCTCCAATAACGCTTCGCGGGTATCGGGAGGGTCCGAGAATTCTGCATCGCGATCGCGAAACGGCTTTTCTCCGTCGCTAGACAGAAAATCTGTCCAGCGCGAGCGCATGTTCCCGGCCATGTGCTTCACGATCACTGCGATCGAATTCATTTCTTCATCGAGCACGGCGAAAAGTTGATCATCGCTAAGTTGTTCCATGGCGCGCTCGGCGAGCTTCTTGTAATACCGGAAGATCGTGATCGAGTCTTCCACGTACGACGTGGTGAACCGTAGGGCCATGCAACAATCTTGGCAGAGTCTAAGGTTTCGCCGCTTCTTGCAAGTATGCCAGTATCGAGCGGAGCTCGGCGTCATTGTAAGCGCCGATTACCGACGAGTGACGCCACGTGGTCCCTTCGGCGACCTTCAAAGCGGACGGCTCAACCGTTCGCAGAACGGGCGGAACAGACGTTAGATCGTAGAACAGCGCGTGCGTTTTGCCTTGGCTGACAATCAGCGCCGGCATGGTCTCGCCATCTACAGTGACACTGCGAACGTCCGGCGTCGCGAGCGCGCGCAATGCCGCGGGATCGGAGGGAATGTTGGCGATCGGCGTTGTCACGGAAATTCCGATGCCATTAATCTCGTGGCACGTCGAGCAGCGCCCAAAGCCTCGGACGGCATCGAAAAAAAGCGCGCGGCCTCGCTCGGCTTCCGCGGAAAGCGGCGGCCCCGAGGGACCTTCAGAAACTGCTCCCGGTCCTAAATTAATCGATGGATTTGCGATGCCGTTCAAGCCCGCAACGTATGCGATCACGGCCCCCAAATCGACGCGCGAAAGCGTGGTTCCAAAGCCGAGCATGGCGGTTCCCGGCAGTCCGCGCATGATGGTGTTCGTAATGTATGTTTGATCGAACCCGCGGCCTGCGAGTCTCGGCGCGCCCGCCGGCGCCCCTTTGGCACCATGGCAATATCCAGTGGCGCAGGATTGCGCGAACACTTGCTCGCCGCGCTTCACATCGGAAATGCCTTGCGACCAACCCAGCACCGGAATTGCGAAGAACAAAATAGCCCGTTTCACTTCGATGCTTCCGGTAATGCGAACGCGATCAATGCGGATCCTGCGCGCCAGTTCTGGCCGGGAAACAACGCTGCGAGCTGCCCCCCCGTGATGGCCTGTTGCCATCCGGTGGGAGTCGCGATGTATTGGCGGCCACCCACGGAATAAGATACCGCCGAGCCGCGATTACCCGCGCCGGTTTGGTAGTTCCACAGCTTGTTGCCGGTGCGCGCGTCGAGCGCAAAGAAATCGCCTTCCGGATCGCCGGTGAACACCAGGTCGCCCGCGGTTGCGAGTACGGAGGCCAGCAGGATGTATCGATATGGCATGCTCCATATGCGCTTGCGCGTGATCGGATCCCATGCATCCAAGTGGCTGTACGTCGTGCGATTGGGCGGCAGCTTGAGTGAAAACCTACCGTTGGCATGAAAGCGGCCTTCGATCGCTTCACTCGAGGTGGACGTCAGGTCATTGCAGACTTCATTCATAGGCGCGTAAATATAACCGGTGCGCGGCGAGTAGGCTATCGAGTTCCAACTTTTCGCTCCAGCGGCGCTCGGACAGGTGTTTACGACTTTACCCGATTCGGGCTCTCTGCGGCCCACCAGCTTGCCGTCTTCGGTGATGCCTGAAATCCAGGTCTGCACTTCCGGCAGGGAGAAAGCGCCGATGAATTCGCCAGTAACACGATCCAGAACGAAGGTAACACCGCTTTTATTGACGTGCACCAGCAGCTTTCGCATTTGGCCGTTGAGGGGGCGATCGATGAGCACGCATTCGTAGGCCGAGTCGAAGTCCCACAAATCATCGGGGATTTCCTGGTGATACCAGCGCAGCTTACCGGTGTCGGCATCGAGCGCCACGACGCTCGCGGTGTAGAGATTGGCTTCCTTTCCTTTGGCGCCCTCGACCAGGCGATCCTCGTCGTTGAAATCGCCGCTCGCGTTCCCGGTGCCCCAATAAACCAGATTCAACCGCGGATCGAACGAGCCAGTCATCCAGGGCGCGCCGCCGCCCAGTTTCCAGCTATCGCCCTTCCAGGTCTCGTGACCTTTTTCACCAGGGGCGGGAATCGCGTACCAGCGCCATGCGAGACGGCCCGTGTTAGCGTAGAAAGCCGTTAAGTAGCCGCGATGCGCGGCGTCGCCTCCAGTGCCCCCAACGATCACCTTATCTTTTACTAGAAGGGGCGCAGCCGTGATGTCGCAGCCGCACTGGCGGGGATCGTCGACGCTGACCTTCCACTGCTCAGCCCCGGTTTTCTGATCGAGCGCGACGACAAAATTATCGGTAGTGCCGAAGAATACCTTACCATCGCCCACCGCCACGCCGCGGTTTTGCAGGAATGTCATGCCGCCGGGCCGGCCAGGTCGAGGCGTTGGATATTTGTACTGCCAAAGCGGGCGACCGGTGGCCGCATCCAACGCGAATACCTGAATGCGGGGCGTAATGAGGTACATGACGCCATCCACTACGATTGGCGTGCACTGTAAATTCTCCGCATAGTCGCCGGTCTGGAACATCCAAACCGGCACGAGATTTTTTGCGTTGCTGCCGTTGACCTGATCAAGCGCGCTATAGCGCCAGGCGAATGCGGTGCCGCCGTACGATGGCCAATTCGCATAAGTGGCGCCGTCGAAGGGATGATCTTGGGCGTTGCTTGCAGCCGAGACGGCGAGCAAGGCCGACACGGCGAACAGAAATCGCATCGTGTTCCATCATAGAATATCGGGACCGGGCTGGAGACGCGCCCGAGAAGAGTGATATAGAAACGGCTGATATAATAGTCGGTCGCGTTGCGTCCTTCGCCGATGCGGCGTCGCTTGGGAGGCAAGATGAAAAAGCTGTTCTGGATGGTCACCGCTGGTTTAACGATTGCCGGCACCGGATGGATTTTGGATGGCGCCGGAGGCAAAACCGATAAGATCGATACCAAGGATCTGGTGACGGGTCAGCAGGCCTTTGCGGACTATCGCACCGAAAAGCCGGGGCTCTTTCACAAGATCACTCCCGCCGATCTGCCGAAGCCGTACGCGACGAAATCGAGCCAGAATTTTCCACGAGTGGTGCCTAAGCCCGAGAACATGTGGCCGGAAGCTCCGGCCGGTTTTAAAGTGGAGCTGTACGCCCACGAAGGCCTCACGGAGCCACGGCAAATTCGCATGGCGCCCAATGGCGATTTCTTCGTCGCCGACAGTATGCCCGGAGAAATCAAGGTTTTTCGCGGCCGGAGCGCGGATGGCAAGCCGGAGCAAACTTCCACGTTCGCTAGTGGATTAAAGCGGCCCTTCGGCGTCGCCTTCTATCCAGTCGGCAACAATCCACAATGGGTCTACATCGGCAACACGGATTCGGTAGTCCGCTTTCCCTATCACACGGGCGATCTGAAGGCGACGGGGGCCCCGCAGACGATTGTCCCCGAGCTTCCGACGCAGGGTTTCCACTGGACCCGCGACGTGGTGTTCTCAAAAGACGGCAAGCGCATGTTCGTGGCTGTGGGATCTGGATCCAATGTGGACGATCCGGACACGCATCCTAAAGAGTTCCATCGTGCCGATATTCTGGAGTACACGCCGGATGGCAAGTTCGTGCAGGTTTACGCATCCGGCATCCGCAATCCCGTGGGTTTGGCGCTGAATCCCCAAACCGGCGAGCTGTGGTGCTCGGTGAACGAGCGCGATGAGCTGGGCGACAATCTGGTTCCCGATTACATCACGCATGTGCAAGAGGGCGGTTTCTACGGCTGGCCCTGGTACTACATGGGCGATCATCAGGATCCGCGGCTGGAAGGTAAACATCCCGAATTGAAAGACAAGGTCATCGTGCCGGACGTCTTGATGCAACCACACAACGCATCGCTCGGGATCACGTTCTACGAAGGCAATCAATTTCCAAAGGAGTATCGCGGCGATTTGTTTGGCGCAGAGCACGGATCGTGGAATCGCTCGGCGCGCGCCGGCTACGAATTGGTCCGCGTTCCGCTCGAAAACGCCCACGCGAGCGGAGTGTACGAA
>Ga0213875_10002454_pt1 | contig 11070 bp, 12 predicted proteins | sample BarmaccomBMRX_R8_FD_160105 | JGI IMG/M metagenome (GOLD analysis project Ga0213875, IMG submission 160105) | Root-associated microbial communities from Barbacenia macrantha in rupestrian grasslands, the National Park of Serra do Cipo, Brazil - RX_R8 | ecosystem: Host-associated > Plants > Roots... | reverse complement strand
CCGCCGATCCAGGCGATGAGCAAGGGGGTTTAGGGCATCAGGTCCGGAAATATGGCTCGACGGTGCCCTGGAGCTTCATGGTCATCGGGCGGCCGTGGCGGTCCAGCGATTTGCCGACGGCAAGCCGGACCCAGCCCTCGCTGACGCAGTATTCCTGCACGTTGGTCTTCTCGACCCCCTTGAAGCGGACGCCGACGCCGCGTTCGAGCAGGGCGGCGTCGTAATAGGGGCTGTCAGGGTCGGCGCTGAGGCGGTCGGGCGGGGCGACGTCGGACATGCCGCCCCATCCCATACCTCGGCCGGGCTGTCACCCTGTCCGACTCGGGTCCCGGGCTGCTATGGCAGCGCGATGCGGCCGCATTTCAAGCGCGAGCGCGCCCATGGCGGGCGGGTGGCTGGGGTGGACGAGGTCGGGCGAGGCCCGCTCGCCGGGCCGGTGGTCGCCGTGGCGGTGGTGTTCACCGCCGGCGTGCCGCGGCGGCTCGCGCCGTTGATCGACGACTCCAAGAAGCTCACCGCGCCCGAGCGCGAGAAGGCCTTTTCGGCCATCCGCCGCTGCGCCGGAGCCGAGATCGCGGTCGGCGCCGCCTCGGTCGCCGAAATCCTGCAGCTCAACATCCTGCACGCCGCCATGCTGGCCATGCGCCGCGCCGTGCTGCGCCTCGCGACCCCGCCCGACCTCGCCCTGGTCGATGGCAATCGCGCGCCGCCGAACCTGCCATGCCCGGTCGAGTGCTGCATTGGCGGGGATGCGACCTCGCTCTCCATCGCGGCCGCCTCGATCGTCGCCAAGGTCGTCCGCGACCGCGCCATGGTCCGGCTGGCGCAGCGCTACCCCGCCTATGGCTGGGAGGAGAACGTCGGCTACGCCACCCCCACGCACCGGGCCGCGCTGCGCGCCCACGGCCCGAGCCGGCACCACCGCGCCGCATTCGGCACGGTGCGGCTGCTCGGCCAGGCCGAGCTGGAACTGGAGGCCGGGGCGGATTAGCGCCCGGATTGACGCGGCTTCTGGTGGCCCGTCACCATGGCCCGGTGGACCTCATTCGCGAACTCCCGCTGGACCAGGTGCTGCTGGGCGACTGCCTTACGGTGATGCAGATGCTCCCGCCCGCTTCCGTGCACTGCATCTTCGCCGATCCGCCCTACAACCTGCAGCTCCGCGGCGAGCTGCGCCGGCCCGACGACTCGCTGGTGGACGGGGTGGATGAGGATTGGGACCGGTTCGCCGATTTCGCCGCCTACGACGCCTTCACCCGCGAGTGGCTCGGCGAATGCCGCCGCCTCCTGCGCAAGGATGGCACCATCTGGGTGATCGGCGCCTACCACAACATCTTCCGCATCGGCGCCATCCTGCAGGACCTCGGGTTCTGGATCCTGAACGACGTGGTCTGGCGCAAGTCCAACCCGATGCCGAACTTCCGCGGCCGGCGGTTCACCAACGCGCACGAGACCCTGATCTGGGCGGCGCGCGGGCGCGACAGCCGCTATCGGTTCAACTACCAGGCCATGAAGTCGCTGAACGACGACCTGCAGATGCGCAGCGACTGGACCATCCCGCTCTGCACCGGGCCGGAGCGCCTGCGCAACCAGCACGGGCTCAAGCTCCACCCGACGCAGAAGCCGGAGGCGCTGCTGCATCGCGTGCTGCTGGCCAGCACCGCGCCGGGCGACATCATCCTCGACCCGTTCCTCGGCACCGGCACGACGGCCGCGCTGGCCAAGCGGCTGCACCGGCACTTCATCGGCATCGAGCGGCACCCGGCCTATGCCGAGGCGGCGATCGGGCGGATTCGGCGGGAGAGCCCGGCGCCGCTGACCGCAGCCGCCGGGTCGCCGACCAAGCGCGAGGCGCCGCGCGTGCCATTCGGCAGCCTGGTCGAGCGCGGGCTGGTTCCGGCAGGGACGGTGCTGACCGACAAGCAGCGCCGGGTGCGCGCGGTGGTGACCGCGGACGGCTCGCTCACCGCGGGGCCGGTGCGCGGCTCGATCCATCAGGTCGGGGCCAAGCTCACCCATGCTCCGAGCTGCAACGGCTGGACCTTCTGGCATTTCGAGCGCAACGGCGACCTCGTGCCGCTGGACACGTTGCGAACCGAGTCGGCGGAAGCGGCCGAGTGATCCCCTCCCGGACGGGAGGGGATCATGGAGGCTATTGCGCCAGCGGGCGCTGGGTGCCGTTGCCGGGGAACGCCATGCTGCCTTGATCGGGCGTGCTCGGGCCCGCGGCGCTCGGGCCAGTGCTGCCGGCGCGCATCGGCGCCGGATACTGCGAGGCGTTGTTCTGATACGACACATTCCCCGGCCGCCCGGGGTTGCTCGTGGTCGTGCTCACATTGCCCTGCGGCATCGGTTGCGGGTACTGGGCGGCGTTGTTCATGTAACCCACGCCGGTTGCTGCGGGCGTCTGTTGCGCCGACTGCGGCTGTTGCGGCTGGCACGCAGCCAGCCCGAGCGCGGCCAGCACGGTCAAACCCGAAATGACAAACCTCGACACGGAACCCTCCTTCATATTGAAGCCTGTTCTGACACTGCCCGGAGTCGCGTCATCGCGCCAGGGGGTTGCCCCTCAGGCCGCCATCACGCGCTCCTCAGCCGCAGCCCCCGCCGCTTGCAAGCACGCGCTCACCGCGTCGCGCAGCGAGCTGACATACTGGTCCGCCCCCACGGCGGCGCGGAGCCGGTCCTCGACGAGGTTGGCCTGCTCGCTCTGCCAAAGGCCGACCACATACGTCGCCTCCGGCGCCCGCTGCCGAAGCCGCCTGGTCAGATAGCGCAAGGCGGACAGGCTGTTGCCGCCCTCGATGAACGAGATCAGCACCATCCGCACCCCGCTCACGTCCAGCCCGCCGATCTGCCCGCGGGAGACGGCGTCACTGGAGACCACCCGCGCCCGCAGCCCGCGCTTGCCGAGCACCTGGGCCAGCATGGCGCAAACCGCCTCGTCCAGCGGCCCGCGCCCGGCGACGCAGAGCACGGCCGCCTCGCCCGTCCAGGCGGCGTCGAGGTCCTCTGGCGGCGGCTCGTCCTTCTCGTCGGCCAAATCGACCACCAGCCCGTTCACCACGTCCAGGATGCGGCGCAACTGCTCCTCGGTCAGCACCCCCCGTACCGAATCCTTGGCGGCGAGCTGCAGGCTGGGAATGGCCACCTCGTCGTAGTAGGTCGAGAGCGGTTGCTCCCGCGTTAAGTGCTCGGCGGCTTGCAGCGCCTCGTCGGTGTCGCCGGCCAGCATGCGCTGATACAGGCTCTCCGACGGCGTCAGCGCCGGCTGATCGCCGAGCAGCACGGCGATGAACTCCAGCCGGTCCACGTGCCGGCCCATCACCACGAGACAGAGCGTCAGCGGCATGGAGAGGATCAGGCCGACCGGGCCCCACAGCCAGCCCCAGAAGATCGCCGCGATCACCACCGAGACCGGCGAGAGTCCGGTGCGGTGGCCATACACGACCGGCTCGACCACTTGGCCCATGATCGGCTCGACGATCAGGAACAGCCCCAGGGTCTCCAGCACCATCGTCCAGCCCGGATCGACGGCCGCGGCCAAGGTGACCGGGAAGATCGCCGAGCCGAGCGAGCCCACATACGGGATGAACCGCATCAGCCCGGCGATGATCCCCCACAGGATCGGGTTCGGCACGCCGATGAAGAACAGCCCGGCGCCGATGATCACCCCGAAACTCGTGTTCAACGCGAGCTGGGTCAGGAAATAGGTGCTGAGCCGCGCCGCGGCGTCGTCCAGCGCTGCCGTGGTCCGATGCAGGTCGCTCGAGCCGAACAGCCGGATCAGCCGGTCACGCAAGTCCTCGCGCTGCATCAGCACGAAGACCGCGACCACGAACACGATGCCAACGGTCGCCAAGGGCGAGAGCACGGGCCCGGCAACCCGTTCGATCATCTCGGTCGGCGTGAGATCGGGCTGGTGTACCTCCACCGGGATCGGCGCCCGCGGCGCTCCGGGCGCGGTCTGCGCCGCCGGCGCGGCCGGGCTCGCCGTCGGCTCCATGCGGCCGAACCGGTGTATCAAGGTGGAGATGCGCTCCAGCGTGTAGCCGCGCACGACCGAAACCTTCTTCTCGATCGTCGCGGTGTATTGCGGGATCTCCTCCGCAAGCTGCGCCACTTGCGTGCCGATCACGCCGCCCAGCGCGACCACGACGCCGAGGGCGACCAGCACCGCCAGGAGCACCGCGGGAACCCGCGGCAGCCCGGTCCGCCGCAGCAGCGAGACCAGCGGCGCCAGCACGAAGGACAGCAGGACCGCGAGCGTGATCGGGATCAGCACCTCGCGCGCGAGATACAGCCCCGACACGATCACCACGCCGACGCTGAGCGAGAGCAGGCTGTTGAGCCCCGGCGCGTCCGCCGGCGCCACGGTGGTCTTCAGGCGTGACGCATCGATCGGAGCCGTCGCCATGGGTACTCGCGTGCAAGTGTCTCCTCGCTCAACGCGCGAGGGACAGTTTCGCTTCGCGAGCCTGTGAGGTGACTACCTGCCGCGGAAACGCGGCCTGCGCTTCTCGAGGAAGGCGTTGCGTCCCTCGACATAGTCCTCGCTGTCGGCGCAGCGATCGACGGCGGTCTGGATTTCGGCGAGCAGCGCCGGGTCCACGTGCGGCAGCGTGCTGTCCACCGTCACCTTCGCCGCCCGGATCGAGAGCGGGGCGTTGTCGGCGATCTCACGGGCGAGATCGACGACCACGTCGCTGAGGTCCTCGTCGCGCACCACCTGGTTCACCAGCCCCATCCGACCGGCCTCTTGCGATTGCACGCGGGCGCCGGTGAACAGCATGTGCTTGGCGTAGGCGGGCCCGATCACGCCCGCGAGCTGCCGCACGAGGTCGATGCCGTTGGCGGTCCCGAGCCGGGTCGCGGGCATGCCATACTGGCTGTCCACCGCGCCGATGCGGATATCGGCCTGCAGCGCGATGCCCAGGCCGCCGCCGAGGCAGTAGCCGCGGATGCGCGCGATCACCGGCTTGGGGAAGCTGGCGAGCCTCGCCCGCCCGGCCGCGGTGCCGCGATCGTATTCGCGCTGCGCCTCGGCGTCGCCCCGATGCTCGGCGAACTGGCTGATATCGGCGCCAGAGACGAACGCCTTGTGACCCGCCCCGGTCAGCACCAGGACGCGCACCGCCTCGTCGCGCGCGAATTCATCCAGGATCGTGTCGAGCCCTTGCCACATCTCGACCGACATGGCGTTGAGCTTGGAGGGATTGTTGAAGGTGACGAGCCCGATGCCCTGTTCGACTTCGGCCAGCATCTTGCCGCTGGCATAGGCTCCCACCATCAGATCGCGCCCTTGCCCTTCAGCTCGGCGATCTCCGCATCGCTATAGCCGACGCTGCGCAGCACCTCCGCGGTGTGTTCGCCCTTCTCCGGCGTCGCCGTCCGGATCGTCCGGGGCAGGCCGGAGAGGTTGAGCGGCGACGAGACCAGCTCGGTCCGCCCCAGCCTTGGGTGCTCGACCGGCGTGGCCAGGCCGAGATGCTGGATCTGCGGATCGGCGAACACCTGGTCGATGGCGTAGATGGGCCCGCAGGGGATGCCGACCTCCTCGAACAGCTCGATCCAGTGGGCGGACGGCTTCGTCGCCGTCACCTCGCCGATCGTGGCGTTGATCGCCTTGCGGTCCTCGCTGCGCCCGGATTGGGTGTCCCAGCCCGGGTGCTCCAGCCACTCCTTGTGGCCGATCGCCGTGCAGAACCTCTCCCAAAGCCGCGACGAACTGGCGGCGAGGTTGATGTGCCCGTCCGCGGTCGGGAAGACGCCGGTGGGGATGCCGGTCGGGTGATCGTTCCCGGCCTGGCCAGCCACCTCGCCCTTCATCAGCCAGCGCGCGGCCTGGAAGTCCAGCATGAAGGTCTGCGCCTCCAGCAGGCTGGTATGCACCCAGCGCCCGACCCCGGTGCGCTCCCGCTCGAACAGCGCGACCATGATGCCGAGGGCCAACAGGTTGCCGGCGGTCAGATCGGCGATCGGGATCCCGGCGCGCACCGGCCCCTGGCCCGGCAGCCCGGTGATGCTCATCAGGCCGCTCATCCCCTGGGCAATCTGGTCCACGCCGGCCCGGGCACCATAGGGTCCGCTCTGCCCGAAGCCGCTGATGCTGCCATAGACCAGGCGCGGATTGACCGCGTGCACGTCCTCCCACGCGATGCGCAGCCGGTGCTTCACCGCGGCGCGCATGTTCTCCAGGATCACGTCCGCCTTCGCGACCAGGCGCATGAACGCCGCGTGGCCTTCCGGGGACTTCAGGTTGAGCTGCACCATCCGCTTGTTGCGGTGCAGGTTCTGGAAGTCGGGCCCGTCGCGGTCGCCGCTGATCTCCTCGCCGCCAGTGTCGGGCGGCTCGATCCGAATGACGTCCGCGCCCCAATCCGCGAGATGGCGCACGGCGGTCGGCCCGGCCCGCGCCAGCGTCAAGTCCAGCACGACCACCCCGGCGAGGGGCAACCGCATCTCGACGGCGGCGGCTTGGTGCGTATCTGGCATGGCGGGGCCCCGGACGTTCCTGGCGCGACTGCACCACGCCGGCCCCCAAGGCTCAAGGCACAAAAAACCCCCTCCCGCCGGGGCGAGAGGGGGTTTTGCTTGGCGCTGGCTTGCTTAGGCGGCTTCGACCGAGACCGCTTCCGGCCCGCGCCTTCCGTCGGCCACCTGCATCTTGACGGTCTGGTTCGGCTCGAGGCTGCTCATGCCGCCCCGGTTCAGGGCCGAGATGTGCACGAACACATCCTTGCCGCCGCCATCCGGCATGACGAAGCCGAAGCCCTTCTCGGCATTGAACCACTTCACCGTGCCGCGCATTTCGACGGCCGTGCTCGGGTCCACCGGCTGGCGAGGCTGTGGCCGCGGGCGGTCACCGTAGCTGCCACCGCCACCGCCGCCACCGCCGCCGCCATATCCGCCGCCGCCCTGGGTCGCGGTGCTCTCGTCGACGCTGATCACCTCGGCGATCTGCGGGCCCTTCTGGCCCGGCGAGACCTGCACACGGAGCGTGGCTCCCGGCGAGACGGTCTGATAGCCGACGCGGGACAGCACGCTGATGTGCAGGAAGGCATCGCCCCCACCACCCTCGAGCTCGACGAAGCCGAAGCCCTTCTCGGCGTTGAACCACTTCACCGTGGCGCCGGTCTCCGGCCCCGGCGTGCCGCCAAAGCCGCGGGGCGCGCCGAAGCTGGGCCGTTCGCGTCCGGTAGGGACATACGAGTCCCGAGGCACATAGGGCTCGTCTCGGTTTCGGCCTCCGAAGTCGTCAAAGCGGTCTCGCCCACGCCCTCCGCGGCGAGGGCTGTCGAAGGATCGGCGATCTGGTGTGCGCATGCTCGGGTCTCAGACGGGGGAAAAAACAGGCAGTAGATGGTGCGTTCCCGGCAGGGTCCAACCCACCACGTTGCCATCGGGACCACACCATAGCGAAGTCGCGGCGCGACGCCAACCGTTACCGCGCGCTGCAACGGTTTCGTGCAGTGGCCGGCAGAAAGTCGCCCAACTCGGCCGCGACCTGGCACACGCTCAGGCGGCGCGGGCCGCGGATCGAGGGCTGACGATGCACATTGATGCGCAAAACGCCGCCACCGGCAAGCGGGATGCGCAGGAATCCCTGGCGGATCGCGCGCATGTAGAGCGGGATGCCGAGGCTGATCGGCGGGGTCCGGCCGACGGCGATATCGGCGACCCGCTCGCGGTAGTCGGACGCCAGTTCCGGCGTGCGCGAGTGGTAGAAGCCGACCGCCGTGTACCAGTTGCCGCCGGCGTCGGCCTGCAGCAGGCGGAGAAATCGGGCGGCGTAGTCGGCGTTGGCCGCCGGGTCGAAGGCTTGGTCCATATCCCGGAAGGCGCCGGGATGGGACTGCAGGTTCACCTGCATGCAGCCGACATCCATCTGCTGGACGCCGCGGTCCAGCGCGAGCTTGGCCCAGGCAACGGCGGCCGCCTTGCTCTCGAAGTAGCGTGCCTCGCCGTCGGCGTTGATCGCCCAGGGCCAGGGCTGCAAGCCGGGCAACGGCGGGATCGGCCGCCCGCTCTCGGCCTTGGCGATCGCCGCCAGCAGACCCGGCGCGGTTGCGTGCTTGCCTTCCGCCGCGCTGATGGCAGAGCTGCATTGCGCGCTCTGCTCCTCCTCCCAGCTCGCAGCACGTGCGGCAAGCGGCAGCAGCATGAGCGCCAATAGGGCGAGGAGGCGGGCCACGACCCGCATTTATGCGGCCGCGGCGGACGAGTCACTCAGTAGTTCGGCCAGAGACCCGGAGTAGCGATTTCGAGCGAGTGCCCGTCCGGGTCGCGGAAATAGAGACTCGTCCCGCCATGCGTCTGCACGACCCGGCTCTCGATACCGACCCCTTGCCGCTCCAGCTCCGCCGCCCACTCGTCGAGCGAGGCGAGCGGAATGGCAAAGCAGAGGTGCTGGATGCCGCGCCCGTCATGCGCCGGGATGACGCCGCCCGGCGTCGGGCTCGGCTGGACGGAGCCGCCGAGCTTGAACAGCAGCAGCATACCCTCGCTCGGCACCCCGAGGCCCACCATCCGGTGGTCGCTCAGGAACACCTCGAAGCCGAAGAGGTCGGTGTAGAAGCGGCGGGACCGCTCCAGGTCGGCCACGTAGAGCGACGTCTCCAGGATGCGGCTGATCCGCGGCATCAGGTCGCTTCGCCGGCGGCGTGGAGCTGCAGCCCCGGTCCCGAGGGCGGCGACTCCCGCCACAGCCGCAGCGCGGCCTGCATGTCCCGCTGCCCCTCCGCCCAGCGTGTGTCGAGGCTGCTCTGCGCGAAGTCATACGACTTGGCCGCCACCTCGGCTTCGCGGTGGCGATAGTTGATCCGATACACCGACCCGCCCGGCCCCGGGCCGCGCGCCTCCCAGAGCCGCCGCATGGAGGCGAGGGTGCGGACGGTCTGGCACGCGAAGCTGAGGTCGGTCTGCCGCTCCAGCGCGTCGGCGAGCCGGCGCGGCCGGGGTGCGACCAGCGGGAACAGGTCCACCGTGATGCAAGCCAAGGGCTCGGCCGGCGGCTCGGACAGCACCAGGTCGGCCGGCACGTTGGCCGCCAGCCCGCCGTCGGCCAGGAGCCGCCCGTCCACCTCGACGGCCGGAAAATCCGGGATGAACGCCGAGCTCGCCATCAGGTGGTCGATGCCGATCCGATCGCGCGCGGTGTCGAACGGGACCTCCTCGCCCGTCGCGACGTCCACCGTCATCAGCGAGAGGCGGGGCGTGCCGCGGTTCAGCAGGTCGAAGTCGATCAGCTCGTCCAAGGTGCGGCGCATGGGCGCGCGCTCATACAGGCCCGGGCTGCCGCTGCCGGCGAGCAGTTCGGCGAGGCGCAGATGGAACAGGTGCGGCCGGCCGGCGATGCGCGCCTGCAGCGCCGCCGTGAAGTGCAGCGGCCGGCGCAGCGCATCCGGCAGCCAGCTCGGAACGAACTCCTGCTGCGCGGCGCGACGCCAAAATTCGCGCATGGCAGGCATCCGCTTCTCGGGCGGGTTGCCGGCCCACAGCGCCGCCGTGATCGCGCCGATCGATGACCCGGCGACCCAGCCTGGCTCGACCGCCTCCGCGGCGAGCGTGTCCGCGGCACCCGCACAGTAGGCCCCCAATGCGTTGCCGCCGCCGAACACGATTGCCAGCACTCGTCGCTCCAGTTTTCGGTAGTGCCCGGCAACGCGACGTGGCGGGCAAGCGTTCCGCCGCGCGGCCGGGCGCCGCAAGCCGATGTGATCGGCCCGCCGCGCGGCTGCCATAATTTGAGACTAACCCGACAAGCTGGAGGGTGAGCCGATGCGTCCGATCGCTTTGATGGTTTTGGCCCTGGCCGCCGCTGCCCCGGCCGCGGCTCAGGCCCAGTATTGGCGGGGCTACGGCTACGGCTACGGCCGGCCGTATTACGGCCCGTACGTGCCACGGGCGCGCTTCGTTTGGCCGCGCCCGGTCTTTGTCGAGCCGGCGCCGGTCTATGTGGAGCCGCCGCCGGTGGTCTATGCGCCGCCGCCGGTCGTCTACGAGGAGCGCCCGACCGTGATCGAGTCGGTGCCGCGCCCGGTCTACCGCAGCCCGATCCTGCACCGGGCCGTCGTCCGGCCGCGCCCGGTCCAGCACGCGGCCTGCACCTGCCCGCAGCCCGTAGCGACCCCGGTCCTGCCCGCGCTGCGCCCGGCGCCGCCGAACAACGTCTATCCGCCCGAACGAAACGACTGACGGCAGCCGGCTAGTGCATCGATCCAAACGTAGGCGACAGCCGAGGCTTGGAAAATTGATGCACAAACGACAGCCTAGTGGTCCGACCCATGAACGAAGTGAATGAGTCGGACCACTAGGGCAACGGGGCGAGCCCGGCTACTCTGGGGTCGTGCACGACCCGATCGGCCAGCCGCTCCGCCGCCTCGAAGACCACCGGTTCCTGACCGGGCAGGGGCGCTACATCGACGACCACGTGCTGCCGGACCAGGCCATCCTGCACGTGGTCCGCTCGCCGCACGCGCATGCCCGCCTCGGCGCGATCGAGACGGCCGACGCCGAAGCAAGCCCGGGCGTGCTAGGGGTTTTCACGGCCGCAGACCTCCGCGGGCTCGGCCCGATCCCCTGCCAAATCAAGGTCCCCACAATCGGCCCGCTCCGCGAGCCGGCCCGCTGTGCGCTGGCCCGGGACCGGGTGCGCCATGTCGGCGAGCCCGTTGCCTTCGTCGTCGCCATCGACCGTAACGCGGCGCGCGACGCTGCCGAGCACGTCGTCCCCGACTATGATCCGCTGCCGGCGGTCACCGAGGCGGCCGACGCGCTCGCGCCCGGGGCGCCGTCGCTCTGGCCGGAGGTCCCTGGCAACCTGGCCTATGTCTTCGAAAAGGGCGACCGGGCAGCCGTCGCCGCCGGCATCGCCGCGGCTTCCCACGTCGTCGGCCTTACCCTGGTCAACAACCGGATCATCGTGGCGCCCATCGAGCACCGGGGCGCCATCGCCACCTATGCGGCCGGCCGCTTCCGGCTCCTGCTCTCGGGTGCCGGCGTGCATGGCATCCGCGACGCGCTGGCCGGCATCTTCGGCGTGCCGGCGGGGCAGGTCGAGGTGGCGGC
>Ga0213875_10002453_pt1 | contig 11071 bp, 8 predicted proteins | sample BarmaccomBMRX_R8_FD_160105 | JGI IMG/M metagenome (GOLD analysis project Ga0213875, IMG submission 160105) | Root-associated microbial communities from Barbacenia macrantha in rupestrian grasslands, the National Park of Serra do Cipo, Brazil - RX_R8 | ecosystem: Host-associated > Plants > Roots... | reverse complement strand
TTCTTCGGGGTTGGCCTGAAAGAAGAACGTCAGCGCGTCCTTGTCGGAATCACCACATGCCGACGGCCACGGCAGCATCGACGCGGCGCCCAACACACCGGCACCACGCAACAGCGTGCGGCGCCCGAACCGCTTCTCGAACATCGCGCTCCTGATCCGGCCCTGGTCACAGGATTCCCGGCGAGCGCTCCGCGCGCTAGGTCCGGAGCCATACCGGATTGGTCAGGGCAACCATCGGGCTGATGCGGCCGCGGGCTGGTCGCCGAACCTCCAGACGGACGAATCGGGCGTCGGCCCCGATCACCGTCCATGCGAGCCGGCCTGCGCCCGACCGGTCGACATCGGCCGTGGTAACGCAGCCGCCGGCGGTCATGAGCGCGAGGCGGCCGCCGGGCGCGCCACACACGGCGGCCCTGACGGTTACCGGCGCGTCGTGCGGTATCAACACGCTCTCCCCCGGGCCGGCGGTGGACGCCTCGTCGCCGTCAGGGCCCGACGCAGTCAGATCCACCGTCACATCGTCGGACTCGGCGATGTAGGAGCGGCCGCAGCGCAGCGCTTCGACGAGCGCGGACGCCGACAGCTCGGTGGCGTGCACGACCATCTGGGGCAGCCCGACCCGTTGATGCGCACCGTGGGAGTCACTGCCTCCCACCGCGACCACGGGACTACCCCGCCGAAGGAGGCGATGCCAGATTCGCAGCGAAATTTCGTCGTCGACATTCCACCTGCCGTTCCAGACTTCGATCGCGTCGACGTCGCGGTAGCCGAACTCCCACGCCGAGCCCGGCATCGGCACCGCGGGATGCGCCGCGACCACCATGCCGCCCTCGGCGCGCACCTGCGCCGCGTAGCCGGGGAACACATTGTCACCGGGCGCATAGCGCCAGTCGACCCACCCTCCGGGCGGCAGGCCGATGGCCAGCCAGTGCCCATGCCGGGTGGTGACCTCCTCTCCGGAGACGACGAGGAGGCCGTCGGTGCCCCGAGTGAGCCATTCCCGGTTGGCGGCGCTGGTGTTGTGTTCGGTGGACACGATGAAGTCGAGCCCGGCGGCGTGTGCCGCGTCGAGCAGACCGCCCGGCTGATGCCGACCGTCGGAGTGGACGGTGTGCAGGTGCAAGTCCCCGCGGTACCAGCCCCGGCCCCGTTGAGAATAATTCTGCGAAACGGGTGCGATACGCACAAAATCGGGACCCGACGCACCGTATTCCAGCGTGATTCCCGCCCGCCACCGCATGCCGAGCGGATTGAGCACCACCGGGCCGAGGGCCAGGGCCCACCGGCCGGGATCGATGGGCCCGGCGAGGTATCCCGGCGTCGCGTCACCGGCCGACAGCGCGAAGCCCGACCGCGCACCACCCGACCACCCGCGGAAGCCGTCGCTGTTTCCCAGCTGGAAGCCGGCGGGCCCGAAAACGCCCATATCCAATACGTTTCGAGCGACACCGAAAAGCGAGAACCGATCATGAGCGGTGGTTACGCGGATACGGCGCACGCCTGGCGGCACGTCGAACGGAACGTACACCCACCGGTCGAAACCCATCCGAAAGCGTCCGCGGAATTCGAAGGTGGCGGTTGTGTCGCCCGTGATGCATGGTGCCGCAGCCAGTTCCGCGACGGTCATGACGGTGGTCCCCTCATCGGCCTGCATCCAGGGTGCCCGACGCCGGGGTAGCCGACGGTTACGTCGACACGAACGGGCGCCGAGGAGTTGACATCGGCTTTGCTACGGGTAGCGTTCGCCGGTCAGCAAGGCGATGGAGCGGCGCAGCTGCTGCTCGTGCGGTGCCGGCGGCAACGGTGCGTCCGGCTGTGCATCCGGCTGTGCCCGGAAACCGTCGACCATCAACGCGGCGAACCGGCGCCACGCATCGGGAGCCGCGTTGCCGGTGGCCTTCAACACGCCCGCGTTGGCGAGCAACAGCACGACGAGATCGGCCACCACCACGTCGGGTCGCAGGCTGCCTTGGGCTTGCGCCAGGGTGATCAGGACCTTGACCTTCTCAACGGCCTCATCGGTGCGGTCCTCGATGGCGGAGCTGGTCGGGAAAGCGGTGGTCAGCAGGTCGCGCATGCCGGCGTCGTTGGCCTGTAGCTCACACAAGTCGAAGACCAACGCCCGGAACCCCTCCCACGGTCGTGGGTTCGCCAGTGCGCGATCGACGGCCTCGGTGTAGCGGGTGATGCTGCGCTCGAAGGCCGCCGCCGCCAGGTCGGCTCGGGTCGGGAAGCGTCGGTACAACGTCGCCACGCCCACGCCGGCCCGGTCCGCGATTTCCTCCAGCGGCACGGAAAGACCCCGCTCGGCGAACAGTTCGGCGGCGGCCGCCAGGATCCGGTCCCGGTTGAGTTGGGCGTCGGCGCGAAGTGGCCTGGCTCCCTTTACGCGCCGCGCTGCGCTTGAAATCACAGGCACAGACTACCAGTAGAAGTGGAGGACTGGGTCCACTTCTGCGTATCGTCGGAGGCAAGTAAGTGGTAGTCAACCTCCACATAGAGAACGGAGCAAACATGTCGCTGATCGCGACCACTCCCGGAGCGCTCCCGACAGCCGGTCGGGGGAGGACAGCCGAGCCGAGCGCGGTGCGGGGCAACCCGTGGTGGACCCTGACGGCCGTGTCGATCGGCGTGATCATGGTCGGGCTCGACGCCTCGGTCGTCGCCATCGCCAATCCGCGCATAGCGGCGGATCTGCACGCATCGCTGGCGGATCTGCAGTGGATCACCGATGCCTACCTGCTGGCGCTCGCTTCGCTGTTGATCTTCGGCGGAAAGCTGGGCGACCGGTTCGGCCGTCGCCAGATGTTCTTTCTCGGCGTTGCAGGGTTCGCCGCCACCTCGGTCGGTATCGGGCTGATCGGCACGGTAGCCGGTGTCATCGCGTTGCGGACACTGCAGGGCGTGTTCGGGGCGTTGCTGATGCCGAGCACGCTGGCGATCGTGCGCAACACGTTCCCGGCGGAGAAGCTCAACGCCGCGGTGGGCATCTGGGGTGCGGCGTCCGGTGTGTCGATCGCGGCCGGCCCGATCGTGGGCGGCATGCTGGTCGAGCACGTCAGCTGGCAATCGGTGTTCTACATCAACGCTCCGATAGCGGCTGCCGCGTTGCTGATCGGCGGGCTCGCCATCGCCGAAAGTCGCAACGGCAACGAGCAGCGACTGGACATACCGGGCATCGCCACGCTCAGCGGTGGCCTGTTCTCGATCGTTTTCGGCTTGATCAAGGCCCAGAATTGGGGGTGGCTGGCGCCCCGGACAATCGGGTTCATCCTGGTGGGCCTCGTCGCGCTCGCGCTGTTCGCGCTGATCGAGGTGCGGACAACCGAACCGCTGCTGCCGATGCGCCTATTCGCCAACAGATCGCTATCGATCGGCACCGCGGTCGTGGTCATCAACTTCTTCGCGTTGTTCGGCGCGTTATTCTTCATGACGCTGTACCTGCAGAACGTTCAGGGCTTCAGTCCCATCGAGGCCGGTGTGCGCACGCTGCCACTCAGCTTGACGCTGATGGTCACCGCGCCGCTCAGCGGGCTTCTGACCGAGAAGTTCGGCCCGCGTCCGTCGATGCTCACCGGGCTGGCTGCGGTCGCCGCCGGGTTGTTCTCGATGACCACCCTGCAGGTGGACTCCGGTTATCACGCGTTGTGGCCGGCATTCGTGCTGCTGGGCGCGGGCATCGGCCTGGTGCTGACGGCGAGCTCGGACGCGATAGTCGGCAACGCCGGCGTCGACGACGCCGGGGTGGCCGGTGGCCTGCAAAGCACCGCCGTGCAACTGGGTGGAGTGCTGGGCACCACGATCCTCGGCTCGGTGCTCAGCAGCCGCGTCGGGTCGGTGCTGATCGGGCAACTCACCAGCGCGGGTACCCCAGCGCCGGTCGCCGCCAGGTTGTCCGCCGCCAAAGAGCTTGTGGCACAGGGCGTGGCGCCGACGATCCCCGGTATGCCGGCTCCACTATCGGTGGCGGTCGCCGATGGCAGCCACACCGCGTTCATGTTCGGGCTGCACACATCGATGGTCGTCGCCGCGGCGGCCGCGGCGGTGGGAGCCCTGCTGGCGCTGCTCGTCGGGCGGGATGAGAATTCCGGCGATTCCATCTCTGTTGGCGCACGGAACTGTTAATCCTGAGGGGTCACAGCACGCCACGCCGTCGTGAGGGGGCTCCGTGTACCGGCAGGTTCTTGATCCCGTCGCCCACTCGCTGGCCTGGACTTCTCTGGTCGCGGCAATCCCATTGCTGCTGCTGTTCGTGTTACTCGGCGTACTACGGGTGACGGCGTGGCTGGCGGCGCTGGTGTCGCTGGCGGTGGCCATCGCGATCGCGATCGCGGTGTACGGCGTGCCGGTCGGGCAGACGGTGCTCGCAGGGACCGAAGGCGCGGCGTTCGGGCTGTTCCCCATCCTGTGGATCGTCATCAACGCGATCTGGGTCTACCAGATGACCGTGGAGACCGGTCACTTCGACGTGCTGCGGCGATCGTTCGCCCGGGTGAGCGACGACCAGCGCATTCAGGCGATCATCATCGCGTTCTCGTTTGGCGCGCTGATGGAAGCGCTGGCCGGCTTCGGCACTCCGGTCGCGGTGACCTCAGTCATGTTGACCGCGCTGGGCTTCCGCCCGCTGAAAGCCGCAGTGCTGGCCCTGACCGCCAACACGGCGCCGGTTGCGTTCGGGGCGATGGCGACCCCCATCCTCACGCTGGGCAAGGTGACCGGGTTGTCGAGCGACACCCTCGGGGCGATGGTTGGGCGGCAGACTCCAATCCTCGCCGCGTTCGTTCCGCTGGCGCTGCTGGCCATCGTGGACGGATGGCGCGGTGTCCGCGAGACCTGGCCCGTGGCCGTGGTGTGTGGAATCGTGTTCGGGCTCGCACAGTACGCGACCTCCAATTTCGTTTCGGTGCCGCTCGCCGACGTCGTCGCGTCGTTGTTGTCCGCGGGCGCCGTGGTCGCGATGGTGCGGGTGTGGCGGCCGCGGGAGCCGTACACGGAGCCGGCTGTCGTGGCCGGCGGCGCGGCCGACGAGCCGACCCCCGAATTCGCCGGGCGCGTGCAAAATCGCGACGCCCGCGCCGACGTCATCAGGGCGTACGCGCCTTACGTCATCATCACCGCGGTCTTCGTGATCTGCCAGATCACGCCGGTGAAACACCTGCTCGACAAGGCGACATACAAGTTCAACTGGCCGGGGCTGCATCTGCTCAACCCGAAGGGCAAACCGCTCAACCTCGCCGAGTTCACGCTCAACCTGCTCACCACACCGGGCACCCAGATGCTGTTGGCCGGCATCCTCACGATGCTCGCACTCCGCCTTTCGGTGCCGCGGGCGATGAAAGCGTACGGGCTAACGCTGCACCGGCTGCGCTGGGCAATCGTGACCGTCACGGCAGTTCTCGCACTGGCTTTCGTGATGAACGCATCGGGACAAACCATTACGCTGGGCACCTGGATGGCCGGCGCCGGCGGCGCGTTCGCGTTGATCTCCCCAATCCTGGGCTGGCTCGGAGTCGCGGTAACCGGCTCTGATACGTCGTCGAATTCGCTGTTTGGCGCGCTGCAAGTCACCGCCGCCAACAAGGCCGGGTTGGCTCCGGTATTGATCGCGGCGGGCAACAGCTCGGGTGGGGTTCTCGGCAAGATGATTTCGCCGCAGAACCTGGCCATCGCGGCGGCCGCGGTCGGCCTGCACGGGAAAGAAGGCGACATCTTCCGGCGCGTCATCGTCTGGAGCGTGGTGTTCCTCGCCTTGCTGTGCGTGCTTTCGGCGCTGCAAGCCTCTGATCTGCTGTCGTGGATGGTGCCGCGACACTAGATACTCCACCCGGCTTCGGCGAGTAGGTTTCTTACCGCTTGACGGGATGGAGGATCGCACCGATGGACGCAGACGTCATCGTGGTCGGCGGGGGCCTGGCCGGTTTGGTGGCCACCAAGGAGCTGACCAGCCGTGGCAAGAAGGTCGCGGTGATCGACCAGGAGAACGCCGGGAATCTCGGTGGCCAGGCGTTCTGGTCGTTCGGGGGTCTCTTCCTCGTCGACAGCCCCGAGCAGCGGCGCATGGGCGTCAAAGACTCTTTCGAGCTGGCGTGGAACGACTGGTGCGGCAGCGCCCAGTTCGACCGCCTCGACGACGAGGATGTGTGGGCGGCGAAATGGGCCCGCGCCTACGTGGAATTCGCCGCCGGCGAGAAGCGGTCGTGGTTGGCGCGCCACGGAATCCGGTTCCTGCCCACGGTGGGCTGGGCCGAACGCGGCGATCTGCGCGCGACCGGGCACGGCAATTCCGTTCCCCGGTTTCATGTCGCGTGGGGCACCGGCACCGGTGTGGTGGGGCCGTTCGTCGACTCGGCCGTGCGCGCGGCGACCAGCGGACTGGTCAGGTTCTATCACCGCCACCGCGTCGACGAACTGGTGGTGGGCAACGGCGCCGCCACCGGTGTGCGTGGCACCGTACTGGCGCCCGACCACGGCGTGCGCGGCGCCCAGTCCAACCGGGAGGCGGTCGGCCGCTTCGAGCTCAGCGCCCAGGCTGTCATCGTCACGACCGGAGGCATCGGCGCAAACCACGAGCTCGTCCGACGGTACTGGCCGCAACGATTGGGCACGCCCCCGGCGTCGATGATCACCGGGGTACCGGCCTATGTCGATGGCCGGATGCTGGACATCGCCGTCGATTCCGGTGTGCGACTCGTCAACCGCGACCGCATGTGGCATTACACCGAAGGCGTGGTGAACTGGAACCCGATCTGGCCCAACCACGCGATCCGCGTCCTGCCCGGGCCGTCATCGATGTGGTTCGACGCGCTGGGACGGCGTCTGCCCGAGCCGTACCTGCCCGGCTACGACACGCTTGGCACGTTGCGGTATCTGCGCACCACCGCCGACATCGCCCGTTATGACCACTCCTGGTTCATCCTCACGCAGAAGATCATCGAGCGGGAATTCGCGCTGTCGGGCTCTGAGCAAAACCCCGACATCACCGGCAAGAGCCGCGCCGCGTTCGTGCGGGAGCGGCTGCTGAGCAAGGGCGCGCCCGGGCCGGTCGAAGCGTTCAAGCGACACGGTTCCGATTTCGTGGTGGCCGAGGATCTGGAAGAACTCGTGAGACGGATGAACGCGCTCACCGACGAGCCGCTGCTCGACCCAACCATGGTGCGCGCGCAGATCGAAGCCCGCGACCTGCAGATGGCCAACCCGTTCAGCAAGGACGCCCAGGTTCAAGGGATCCGGAACGCGCGGCGCTACCTCGGCGACCGCCTCGGCCGTGTCGCCGCCCCCCATCACATCCTCGACCCCTCCGCCGGACCACTCATCGGCGTCAAGCTGCACATTCTGACCCGAAAGACGTTGGGCGGCATCCAAACCGATCTTGCCTGCCGGGTATTGGGCGTGAACGGCTCCGTGATCGACGGTTTGTACGCCGCCGGAGAGGTGGCCGGGTTCGGCGGCGGCGGCGTTCACGGATACAACGCCCTGGAAGGCACCTTCCTGGGTGGCTGCTTGTTCAGCGGCCGCACGGCCGGGCGGGCGGTTGCCGATGCGCTCTGAGATCCGCTCTGAAAGGAGAGAGATGTGAAAACCAGCGGTTTGGAAGAGCATTTCGTCACCGCCGACGTGGCTGGTTGGACCACGCGCGGTCAAAGCGGATGAGTTTACCGACATCCTCGGCGGTCCCCACCACCTCGACGAGCGGAGGTAAGGGGCTGCGGCCCGGCGCCGTGGGTCTGGCCGGAAGCATCGTCATCGCCGCTTCGTCGGTTGCGCCTGCTTACAGCCTGGCGGCCGCGCTGGCGGGCATGGTGGCAGTAGTCGGCGCGAAGACGCCGGCGCTGTTCGTCATCGGGTTCATTCCAATGATGCTCACCGCGTTCGCGTTCCGTGAACTCGCCAGCGAGACACCTGACTGCGGAGCCACCTTCACCTGGGCCACCCGGGCATTCGGGCCCTGGGTCGGTTGGCTGGCGGGTTGGGCCTCGGGGATCGCCGCCATCGTGGCCGTCGGCAACGGGGCGCAGATTGCGGCTATCTACCTGCTGCAGGCTTTGCACCTGAACGCCGCCGCCAACTCGATGGCGGCGCAGATCGCTGTCGGCGGGCTTGCGGTCGTCGTGCTGCTGGCGCTGTGCGTACGAGGGATCGACATCACCGCGCGGAGCCAGGCTGTCCTGCTGGCCGTGCAAATCGCCATGCTGGCGCTGGTCAGCGTGGTCGCGCTGGTAAAGGTGTTGGGCCACCACGCCGGTGCGCAGGCCGTCACTCCGCAATGGAACTGGCTGGCCCCCACCGGACTTTCCGCGGCGGCCATCGCCCACGGCACGATTCTGTGCGTCTTCGCGTATTGGGGATGGGACGCGTGCCTATCCGTTTCGGAGGAGACCAAAGACCCGCACAGGAACCCGGGCAAGGCCGCCGTGGCGGCGACGCTTCTCGTGCTGGGCACCTACGTGCTGGTGAGCTATGCGATTCAGGCGTTCGCCGGGTTCGGGACCACAGGGATCGGCCTGAACAACCCGCAGAACGCGAACGACGCGCTCAGCATCCTGGGAGATCCCGTGGTCGGCGGCGCGCTCGCGGTGGTGTTGTTGCTGGCGATCAGCTCATCGTCACTGGCGTCGACGCTGACCTGTCTGGCGCCGACGGCGCGCAACATGCTCGCCATGGCTTTCTACCGGGCGCTGCCACAACGCCTTGCACGCATCCACCGCCGATACAGAACTCCGTGGCTGGGCACCTTGGTGATCGGCGTCAGCGGATTCGGCATTTACCTGGTGATGATGTTGGTCAGCCAGAATTCACTGACCGACATGGTGGCCTCGCTCGGCTTGGCCACCGCGTTCTACTACGCGGTCACCGCGTACGCGTGCGTCTGGACGTACCGTCGCACGCTGCTTCGGTCGGCGCGCGATTTCTGGCTGCGCGGCGCTCTTCCGCTCGTCGGTGCGGTCGCGATGACGTGGGCGTTCACCCAGAGCGCGATTGCCATGTACGCGCCGGACTACGGCAAAACCCACTTCGGTCCGGTCGGCGGGGTATTCGTCCTGGGCATGGGCCTGCTCGGCCTCGGCATTCCCGTCGCGGTGCTCAGTGCCGTCGCCGGCGGCCGGGACTTCTTCCGGGGCAAGACCCTCAACGCGCGCACCGAGGTAGCGGCTGCCTAACCGGGGCTGTCAGGTAGCCGCGCTTTCGCCTGCTTGACCAGCTCTACGGCGTCGCGGTCGGCTTTTTGGGCCTTGGCATATGCGGCTTCGGCGGCGCTGAGCGTGCGCTCGGCTTCCCGCAGTGCCCTGCGGGCTTCGTCGTGGCGACGCCGCGCGATGTCGAGTTCCGCCCGTTGTTCGGACAGCTCATCGCCGGCCAGGGCCTTGGCCCGCTCGGCCGCCGCCACCACGGCGTTGGCCTGCGTTTGCTGCCGGCGCGCCTCGAGGTCGTTGCGGCGACGCTCGACCGGTGGCTTGGACCGTTGGTGTCCGGCTCCCGTTGGTGCGGCGAAACCCGGCGCTGCCGCGTCGAATTCGCCGAAGCCGGAATAGCGCTGCGCCTTGGCCAGCCGGCCGAGCTGATCCGCGACTCGGGGGTCGGCGATCGCGGCCTGAAGAGTGTCGGTGACGTCGTCACGCAGTGCGGCGGGCGGGTTCTGCACGTCGGCTGCTTGGAAAGCGGCTCGGGCCAACTCATGAATCAGCTCGCGTTGCTCCGTGGACAATTCGCGGATCCGGTCGCCGTCCATCACCGCGTGCGCGGCGCGGAGTCGCTCACCCAGGTCGGTGAGGCGCTGCTTGGCGTCGCGATGGTCGAGGGCGAGCCGGTTGACGACCCACGCCGCGGTGGTGGGCTTACGCGATGCGCCGATCTCCTGCGCGCCGGCGGTGTCCCCGCGCTGCTTGGCCGCCGCCGCGAGTCTGGTGCGCAGCGCCGTGAAGTCCTCCGGCCTGGTTCGGTACAGATCGTCGCGCACCTCGTCGGCCATAGCGCCATCATCCCGCCGGCGCGGGCTCTACGTCTGCGCCGAGTGGGCGCGAGAGTCGATGGTGTACCGGTACCACAGCCGCGCAGCGCGATCGATCGGGCCGGCCACCACCACCGAAGCCAGTTCAGCGGGCCACAGCCAAGGAGGCGCGATCGTGCGGGGCCGTTCGATGACCGCCTTGGCGACGACATCGGCGGCCTGGTCGGGATCCAGGCCCGGTAGTTTGCGCAGGACCGGGGTGGGCTCGATCATCCGGGTGCGGACCAGCGCGAAGTACACGGTGGTGACGGCCACACCGTCGGCGTGCAGCTCCGGTGCCACGCTGCGCAGCCAGCGGTCGAACGCCCCTTTCGACGCCTGGTAGGCACCCCACTGCGGACCGGGCGGGACGCGCACGGCGACGCTGGAAATGTTGACGATGTGCCCTTGGCCGCGCTCACGCATGGCGGGGAGCACCCCCAGCAGCAGCCGGATCGGTGCCAGGTAGTTGATGTCGATCGTGCGCTGGAAATCATGCGGCCGGTCGTACTGGTGATGCAACGACCGTCGGACCGACTTTCCGGCGTTGCTCACCACCACGTCGGGCGGGCCGTGATCGTCGGTGATCTGCGTCGTCAACGCCGCGACCGCGGCCTCGTCGGTGAGATCGGCCGGGTAGGTAACCGCTTTGCCCCCAGCGGCCCTGATCGACGCCACGAGGTGGTCCAGCCTGTCCGCCGACCGGGCGACCACCAGCACGGTCGCTCCCGCCGCGGCCAGCTTGCGCGCGGTTGCCTCGCCCACCCCGTACGACGCACCGGTCACCAGCACGGTCTTGTCGGCCACCGCCTCATGCAGCTTGTCGAGATCGGAGAGCTGCGCCGGGTTCACAAGTGCGTCGATCGCCTTGGCCAACACATTCATCGAACTGCATCACCGCCCCGCGTCGCTACTTGAGCGAGCATAAGACTCGATCGCTATCGGCGATGGCGGTGTGGGTCGACGTTCGGGGCACCACGACATAGTTCGCCATCCGAAGGCCTTCCAGAACGCGGCACAACCAAGACGGCCGCCGCAGCACGCGCCGCGCGCAACACCCCGGCAACAGGGGAGGCCCCGCGTCGT
>Ga0213875_10002452_pt1 | contig 11074 bp, 3 predicted proteins | sample BarmaccomBMRX_R8_FD_160105 | JGI IMG/M metagenome (GOLD analysis project Ga0213875, IMG submission 160105) | Root-associated microbial communities from Barbacenia macrantha in rupestrian grasslands, the National Park of Serra do Cipo, Brazil - RX_R8 | ecosystem: Host-associated > Plants > Roots... | reverse complement strand
CAGTCGCGCGACGGCGGGACCGATCTGCTGGACACGGTGACGATCCGCGACCGGGACACCATGCAGCAGGAGCGCATCGCCATCCCCGACCTGCTGCCCTTCCTGCGCGCGCGTATCCGATAGCGCCCACTCCGGCTCCCCCGGACTTGGGGGTCGGGTGGCCGGTTTAAGGTACAATAACGGCATGAGCATCCCCGCCGTTCTGGACAACGTCCCCGCCGCCGTGGACGATCCCGTCAACGCCGCCATCCTCCGCGTCTCCGAGGACACCCTGCAAGGCTTCCAGGCCGACCCCTTCGGCGAGATCGCCGCCCTGTCCGGCCTCCCCGTGGACGTCGTCCTCGAGCGCGTCCAGACCATGCTGCGCGCCGGCACCATCCGCCGCGTCCGCCAGACCCTGATGGCGACCAGTCTGGCGCAGGGCGCGCTGGCGGCATGGCAGGTTCCCGAAGACCGGCTCGCCGCCGCGTTTGACACTATGTTTCAGCGGGACCCCTTTTCCGGCCACGTCGTCATCCGCACCGCCGACCCCGCCTCCCCCGGCTCCCGCTACCGCCTCTGGACCACCCTCAAAGTCCCGCAGGGCTACTCGCTGGCCAAACACGCCGACTTCCTGGCCGCGCGGGTCGGCGCGGAATACTACCGGCTGATGCCCGCCAGATGCCTCTTCGTCCTGGGCGTCGGCCACGTCCGCCGCCAGGACCTGCCCATCGGCAGCAGGGCCGACGCGCCCGCCGACGTGGTGGACACGCAGATCGTCCAGCTCTCCGAGTTAGAGTGGCAGGTGCTGATGGCCCTCAAGCGGGAGTTCGCCCCGGACGAGATCACCCGCGACCTCTGGCGATCCCGCGCCGCCGAGGCCGAGGTGCCGCTGGACACCTTCACGGAAGTCGCCCGTGGGCTCAATGCGCGCGGCGTCGTGGGCCGCTTCTCCACATTCCTGGAGCACGTCAAGCCGACCGCCGGCGACAAGCGCGTGACCCGCTACAACGCCCTGTTCCACTGGGCTGTCCCGCCGGGCCGCGAGATCGAGGCGGGGCGCGAGGTGGGCCGCTTCCACATCATGACCCACGCCTACTGGCGCGAGGGCGGCCCGGAGTTCAAGAACGTCAACATCATGGGCGTCGCCCACGGCCAGGACAAGGACGTGCTGCTCGCCCACAAGGCCGCGATGGACGCGCACCTGGAGTCCGTCGGCATCCCCGTCGCCTACACCAACGTCTTCTGGGGCGGCCGCAGCGAGATCAAGCCCTCCGAAATCTCCCCCTTCGCCTACCGCCAGTTCTGCCTCCAGAACAGCCTGGACCCGGAGCAGATGCGCTCCTGACGTGCCGCTCCTATCCGTGCAATTGGAGCGACAGCGAGAGCCTGTCAGTCGGGCGCGGGGTTGGTAACTGATGGACAGCGATGAGGGTGGGAAGTTGGAACAAGCACTCGCGTTGCTGCTGCTCCTCGTAGAAGAGATATGGCATTACCCCTGGTTCGCGTCACCCAGATCGGCGAGTATGTGCGGCATCATTCCTGTGAGCGGCGCTTCAAGCTGGACCAGGACAACCGGCGGCTGACCAAGTCGCTGCCGTTCTTCTACACGCTGTCGGGCGCGATGGACCCGGCGCTGGAGGAGGCGGGGCGGGCGCGGGAGCGCGAGTGGGAGGGGCGGCTGGCGCGCGCCGGGCTGCGCGACCTGGGCGACGGGCCGGACGCCGAGGCGACGCCCTGGGACGTGTTCGCGGCGCGCGTCGCCGGTCTGGGGCCGGGGCAGGAGGCGTTCGGGCGCGAGGTGGAGGTGTCGGGCCAGTTGGGCGCGTTTCAGGTCATTGGGCGAATTGACTTCGCCCTGCTGCTCTGGCGCGGCGGGACGCCCACCCTGCGCCTGGTGGAGTGCAAGGCGAGCCGCAAGGATAAGACGTACCAGCGAGTGCAGCTGGCCCTCTATCGGAACCTCGTCCGCCGCAGGCTGGAGGCGCGTCCGCTGGAGGTGGCCGGGCGGCGGGTGGACCCGGAGGCGATTGAGTGCGTCGTCGCCCGCAGTGACGCGGAGACCAACGCCGTGCAGGATATGCTGGTCCTGCCGCCGCTGGACCTGACGATGGAGGAGGCCGACGCCGCGCAGCTGCTGGCCGGGGGCGGGCCGCTGGAAGACGTTCTGGCACGGGACATCGCGGACATCCCCTACCAACTGGACGCCAAGTGCGACGACTGCGCGCTGAACGTCTACTGCCTGCCGGAAGCGGCGCGGCGGCGGGAGATTGAGCTGCTGGGGGTGGACGCAGGGGCGGCACGGGCGCTGCGGGCGGCGGGAGTGGCGGACATTGACGCGCTGGCCGACCTGGCGCTCGATTCGGAGGCGGCGCGGCGGGTGCGCGCCGATGCGGGCTTCGGCGAGAGCCTGGACGTGCTGACGCAGAAGGCGAAGGTGCGCCGCAGCACCCTCCCCGGCGCGTCGGAGCCGGAGGTGCGGGACGTGATGCCGCTGCCCCACGCCGGCAGCGGCCAACTGCCGCCGCACGTCACCGGCGGGCGTCGCCTGGTCCGCATCTTCCTGTCCGTCCACTTTGACTATGTGGAGAACCGTATCGGCGCGATCTCGGCCCATGTGACGCGCAGCGAACGGCCCCTCAGCACCTTGTTCCGGCAGGAGGAAGGCGGGCCGTGGCGGCCTGACCCGGACGTACAGGAGCAGTGGAAGACGGACGCGGGGACGTTTCAAGAACGGCGGTTGCAAGGGACGGATATCGTCGGCATCATTCCCAAGCCCTGGACGGGCGAATTGGAGCGCGACTCGCGGCGGGAGGCGGAGATGCTGCAAGGCTTCTTCGGCAAGGTCGTCGCCGCCGTGCGAGACCTGTGCCCGGAGGGACACGCGCCCCTGCACTTCTACGTCTGGTCGCAGTCGGAGATCACACGGCTGGTGGAGGCGTGCGCCCGCACGGACAGCGACCTGTTGGGCAGCCTGCGCGAGCTGCTGGGCTGCCGCGAGGGTCTGGAGCAGCTGATCTATTCTTGCCTGTCCGATGAAGTTGACGGGCGGTACGCATTGGGGTGGACCAGCCGGGGCCTGGCGGCGGCCACGTCCTTGCGCTGGTTCGGGCGGCGGTTCCACTGGATGCGGCGGATCGGCGAGGAAGAGGTTGCCCTGGACAAAGTATTTGCCGAGGGTATCTTCGACTTCAAGACGACTCTCAAATACGGCGACGATGGCGCGTGGCGAGGCTTTGAGGACACGGGCGCCCACAAGCACGCCTTTGAGGTGCGGGCCTGCTTTCAGGACGCCCTGCCCGCGCCGTACTGGCGGGCCTACTGGGGCACACTGCCCGACTCTGGCGCGCCGGGCATGGACCCCAAGCGGCGGGCGGCGATTCGGGCCTTTCAGGGCGGGGACAAGCCATTATATCTGCGGACGTATCTGAAGGCGCGGGGGCAGGCGCTGCGCTGGATCGAGGAGAGCGTCCAGTTCAAAAACCAGGAGATCGTCAAGCCGGCGGTGGACATCGCGGGGCTGCCCCGGTTCACGCTGGGCGTGCAGAGCGCGGCGCAGGCGGTGCTGGACTTTCTGCGGCTGGAACAGCACGTCGCCGCCAATGACTGGACGGCGGGGCATTTGCGGCCCCCCGCCCAGCGCGTCCCGTCGGGGCGGACGCTGCCCCTGCGCGACGTGCGGGTCGTGGAGGAAAACCGGCTGGCGGCGACGGTGGACCTAGCCGGCTATCCGCTGACGCCCGAAGTCCTGGCGAAGCGTTGCGGCCTGGGCGAAGGCGCGTTCGTCCGCCTCAGCCCCTGCGCCGACGACCCACAGCGGGGGCAGACGCTGGCCCAGCTCCTACGCGGCGGCAGCACCTGCCGCGTTGAGAGGCTCGATTGGGAGGCCGGGGAGGTGGAGCTCTCGGTGCTTCCCTACCGCCGGGAGGACCGCTACATTCTGCCGAGCCGTGCCTGGCCGCTGGGGAGCGCCGGATACGCGCGGGCGACGTTAGATGAGAGCCTCTCGGATTTTGTCGCCGGCCGGGTGGACGAGCGGCTGAGGAGCGGGCAGGGCGGACACGTCGCGCGCTGGTTTGACCCGACGCATCCCGCCGTGCCGCCCCAAATCCCCATTCCTGATGACCGGATGGCGCGTTATCGGGCCTTGCTGACCTACCTTGATTTGGGGCGCGGGCCGCTCGCGCCGGACCAGCGCGAGGCGGTGCTGGCGGGGCTGAACGCGCGGGTGCAGCTGTTGCAGGGGCCGCCGGGGACGGGCAAGACGCAGACCACGGCGGCGGCGGCCCTGCTGCGTATCCTGGCCCGGCACGCGCCCGGCGACCTCATCCTGGTGACGGGCAACACGCACACGGCGGTGGACACGCTGCTGGAACGCATGGAGTCCCTGCTGCCCTGCTTTCACGCAGCGGTGCCGATGCCGCCGGTGCGGGTGGCGAAGGTCGGCTCCGCGTCGCCGGAGCCGTCGCCGGGCGCCGTAGCCGTCCTCGGCGGGACGCCGAACGCGCTGCTGCGCCTGGCGAGGGCGACGGGGCTGACCGCGCCGATGCTGATCGTGGACGAGGCGAGCATGATGGTTCTGCCGTACTTCCTCGCCGTCGCGTCCCTGGTGCGGGAGGATGGCGAGATACTGCTGGCGGGGGACCACCGGCAGCTCGCACCCATCATGGCCCACGACTGGGAGCGGGAGGAGCGCCCTCCGGCCCGCCTCTACCAGCCCCACGTCTCCGCCTATGAGGCCGTCCGTCGGCTGGCGCAGTCGCCGGGCGTCCCTGACGCGGCTATCCTGCAATCCGCCCTGACCCACACGTTCCGCCTGCCGCCTGCCATCTGCGACCTGATCGCCCGCCTCTACCGCTTGGACGACATCGCACTGACCGGCAGGACAGCCGAGTCGTCTTGCGCCCTGCCCCCGTCGCCGGACCTCTGGCGGCGGCTCTGGCAGCCGGAGACGGGCCTGTTTCTAGTTGTCCATGACGAGCGCGACTCCCGCCAATCCAACCCCTTAGAGGCGCATCTCGTCCGAGCCATCCTGGACGCCGCCGGGCCGCTCGCCGCCGGCAGCGTCGGCGTGGTGGTGCCGCACCGGGCGCAGCGCGGCCTGCTCGGGAATGCCCTGCGCGGCCACGCCGCCGTGGGTGTGATTGATACCGTGGAACGCTTCCAGGGCGGCGAGCGGGAGACCATCATCGTCTCGGCGACGGCGAGCGACCCGGCGGCGATCACGGCGCGCGCCGAGTTCCTGCTGGGCCTGAATCGCGCCAACGTCTCCTTCTCGCGCGCCCGGAAGCGGCTCATCGTCGTCTGCTCCGAGCGCCTGCTGGCTCACATCCCGCCCCGAACGGAGCACTACGCCGAGGCCCTGCTGTGGAAGTCCCTGCGCGCAGTCTGTTCGGAGCGGGTGGGGGAGGCGACGGCGGACGGGCATCGGGTGCGGGTGTGGGAACCCCCTGCGGGATAAGAACCCCCTCCGGCTCGGCAAGCCTCGCCACCTCCCCCGAAATGGGAGAGGGAAGTCATCACCTGCCTCTGCCTCTCCTGCGGCCCTGCCAGGCAATGTGAGCAAGTGACGGCGTGGGGCGGTGCGCCTTTCGTCACCCTTCCTCTCCCGTTTCGGGGGAGGTGGTGAGGCTTGCCGAGCCAGAGGGGGTTCTTCACTCCAGCCGCAGCAAATCCGCAACGGCAAGTGGGATGTCGTCAGGGGGCGGCTGACGGCGGCGCGCGCCATCGGACGGCTTGAAGCGCAGGGGCGGGCGCGGGGCGGGGGGCGCGGCGGGTCCGACGGGTGAGGACCCACCATGCCAATGCTCGTCGCCGCTGGCGTGGAGGCGCGTCCCGCCATCGGGCAGGGACTCGGAAAGATCGGCGAGCGTGTGGCGCAGGATGTTGGCGGGCGTCGGGCCGGCACTCGCTGGACGGACCAACAGGTGCAGGGCGTGGCGGGCGCGGGTCAGGGCGACGTAGAGCAGGCAGAGCATCCCCGTGATCTCCTCGTCCTGCTGCGCGGCGTAGGCCGCCTGCAAGGCCGGGTCCAGGCGGCGGACGGCCTCCTTGGGGTAGGCGTAGACGGCGGCGATGGGGGAGACGGCGTCGCCGACCTGGGCGGCGGGGGCACGTCGCACCAGGCACGCCGACGGGCGGCCCGCCGCCTTCCAGTCCAACTCCGGCAGGAACACGGCGTCAAATTCCAGGCCCTTGGCCCGGTTGATGGTCATCACCCGCACGGAGGCAAGCCCCGGCGTCTCCACGGAGGCGTCGCGCACGGCCCGGACGAACTCCGAGGGGCGCATCGCCGGCAGGCCGTCCCAGGAGGCGGCCAGGTCCAGCAGCTGTTCCAGGCGGCGGGCGGTGCGCTCAGGGCCGTAGGGGGCCAGGTGGGCGGCCCAGTCCGCGAGGACGCCGGCATAGCCATGCACCAGAACCTGGCGGCGGATCGCGTTGGCGACGGCGGCCGCTTGCCCGGGGCGCGCGTGCAGGTCGGGCGGGACATCAAGCGATGCCGCCAGGGGCGAGTGGGCGACGTGGAAGGCGGCGGCGGTGTGGCCCGGATGGTCGGCCAGGGTGAGGGCGGACAGAAGCAACTCCACCGCCGGGTCGTCGGCGACGGCCCCGGTCCCCTCGGCGCTGACCTCCACCCCGAGCGCCCGCAGGGCGTCCGCCAGCCGGGCCACCGTCTCGTTCTTGCGCGCCAGCACGCCGACCGACGCGCCAGCGGGCAGGCGGGACGCGCCCTCGGCGATGAGCGCGGCGGCGTAGTCCAGCGGGTCGGCGTCCGCCGGGATTTCGCGCATCTCGACCCGACCCGGCAGAGCCTTATGAGCGCGGTGGGGGTGAAAGTGCGCCTGCCAGCGGTCCCGCGCGCCGGGAGTGCCGCCCAGGGCGGGGCAGGTGGCTAAGGCGGCGAAGACCCGGTTGACGGCATCTAATATCACCGGCGACGACCGGTAGCTGACGTCGCGCGCCTCGCGCGCCATATCCGGCAGGTGTGCCTCGATGCGCTCGAAAATCTCGGCCCGGCCGCCGCGCCAGCCGTAGATGGCCTGCTTGACGTCGCCGACGACGAAGACGGAGCGGGGGACCTGGGCGGCGTGTCGGGCGAAAGTACGAAGCACCCCCCACTGGGAGTCGCTGGTGTCTTGAAATTCGTCCAGCAGCAGGTGTTCCACCGGCGCGTCCTGCCGGCGGGCGGCGTCCGCCAGGTCGTCCAAGAGCGGCCCAAGCAGGCCGGGGGCCTCGGAGAACAGTAGCAGCCCCTCGGCGCGCCGCAGGGCGCGATATTCCTCGGTGAACACGGCCAACAGGTCGTGGATCGCCTCGGTGCGCCGCCGCAGGCCGTCCAGCAGCTCGGCACGGGCGACGGAAAGCAGCGTCTGATACGCCGAGGTGACTTCGGCGGGAACGGGCCTGTTGTAGTAAGCCGGGGCATCGTCCAGACACTTGGCGGCCAGGCCGCCGCCGACGAACTCCTCCCAGCGCGCCGCCTCGAACCGCCGCAGGTCCTCCTCCATCGCCTTGCGCCAGCGGCCGTCTTTCACAGCGGGCAGGGCGGCGCGCAGGGCGTCCCGTGCGGCGTTGACGGCCTCCGACGACGGCGCGGGCGGCACGTCCGGCCCCCGCCAGGCGTCCTCCCGCACGTCGGCCAGCGTCTCCATCAGCTCCGCCGCCAGCCCGTCAAACACCTCCATGACGGGGGAAGCGGCCTTGTCCTGGTGCAGCGCGTCCAGCAGGGACTCGGCCTCGGCGTCGGGCAGGCGGTCCAGCAGGGCGCGCAGCGCCTCGCGGCGCAGGGCGGCGCAGCGGGGACTCTGAGGGTCGGTCAGTCGCGCGGCGGCGCTCAGCCCCGCCTCCTGGCGGTAAAGGCCGCAGAGTCGCCCGAAGAAGCCGTCCAGCGTACCAATGGACAGGCGGTGCAGATCGGCGCACAGGCTCCGGAGCAGGTCGCGGCACTCGTCCCGCGTGAGAGAAGGGTCGTCCAGCGCTCGTGCGAGGTCGGTCCGGGCGTTCTCCTCCAGGCAGGCCGAGGCGAGGCGGGCGAGCAGTCGGTCAAAAATCTCCCCGGCGGCCTTGCGTGTGAAGGTCGCGGCCAGCAGGCCGCCGGGGCTGCGGCCCCGTCGCAGCAGGCGCAGGTACTCGGTGGTGAGCGCGTAGGTCTTGCCGGAGCCGGCGGAGGCGCTGATGAGCGTGTTCATGTGAAGCTCATGTGGAGAGTAATCAGAATGGAGTCAGCGAATGAATTCACCGCGCCAAATGACAGCGAATAAATTCGCCGCTCGGTGGCGCTACGCGCCGAGTGTCCGCCTTCGCGGACACAGACCAGGCCTATCTTGTCTCCGCGAAGGCGGAGACTCAGCCGAAGGCTATGGAGCGGCGAATTCATTCGCTGACTCCCTCCCGATCTCACGCTCGGCCTCCCAGTCTTGGGCCAGCCACTCGGCGCGGTCGCGGCAGGAGTCCAGGCAGAGGGGGCTGTAGGCGTCGGGGAAGCGCGGCGGCGCGGCGGGCGGCCAGAACGCCTCGGCGCGCAGGGCGCGGATGACACTCTCCGCGCAGGCGCGGGCGCTGCCGAACTCCGGCTCCTTCCAGGGAACGGGGACGTAGCCCAGCCCGCCGTCGCGCCGGCCCTTGTCCGTGAACGAGACCGGGCTCAGGTCGGCGGACAATAGGACGTACCCGACCTCCAGGCGATCCTCGGCGACGCCGTTGGCTCCAGCCAGCGTCCGGTAGAGGGGCAGTTGCAAATCGGTCCAGGGGCGCGTGCCGTCCCCGTCCGCCGCCCCTCGATGCTTCTCGTCGGGGCTCTGCCCGGCGTCGCCGGTCTTGTAATCTATGATGCGGTATTTGTCCTCGCCCGGATGGTAGTCCACGCGGTCCAGGCGGCCCGTGAGGGTGAACGGCGCGTTGTCCACCCAGATCTCCGCCTCCAAATCTCGTTCGGACAGGTCGTACTGGATCAGCCAGCCCTCGGCGGTCTGACGGGCCTGCCAGCGGGCGAAGGCGTCCAGGCGGCGGCCCGCCTGGCGCACTTGCAGGCGCACCGGCGGGGACGGGTCTCCCCCGAACTGCGCGCGCGCCTGCCGCCTCAGTTCGGCGCGCAGGAAGCGCTGCACGGCGGCGGGGTCCGGCGACTCGGCGATGGGGGCGCGGGCGAAGGCGGCGAGGGACTCGTGGAGCAGAATGCCGAAGCGGCGGGCGTCCATCTCGTCCGCCGCGTCGTCGCGCTCGTCCAGGCCCAGGACGTGCCGCAGGTAGAACCGATACGGGCAGGCCAGATAGTCGCGGAAGGCGGTCACGCGCAGGCGGGTGAGCGGCGTCGCCAGCGGCTCCGGCCGGGGCGGCGGCAGGCGACGCGCGGAGCCGGACGTCAGCAAGGGGATTGGCGGGGCATCTGCCCCCTCGGCGAAGCGGCGGGCGCGGCGGGCGACCGTCCCGCCGTCCCCCAGGAACAGCAGGCGGCTGGGCCGCTGCGGCTCCCCGTCCGCGCCCCGCCGGGCGACGACGAGGTGCAGATGCGGGCGGCTCTCCATCAGGACGCACAGCAGGAAGGCGTCGCGGGCCTGCCGGCGGCGACTGTCGGGCAGCCCCAGGCGGCGGCGCAGGGCGTCGGGCAGCAACGGGTCGGCGGGGGTACCGGCGGGCACGCCGCCTTCGTGCAGGCCGGTCAGCAGCAGCACGGGCGCGTCGTCCAGGGCCAGCTCTAGCCAGCCCATCATCGCCATGCCCGTCTCGGCCCCGTCGGCGGGCAGGCGTAGCCCGTCCAGCCGGCCCAGCGCGAACGCGAGGGCGTCGCGGCCGGACAGTCGCGGCGCGAGGGCCGGGTTCAGACGTTTGATGTCCCGCAGGGCGGCGGCAATGCCCGCGAGGCCGCGCCGCAACTGCCGGTCTTCGGCGCAGGCGTCATCTAATTCACGATTGCCGTAGACAGCGCGCAGAATGTCGGCCACTGGCTCGGCCCAGTCGGGCAGCGCCCGCGACGTTCGTAGGGGGGACAGGAGCGTTTCCAGGGCGTTGCGGGCGTCTTCCAGCACGGGCGGCAGCCCCTCTTCCGGCAGCCGCTCGGGCAAGTGCTCGGCCAGATACGTGTCCAGGGCGTCCAGGAAAACCTCCCCCGGCCCCTCCTTCGCAATGAGGGGAGGGAGGAGGGGGCATGGAGACTCACCGGCCCCTCCGAACCCCTCCTCTTGCGAAGGGGAGGCCGGGAGGGGTGCATCTCCTGCGGAGGGGAGGCCGGGGCGGCTTTCCAGCCACGTTTCCAGATCCGCGTGGCGGACGAGAGTGGCGAAGCGGCGGGCGGAGGGGTCGTGCAGGTAGTCCCGCAGGGCGCTCAAAAGGGCGGCGGGGCGGACGCGAGCGAGGGGGAGGCCGTAGGGGGAGACGGTCGGCAGGCCGAGCAGGGCCAGCCGCCGCGCGAGGCCCTCGGCGGTGCGCTCGTCGCCGACGCCCAGCGTGATCTCGTCCGGCGCGTACCGCCCGTCCAGCGCCGCGAGGCGGTCCGCCAGGGCGTGGGCCTCGGCGGCGGGGTCCTCCACGAAGCACAGGCGCTCGTCGGGGAGGGGCAGGGGCCGGTCGTGCCAGAAGTCCGCGATGAGGCCGCCGACGTCGTCAAAGCCGTCCCGCACCTCCGGCGGCGCGGGCAGGACGGCCAGGACGGCCAGGACGGGCGACGGGAGGCGGCGCAGCATCGCGCGCTCCTGGGCGTTCAAATCCACCGTGCCGACCAGGACGATGTCTTGCTCGCAGGAGAGTGTGCCGGCGTCCAGCGCCGCCCAGCGTGAGTCGTCCCGGTCCGTCAGCCCGGCCTGCGACAGCGTCCCAACATACAGTTCTTCCAGCCGGGCGAGCGCCCCCCAGCGCCGATCCTCGCAGAAGCCGGGCAGGGCCGCGCACCGGCGCGCGGCGTCGCCCAGCGTCAGCCCCTCGGCCATCAGGTCCGCGCGAACCGATAAGACGTGCTCCGCCAGCCCCGCCCCGGCGAGTGGGCCACCGGATTCGGCCATTCTCGGCGCGAGCGTCCGCCGGTCGTCCTCGGCCAACCGCCGGACCGCCTGCACCCAGGCGAAGAACGCCTCGGCGGGCGTGGCGACACGGGGCGGGGGCG
>Ga0213875_10002451_pt1 | contig 11075 bp, 12 predicted proteins | sample BarmaccomBMRX_R8_FD_160105 | JGI IMG/M metagenome (GOLD analysis project Ga0213875, IMG submission 160105) | Root-associated microbial communities from Barbacenia macrantha in rupestrian grasslands, the National Park of Serra do Cipo, Brazil - RX_R8 | ecosystem: Host-associated > Plants > Roots... | reverse complement strand
TCCGCCACTTTGCCGAGTAGATCCGGCACATTTTGAGGCTCGATCAGAACTGGACCGCGCTTGCTCGGGTGCTCAGTCTGATAAGTGGTGAGCAGTGCCATGGCCGGTTTGTAATCGACCAGACGCGCATGGGCCAACACCTTCAAACCGGCTTTGGGCGATTCCATTTGCAGGTCGCTCAGCACCAGCTCGTATTGGCATTCGTCCAGTTTGCCCACTGCCTCGGCTGCGGAGGCCGCTGAATCTACGGAATAGCCGCCGGCCTCTAGCACCGCCTTCAGGGTCAAGCGCGACGTGACGTCGTCATCCACCAGCAGGACTCGCGCGAGGTTTGCGACCGGCATTCTCTTTCTCTTCGCTCAGAGCTGCGACTCCGGGCCAGTCCAGTGTAAACGAAAACGACGAGATCCCCAATAGTTCTTTTCTAGTTCGAGGGGCGGAACACTCGGTCGAATATTTCGTCGACGTGTCGCAGCTGCCGGTCGACCGAGAAAACGCGGTCGATTTGCTCGGCTGACAGGGATTCGCGTACGCGTGGATCTTGTTCAACGGAAAGGCGAAAATCACCGCCCGATTCCCCGGCATCCATGGCGTGGCGCTGCACCAGACGGTACGCCTCCTCGCGCGACATGCCGGCGGCGGCCAAATCGAGCAATAGTTGACCGGAAAAGATCAGTCCCCGGGTTTGCTCGAGATTCTGCCGCATGCGATCGGCATTAACCCGCAAGCCCGAGATCAGCCAAATCGTGCGGTAGAGCATGTAATCGATCAAAGTGGTCGAGTCGGGCAGCACAATTCGCTCCACCGAAGAGTGGGAGATGTCACGCTCGTGCCAGAGTGCGACGTCTTCGAAACCGGCGAGCGCGTTCGAGCGCACGACACGCGCCAAGCCGCAGATCTGTTCGCAAACAATTGGATTGCGTTTGTGCGGCATGGCCGACGAGCCTTTCTGTCCCGTAGCAAACGGTTCTTCGGCTTCCCGCACCTCGGTACGCTGCAAATGACGGATTTCGAGCGCGATTTTCTCAAGGCTCGCGGCAATGCCCGCGAGGGTTGCAAGATAGCGCGCGTGCAGGTCTCGCGAGAGCACCTGCGAGCTGATGGGCGCGGCGCGTAGACCCAGGCGCTCGCAGATTTTCTGCTCGGCGGCGGGGTTGATGTGCGCGTACGTTCCAACCGCGCCCGATATCTTACCGACGCGCATCTCTTCCATTGCATCGGCAAAGCGAGTGCGATGCCGCTCGAATTCGTCCCACCATGAGGCAACCTTGAGGCCAAACGTAATCGGCTCGGCGTGCATCCCATGGGTTCGCCCGATTTGGATGGTGTGCTTATGCTCGTATGCGAGCTTTTTCAGCGTTGCGAGCAGGCTGTCCACTCCCGCCGCGATCAGGCGCGATGCTTCGCGGATCTGCAAGGCTTGCGCAGTATCGATAATGTCGTTTGACGTGAGGCCGTAATGCAGCCAGCGAGCAGCATCTGCGGCGCCGCGCGATCGGAGCGTCTCGCTGACCGCTGTCGTGAAGGCGATTACATCATGGCGCACTTCGCGCTCGATTTCGGCGATACGGTTTGTGTCGAACGCGGCGTGCGCGCGCAAAGCGGCGGCAGCATCGGGCGGTACCTCGCCCATTTCGGCCAGCACTTCGGAAGAGACCAGCTCGACTTCGAGCCAGCACTCGTATTTGTGACGATCGCTCCAGATCGCGCCCATTTCGGGTCGCGTGTAGCGCGGAATCATGCAGAGACTATTGTGCCGCGCCCGGATCTGAATCTAGCGTTTAGTAGCAGAACACTTCGGATTGTTCGCGGGGCGGTGAAACCACCAACTTGGTAAACAGCGTCCGGCCGTTCAGCGCCTTCAGCGCAGCGTTGCGCACGAGCTCCGGATGGTTGTTGTGTTCGCTAATGTGCGCGAGAACGATGGTCGATACGCAGGTATCGAGATCCTGCTTGATGAATTCCGCCGCGACCTGATTGGAGAGATGGCCTTTGCGGCTCATGACCCGCTGCTTGATAGACCACGGATATGGCCCGACGCGCAGCATCTCGATATCGTGGTTCGATTCGAGAATCAGCAGATCCGTGCCGCGCAAGTGGACACGCAGTGAATCGGGGATGTAGCCGAGATCCGTGACAACTGCGACTTTCACTCCCTCCGCTTTCAGCGTGAAGCCGACCGGATCGACCGCATCGTGGGGGATCGTGAAACTCGAGATCTCGAGATCGCCGATCGAAAAGGAACAACCCGCCTGAAACGTTTCGACGCGCGGCTGGCAATCGCCCCAGTCGATAAACGGCGCGGTTCCGCGCGTCACGTAAACCGGCAAAGGCGCAGGCGCCGCGCGCCATTTGGCCATAGCAGGGAGCCCACACGTGTGATCGCTGTGTTCGTGAGTGATGAGGATGGCGGTCAGGCGGCAGGGATCTTCGCCGATCGCGGCCAGACGCTTCAGGATTTCGCGGCGGCTGATGCCCGCGTCAATCAGCACACGCGTCCGGTCGGTCCCGACAAACACGGAATTTCCGGCGCTGCTGCTCGCGAGTACGCAGATCTTGAGGATGAGAGGCCCCTTTACTTCATCTCGTTTATAGCAGAGTTCGAAACATTTGTGCAGGAAATGTTTGTCTCAAAAACGCTTACAATAAAAGGGCGCATGAAGGCCCGGGTGTACGTCTCGATCAAGTCCACGGTGCTCGATCCGCAGGGCCAAACGATCTGTTCAGCGCTCAAGGGCTTGGGGCACAAGGAGATCGCAGCGGTGCGCCAAGGCAAGTTTTTCGAAATCGGCATCGCCGATGGTACGCCGCGCGAGCAAGCGGCGCAAACACTTGACGAAATCGCGCGTGATGTACTCTCTAATCCGGTCATAGAGCAGTACCGGGTTGAGATTCTCGACTGAATCGTAAAACCTATTACTTATGTGCGGAATTGTGGGATACATCGGCGAGCGCGAGGCAGTGCCGGTCATCGTCGATGGCCTGCGCCGGCTTGAGTACCGGGGGTATGACTCCGCCGGAATTGCGGTGCTGTCGGGTGAAAAGACGCTGGACGTGCGGCGCGCGCCGGGCAAACTGTTCAATCTTGAAAATGTAATTCGGGATAAGCCGCTCGCCGGTTCGTACGGCATCGGACACACGCGTTGGGCGACGCACGGCCGGCCGACGGAAGAGAACGCACACCCACATCGCGACTGCAAAGGCGAAATCGTGGTCGTGCACAACGGCATCATCGAAAATTACTTGGCGCTGCGGAACCAGCTCTCCGTCGAAGGGCACAACTTCACGACGGAAACCGACACGGAGGTGTTTGCGCATCTTATTGAGAAGCACATGAACGGAAGCCTGGAGCATGCCGTTCGTAAGGCGATCAAGCAGGTTTCAGGCGTGTTTGCACTGACCGTGATTTCAAGCACCGATCCCGACAAGATCGTGGCCGCGCGGTCCGGGCCGCCGGTCGTGGTGGGCGTGGGCGATCAAGAGTACTTCGTTGCGTCGGATGTACCGGCAATTCTGAATCATACGCGCAATATGTTCTTCCTGAACGACGGCGACGTGGTCACGCTGACGCGCAAAGGCGTCGAGGTGACGGATTTCGACGGCCAGCCGGTAACGCGCGCGCTGTCTCACATTTCGTGGGACCCGGTGATGGCGGAAAAGGGCGGCTACAAGCATTTCATGCTCAAAGAAATTTTCGAGCAGCCGCGCGCCATCCGAGACACGATGCTCGGGCGATTAAGTCTTGAGAGCGGTCACGTGTTTCTGGATGAAGTCGGGATCTCGGAAGCCGAGTTTCGACAATTTGAGCAGATCAAGATCGTCGCCTGTGGAACGAGCTGGCACGCGGCGCTCGCGGGGAAGTTCATCATCGAGCGGCTGGCGAGGCTTCCGGTGGAAGTCGACTACGGGAGCGAGTTCCGGTATCGCGATCCCATCATTCCGGCGAATACGTTGACGGTTGTGATTTCGCAGTCGGGCGAAACGGCCGACACGCTCGCGGCGCAGAGAGAGTCGAAGCAGAAGGGATCGAAAACGCTCGCGATCTGTAACGTTGTGGGATCGATGATTACGCGCGAAGCGGCGGGAAATCTGCTGACTCACGCGGGGCCGGAGATCGGCGTAGCCTCGACGAAGGCCTTCACTTCGCAGATCACGGCGCTGATTCTCCTCGGGATGTATCTCGGCCAAGTGCGCGGCACGTTGCGGCGGGAAGAGGGCGCGGCGCTGGTGCAAGAGCTCGCGCGGATTCCAGGCAAGCTGGAGCATGTTCTGGCCGACACGGCGCAGTACGACAATCTTGCGAAGGTTCTGTTTCGCGCGCGCGATTTCCTGTATCTCGGCCGCGGCATTCATTTTCCGATCGCGCTCGAAGGCGCGCTCAAGCTCAAAGAGATTTCTTACATTCACGCGGAAGGATATCCGGCGGGCGAGATGAAGCACGGGCCGAACGCGCTGATTGACGAGAATCTGCCGGTAGTTGTGCTCGCCACGCGCGATCCGGAATCGGCTGAAAGCCAGATTCACTACGAGAAGACGCTCTCGAACATTCAGGAAGTGAAGGCGCGCAGCGGCATTGTGATTGCTGTGCGGTGCGAAGGCGATGAAGAGGTCGCGAAAATGGCCGACCACTTGATCACGATTCCGGTCACGCGCGAGCTTCTGCTGCCGCTGCTCGAGATGATTCCGCTGCAGTTGCTCGCGTATCACATTGCTGTGCGGCGCGGCTGCGACGTCGATCAGCCGCGGAATCTGGCGAAATCCGTTACGGTCGAGTAGTTACTGCACCTGTAGCGGGCGGGCCAACTCCGTACGCGCTTCTTGCGGCAGCTTATCAGCGTTCGCGAGCATAAGGCTCACCTGCCAGCGCTGCTGATCGCTCAACGATCCCGTGTACGCCGGCATACCGGTCAGGCGAATTCCGTTCGTGACCTTCCAATACGTCTCGCCCGGCGGGTCGTCCGTAACGCCGTGCCCCTTGAACAACTCCGGCGGACGCGGATACATTCCTTTCGCCGTGGCCGTCTGCTGATCGAACGGTAAGCCGTGACACACGGCGCAATTGACTCGATAGATCTGCGCACCTGCCACGTAAGCGTCGGTTGTTGCCTGAATCGGCACAGTCTTCGGCATTTCTTTCTTGATTCGCGCGTTCAGGGCCATATGCGCCAGTTTGCGTTCGAATGGTATAGGTGACGAAGCGGTCGCAACTGGCGCGTAGCCGAAGCGGAAGTAGAGCCACATGAAGAGTGGCAAGAGGACAATGCCGACTACCAGGCCGAGTATGAAGAATCGCATCTGCGGAGTATATTACCGGATGGTTCGCGATGATCAACTTTAGCGGGCAGTGGCGTGCAGATTTGAAAGCGAGTAAGCTCCTACGTCCGTCCCCGAAAGAGCTACTTATTCAGATCGATCACTCGGGGAATCGGATCACGGAGGAGGTGCGTTCGATACCGGTTGACGGGGCCGAGCATCGATTAGTTTTTTGCTGCGACACCACGGGCGAGCAGGGCCGCAGCACGGTGGATGGAAAGCCGATTCGCGGACGCGCATCTTGGGAGAGGAACGAACTGATCATAGAGTCTTGGGTCGACTTTGGCGGTCGAGAACGTTATTTTCGAGATTGTTGGTCGTTATCAAACGGCGGACGAACACTGACCATGGAACACCGGAAGGACGCGCTGGACGGACAAACGATCGTACTTGAAAAGCTCGGTTGATCGGTGACCAATTGCGACAGCGCGGGCCTTTTTATCGCGGCGCGCCCCCGGGACTTCCATACCGATTGAAGTAGTAAGTGACAAGACCCGTCAACGTGTTTGCCGAAGCATCGTCCGGAAGCGCGTGCCACGGATTATCTTGCCATGAAAAGAAAGCGATGATATCGGGTCGCGGCCTATAGTTCTGCTCCACGATCGCCATGTGATCTCGCGCCGCGCGAATCCACGCCCCGTCGGTTTTGTCGAACGGGCCCCCGCCGTTGTACATCATGCCTATCCGTTCGATCAGCCCGCGCTGCTTCAACCCCTCAGCGTAACGATAGAAAGCCGCTACGTCCTGGGCCACGGAGCCGCGTTTGAACTCCCACTGAGGATCGAGGATCAAAAAGTCGAGCGGCTGGCCAAGCGCAGCCCGGAATTGTGTGTAGTATTGCAGCATTCCGTCCTTCCAGTCGGGGCGCTCCGCGATATGATCATGGCCCTGTTCGCGCATCATCGCGGTCGGCTCGGTTTCGCCGATAACGATATTGGGAAACTCCTGCCTGAACAAATTCAGCATCTCCATGGACCGGCTGATAATTTGGCTGATCGGGAGCTGGCAGCCCGTTTTGCTCGCTGAACGCTCGAAGTAGTGTCCGAAATTCAACAGCTCATCCATGTTGAGGTACTGGATCTCGCCGCCCGCCAGCTTGACCATCGCGATGATTTTGCGAGCCTCGGATACTGTGCCATACCCTTCCTGGATGTTGTCGGGACATGAACCGGGAATGAGATTAATAACGCCAATCTCGACGGCGATCGCGATACGCCGCCGTTTTAGATCCGCGACGACGGCGTTGACCTCGTCCTGATTGCTTTCCTTACCAAAACGATGAAAGAAATCGGGAGAGATTCTGAAAACCTGGATGTGTGACGCCGCGTTTTGCCACGGGGCGGCAGGCCTGAACATATCCATAAGGTCGACGGCCCTAAGACGCGGCTGTTCAGCGGTGGAATACCTGCTCGCCGGACCAAACCAAATTTGCGGAGCGGCAGTCGCCTGCGCGTAGACTTTGTGGATGAGTGTTACGAAGAACAGAGCAGCTAGCACGAGAGCCCTAGACGAGCGTGAGGGTTTCATCAGCCCCTTTCCCTGCAACCATTTTCCTTCGATTGCCAGCCACGGTTGAGTAAAGGGTCGGTGCTCGCACCGACGAAGGTCCGATCCCGGTGCGTGTTATGAAAACGACAAGGGATCAGCTATGGCTCACGACCTCGGGAAGCCGGGGTCAGCTTTGATCTCTCGGATCTGCAGGATGTGCCGCTGCGTGTGCGTCGAGATTTCGAGCAAACACTGGTACGCGTCAACGTCCCAGTCTTCTACAGCATGGCCACGAAGATCCTCTCCCGTAGTTCGGGCATAATCGAGCATCATGGTATGCAGCTTCCGAAAACTGTCCAGCGCTTGTTGAATATCAATCTGTTGACCCTTCGGATCTTTGTACGGCTCGGTCTTTTGATGCTTTACGCGATTGATGCCGTACCAGAGAATGTCCGCGTCGGTGGCCTGCCCATTTAAACGCTTGGTAGGGTGTTTCATGCCGTCTTGGAATAACTTCCAATATGTAGGTTCCGCAATGACCAGGTGTTCGACAACTTCCGCAACCGTCCACCTGTCGGGCGCCAGTCGAAATTCTAGTTGAGCTGGAGATAGGCCGGACACTTCGTCGAGTAGCCAGCTTTGTGTCATCTGCAGATGCGAGACGAGGTTGTCACGATCCCTCTGCGTCATAGGCGCGCTGGCGAGCAGGCGAGCGCCCATCGCGACGGCGATTATCGTGCCGGAGACCATTTTCATAGTAGTGGCGAAAAGGTGGACCAGTAGACCAGCTTGAACCTGGGCTCCGCCGGGAAGCAAGCTCGTTAGATGTGAATTCAGGCTGAATTTAGAATCGCGTGAGAAGCCGTTGCCGCTCAGAACTTTGCTGTGAGCCACAATCCAACGATCATGAGTAAGCTGCCTAGAATCCTCAGCGCTGTCGCTGGGTGCTGTTTCAGTCCCATCCAACCGAAGTGATCCAGCACGATCGAGATCACAATCGCCGCGGTAACCGTGATCCCGGTGAAGACTCCCGACCCGAGACGTTGTGCGAACGCAGCGCCCGCCAGCGTAGCTCCGATGCTCAGAAGCCCGCCGGTCCACGCCCACCACGGCACAGCCGCGAATTTGTCCGCCGCAGGAAGCGAACGATGCACGCAAACGGCCAGAATGAGTACGCCGATCAAGCCGGTCCCATAAACGAATGCAGTAGAAATGTACAGATTGCCAAGTCGTTTGTTCAGTTCGGCATTCGCGGCAGACTGCCCGGGATTGGCCGCGCCCGCAAGCGCCGCGAGGAGATAAATGATCCAGTTCACGATTGTGGACGCGCGTTGATGGCCGGGTGTTTGGCTCGGAAAGAAACAGTGGGGCAGACCATCATCGTTTGTGATCCCATTGCGGCTGAATGCTGCGCTTGCTCGGAGGGCAAGGCAGGCCACTTCCCCACGCCGCCCCTCCTTCATCACAAATCTTCGAAGATTCCTTCGACCTCGCAAATTCAACGGTTTATGTCGAAGGAACACCACCCCGCCGCGCACCCGTTCCGCACTATCCAATCGGGCATACAAGTCCCCAAACCCGTCCCACGGAGCCTTCTCTTTGCCACGCCTAAACGAATCGCGCCTAGCGGCCGCAATCTACAAACCACCGGCGACTCTCAAATTGAAACGGTAGAACGAAAGATATGGGCCGATGAGAACTCTTTGGGCAGACAATCACGTCGTGATTGACTCGACAGGCAACCTGGGCGGATACTATGAGCGTCTTTAGAAGTGGAAGTGAGCGTGCATCATGAAGCTTGCTGACACGCTTGAGATTATGGGACACCCTCAATTGCAGCTAAGCCCGACGGGCCGGATCTTGCGCAAGCTGAACCACGTCATAGCCGAAGAAGAAGGCGCTCCCTTAGAAGCATTTGCGGCCGCCCAGGAGATCGTCGGACGAACTCACATTCCGTCCGCACTGGCCGCTCCGGAGATAGAAACCGACTCAGAGGAGCTTGACCTAACGTGGCAAAACAACGGCAAAACGGTAAAGCTGGTTTCTTATCCTCAGAAGCCTCCGAAGGTTTACTGCCAAATTGACGCAGATAACGTGTTTACCCGCGGACAGCTACTTCCCGCGGATCCCGCTATTCTGTCTGAAAAGCTAGACTGGCTACTTTCCTAAGAACTCATTGGCGTGTCCGAGGAAGGGAAGACTCCCCCGCTCCTGCCAGATGATTGTGTTGTCTTTCGCGCGTATACCCGAGCGCTGAATGAGCACGGTCGAGCAAAAGACATAGAGTTTCGACTCCGTGACTCCGAGCAAACGTTGTCTCTTGGGTTAACACCGCAGAAAGCAATGGGGCAGCTGGACTGCAAAGGCGTTGTACCGCTCACGGTTGGAGCGATCCGCAAACTCGGCCAACCAGCGGACACATTCCTGGATGTGGTAGTTAAATCAGGTGCTGAGAACCCGGACGCCGACCCCGAACTGCTAGAGGTGGTCGGGATACCTGAAGAGGAAGCGGTACGCCTTTCGCTGCGAATCGAGTTCGCACGAGTTGCTGGGACGCCGTTGCCCAAATCGCGCTAACACGGAGGGTTCCTATCGACCCGTACGCTGGGAGCCATGCCGTGCAGCAAATAGTTTCGCTGTGCCCCCGGGCGCAGATCAACAGTCGCACCGCGGAGTATATTACTTGATGCACCGTTCTCATGATCGAAGCTGAACATCTGAGCAAAGTTTTTGTCGACAAGAAGCGCGGCCGGCTCGAAGCCGTGAGCGACGTATCGTTCCGGGTCGAGGGCGGCGAAATCTTCGGTTTGTTAGGGCCCAACGGCGCGGGCAAGACGACGACATTACGTATGCTCGCGACCATCATGCGGCCGACCGGCGGATCGGCGCGGATCAACGGCTGCGATGTGGTTCGCGAGCCGGCGGAAGCGCGCCGTCAAATGGGATTTCTCTCCGGCGACATGGGTCAGTACGGCCGCCTGACGCCCCGTGAAGCTCTCGTCTTTTTCGCGAAGTTGAACGGCATGGAAGGCGCCGATGGCCGCCGTCGAACGGACGAGATGATCGAGCGGTTTGGATTTGCGAGCTATGCCGATACCAGAATCGACAAGCTCTCGACGGGAATGAAACAGAAGGTCGCGATTGCTCGCACCGTCATTCACGATCCTGCGGTTCTCATTCTCGATGAGCCGAGCGCCGGGCTCGACGTGCCCGCTGCCCGGCAGATCGAAGCCTTCATCCGGTCGGCAAAGCGCGCGGGGAAATGCGTGCTGTTCTCGACACACGTGATGGAAGAAGCCGAGTATCTCTGCGACCGGCTGGCGGTGATCAATCAGGGCCGCATCACCGCGATGGGCACCATGGATGAACTGCGGGCCACGACGGGCAAGCGCCGCCTGCGCGATATCTTTCTCACGCTGCTCGGATTGAGCGAGACCCAAGCGGAAGAGGTGAGCGCATGAGGCCCAAGATCGTCGCCGCAGTTTTTCAGAAGGAAATGCTCGAGCTGCTTCGCGACCGGCGAACCATCATCAGCATGGTCATTGTGCCGCTGGTCATGTTTCCGGCGCTGATGTCTGTCGTGGGCGCATTCCGAAGCTCCCAGCGAGAAGCAGCGCAGCGTTCGGCCGTGACTGTTGGGATAGCGCCGGATGAAAACCTTGGCGATGCACGCGCGATGCTCACGGCGGCGGGGTTGCGCATCGTCTTGACGCCGGACGTTCGGCGCGCGATACGCGAGAAGCAGGTGGCCACGGCGCTCGAAACCTCGCAACTTGCGGGCGGCGCGGTTCGCTTTCGCGTACTCGAAGATGAGACTCGCGAAGAATCTCAACTCGCTGCTGAAAAAGTGAGGACGGCGCTCGAAGCGTACAAGGCGAACGTGATGCGTTCGAAGCTTCGCGCCTTGGGCGTTGCGCCGGACGTGCTCTCGCTAGTCTCGATCGATTCCGTCAACGTCGCCTCCGAAGCACAAATGGGCAAAGTCGTCCTCGGCGGTATGGTTGGCTACCTGATGCTGTTGCTGATGTTCACCGGCGGGATGTATCCTGCCATCGACACCGGCGCCGGTGAGAAGGAGCGGCGCACGATGGAGAGCCTTCTCGCTTCGCCGGCGACACGCATCGATATCTTGCTCGGGAAAATTGCCGCGTGCGCAATGGCCTCATTCCTGACTGCGGTGTTGTCGTTGATCAGTTTCATGTTCTTCGCGAAACGCGCGATGGCGAATCTCGGACCGCTGAAAATGACATTTCAGATTGATTCGCCGACCGCCG
>Ga0213875_10002450_pt1 | contig 11076 bp, 10 predicted proteins | sample BarmaccomBMRX_R8_FD_160105 | JGI IMG/M metagenome (GOLD analysis project Ga0213875, IMG submission 160105) | Root-associated microbial communities from Barbacenia macrantha in rupestrian grasslands, the National Park of Serra do Cipo, Brazil - RX_R8 | ecosystem: Host-associated > Plants > Roots... | reverse complement strand
GTCGGATCGAGTTGCACCAATAGAGGAACTCTTTGCGCATATTGGAAACGAGACGAAGCTCTATCGCGTGCTGTCCGACTCCGGCCGTCTCAAAGATTTCTTTGAGCTGGCGCAAGGCTATTTTTCGCGTGGGATTGAGAAGCGGCTCAAGGAATCCAAGCGGCTCAAGAGCATTTCCCGAGATGAATTGAGCGCCCGTGCCTGTGCATTAGCCGGAAGCGTGTTGTCGCTGCTCCGCTGGTGGCTCGATCGCGGCGCGAGGGAATCACCACATGCCATGGACAAGCTCTTCCATCGCATGGTCTGGAAGGGCCTCGTGTAATCGGCAGCCGGGCTAGGACGCCCGGCGCGGACGAGGACGTCCACCCTACAAGGGGATGGCAGCTAAACCAGGAGCCGCCACGGCAGGATGGAATGCATGAACGAGCGCTTGCGTGAAGAGCTGAAGGCCCTGGCTGCCGAGGATCGTCGAGTGCGGCAGGAACTTCTTGACACCGGAGAACTGGGCGACGGCTATGCGCCACGAATGGAGGCCGTGCATCGCGAGAATGCCGCTCGTCTGAAAGATATCATCATCGAGTACGGCTGGCCTGATCGCGACTTGGTTGGTGACGAGGGCACCCTGGCGGCGTGGTTCATTGCGCAGCACGCAATTGGCGATCCCGAATTCCAGCGCGAGGCGCTGAGGCTAATCCAAGAAAAGGTCAGTCAAGGAAGAGTGCCCGCTGCTCAGAAGCGTATTTGTTCGACCGAATCGCGATGTATGAGGGTCGTCCGCAAAGGTACGGAACCCAGTCACTCCTATGTCCAGATGGCGAATACCGGCGGTGGCAAACCGAGAATCCCGACGCTCTGAATCAGCGGCGCATCTCAATGGGATTGCCGCCGGTCGCCGATGATCCTCCTGAGAGCGAAGTAACAGCTCAGTCGCGCGCAGATTATGAGCACTGGGCACGCGGATACGCAGAGTGGCTACGGAAAACCGGTTGGCGGTCCTGAGGTGCAAGGGCGGTGGAACGCCATTAGGGCTTTGCGGACGGCGGCTCCCAGAGCTCAATCTTATTCCCATCCGAGTCATAGATCCACGCAAAGCGACCGTAGGATTCATTCATTCGGTTAGCGTCAATCTTTACGCCCTCTTGTTTTAAGCGGTCGAGCAAAGCATCCAGATCTTCCACGATGTAGTTGATCATGAACGGGGCGGGGCTGGGATCTAAATAGTGCGTGGAGGTGGGAAAAACAGTCCAAACGGTAACGTGTTCCTTTTGCGGGTCGTCGTGTTCGCGCCACGGAAGCATCGCGCCATGGCCTTTGTCGGCGAGTCCAAGATGCTTTGCATACCATTCGCGCATCTGATCACGATTCGCGGATTTGAAGAAGATACCGCCGATTCCCACAACGCGGCCGCGCTGCTCCATTTTGGCGGGTGGCTTCGAGCTTTCAGGTTGCGGAGATTGCATTTCCTTTCCTCCTTGTGACCGGGTTGAGATGAGCAGCAGCGAGCCGAGCGCAATTGTGCTCCAGCGTATTCCTTGCATGTTGGATTATACAAGTTTGGTTCGCTCAAGGCCTCGCCGTTCGAGGATCAATCAAAGAAAATTATTGGGCCGTCGTAAAACGCGCGCCGGCTTCTCGCAAAAAACGCAAACCCTCGAAGGCAATGGCCTCCGGAGTTGGCGCAAGGTCACGCCAAATGGAAGCGGCTGCGGAAAGTGCTCCCAAGGAAAACCCGAATCCCTCGATTGTGAGCCAGCCATGGTACCGGAGAGCGTGCAAGGCCTGAAAAACTTCCGCCCAATTGACGTGCCCGGTTCCTGGGATTCCGCGATCGTTTTCGCAGGAGTGGACATGGCGCAAGTACGGGCCAGCGCTCGCGATCGCATCACGCATGGATTTTTCTTCAATGTTTGCGTGATAAGTATCAAACAGGATTCCGACGCGGGGATGATCAATTTCGCGGCAAAGCTTCGCTGCATCGGCGGCCGTATTCAAGAAATATGTCTCGTAGCGATTCAAGGGCTCAATAGCCAGAATCATGTCGAATGTTTCGAGGTATGGGCCTAACTCCTGAAACATCTCGACTGCTCGCTTCCATTCCTCCGGCGTGCGTCGCCTTCCAGGCAGATAGCCCACGGGCGCATACAAAGGTCCCGCTAAGACGTGGCCGCCCGTATCGGCCGCCGCCTCGATACAAGCTTTAAGATGGTCGCGAGTTTTGCTCCGGACGGGCGCCTCATCACTCAACGTGTTTAAGCCTTGGGGCAAAACGGAGCAGAATGTGCGAGCAAGGCCGCTATCGTCGAGTGCCTGTTTGATCTCTGGATCTTTCGCGTGACGAGGATCGATCAGAGGAAGTTCAACGCCATCAAAGCCGGCGGCTTTAAGCTTCGGAAGCAGTGAAAGGTGGCTGCGGTCGAAATGATCGGACCAGATAAACGTGTTAGCGGCGAACTTCACGGCGCGCTCCCTTCCCGCTGAGATTTTCAAACAGAAAAAGGCCGGTTTTTCCAGGGGTCACGAAATCGAGATTGCCGTGACCGTGCAAATCAGCGACGGGAATCTGCATGCCTGCTCCGGTTCGAGTGCTGTAATCCACGACAAGTTTCACCCAGGACACGCCTCCGCTGCTTGGGAAAAACTCATACCAGTACACGCCGAGGGGCTCGCGCGCTCCGGGGTCATGGTCATGCGCCATGTAGCGCTTTCCGGTAAGGAAGTCGGGTCTGCCATCGCCGTTCAGATCGACCATGGTCATGGCGTGCGCCTGAGACCACGTGTCGTCGATCGTGTGTTTTATCCATTGGTGATCCGGCCGTTGCTCCATCCAGAAGATCCCATAATCGTGCGCGGCGCTAGTGACCAGATCGTTTCGTCCATCGCCGTTCACGTCCAACACATAGATGAATCCGGTCGCCCCCAAGTCAAACTCAGGGTGCCAAATCCACTTACCCGCGCGGGGATCGGGCGGCGCTTCAAACCAGCCTTTTGGCGTGATGATGTCGGTCCGACCGTCGCCATTGACATCTCCCGCGCCGATGCCATGTCCATAGCTTTGATTGCTGACGACGTGCTCGATAAATTGTCCGTAGTCGGCTTCGTACCAGGCGAGCGGAGCTTTCGGATCTCCAAATTCGGGGAGAACTTCTCTGGCCTTGTGGTCGTTATCGAGATCGACGAGAAACGCAAACTCGATCGGGTAACCTTCTTTGATCGAGTGTTCGGTCCATGTGCCCTGCGGTCCCGGATTCCTCCACCAGCGAAGCGATTGACGAAACCAGGAACAACTGACGATGTCCACGCGCCCGTCTCCGTCGACATCGAGCGCCAGATCGCTAAAGTTGTCTACGTAGCCGTTCGAATAGGGTAATTCGCGAAAGCGATGCGGGGTCCAGTTCGGAGCGGCGTACCAGTATTCACCGGAAATGATGTCCAGTTTGCCATCACCATTTACGTCGGCCAAGGCGCAAGTTTCACTGGCCCCGAGATCGATTTCGTGTTTTTGAAACGGAATATCAGCGGGCCGGCTGATCGCCCAAATCAGCGGCACGGCCGCAATGAGCGCGCAGAGAACTGGAGGGTTAACCTTGATGCTCGGCATGCGAACAGCCCTTGAACTGGGTCACGTATGTATTGCCGACGTATTGCAAATCCTGATGAATGCCGATGCGGGATGTATAGTAACCGTCAACCGTCATCTGCTTGAGTTGGATGAAAAACAGGTCAAGCAATGAACGCGGATCACGGTCGTTAGTGGCCGCTCTTGCGAGCCATTCATCTAAGGTTGAGCTCTGCAGCTCGGCTGTTAGGAGGCGTAAACCTTCGCGCCAATCTTCTTTCACGTCCTTCGGACTTTCGGTCACGATCAGGTCGGCAAACAAGGATGTCTGCGCTTCGTGCGCGCCCGGTGAGTGTTCATCGGGTGGAATAATTTTGTCCATCACTGCGTCGAGTAGCTTCAGTTCTTCCGGCGTGAAGAACTGGGCTGTGTAAGGGTTAGCTGCGCTCGCAGAATCGTGATGGTTATTCGTGCAGGTTTCTGCGTGGACGATCGGCAAACTTTGGATAAGAAAGACAGCGGGCGGAAGCTGGATCAGCTTGCGGCGTGAAATTTTTGTATTGTCGAATTGGTTCATAATTCTCCGCGCCGCCTCTGTTCTTTGATATAGTCCGCGGCTCGCAAACTGAGCGCCATGATGGTGAGAGTCGGGTTCTTCTCGCTGGATGTGGTGAAGGTGCTGCCGTCGGTCACAAACAGATTTCTTACATCATGCGATTGACAGAAGCTGTTGAGCGCTGAAGTTTTGGGGTTGGTTCCCATGCGCACTGTGCCGGCTTCATGGCTCGCAAATCCGCTGGGCCGTTCCCCTGGCCGCTTCACTACCTCGCAGTTCAAGCTGCTGGATATCGCGTCCAGTGTTTTTCCCATTTCGGCGTACACTGCTTTGTCGAGATCGCTAAATCGGAACTGAAGGACGGGAATGGGGATGCCGTAGGTATCCTTGCGATCGGAATCGACTAAGACACGGTTCTCCGGACGGGCTTCGACTTTGCCAAAACCGCCGAGCATTAGGAATCCGGGTTCCATTTCTCGAACTCTCTTTTTGAAATTTGCGCCATAGCCGGGCAGGAACTTTGCGTGAAAAGGGAACATGTAGCCGGCATAATTCACTTGAAAATCGAACGTGCCTGCCGGTGTTTTGGTTCTATAGCGGGGGACGAATGCATGGTCGAGGGCGCCATCCAGATTTTCGGGTGACCTTCCTTCCAACTCTTTTAGATAGACATGGATCGTGTCGCCTAAATGTCCGTGAAGATAACGACCGACCACGCCGCTCGAATTGGCGAGCCCGGCCGGGTGACGCGGCGATCTGGAATTGAGCAACAGGCGCGCGGTTTCGACCGTAGAGCAGCAGACCACAAAGATGCGCGCGCGCACTTCTTCTTCTTTTTTGGTCGCTCGATCGACAATAGATAGGGCGCGCGCTGAGCCGTCCGTATCGACCAAAATTTCGCGAGCGACGGCATTTTGGCGCAAGGTCAGGTTGCCGGTCTTTTTGGCTTTCGGCAACATGCTGGAGGGCGTTGAAAATATCGCAGAGACATCACAGCCTTCCATGCAATGACCACAGTAGTGGCAGGGCGGCCGATTGTCATAAGGGCGGGTCAAGAGTGCTTTGCGTGCTGCGATCACCGGGATCCCTAGAGGAGCGATGGCTTTTTTCAGGATTTGTTCGCTGCAGCGGAAGGCTGGCGGTGGAAGGTACCAGGGGCCGGCGGGGAGCACTTCCAGATTATCGTTATTTCCGCAGACGCCGATCATCTTTTCGATTCGGTCATAATAGGGCGCGAGTTCTTCGTAGCTCAACGGCCAGTCTTCTTCTATGCCGTTCAATGTGCGCTCGCGAAAGTCGGAGGGCGCATAGCGCAAGACGACGGCATTCCAATGAACCGTCCGACCGCCCAGCACGCGCACGCGGTCGACACTGACCTGTTCGGAGGTCTCATATCGAATGGTGTCCTTCATATCGGGCGGATAGAAAGGCTCTTGTTTTTCGCCACGCAGCCCTCGAAAGCGCATTTCATAGGGCCAGCAATGCGTGCGGAATTCACCCGGCGAGACTGCTTCTCCCGCTTCAATCAAAAGGACCTTTGCTCCGCCTTCGCAGAGCTCCTTGGCCATGACGCCTCCGGCAGCTCCTGACCCGATCACACAGACATCGTAGTTAACGTTCTGCATGCTGGGTCCTCAGAAGCGAATTCGGCCAACGGAACGGGCGCGATTTCCCGATTCGAGCTCTTCTTTATATGCCATTCAGCTTAATCTTTGATTAGCTTCTCATGATTAGCACGTTGTCCAAACATCAGACCCGGCTTCGTGTGCGATACGCCGAAACGGACCAGATGGGCGTAGTCTACTACGCAAATTATCTGGTCTGGATGGAGATTGGAAGAGTCGAGCTGGTTCGCTCGCGCGGCTTCCCTTACCAAGAGTTGGAGCAGAGCGAAGGGCTGTATCTCTCCGTGATTGACGTTCGTTGCCGCTATGTGCACCCGGCTCGTTATGACCAGGAGATCGTCGTTCAAACGGAAGTATCAAAAGCCAACCCGCGGGTTATTGAGTTCGTATATGAAATTCGCTCCGCCGATCAGGATCGGTTGTTGGCAGAAGGCGCGACCCGCCATATTTGGCTCAGTCGCGACTGGAGACCGACACGTCTGCCTGAGCGTTATCACGATGCGCTCCGGATAGGATGAGAACGGCATTGTTTCGGGTGCTTCGAAAATGATCCATATCATCTTGCCCGTCGGATTGCTGCAATGCAATTGCTCGATCTTCGGCGATGAACAAACGAGGGAAGCGATCGTGATCGATCCCGGGGACGAGATCGAGAGAATTACTCAGGCGCTCGATCAGCATCACCTAACGGTCAAAGCGATTGTGGTCACCCATGCGCACATCGATCATGTGGCTGGCGCGGGCAAGCTTCGCGGGCTGACTGGCGCTCCGGTTTACATGAATGAGCGGGATCGGGAATTGCTGGACATGCTCGATATGCAAGCCCGTTGGCTTGGAGTGAAAATTCCTCCGCGTACGCCCGTTGATGCAGGCGCGGCAGATGGTACTGTTTTGCGACTTGGGGAGGCTGATTTTCATGTTTTGGAGACGCCGGGTCACACGCAGGGCAGCATTTCGCTCTGGATACCGCAGGAAGGCAAACTGATCGCGGGCGATACGCTGTTTCGCGATTCGGTGGGCCGAACGGATTTGCCGGGCGGCAATACGCGCCAGCTCTTATCGTCGATAAAGACGCGGCTTTTGGAATTACCGGAAGAAGCGCTGGTTATTCCGGGTCATGGGCCGAACACAACGATCGGAAGGGAGAAGGAGAGGAATCCTTTTTTGCAGGACGGGTGAGTTACTCGGTGTTATGCGGGCGCTGTGTATTTGGATTCGACGGCTTCTTTGATCTGGGCGCGGCTTTCGGCAGCGGAGAGGGAGTCATTCTGCTCGATTCGGGCGATCTGGTCGGCTATGGCGGTATCTTTTATGCCGCAGCGGAACCAATTCGAGTAGTCGGCGCGCTTCAGGTGGAACAACCATGTGTCATCGTCGACGCCGTCGGCAAGCTGTAGGAAAGTGATTAGATTCTGAGCGCGGAGATTTAGTTTTTTCTCGGGGCCGCGGAAATAAAAAACGCGCTCGTCTTCCAGTTCTCCTTGCGCATATTTTCGCTTGTGGCGATTCCGCTCGGCTCGCGGGGGCTCTACCCGCACTCTTGGGAGCACTCGCTGTGAATCCCGGAACCAGATTAAAGCTTCTCCGGGTGCAAGATCATCGGTGGGCACGTCTGGAGGGGGGACGCCGGCGATTTCCGCAAATTCGTTCATGACCAGATGCGGTTCGCGGCCGACAGCGATTATCGTGTCTACCGTATTCAGAGCATCGGGCGAAACGTGTTCGGGATGAACGGTAATCATCAAAGTACTCCCGAGCTTGGAGACGAGCTCGGATGTCCCGCTGGCCGATTCGTGCGGCAGCATATGATGCGCTTCGTCGATAACGATCCAATGAGGGCGACCCGTTTGCAGCCGCTTTTCTTCGAGCAATGCAAATACTGAAGTGAAGAACGCGGCGCGATCTGCCATTGCGACGCCGACCATATTCACGATTAGCTGTTCGTCAGTCTTTTCGAGGAGATGAGCGAGTTGCTCCAGCGAGGGTGCGTGCCTTTCGTCGCCAACCGTTACGCAACCGGCCATACTTTCGTAGTCACCTTCCGGATCAATAAGGCAGAACTGGTAACCCTGGTCCATGAGCCGTTCCATAAATCCGGCTACGAGGGTCGATTTGCCGCTGCCCGATTGCCCGCATACGAGCAGGTTCTGTTGGTACGGCGGCAGCAGGATTTTCTCGTCGCCGGCAGAACCGAGGAGGATCCCGTGGCGTTCGAGCGCGAAGCTCAATGAGGCGAGATCATCTTCGATAATTTTCTCGATAAGCTCCGTTACGCCGGCGCCGTGATCGGCCGTAGTGACCAGGTCGACTCGGTCCTTGAGGGAAGGAATCGCATTCGCGACGGCGATTGCGCATTCGCAACAGCCAAGAAAGGCGTGATCGTTTTCGGCATCGCCAACTCCAACGACGTTGTGGCGCGACAACTGCAACTCTTCCAAGGCATGAGTGAGGCCGGTCATCTTGTTTATGCCCGAAGGCAGGATCATGACCGCGTCCTTGTTGAAGATAAGCTGCAGTTCGAGGCCAAAATCGCGAATTGCCGAAAGCGCTTCTGTTTCGTAGGGATGCCAGGTCGCGAGAATGACTTCCCCGACGCTGAGGTTCTGAACTCCGCGTCTGCGCAATTCTTCAATGAACTCGTCCGGCGGGCGGAGGGCCAAGGCCCGTGTTCTGCGAGTTTGGGGATCAGAGAGCAAGGCGCCGTTCTCCGCGACTACGCGGTCGAACAAATCTAGCCTGTTAAAAACTTTCTCGAGATCGGGCAACTCTCGCCCGGTGACTAGAATCAACTTGCGTCCGGAATGACGCAGGCGAGCGAGTGCGTCAATGGTTTCAGGATCGACGATGCCGTCTCGAGCCAGGGTGCCGTCGTAATCAGAAGCCAGCACTCGGTAGCGCACGGGTTTACTATTGCGCGGGAGCATTTCACGTTTGTAACGGTGTGATTTCGGATCGATGAAAGCGGAATTTGCGTCACGTTAAGATCTTCGAATCGCAATTAGTGTTTGCCCGGCTTCTCCGCGACAGAGACGGCGATCAAGGCGGGACTTGGGGTGTAGCACGCGAAAGGCGGCATGCGAAGGGCAGAGCTAGAGCGCCAAAAATATCTCGGAACTCAGATAACATGGCTTTTCTGGGAATAGCCTTGCGGAGGTTCAATCAGCTCGGTGTCTCCAGAGTTGAACACCCGTCGCTTTGTTCCTTTCAGCATCCGTATTCGAGCGCTCATTCCCGCTCCGGCTTCACTCTCTTCTTCGACCGACAGCTCGGTGTTGGCCGAGGAGGGGTCACCCGCCTATTCTATAATTGCTAAACACATCAGCTGACGAAGCAGACCATCGGCGCCGCCGGGCTGAAGTGCAAGGCTATGGAACAGACCATCGCGTCCGTCTACTCAGGTTCGCGAAAGTTTGAGCTGCCCCCGGACTCCTCAAACCTCAGCGTTGCCTTGTTTGCACCTCCGCTGCTCGAACCGTTTCAACCATCACTCTCGCTTCCGTACCTCGCGGCACAATTGCGCACTGGCGGATTCTCGCCGGCCTGTCACAACCTCAGCAGTTTGTTCTACATCTGGCTGTTTCGCCGCATTCGCATGCAGTCCATGGCGCAGTATGCCGCCCTCAGTGATGCCGTCGCTGTTCTACGCCATCGGACGAGATTCTACGAGCCGGAAAGCTATCACACCGCGCTCGAAACTCTCGAACATTTCACACTCGCGGTCGCCCAGCGTGACCATCTTCCCTACACGCTCTATCCCGAGTCGCATCCCTCCGTGATCGTTTCGAGCGCCGACTATCGGTCTCTGGTGTCTGCCATGCGTGGCACGTTGCTCGAGCGTTTTCTCGAGGACTATGTCGGCTTCACGCTGCGTCTCGAATCGTACGATGTCATGGCATTCTCCGCCACCAATGCCTTCCAGCTGGCTTCGTCCCTGTTTATCGCACACGCGCTCAAGCGCGCCGGAGTCCGAGCTCACTTGGTCCTCGGAGGTCACGCCGTCTCGCTCGCCGGCCGCGACCTCGTCGACGACCGCGATTTGTCCGGCGCCATCGACTCCATCGTTCTCGAAGGAGGCGCCGACATTCTGTCCAAGATCTGCCGCGATCTCTACGCCGGAGCTGCCCGTCGTGTTTACGCCGGCAATGACATCCAGATTGGAGTCGATGACAAAGGTTTTCCCACCGACAAGCCCTACGACCTCGTCTTGCAGCGCGATATCGATGACCTTTACTTATCTCCCGATCAGACCTTCTCCATCTATTCCGCCCTGGGCTGCAGCTATGGCGCGTGCACGTTCTGCGGAAGCAACCGCGAGAACGCGGATTACGTGCCTCGCCAAATTTCGGTCTTGGTAGACGAAATGGCTTCGCTTAACCGAAAATACGGGATAGCTCATTTCAACATCTGCGACAACAACTTCGATCCGACCCGGGCATCGTTTTTCTGCGACGAGGTGGAACGCCGAAATGAGACTGCGTACTGGCAATGTACTTCGCGCGTCTATAAGGCGCTCACCCCCGCCTTGCTGCGGCGAATGCGCCAAAACGGTTGCGCTCTGATGAACATCGGTTTAGAATCCGCGAATGATCGTATTCTGCGTCTGATGCGCAAGGGCTACACGGTCGCCCATGCCGAAGAGATGATCTTGAACATGGAACAGGCCGGCATGCCTCTCCATACCTACGTCATCTGCGGATTCCCAACCGAAACCGCTGCCGAAACCGAAAACACTCTGGAATTTCTGCGTAGGCACATTCATCGCTGCCACAGCATCTATTTCCAGGATTACGAGGCGCAATTAGCCACCAAGGTCTTTGCCGACGCGTTTGGCATGGAGACAGAAGGTTATACGGCGGCGCGAATGATTGATTCGCTGTTGCTCGAAGCCTCCATACAAAGCAAGTACGTCGCCCATGGCAACCTCCTGCGGCGGAAGGGCTACCCATTCATCGAGGATCATAACTTCCTCTATTTATCTCGAGAGACTGCGTCGAGACAGTCTCAAGGAGCAGCAGCATAAGAGTGAAGCGCTACCTTTTGCTTTTCGCCTGTTTGTCTTTAGCCTGCTTCACTGGTTGCGGGCGCGGCCATTCTGCCGGACGGCAGAACCTACCCGTCGTAAAGGTCATCATCAATTCGTGGCCCGGGCTTGGTCCTTATTATGTGGCGCAAGCCAAAGGCTTCGACCGCGCCCAGGGTATCTCGCTCGATGTCTCCATGAATGAAGACCCTACCTTGCGTCACACGGCGCTTGAATCGGGGGACGCGGATCTGGTCGGCATCACCATGGATGCGGTTGTCATTGCCCGCGCTCATGGAGTGCCGATGACGGCCGTCGG
>Ga0213875_10002449_pt1 | contig 11079 bp, 11 predicted proteins | sample BarmaccomBMRX_R8_FD_160105 | JGI IMG/M metagenome (GOLD analysis project Ga0213875, IMG submission 160105) | Root-associated microbial communities from Barbacenia macrantha in rupestrian grasslands, the National Park of Serra do Cipo, Brazil - RX_R8 | ecosystem: Host-associated > Plants > Roots... | reverse complement strand
ATTGTCCGATTCTCGGGCTTCCAGCGGAAACCGGCGATATCACCTTGTTCAACCCCCCGGAGAGCCGGGATTCGCGGGCGATCGACGTGACAGCGACAATCAGCAACCTTCGCAGCAGTTGCTCGGACGTTGGCGACGACGTGGTTTCGACCGCGACCTTCACAGTCGTCGGCCTGCGCCGCGACCCCGGTCCGGCGCGCCAGGTCGTGCTTCCATACTTCGACACGGTCGTCCAGGGCGGCAGTCGAGTCGTTGCCAAGCAAATCGGCCAGGTTGCGCTCGATTTCCCGGCTGGGGGCCTCCACGCGTCGACCCGGGCGCAGGCGACCGTCCGAGTCAACCGTTCCGTGGCCAGCCTGCCCGAGAATGTTCGCCAGATGCTGACCCGGCCGCGCAAGGCTGGAGAAGCCGATGCCGCGGTCGACCCCTTGTCCGACCCGTCGGTTCGGTCGGAAGTCGCCAATTCGACTTTCGAGCACCTGATCGGCTTTCAGATGAGCGAGGACCAGCTGCGCTACAACGCCACGCGCTAGGATTTCGCGACCGGACGCGTTGACTCGGGCTCCGGGCGAAGCCAAGGCTCGCTCCCGTCGCCGGGGGCTCCGCTCCCGGAAAGGCCGCACGGGAGAGTCTGCAGTCACTGCAGCGCCGAAGGAGCAACCGCCCCCGGAATCTCTCAGGCATCGAGGACCGTGCGCGCCTGACAGTCTGGAAAGTGTCCGCTGCGACGAGCGCGCAGGCGGGCCGCCGAAGGGGCAAAGCTCTCAGGCGCTAGAGACAGACGGGGGCGGCAGCCGAAGCGCTCGTGAGCGGTTCCGCAGTCGCACCCTTTGCCGGAGCGCCATCATGAGTACCGAAGTCCACAACGGTCCGACCGACGACAAGCAGGCCCGCGGAACGCCATTCAGCGGCGATCCGAGCGGCGGCGCGGGCGACCAGCCGGCGCAGCTGGAAAGGCTTCCGCTCGACGCCTGGCACCGCGATCGCGGCGGCCGAATGGTCCCGTTCGCGGGCTACGAGATGCCTGTCCAGTACGAGGGCATCATCGCCGAGCATCTCTGGACCCGCGAAAATGCCGGCCTGTTCGACGTTAGCCACATGGGACAGCTGCTGATCCACGGCCGCGACGCCGACAGCGAGCTCGAAAAGGTGCTCCCCGCCGACCTTCGCGGCGCGAAGGACATGAAGCCCAAATATTCGCTGCTCCTGGCGGACAATGGCGGGATTATCGACGATCTGATGGCGACCCGGCGCGGCGACGATTTCTACGTCGTCGTCAACGGCGCGACGAAGCATGGCGATATGGCTTACCTCGCCGAGCGCCTGCCGAACCTCGCGATCGACCATATGAAGGAGCAGGCGCTGCTCGCACTCCAGGGCCCACGCGCCGTCGACGTCCTGGAAGGAATCATCCCCGGCGTGCGCGCTCTCGCGTTCATGGAGGCGGGACCGTTCCGCGCGGTGGGACACCCGCTGTGGATCAGCCGCTCAGGCTACACGGGCGAGGACGGGTTCGAGATCTCGGTGCCGGCCGTCGTCGCGGGCGATCTTGCCGACGCGATCCTGGCTAACGAGCTCGCGAAGCCGATCGGCCTCGGTGCCCGCGATTCGCTTCGGCTCGAGGCCGGGCTCCCGCTCTACGGCCACGACCTCGACGAGGAGACGACGCCGGTGATGGCGGGCCTGACCTTTGCGATCAACAAGCGCCGCCGGGCCGAAGGCGGCTTCCCCGGCGACATGCGAATCCTGGCCGAACTCGAGAAGGGCGCGCCGACCACGCGCGTCGGCTTCGAGGTAGAGGGCCGCCAGCCGGTTCGCGAGGGCGCGCTGGTCCTCGACGCGGAGGGCACCGAGGTCGGCAGGATCACCAGCGGTGGCTTCTCGCCCAGCCTGCAGCGTCCGATCGCCATGGGCTATGTCGCAAGCCACCTCGCCGCGACCGGCACGGCGCTGAAGCTCGAGCAGCGCGGCAAGCTGTTCGACGCGCGCGTTACCGCGATGCCGTTCGTCCCCCACCGCTATCACCGCAAGGGAGCCTGACCTGATGAGCCTCTATTTCACCAAGGAGCACGAGTGGGTGCGCGTCGACGGCGACACCGCCACCGTCGGCATTTCCAATCATGCCCAGGAAGCCCTCGGCGACATCGTCTTCGCCGAAGTGCCGGAGGCCGGCCGCAAGGTCAGCAAAGGGCAGGAGGCGGCGGTCGTGGAGTCGGTCAAGGCCGCGTCCGACGTCTATGCGCCGGTCTCGGGCGAGGTCGTCGAGGGCAATCCGGCCGTCGCCGACGACCCCAGCGTCATCAATAGCGATCCGGAAGGCGAGGGCTGGTTCTTCAAGCTGAAGCTCGACGATCGGTCCGAGCTCGACGGGCTGATGGACGAGGACGCCTATCGCGAGTGGATCAAGACCCTTTGAGCCAAGGAGCTGCCCAGAATCCGGCGTCCACGAGTTCCTGGGACGCGGCGGAGTACGCGCGCGTCGGCGCCTTCGTCGCCGAGCTCGGGGAGGCGGCGCTCGACCTGCTCGACCCCAAGCCGGGCGAGCGAATCCTCGACATCGGCTGCGGCGAGGGCAGCCTGACCAAGCGGATCGCGGAGCGCGGTGCGACCGTGCTCGGCATCGACAATTCTCCCGAGATGATCGCGGCTGCGCAGGCGAAGGGTCTCGACGCGCGCCTGCTGGATGTCGCCGACATGGCCTTCGCGGCCGAGTTCGACGCCGCTTTCTCGAACGCGGCCCTGCATTGGGTGCTCGAGAAGGAGAGAGCGGCCCAAGCGATCTTCTTCGCGTTGAAGCCGGGCGGCCGCTTCGCCGGCGAGATGGGCGGCGAGGGCAATATCGCCCGCCTCCAGCAACTCGTCGACGAGGAGATGATCCTGCGCGGCTATATTCCGCCAACGGAGGCCCACAACTGGTACCCGGCGCCCGAGGAATTCGCCGCGGTCTACGAGGCTGCCGGTTTCCGCGAGATCGACGCGCGGCTCATTGAGCGCCCGACGCCGCTCGCCCATGGTGTCGCCGCCTGGGTGACGACGTTCCGCAAGGGCTGGCTCGACCGCGCCGGCGTGCCCGAAGAGGAACGCGCCGAGCTTGCCGCGAACGTCGCCGACCGCTTCGGCAACAGCCCCGCCGACTATGTCCGCCTTCGCTTCATCATGAGAAAGCCCAACTGATGCGTTACCTGCCGCTGAGCGATGCCGATCGCAGCGAGATGCTGCGCGTGATCGGCGCCGCCTCTGTCGACGACCTGTTCCGCGACGTTCCCGAGGAGCTTCGCCTGAAGGGACCGATCGGCGGCCTCCCGCTGCACGCTTCCGAAATGGCGGTCGAGCGGCACATGACGGCCCTTTCGCGCCGGAACATGGTTGCGGGCGACGTCCCCTTCTTCCTCGGCTGCGGCGCCTATCGCCACCACGTGCCGGCAAGCGTCGACCACATCATCCAGCGTGGCGAGTATCTGACCAGCTACACGCCCTACCAGCCGGAGATCGCCCAGGGCACGCTGCAGATGATGTTCGAGTTCCAGACGCAGGTCGCGCGTCTGCTCGGTTGCGAAGTCGCCAATGCGTCGATGTACGATGGCTCGACCGCGATGTGGGAAGCGATCCTGATGGCGCACCGCATCACGCGCCGGGGCAAGACGATCGTCTCGTCAGGCGTGCACCCGCATTATGTCGGCGTCGCCACGACGATGGCGAAATTCACCGGTGACCTGCTCGTGACCGGCGAGCCGGAACTGAGTGCCGCGACCGACGCCGACCGCCTGATCGCAGGCATCGACGGCGAGACCAGCGCGATTGTCATCCAGTACCCGGATATCCTCGGCCAAATCACCGACCTGGCGCCGATCGCCGAGGCGGCTCACGCCGCCGGCGCCCTGCTGATCGCGGTCGTCACGGAGCCGGTCGCGCTCGGCCTGATACGCTCGCCGGGTGAGATGGGCGCGGACATCGTCGTCGGCGAAGGGCAGTCGATCGGCGTCGGCCTGCAGTTCGGCGGCCCCTATCTTGGCCTGTTCGCTTGCCGCGAAAAGCACGTCCGGCAAATGCCGGGCCGTCTCGCCGGCGAGACCGTGGACGCGGAAGGCAAGCGCGGCTTCGTTCTCACCCTTTCGACCCGTGAGCAGCATATTCGCCGCGAGAAAGCGACCTCGAACATCTGCACCAGCTCGGTGCTGTGCGCGCTGGCGTTCACTGTCCACATGACCCTGCTCGGCGAGAAGGGCCTGCGCCAGCTCGCGTCATTGAACCACGCGCGCGCGTGCGAGGCTGCGGACCGGCTGTCCGCGATCCCGGGCGTCAGCCTCGTCAACGAGAGCTTCTTCAACGAATTCACGCTGAAGTTGCCGCTGGAAGCACGACCTGCGGTCCATGCGCTGGTGGAGCGCGGTGTGCTTGGCGGGGTGTCGCTCGGACGGCTCTATCCAGGTTCGGAGGCATTGCGGAACGGCCTTGTCGTGGCGGTGACCGAAACGACGACCAGAGAGGACATTGCCGCACTCGAAGCGGCGCTCAAGGAGGTGGTGCGATGACCGTCAACCCGTCGGGCTGGCGGCCCACTGCTCCCGAGAACGCGGAGGGGCAGGCCGACACCGTCACCGGTAACCGTGCGCTGATGCTCGAGGAGCCCTTGCTGTTCGAGATCGGCTCGACCGACCGCACTGGCGTCGATTTCGCCGACCAGAAGATTGGCAGCGGCCGCCTCGGCGGTCTCGAACGCAACCGGCCGATCGACCTGCCGGGCTTGTCCGAGCCCGAGACCGTCCGTCATTACACTCGGCTGTCGCGGCAGAATTATGCGATCGACCTCGGCCTGTTTCCGCTCGGGTCGTGCACGATGAAGCACAATCCGCGCCTCAACGAGAAGGTCGCGCGGCTGCCGGGCTTCGCCGACGTCCATCCGCTGCAGCCGCAAGAGACCGTCCAGGGTGCGCTCCAGGTGATCAACGAGCTGGCCTTCTGGCTGCTCGACCTCACCGGAATGCACGGCGTCGCGATGAGCCCCAAGGCGGGCGCGCATGGCGAGCTTTGCGGCCTGCTCTGCATCCGTGCTGCGCTCGAGCGGCGCGGAGACAAGCGCGAGGTCGTCCTTGTTCCTGAGAGCGCGCACGGCACCAACCCGGCGACGGCCGCTTTTGCCGGATATCGCGTCGAAAACATCCCTGCCACTGCCGCCGGCCGCGTCGACCTCGACGCATTGAAGGGCCGGCTTGGTCCCGACGTCGCCGCGGTGATGATCACCAATCCCAACACCTGCGGCTTGTTCGAGCCGGAGATGAAGCTGATCAGCGACGCGGTCCACGCCGCCGGCGCCTTCGTCTATTGCGACGGGGCGAACTTCAATGCGATCGTCGGCAAGGTCCGCCCGGGCGACCTCGGCATCGACGCGATGCACATCAACCTGCACAAGACCTTCTCGACCCCGCACGGGGGCGGCGGGCCGGGATCCGGTCCGGTGGTCCTGTCGGAGGCACTCTCGCCCTTCGCGCCGCTGCCCTTCGTGGCGAAACACCCGGACGGGACTTTCAAGCTGATCGAGGAAGAGACCGCGGGCGAGGAGCATCCCGACGCGTTCGGTCGGATGGTCGCCTTCCACGGCCAGATGGGCATGTTCACCCGCGCGTTGACCTATATCCTCAGCCATGGCGCCGACGGGCTGAAGCAGGTCGCCGAGGATGCGGTACTCAACGCCAATTTTATCCTCCGCAGCCTGGAAGACGTTCTTGACGCACCGTTCGCTGGAAGCGGACCGTGCATGCACGAGGCGATCTTCTCGGACAAAGGATTCGAGGGAGGCATCAGCACCATCGACCTTGCCAAGGCGCTGATCGACGAGGGCTTCCACCCGATGACCATGTATTTCCCGCTGGTCGTCCACGGCGCCATGCTCGTCGAACCGACCGAGACAGAATCAAAGCGCAGCCTAGACAAGTTCATCATGGCAGTGCGGGCGATCGCCGAACGAGCCAGGACAGGGGATCAGAGCCTCAAGGCGGCCCCCGTCCACGCTCCGAGGCGGCGGCTCGACGAGACGCTTGCGGCGCGCAAGCCCGTGCTGACATTCAGGGAGCCGGAACCCGCGCAGGCCGCGGAGTAAGCCGGCGAGGGGAGGGTCAGAATGCAGGCAAATCCGGTCCATCCGTCGCCGCTGGGATCGATCATCCCGCTGGCGATCATCGTTCTCGTCGTGGCGCTGCGGATGCGCGGCATGAGCAAGATGCGACCGCTGAAGCTCGGCACCTTGTGGATCGTGCCCGCGCTTTACCTCGCCGTGACTGTCTGGATGTTCATCCTGCTTCCGCCGATCGGCTGGGTGGCGATTGCGTCCGCCGTCGCCCTGGCCGTCGGCGCGGCAGTCGGCTGGCAGCGCGGCAAGATGATGCACATCCACGTCGATCCGGAAACGCATGCGCTGAACCAGAAGGCGTCGCCGGCCGCGATGATCTTCCTGATCGCGCTCGTAATTGTCCGTAACGCCACGCGGGCACTGCTTGGCGCCGGCAGCAACGTCAGCCCGGCGATGCTCACCGACCCACTGATCGCCTTTGCGCTGGGGATGTTCGCCATGACCCGCCTCGAAATGTACCTCCGCGCTCGGCGGTTGCTGGAAGAAGTGCGAACCGCGCCCTGATGCCCGGCGATCGGCGCTTCTACGAGGCGCCAGCCTCGGGCAAGCGACGCTCCGCCCCGGCTGCGGCGCGCAACCGCGAGCCCGTCTCGGCGGTCCTGCGCGAATGGCTGCCGACCACCGGGGTGGTGCTCGAAATCGCGAGCGGCACCGGCGAGCATGCCGTCCATTTCGCGAACGCCTTTCCCTCGCTGGAATGGCAACCGAGCGACGTCCATCCAGACGCGCTTGCATCGATTGCCGAATGGCGCTCGGACTCGGGCCGGAGGAACCTGCGGGCGCCACTGTGCCTCGACGCTGCCGCGTCCGACTGGCCGATCGAGAGAGCCGACGCGGTGCTTAGTCTCAACATGGTGCACATCAGTCCCTGGACGTCGGCGCTTGGGTTGCTTGCGGGGGCGGCACGCGTACTTTCGCCGGGCGCTCCGCTCATCCTCTACGGGCCGTGGTTCCAAACCGACGTCGAGCCCGCGCCGAGCAACGTCGCCTTCGACGCCAGCCTGCGCGAACGGGACCCCGCCTGGGGCCTGCGCTTGGTGGAGGACTTCGCTGCCGCTGCGAAACCCGCGTTCGAGCTTTCGTCGATCCGGCCCATGCCTGCGAACAATCTGATGCTGCTTTTCCGCCGCTCGAACGACGGTCGTTAAACGAAGTTTTACTAGAGCGCCGCTAGGACGATGCGATGGACGAGAGCAGCACTCCGCAGAATCGGCGCGCGCGTCGTTCGCCGGTGTTCCTCACGGCGACGATCGAGGTCGCGGGCATTCCCGAACCGGTGAAGCTTCGCAATCTCTCCGAAGAGGGCGTTCTGATCGAAGGCGATCGCTTGCCTCCGGAGGGGACGAGAACCTGCTTCCAACGCAAGGACCTGCTCGTCGAGAGCCGGATCATCTGGGTTCAGGGCCGGTATGCCGGAGTCGCCTTCGACCATCCGCTGAAGCCCGAGGATGTGCTGCGACACGTCGCCAAGCCGCGGCCGACCGCGAAGCTCGACCACCGCCGGCCAGGCCTCGCCTGCAGGCCGCTGTCCACCAACGAGCGCAAGATGATCGAGCAGTGGCTATCGATCAGCCAGGTGCCTCGCCCCGGCGAATGATCAGGCGCTTGCGCGCAGCCTCGCGCGCTCGTCCTGAAGCCAGGAGACCAGGGCGGGCAGCGGCAGCACGCGGTCGAACGTGATCCCGTAGCATTCGCCATCGCGCCACCGGACCGTGCCGCTGCATGGCTGAAGCCCGAACAGGCTGACCGTGACTCTTGCGGCGACATCGATGGCCGCGCGGCTTTCAAGCTTGATCCCGCCCTGCGAGATGTTGACCGCCCTGCAGCGGTGCGAGAACGCGCCCTCGCGGATGGAGCCGACGCAGTTCACCTCGACCCGCGGCATGCGCGGGCGCGGTCCCTCCGCCGTCAAGGAGAGCAGTTCGAGGACGTCGATGGGCTCGTCGAAAGCGATGCCTGCGAAGCCGTCGCGGACCCAGCGGGCGATGCCCACGACCGGCTCGCCCTGCTTCAGCTCGACGCTTAGCCGGGCGCCCGCGGGAAGATCGCAATAAGCGCGCACCAGCATTCCGCCGGCGGAGATGTTCTTGATGAGGCACAGCTCGCTGCGGTCGCCGATCTTCATCGAACCGACGCGAAGAAGGCTGAGGTGGCGCTGGCCGTTCCGGCGCTCCGGCGCCGCGGGCGCGGCGTCTGCGAGCGAGTAAACAGTCATTTCGACAGGCTGTTCGTCCAACCGAAGGCTCCACCATTCGCCGCTGTCAGCAGCGCCTCACTCGCCGGGAGTATGGAAGAAGAGCCTTACCAGTTTCTTTCGCTTGCATCCGTTTGTGCTGCGAAATGGTCCCGTGTACTCTTTCGGCGCAGGAGAACTTCGATGCTTCGCCTAGTGCCGATCGCCATTGCCGCGGGCGCCGCGGGATTCCTCGCTTCCGCTCCGGCGATCTCCCAGCCCATGCCCGCGCCTGCTGCCGCGCATGCCGAGCCAGCGCCGTCGCTGCCGGCCATCGACCGCTCCAGCCAGACCGAGGACGTGCGGTTCCGATCCGATCTCAACCAGCGAATGACCGTCGGCGTCATGGTCGGCGGCACCGGCCCGTATCGCTTCATCGTCGACACCGGCGCCGATCGGACGGTCGTTTCGACGGAGCTTGCGGCGGCGCTCAAGCTCGCCTCGGCCGGGACTGCCCCGTTGCACAGCACGGTCGGCATCTCGCCGGTCGAGACCGCGACCGTGCCGACGCTCCAGGTGACGCGCAATGTCGTCCGCAACATCGTCGCGCCGGTCCTTGGAAGCTCGCATATCGGCGCCGACGGCATCTTGGGCGTCGACGCGTTGCGGTCGCAGCGGATCGACCTCGACTTCCGGACGCAGACGATGTCGGTCGTTCCCGCCACGACCCCCATCGAGCGTGACGCGGGCCAGAACGAGATCGTCGTCGAAGGCCACCGCCGCAACGGCCGCCTCGTCGTCACCGAGGCGAACATCAACGGCATATCCGTCACGGTCGTTCTCGACACGGGCGCGGAAGTGAGCGTCGGCAACGAGGCGCTTCGGACCGCTCTCTTTGCCCGCGGCCGAACCGACCAATTCCATCGGGTCGAGATCCAGGCGGTGACCGGCGACATGATTTTCGGCGAGGTGGCGCTCGTCGACCGGCTCGACATCGGGGGCGCCAATCTCAACCGGCTTCCGGTGGTCTTCGCAAGCGCTCACATCTTCAACGAGCTCAAGCTGGACCGCAAGCCGGCGTTGCTGTTGGGGATGAACGCCATGCGCGCATTCCAGAAGGTGTCGATCGACTTCGCGGCGCAGCGGCTGCGGGTCGTCATTCCCGAGCATAGCGCCCTCGACATCCATTTCGCCTACAAGCTCTAGCGCGCCCGCCCGAATGGCTAGCCGGGGAGCGGCGGCCCGGATATGCTTGGGCGATGGACGCGCGAACCAGGCACCAGGAAACGGCCCCACAGGAGGAAGGGGCAGTCATGCTCTCGGAGGCGGTGTCGGCGAAGCGCGACCGCCTGCTTGCATCGCTTACGCTGATCGCCGGCATCGGGCTGGTCGTTGCAACTCCCTTTGCGCTCAGCGCAGGCGCGGAATTCTTCATGCCGGTCACCGCCGCCCTGGTCATCGCGATCGCGCTGGTGCCCATGCTCGAATGGCTGGAGCGGCGCGGCATCCCGTCCAAGGCCTCGGCCGGGCTGTGCGTCATCATTTTCCTGGTCGTGGCCTTGTTCGCGATCGGTTCGATCGTCGTCCCGGCGACCGATTGGGTCGCGCAGGTTCCGGGCAAGATCCCGAAGGTGCGTGAGGCGCTGTCGCCCGTGATCCAGCTCTACAAGCATCTCGACAAGTTCATCGACCGGACGACGCAGCAGATCGCGATCAGCTCGCCGCAGCCCCAGGCGCGGACGGTCGCAGTCGAGCAGGCGCACTCGACGCTCGGGCTCATCACCAGCTCGGCACCGCACCTCTTGATCCAGCTGTTCTTCTCGCTGCTGGTGATCTTCTTTTTCCTCGCGGGCTGGACGGCGATGCGCAAGAAGACGATCGTCAGCCGCGGCAGCTTCGAGGGCGCCCTGACCACCGCCCGCGTGATCCAGCAGGTCGTCGACGCGACCTCGACCTATCTCGGAACCATCACGCTCATCAATGCCGGCCTCGGCACGCTGACCGCACTCGTCCTGTGGTGGCTCGGGATGCCGTCGCCGATCATGTGGGGCGGCATTGTCGCGGTCGCAAACTACATCCCTTATCTCGGGCCGATCGTCTGCGCCTGCCTGCTTCTGCTCGGCGGCCTGATGACCTACCCCGACATCTGGGGCGCGCTGATGCCGCCGGCAGCGTTCATCAGCTTCCATCTGGTCGAGGCGAATTTCTTCACTCCGATGGTCGTCGGCCACCGGCTGACGATCAGTCCGCTGTCGATCCTGATCTCGCTCTCCTTCTGGGCCTGGGTGTGGGGGACGACGGGAGCGCTCCTCGCCGTGCCATTGCTGATCATCATGAAGACGATTTTTTCTGCCGCGGGGACGCCCGATATCGCCGGCTTCCTGTTCGAGCACGGCACGCTGACCCATGTCGGCGATGCGAACGAGGAAGAAGAGGACAGCCGGCAGGAAATGGAGCCTGCGATGGTTGACACCTCAAAGCCCCTTTCCTAGGGCCCGCGCACGCTAAAAACGCGGGTGTAGCTCAGTTGGTTAGAGCGCCGGCCTGTCACGCCGGAGGTCGCGGGTTCGAGCCCCGTCACTCGCGCCACTTTTCGACAATCATGGACTGGACTAGACCGGTCTGATGGTCGCTGATGCCTCCGCTTACGCCGTGCTCGGCCTTGAGCCCGGAGCCGAATGGGCTGCGGTCGAGCGCGCCTACAAGACGCTTATAAAGGCCTACCATCCCGACCGTCCGGGGGGGGATGCCGACCGTGCCGCCGAGATCAACCATGCCT
>Ga0213875_10002447_pt1 | contig 11087 bp, 15 predicted proteins | sample BarmaccomBMRX_R8_FD_160105 | JGI IMG/M metagenome (GOLD analysis project Ga0213875, IMG submission 160105) | Root-associated microbial communities from Barbacenia macrantha in rupestrian grasslands, the National Park of Serra do Cipo, Brazil - RX_R8 | ecosystem: Host-associated > Plants > Roots... | reverse complement strand
ATCGCCCCCTTTCTCATTCCCCCCTCGCGGGGGGACGCTTGGCCGGGGACGGTTCCCCCCACGCTGGCAACAGCGGCCAGCTACCCCCACAAGAGGGGTTTCAACCCGCTCCGCTGAAACCCCCCTTGTGCATCCCCCCGGAAGACAAATCAAACCCTCCTATGAAGGCAAACCCAAGACCTCATCCGCCACGGGACGCGGAGATGGCAGATTGCCTTCAAGAAGGCAGTAAGGGATAGCCGGGAAAACACCTGTAAACCCATCATTTCACTAACCTGTTTTGGGTTTATCCCAATTTAGGTTCAAGAATGTTTAAGACTGTTGAGGCAGCAGCAAATGGTGGGGCGTGACGAAATCCGTTTTTACAACCCGGTACGACCAGTTCCGCCAACTTCTGATAGAAGCGCGCAACACTGCCGGTGTCACGCAAGTTGACCTGGCTAAACGTCTCTCCCGCCCGCAGTCGTTCGTTTCCAAATTTGAGCGCGGGGAAAGACGACTGGACGTGATTGAATTTCTCGACATTGCCGAAGCCCTCAGCATAGACCCCTACGCATTCCTCGCAAAGCTGGCGAAGCAGCCCCAAGCGCCGCGCAAGAAATCCGCACGATGAAGATTGTCCGGGAAGAGACGCTGCTATCGTGCGGCCCCTATGCGTCCTCTGCTGCGTGGAAGAAAACCCGCAAGAGCCTGTATGAGGCCATCACGGAAGTGGACTGGCCGCGCGGGGCAGGGACGTTCACCATTCACCCGCAACGGCAGGGCAATGGCGTCACGCCCATCAAACTCGGATTGATGGAGGAACTGGAAGGACAGGGCTGGAAGCTGGAAGAACCGCTCGACATCGCCATCCTTCAACGGCCCGGAAAACTCGACGCGGTGCTTTACACCGATTACGGCCCGGTCGCGCTGGAGTGGGAAACCGGCAACATCTCATCCAGTCACCGGGCATTGAACAAAATGGCGCTCGGGCTTCTCAAAGGTGTGCTGGCATGCGGAATCCTCGTGGTACCGTCGCGGGAACTGTATCAGTACCTCACCGACCGCATCGGCAACATGGCGGAACTCGCCCCCTACCTTGACCTCTGGCGCTCGATTCCCTGCAAGCAGGGCGTGCTGGAAATCGTCGCCATTGAGCATGACGCCACGAGTACGGATGTTCCGCGCATTCCGAAAGGCACGGACGGCAGAGCGCGGCTATAGCGCCTTCTTCTCCACATAATCCCCATTCTTGTGGGGGTGGATATGGTCGCCGTCCAGACGTTCTGCTATATCCGCTGCAAAGTCAATTTCAGAGCCTATCCAGTGGCGGTGTTTTGACTCGCAGACCACGTAAGTAGTACCGCTCCCGCCGAAGGGATCCAGCACCAAATCGCCGGGATCCGTGGACATATCAATCACCCGGTCGAGAATTTTCGTGGAGAGTGCGTTTGCGCGCCGGTTTTTCGATTTGAACTTCCAGTGGCGCACCGGGGGAATATCCGTCCACACGTCTTTGAGCGTGACGCCCTTGGGGTTCATCGCGCCACGATGACCGCCATAGTCCTTCACTTCGCCCCCGCAATGTCTGCACGTCATAATCGGCGTACGGATGCGGTAGAAGGTTTTCGGCTTGCCCTTGCTGTAGTAGAGCAGGCTGTAATGACTCGGATGCAGTCGGCTGGCAATGGGAAGGGACGCGCTCATTTCAATCGCTATCCAGTGCCGGAACTCCAAACCTTGCTCCGCGAGGAAAGCCCCGAGCAGCACGTTCCATTTGGGGAGATTGTAGAGGAACAGCGAGCCACCGGGCTTCAGCACACGCACGCATTCCGCCAGCCATTCCCGGCACCATGCCACATAACGCTTGTCCGGGAGATTGTCGTCCGTGTTTTTGCCGTACTCCTTGCCGAGATTAAACGGCGGGTCGGCAAACACCGTGTCCACCACTTCGTCTTTCAGCAGAGGCAGCATTTTCATGCAGTCTTCGGCGTACAGAGCGCCGAGCGCTGTGACATGAAAGGGCGACGGCTTGCACCGGGGAGCCTTCAGAAACGCTGTGAAGTCGAAACGTTCATCAGTCCATTTCAGAACAGCTTGGCTCATGCGGGTTTTCTCATTGTTGCTTGCAGCAGTTCGGGGGAAGGAATCCGCCTATCAATATCCTAATACGGGTTATCGGGCAAGGGTCACTGGAGGGGATTTTTACATCCCCCGCCAGCTTCGGCCCGTCTGCGGCGCTCAGGTCGCATCCCTGCGTTGCCCTATCCTCCGCGACGGCTGCCGGTATTCTGCCCTACCTGAAATCAAAAAGCCAGCTTTGGCCTTACCGCGATAAATCCGGGCGACCGGAAGCCCTCGAAGGGCTGAAGGTCGCCAGACCTTCATAGGGAGGGGTTTGTCTTCCGGGGGGATGCACAAGGGGGGTTTCAGCGGAGCGGGTTGAAACCCCTCTTGTGGGGGTAGCTGGCCGCTGTTGCCAGCGTGGGGGGAACCGTCCCCGGCCAAGCGTCCCCCCGCGAGGGGGGAATGAGAAAGGGGGCGATTCAAAGATTCGGGAAGCCGCCGAAGGCGCACCTTGTTTTTCCGAGCGCGAGCCGGAATCCGCGAAGCGTTATCCACAGTTCGGGCGCGACCAACTACAGGAAGGTTTTCTTATTACTACTACAGGATGCCGGAGAGTTTCATCGTTCATCCCGGAGAGTTTCATCGTGGATAACCGCTGCCATCCCGGAGAGTTTCATCGTGGATAAGTTTTTGGTTGCACAGGGTTTCGCACTTCGGCTATGGTGTCGGCAATGGATTCCGTGAGGGACATTCTGGCGAAGTCGCCAAAAGTTAAGCGGCTGCTGAAAAACGCCGCTCCCCTCACTGCCCCTCAACAAAAGTTCATCGAGGCGGCAACCGTCATCCGCATGAATCCGGCGGACGCGGAAGCGGCATTCATGGCGCGGGAACTGGTGCAATGCACACTTCCGCACAGGAATCCCGGAAGCAAGGTGCTGGCATGGAAACGCACGAATGGAAATCTCACGCTCTCTGTTAAGCCGGGGTCTGATGCGGACGGAAAGAGCTACGGCTATCCCTACGGCATCATTCCCCGGCTCTTATTGTTCTGGATGACAACGGAAGCGGTGCGCACGAAAAGCCGCCGTCTGGAATTGGGGCATCACCTGTCATCGTTCATGCGAGAACTCGGACTGATTCCCGCCAGTGCGGGCGCGGGAAAGCGCAGCGATGCGCGGCGGCTGCAAGAGCAAATGCGCCGTTTGTTTCAAGCGACTATCAGCTTCACCGTGACGGTGAATGAGCAGCACCGCAGCGGCGAGGGCTGGCTGAACATGCAGGTCGCTCCGGAAGGTTTTCTGTGGTGGGACACGAAGCACCCGGAGCAGGGCGTGTTGTGGGGAAGCTGGATTGAGTTGGGCGAGAAATTTTTTAAGGCCATTACCGCCGCGCCGGTGCCGGTGGACATGCGGGTGTTGCGGGCAATCAAAAAATCACCGCTGGCGCTCGACCTCTACGCATGGGTGACGTGGCGGGTCTTTAAACTCGATAAACCGGCCTTCATCCCTTGGAAAGGACTCGTGGAGCAGATGGGGTCTGAGTACAAGAGCAGCGATGATTTTGTTAAATACGCGAAAGCGGCTTTCCGCAAGATTCAGGCGGCATACCCGGCGCTGAAGCTCAATTACGCGAAAGGCGGGCTGCTGCTGCATCCCTCGCCTACTGCCATTGCTCCCGCTCCGAAAGTGAAAGGCAAGTAAACCGTCTGAGAGTTTAAGGTCACTTAGAGCGGGGCTTGCGTCCGGGGACGCGAAATGCTCCCCTAGAAAACATGGACACCTCCGTCTTCACCACGATTACTGCTGTTGCCGGGGCAGTGTCCGCCATCGCTACGGCTGGCAAGGCGTTCTTCGAGTGGCGTAAGCCTGCGCGTGAAGAATCGCCCTTTTTAAAAAAACTGTAACAAAATTGTCATGCGATAGGAACAAATAGCTGATACGTCGTTTCCACAATTGCCCACTTACTACAACATAAAGGACGTTATGTTGCGCTATCAAAAACCGCGCAAAGGCTTGTCGGGTGGATGGAAGTGAGCCGGGAGAAAGCGGCAGCCGCATGGGGCAAACAATGCGCCTCCTCCTGAGGTAAACTGGCCTACATTGGCAAAGAGGAATCAATCAAGGGAATAAATGAGGATAACTGCTAAATTTTCTTACACACGCTGCGCGTTGACGTTTATCTGCATTGTTTTCACTGGTTCTCTTATGGCTTTCCAACTGCAAGAATGGGAGGTCCAATACACAGCTACCCATAGCCAATACAACCAAAAGAATAATTGGAATGCCGGACGATTGAACTCGCGGAATCGACGATTTAACGAGGCCGGAGAGCTTGGGGCAGATTTCACTGATAGCGTTCCGCTCAACGAGGTAACGCTGGGAGATCCGGGCGAGGATACTACTTATCAACCAATAGTATGGCACGTTCTAGTCAAATGTCGGGAGGGCTCAGAGAACGGCGGTGACTGTAAAACTGAAACGGACAACCTCCGCGGCGGCACCCTCAGTGGGAACTACTTTTACCTCTATTTCAAAACGAAGGATGACGCAGTGGCTTTCGTTAATTTCTTCAGAAAATAACCCAAGCGACCTCCGATTTGAAAAAAGGCCAACGCCCACTATGAAATATAAGTCGGTAATCGCATCATCCGGCGTTTTCGTCAGGTTGCGCAAATGACCCTTTGCGAGACGACGGCATATGCTTTAAGCCGCTTTGCTCTGAGGGAGTGCCAGCGCCGCCTTTACCGTCACGTCATACCATTGGTGGCCTCGGCCCGTCTTAATGTTGAGCCGGTTCAGTTCGCGCGCGATGGCGCGATAACTCATGCCCTGCCCCGCCATGCCGCGCATGATGTTGAGGACTTCCGGCGCGGGCTTGCGGGCATGATGGACGGCATGGGCGAGCTTCAGCGCTTCTTCTGGCCGGGGATTGCCGAGCTTCACGCCACGTGCCTTCGCTGCCGCAAGCGCCGCCTTCGTGCGCTGTGAAATCTGTTCTCTTTCATGCTCGGCAAACGCGGCCAGCATGTGCAGCATGAGTTTATTCGCATGCGGATTATCGCAACAGACAAAATCCGCCCCGCTCTCCATCAGTGTTGAAATAAACGCCACGTTGCGCCCTAGCCGGTCTAGCTTCGCAATAACCAGCGTGGCGCGGCGCTTCCGGCACTCGGCAAGGGCCGCAAGCAATTGCGGGCGGTTCGCATGCTGCTTGCCGCTCTCGATTTCGATGTATTCGCAGAGAAGCGCGGCGGGGGCGATATGCCGCTGCACGGCGGCGCGTTGCGCCTCCAGCCCTAAGCCGCTCGCTCCCTGCCGGTCGGTCGATACGCGGTAATACGCGATGAAGCCTGTCATAAATGTTTAACTTTCCTTAAGGGCAAAGGCTCCGGTAAGCTTGGCTCCCACGTAACCGAACGGAAGGAGATGCGCTTATGGACACAGATAAAGAACCCCACTTCGATGCCGATTTCAAGGCCGAGTCGGATGCGATTGAAATCGCCTATGCAAAGCTAAAATTGTTAGGTGCCAAAGTGCACACCGGTAGCAAGATAGTGGATATCTTGCGCGAGACAGAGGAAAACAAAGGCGGTCATGCGCGTTGAAATTGCCCGGTGAAGCCATCTCTAAGCCTCCTGCAATGTTTTCAAACGGAGCTTTGGATTATTGCACATTGAAAATACTCAAACGGTGGTTTGGATTATTGCAGCCTATCCTCAGCCTTCAGTTTTTCGAGCAAGGCTTCAAGTATCCATGCGTGACGCGAGGGTGGAACCATGCGCTTGCTGCGGCTGGTGTCAATGCGGTGAATAATCTCGCGGGCGAGGCGTAACTGAACCAACATCGGCTTTTCCGCCTCGCCGTTATCGCGGGCGACCGTTCCGCCTTTTTCAATGAGTTCATTAACCCGCCGCTCATCGGGTGAAGGCGGCTGCTGTTGGGGTTTCGAGCGTAAGGCCATGCTGTATTTACCCTGCGGTTTTTAATAGTGACTTTGAGTTTGGAGTAACGTTAAAACAATGTTTATATAACGTCATAATCTCCTCAATCGCCCGCGCGTTCCGTTGCTGGCCGATAAGCTCGGTAACTGCAAGCCCTTGGCTGGCTGCGTGGGCGAATGCCTTCCGGCTTCCTAGCGGCGTGTCAATGAAAGTAAGGCCGTTGATGTCCTTCAGCATTTCCGCCGCTTCTTGGTTTTCGTCTCCCTGCCCCTGCGGGTCGGTTCGATTCAAAAAAACGTAAGCTTGAAGGTCGGCATTAGCGGCCCGCATTTCCTCAACAAGACCCGCCACTTTGTTCAACGTCCAAATATCGAAGCTGCGCGGCGCGAACGGGACGAGCAACACATGGCTGACCGCAAGGGCGGCGCGTTGGCTGGTGGTGTCGCGCCCTCCGGTGTCAATGATGATGTGTTCGTACTTCGGGGCAAGTTCTAGGATTTCGGTGCGGACGCTGCGCCCGGTCAGTTTGGTGCATGTGTAGCGGGCGGCTTCGGGGTGGTCTTCCTTCCGGGCGGCGGTAAAATCAGCGGCGGTTTCTTGGTCATCAGCATCCACTAGCAGCACGTCCGCGCTTTGCGCGGCAGCGATACAGGCCAGATGCGTGGCAACGGTCGTTTTTCCCGTGCCGCCCTTGATGCCTCCCACGGTCACAATCATGCTTCAGACTCCCACGTTTAAATGATGTTAAATGAGTATCGAAGTAACGTTACTACAACGTCATACTGAAATCAAGATGATTTGGCAGCGGGGGGCGAAAAAATCTAGTGGCGGTCGTCCCCGGCTTCAACGAGATCATTGAGAAATTCCGGGTCACCATGAACCGCCGTTTCGCGTGTGTCGAGGCCCAGAACATGAACAGGACCTGCTTGGGAAACAATCCCGGCGGCTTGATATGCTTTTTCGGATGCTTACGAAAGTAACGTGCGTGGCTATTTTTGTGTTCGCCGCGTCCTCAGTGTTCGCCGACCCGATTGGCTTTGATGGACAGCAGGTCACGCTTGGCCTTTACTACCCGAACCTTTCGCCGACCAGTATTGAAGGTTTTGGTGTAGCCACCGTTACTTCTGGGACAACTACTTTCTCCAATCTCAATGTGTTTCCCCAGCCTGGAGTAACACTTGTTGTTCCTGATATAACCCTAAACGGAAGTGTTATTAGCTATCAGTACTCAGCTTCTGACGCAGGCTCACGGGCTGCAACGGCCCCTTTCAATGGCGAAGTGTTTACTACGTTCACACCAGCAAACACCCCGGAGAGCGTTACAGGCGTTTCACTCCTAGGGACAAATATCACTGGTCTCACCGCATCATCCCTGTCATTTTCTGCAAACACAATCCGAGTGAACGACTCCGGTATTGTATTGCCCGGCAGTGGTTCAGGCTTCGCTCAAATAGGAGTCACATTCGGAGTGCCTCCGCCGCCTCCGAGTTCGGGAGCGCCACCGCAATTGGTCGCTCCTTCTAAGTCTGAAAACGAACAGCAATTTTATAAAAATTTGGGCGTTGCCTATGGAGTCTCGGCCGGGGTTTTTGCCGTCGCAGCTGCAACACCTTGCGATGGACTCTGTGGAGCGATTTCTGGTGCGTTCGGTGCAGTTTCCACAGTTTTATTAGCGAAGGACCCTATTGACCTTAACTACACTATCATCGCGACTCCTGACCCGCCTTCCACGGTTGCGTTGCCGGAGGAAGGATTTCTTACAACTGATACCTCTCAGCTTTTTAATGACATCGAATATAACAATAATCAAATTATCGGCCTTTTAGACGCTGCGCAGACGTCCTTGAATCGAGCCAATGGAGCTTTTGTTAGTGGTGATGCACAGTTTGAAATGCTTCAGCTTAATGCTTTAAACACCTATATCTCTCAGGAGGTAGTGGACTCAACCAGCATCGGAAATGACTTGACTCAGCTAAGTGAACTTCTTCCCAATGGAACCGGCCTTGACAATACCCAACTCTTGTCGCTGGGCAATGACTTTCTCAGCGCTTCAGCTAATACACCAGAACCAGCAAGCTGGATGATGATGTTTGTCGGCGCAGTCACGATTGCAGGATTGCGGCTTCACTCGCGAATTACGCGTGCGCATGGTGGGCTATGTAGAGGCAATCGATTCCCACAAACAAAATAGCCAAAGCCCTCTGTATCTTACGATGGTAACGTCCCGGCACCTTGTACGTGAAAATCGCCGTAAGCGGAATCACAAATAAAAATCCCATCAAAAGAATAAATATGACACCATTCACTCCTATCCGTTCACCAGCTAAGTTTAAGCTCATGGTCACGATTAAGGGTATGAAGAAGGCATAGGTTAGGTTAACGGCAAAGCCGGGCTTGGGTGGCTGCTTTTCTACATCGCTCATAGATGACCAACTAAGGACCCAATCCTACGCTTGTCAAGCCTTCATCTTTGATGTGAACGACTCGAAGCTGCTTTTAAGCGGATTCGTATTCCCGTCCCATGGGCGTGATGGCGATGGCTTCAATCACCGGAATGCCCCGCGCTGGCGGGTCGTAGAAATCCTTGTGCCACTCGCGGATGATGGCGCATTTGTAGGAAAGGACGGCATGTATCACGGGCGCAAGCCGCTGCCCGGTGATATGCACCCGCATGGGCGGATAAAACAGGGTGAGAAATTGCCCGTGGTGCTGGTCGAACAAATAATTCTGAAGCTGATGGTAGGCCGCGCCGCCAGCCGGTATGACGGCGGTGAGGAACATCAGGCTCTCCGGGCGGCTGCGCGTCTCATACGCCGCATAGGCGCGGTCGGCGGGAAAGAGCAGGGTAGGCGGCGCTTCTTCCGGTGCCGGTGCCGGGCGTTCCATGAAGCCCTGCGACGGCTGCCGGGGATGCTCGCGCTCGGCTTCGCGGGTCTCTTTCCCGATTCCGCGCCGGGTGCTGAACGCGCCGCCGAATAGCTCATCGTCCTTGCTCATCGCTCAAGCCCTCCCTGCTCGCGTTCCCGCTCGCCCCATACATGCTCGCGCAAGTATTTCTCGTAGGCCGCCGCCGCGTCGTAGGTGCCGCGCTGCCGCTGCCGGAAAGGGGCGCGTTCCCATAACCGGTAGCCGTCGCGCTCAAGCGGGTTGCGGGCCTTGTTCGCCGCCTTCCTGCCACGGCTCAGGGCGTCCGCCATGGCCGCGCCTCGCTCGCGGGCATCTTCCGGGATTCGGGGCGGATTGGCAAGCTTTTCCTGCTCGGCGCGGATGGCGCGGTCTGCCGCCTGCATTTCCCGCTTCAGGCCGTTGACTTCGCGCACGGCGCGATTGAGGTTTCCCCGGTCGCTCCGTTTGCCCTTGCGCTCCATGTCGCTCGCGGTCGGCCCCAGATGCTTGGTGGCGTCCGCCTCCTTGCGCTCCGCCCATTCGAGGTCGCCGCGCTCAAGGGCTTTCTGGCGCTGCTGCTCTTGGGGGAGATGCCCGTAGCGCCAGCGCTCGGCTTCCTGTTTGAACCCGGCCTTTTCGAGTTCCCGCGCCGTGCGCTCGGCCCATTTCTCGCGCCATTGCGCAAGGTTCTTCTCGCGGTCGTCCCACGTGAAAACCTTCTCCCCCAATCCGTCCTTGCTCACCTTCCGCAGGCTCGCCAGAATATGCACGTGGTAATTCCGGTCGTCGCCCTGCCTGTCGGGGCTGTGGATGTCGGCTTGACTCGCTACGCCCTTGCGTAGGAACTGCTCGCGCATGAAGTCCTTCACGATAAATCCCCGCTGCTCGTCGGTAAGCTCGTGGGGCTGGGCGGCGATGAAGGAAAAGCCTATCTGCGCGTTCTTCCGCGTCTCCTGCGCGTCGTAGAAATTCCAGAGCGTGCCGGGGTCGCGCAGCTCCGGGGCGTTCACGAAAACGAAGGACGCCAGCGGCTTGTCCTTGTGGCGGCTGTAGTCCTTCACCTCGCCGGTGCGCTCCTCCATGATGGACGTGCGGCTGTTATAGGCGGCTTTCGCCACCATGCTGTCACCCTTCGCGCGTGAAACCACCTTGGCCGTCATGTGATAGGCCATGCGCCCGCCCGTGTTTCCGTCAGCCGGTTTACCCCTTCGCCCGCGCCCTCCGGTAGCCGATGACCTTGCGCCATTTCGCGGCAAGGCTCTTAAGCTCCGGGTGCGCGTTTTCAAACGCCGTGATGTCCGTCAAATGCCAAATGGGTTCCCTGCCGCGACCGAGTACCTCAACGGGCTTGGGAAAATCCGGCCATCGCCGGATTTTGTAAAGCCCCTGCCGGGTGTAATGGCCCCAGCGGTCTTGCAGGTCCACCCACATGAAACGCGCTCCGCTCATGCCAGCGCCTCCCCCGCTTTGCCTGCCGGATGGCAGGCGCTTGTTTTGCCGGTATCGGCAAAACCGCACCGGTTTACAGTATGTAAACCTATAAGTGCGCAACTCCGTTGCTTCTGGGTCACCGTACCAGCATAGCGCTCTCGCGTCTATATTACATGCCGCGCATGTAATATAGACTCACGTTGCACCCGCGCTGCCGGGGGTGGTTGCGCTGCCGTCCCGGTTTGTTGTAAGACCGTTTCTTTATGACGGAACTTGAAACCGAAAAGCTCAAGAAGCTGAAGGCGGAACGGACGGCGCTGGACGCCCGTATCCGCCAAGAACAGCAAAAGTTGAATGAGAAGGCCCGCAAGCAAGACAACCACCGCAAAATCTTGCAAGGCGCATGCGCCGAGGAATGGGCCAGACGCGATAGCGAGTTCGCGGCGCGGTTCATGAAAGAGATGGATGCGTTCGTCACCCGAAACGAAGAGCGGGTTCTGTTCGGACTCACGCCGCTGCCGAATCCGAAAAAGTGACAGCGCCCGGAAGCCCATCGATGGCTTCCGGGACGCTCGGATTTATCGCCTTCCCGCCGAAGCTGGGGGGAGCGGAAGAAGAAATACAAGGACGCGCTTCGCGCGGGCTTCCAGAACTCCCATCGCCCCCTTTCTCATTCCCCCCTCGCGGGGGGACGCTTGGCCGGGGACGGTTCCCCCCACGCTGGCAACAGCGGCCAGCTACCCCCACAAGAGGGGTTTCAACCCGCTCCGCTGAAACCCCCCTT
>Ga0213875_10002446_pt1 | contig 11091 bp, 10 predicted proteins | sample BarmaccomBMRX_R8_FD_160105 | JGI IMG/M metagenome (GOLD analysis project Ga0213875, IMG submission 160105) | Root-associated microbial communities from Barbacenia macrantha in rupestrian grasslands, the National Park of Serra do Cipo, Brazil - RX_R8 | ecosystem: Host-associated > Plants > Roots... | reverse complement strand
CGACACCCACCCGTTCGTCCAGTACTACAACACGAGCCTGTGCAAGAAGGCGGGCCTGCTCGACAGCGCCGGCCAGCTGCCGCCGATTACCAGCCCGCAGGCCATGCTCGGCGTCCTCCGCAAGCTCAAGAAGATCGGGGCCACCCCGGCGATCTGCGACCAGGTGACCGACCCGGCCACCCCCTGGCGGCTGTTCTACACGCTGTACAGCCAGGCCGGCGGCCAGGTCCTGGCCGATGGAGGCAAGAAGATCGTGCTGGACGAGACCCTGGCGCTGAAGGTGCTCGGGTTCATCTACCAGCTGGCCACCGAGGGCCTGGTGAACGCCAACACCGACCCCAACGGCGGCGTGGCGCTCTTCCAGGCCGGCGACGCCGGGCTCTACTGGGAGGGGGAATGGAACGTCGCCGTCTTCCAGGCGGCCAAGCTGCCGTTCAGCATGCAGCCATTCCCGTCCGTGTTCGGCCGGGCGCTGTCCCAGGCCGACTCGCACACGTTCATCATCCCACGGCAGGCCAGGCCGGATCCGGAGAAGATCTCCCTGGCCCTGGACATGATCCGGTCGCTGCTCGGCCAGAGTCTCGCCTGGGCCGAAGGCGGCCACATCCCCGCCTGGCTGCCGGTCCGGAACTCGGCCGCCTACAAGAAGCTCAAGCCGCAGTCCAACTACGAGGCGGTGGCCAACCACGCCGTGTACGACCCGCCGGCCTGGTACAGCGGCTCCGGATCTGACATGGAGAACTACGCGGGCGCGGCCATCGGCACCTTGATGCTGGGCACGCTGAGCCCGAAAGGGGCCTACGCCGAGATGCGGCAGTCGTTCGAGAACCTCGCGAAAGAGACGGTGCCCGTATGACGGCGACGGCGGTGAAGCTTCCCGGGACCACCACGGCGCGCACAGCGCCGAAGGGGCGCATGCGCGACTGGGGCAACGTCGGCCTGCTGGCCCCGTTCCTGATCTTCTACCTGCTCTTCCTGGTCGGGCCGCTGGTCTACGACGTGGTGATGAGCTTCTTCAACACCAGCCTGGTGCTGCCCGGGCTGGGCAGCTTCGCCGGGCTGGCCAATTACCGGGAGCTGTTCACCGACAGCCGGTTCTGGCAGGCGATGTGGCACACCATCTTGTTCACGCTGGTGAGCACGCCGCCGCTGGTGATCATCCCGCTGTTCTTCGCGATCGTGGTCAACCGGATCAAGCGTGGCCAGTGGTTCTTCCGGCTGGCGTTCTTCCTGCCGTACATCCTGCCGTCGGCGGTCATCGCGCTGATCTGGCTGTGGCTGTACGAGCCCGGCTACGGGCTCATCGACGGGTTCTTCAACCTGATCGGCGTCGGCGCGCCGAACTGGCTGTCCTCCCCGGATCTGGCCCTGTACTCCATCGTCATCGTCACCGTGTGGTGGACGATCGGCTTCAACTTCGTGCTGTACCTGGCCGGGCTGCAGGACATCTCGCGCGACCTGTACGAGGCATCTGCCCTGGACGGCGCGACCCGGTGGAAGCAGACCTGGCGGATCACCCTGCCGATGCTCGGCCGCACCACCACCCTGGTCACCGTCCTGCAGGTGATCGCCTCGCTGAAGATCTTCGACCAGGTGTACCTGATCACCATGGGCGGTCCGAACTACGCCAGCCGGACCGCCATCGAGTTCATCTACGACACCGGTTTCACCAGCCAGCGGGTCGGCTACGCCTCCGCAGCCTCGCTGATCCTGTTCATCGTCATCTTGGTGGTGTCGTTCGTCTGGCTGGCCCTGGTCCGCAAGCAGGAGAGGGGAGTCTGACCATGGCGAGCACCGCCGTGACCCCACCCCGGACTCGCCAGGCGCCCCGGGGCCGCAGGGACTGGCGCTCCAGGCTCTTCGGCCGGGCCGTGACCGGCGTGGTCATCGCGCTCGCGCTGATCTGGCTGGTACCGGTCGCCTGGACCCTGGACACCTCGGTCAAGTCGGAGAACGCGACCATCATCATCCCGGCGACCTGGGCCATCCCCAAGCTCACCTTCGGTGCCTACGGCGCGGTGTTCTCAGCCAGCGACCTGGGCCGCTGGTATCTGAATTCGGCGATCGTGGCCATCGTGGTGACCGTGCTGACCGTTGTCACCGCGAGCATGGCGGGCTACACGCTGTCCCGGCGGCACTTCCGCGGCAAGGCCTTCTTCTACGCGGCGATCCTGGCCGGCATCATGATCCCGCCGCAGGCGCTGATCGTCCCGCTGTTCCGCGAATTCCAGACCGTCCATCTGATCAACACCTACTGGGCGCTGACCCTGCCGCAGGTCCCGGCACCCATCGCGGTGTTCATCTTCAAGAAGTTCTTCGACGGCGTGCCCATCTCGCTCGAGCAGGCGGCCGAGGTCGACGGGGCCGGCTGGTGGACGGCCTACTGGCGGATCGCCCTGCCGCTAGCCCGTCCCGCGGCCGCTGCCGTGTCGATCTTTACCTTCGTCTGGACCTGGAACAACTTCCTGTGGCCGTTCCTGGCCGCGACCAGCCAGACCATGATGACGATCCCGGCTGGTATCGGCACCGTGGTCAGCGGCGTCGGCATCATCAACGCGCTGCAGATGGCCTCGGCCGTCCTCGGCGCGCTGCCGCTGGTGTTCGTGTTCCTGCTGGCGCAGCGGCAGATCGTCGAGGGCGTGGCCGGCACCGGCCTCAAGTAGCCGCAGCCGCCTGTCCGCGCGCCAGGGCCCGGACCCGCACCGCGTGCTCCGGCCGGTTGGTGATGAGCACATCCACCCGTGGATCCGCCAGCCAGCGCCCGATCTCGCGGTCCCCGTCGACCGTCCAGACCATGGTCCTGATCCCGGCCCGGTGGCACTGCGCCACCACGCCGGCCCGGGCCAGCTGGCGATTGACCGCCACCCAGTCGGCGCCACAAGCTTGCACCCGCGCCATCGGGAACAGCTCGCTGTGGCGGACCGCCACCTGCCGCGGCCAAGGCGCGCTGCGCAGACCGCGGCCGAGCGAGAGCGCCGTGGGCACGCCGGGGAACCGCGCCTTGACCACCGTCACCGACACATCCTCCAGCGTCGTCACCACGAACCGGTCCGCGCCCAGGATGGCCTCCGCCATCTCGACGAGCTCCTCCTCGGCGCCGGTGTCCTTCAGGTCGAGGTGGCCGAGCGCTTTCCCCGCGATCAGCCACATGACATCCACGACCCGCGGCACCTCGTAGCCCGCCTGCCAGCACAGCCTGGCGTAGCTGAGGGCAGCGACCGCTTCGCCCTGGCGCGTGCGGTCGTCGTGAAAAACCACGTGCTGCCCGTCGCCGGTCCGCCGGATGTCGAACTCGACATATTCCGCGCCCGTGTTCAGTGCGTGCGCATAGGCGTCCATAGTGCCGGAGCGCGGGCTGTGGGCGGAAATAGCAGCCACAGCCCGCAGTTTACCGGCGCAATTATGGGACTAATTGAATAGCAGATGAATTGTCACTAATAATGCATTTACGTAGGTCGTCGCGCCATCAGGGTAGATAAAACCGCTGGTAACGGTTCACCTACGATCGCAGGCCAGGGCTACAGTGCCGTCCATCGGTGCCATAGAGTCCGCTTTGCAGATGGCCTATACAGGAAGTGAGATTGTCGTGACTTATCCAGATCCGAACCAGTCGGGGGCTGGGCGGAGCCAGCCTGGTCAAGGTTACGGCCAGTCTCAGCCGCAGCAGGGCCAGGACCAGGGGCAGGGCCAGAACTACGGCCAGAACCAGAACTACGGCCAGGATCCCGCATACGGCCAGACCCAGAGCTACAGCCCGGACCAGGCCTACGGCCAGGGCCAGCCCGGCTACGGCCAGAACCAGGGCTACGGCCAGAACCAGCCCGGCTACGGCCAGAACCAGCCCGGCTACGGCCAGGACCAGGGCTACGGCCAGAACCAGCCCGGCTACGGCCAGGACCAGGGCTACGGGCAGGACCAGAGCTACGGCCAGGGGCAGCTCTACGGCCAGGGTGCTCAGGGTTACGCCCCGGCCCCGCCGGTGCCAGCCGCCTACGGCTACAACCAGGTTCAGCCGGGCGTCATGCCGCCGGGCATGTTCTTCGACGCAGAGTCCGGGCTGATGCTGCCGCAGGGTACGCAGCTGGCCAGCGTCGGCCGGCGCATCGGCGCCTACTTCCTGGCTATCCCGCTCGCCATCGTCACGCTGGGCATCGGCTATATCATCTGGGGCGTGATCGCCTGGGGCAACGGGCAGACCCCCGCGCTGCAGGTGCTGGGCATGCGGGTCTGGCGCCCAGAGGAGAACCGGGTGGCCGGCTTCTGGTGGATGGCGCTGCGTGAGGTCGTCGGCCGGATCGTCGACGGCATTCTCAGCCTGATCACCCTGATCACGTCGTTCGTCCTGATGGTGGCGACCAGAGAGCACAAGGCGCTGCACGACATGATCGCCGGCACCGTGGTGCTGCACGACCCGGACAAGGTCCTCAACCGCTAGTCACCGCCGTTTGCGTGTGCCGTACGGCTCCTTTTCCATGATCACGTGACGGAAGGCGTCTCTATTGGCGCCTTCCGTCACGTGATCTTGAACGCGGCGCATGGCCGTGGCGCATGAACACGAACATCCCGCCGCGGCGGGCTGATGCCGCCTCGTTGCCCAGTTCTGCCCATCCTGTAGCGGAATCCGACTGACCGGACAGGCCGGGCAAACTACGGTAAATCGCATAAAGGACCCCGAGCTTGTCGCCGCCATCCTGGCGGGCGATCCGGCTGGGCTCGAGCACGCGTACGACAGGTACGCCGCGCCGTTGTACTCCTACTGCCGCTCGATGCTGCGCGAGCCCGCCGGCGCCGCCGATGCCGTGCAAGAGACGTTCCTGGTGGCCACGGCCAGGCTGCGTCAGCTCCGGGACCGGCGCACGTTCCGGCCCTGGCTCTACGCGCTGGCCAGGAACGAGTGCCTGCGCCGGCTCCGGGCCGCCCCGGCGGTGTCCGGTCCCCGGGACGCCACCGAGAGCGCGACCCAGGCCGCCGAGCTGGACCCCGCGGCCGAACCACGGGCGCTGCTCGCGGACATCGCGCCGCCGGCCGTGCTGGCGTCGGCCTTCCGGTCGTAGCTGCTGCAGATCATGGCCGACCGCACTCCCACCGGGATGGCGTACCGGCTGAGCGTGGCGAATCGCGCTGGCCCGTTCGGCCCATCCGGGTTCCCCCGGCCGGTCAGCACCGGCCCGTCCGGGCGATGGCAGCGGGCTCTGCGCCGCCCGCAGGCTGCCCTGGGCGGCCGGCACGTCCTGGTGGCCGCGGTGGCCGTCGCCGGCAGCGCGGCGGTGATCGTCATCGGGGGCGGGCACCACAGCCCGGCCGCCCACACCGCGGCCGGCGACGGCGCCAGCCCGACGTCAGCACGGGGTGGTCCCGGCCGAACGGGTTCCAACCCCACCACCTCGCCGGTCGCTTACCGCTCCGCCCGGGGCGGTACCGCGGCCACCAGGAGCCCCGCCGCGGCGGTCTCCTCCCCGGCGGCGGGCATCGCGTCCCCAGCCGGCCCACCTTCGCCCCCGCCCGGAGCCGGGGCCACAGCTCCGTCGCCCACCTCGGCCTCTCCCGCCTCGGGCACCTTGACCAGCTCGACCATCACCGTGACCTCCAGGAGCCTGGTCGCCCTGGATGGCCAGCTCACCGTGAACCCCGGCGGTCACACCATCACGGTCGTGCTGAGCATCGGCCTGTAGCCCTACCACTCGACCAGGGTCCAGACCTCCGGCCGCGGGGCGTCGCCCACGTCGACCGAAGCGAACCGCCGGGCCGCCTCTTTCAGGTGGGTCATGGCCGCCTCACGCTGGCCGTCCGCGTGCAGCAGGTCGGCCATGTTCGTGTGCAGCGCCGCTACGCGATGCTGGTCGCCGAGTTCGCTGCCCAGCTGGAGCGCCTCGGCCGCCACGGGCAGGGCCTCGTGGCCACGGCCGGTCTCCGCGAGCAGGCGGGCCAGGTTGTTCAGCGCTGCCACGGCCGCGCCCAGTTCCGGCAGCCGCCGGGCCTCGGTCAGGCTGTCCCGCAGGTAGGTCTCGGCCGCCGTCATCTCACCCGCCCGGGCCGCGAGCATGCCCAGCACGTTGAGCGCCTGAGCGGTCGCGCCGGTGTCGGCGGCCGCCCGGGCGTCGGCCAGCGCGGCCCGCGCGAACTCGGCGGCCTGCGCCACGGCGCCGCGCCGGTAGGCGACCACCGCGCGGTCGGCCTCGGCTCGCGCCCGGCGGCCCGGACCGGTGCCCTCGACGAGCTCGGACACCACGGCCAGATGCGCCTCGGCGAGATCCCAGTCGCCCAGCCGGTGGTGCACGTCGGCCAGCTTGTGCTCGATCGAGGCTTGCACGTCGCCGCCGGCGGTCCCCTCGCCACCGCTGGCGATCGCGGCCGCGGTCTCGAATTCGGCCAGCGCCTCCCGGTACCGGCCCAGCACCACCAGCACCTCGCCCAGTGCGATCCGGCCTGGCAGCTGCGGGTAGCCGAGCGCGAGCGCCCTGCCCAGGTGAGCCCGCGCCTCCGCGTGGGCGTACAGCTCGCGGGCCACTTCGGCGGCGCGCGACCACCACTGCGCCGCCTCGGCGTCGCGGCCGGCCAGCTGCAGGTGCCCGGCCACGGTGGCGGCCCTGGTCGCGGCCGGATCGCGCTCATACTGACGGGTCAGGATGCTGGCCGCGCGGCCGTGCAGCAGCCGCCGCCGGGCCAGGGTGGCCGACTCGTACGCCGTGCGCCGCAGGGCATCGTACGGGAAGCCGTAGGACGGAGCCCCGTCCGGCGCCGGTGGCGGGATCTCGGTCAGCAGCGACCGGGCCAGCGCCTCGTCGATGGCCTCGACGATCTCGTCCTCGCCGCGCCCGCTCACCGCCCGGAGCAGGTCGGCGTCGTTGTCGCTGCCGAGTACCGCGGCCGCGGTCAGCATCTGCCGGGTCGGCTCGCTGACCGCCTGCAGCCGGGTCCGCAGCAGGTCCCGCACGCTGGCCGGCGGCCACCAGTCCCCGGTGTCCGCACCGCCCGTGCCCGCATCGGCCGTGCGCAGCGCCTCGACGTACTCGTGCACCAGCATGGGCAGCCCACGCGTCTCGGCCAGCAGCCTTTCCACGTCGATCGGGGGCATCCCGGGTACGGCCAGCAGCGCGGCGATGGCATCGGCCCCGAGCGGGCCCGGCTCGATGGTCTCGCCCAGATCCTGGCCCTGGGCCTCGTTCAGCGCGGTGCGCAGCACCCGGAGCCGGCCGCCCTGCTCGGTCTGCCAGCTGAGCACGAGCAGCAGCGGCCAGTCGGCCAGCCGCCGCACCAGGTAGGCCAGCAGGCCGAGTGAGGAGCTGTCGGCCCAGTGCACGTCCTCGACCACCACGATCCCGGCCCGCCGCGGCGCCCCGTCCCGCCGTGGCGCCCCGTCCCGCCGTGGCGCCCCGTCCCGCGCCGGCGCGGCCGCGGCCCGCAAGATGTCGGCGATCGCGGCGTAAAGCCTGGTAACGGCCACCGGGCTGTCCAGCGCGGGCGCGGCGGTGTCGGGCTGCGCGGCGGCCAGCGCGGGCACCAGCCGTCCGGCCATGGCCGTGGTCTGAGCGGGGAGCACGTCGGGGAGCTCGGGCCGGATGGCAAGGGCGGTCCGCAGCAGGTCCGCGGCCAGGACGAACGGCAGCGCGGTCTCGCCGTCGTGGCATCGGGCGGCCAGCACGGTCGCACCCGCCTGCGCCGCGGCGGCGCGCAGCTCGGCCGTGAGCCGGGTCTTGCCGCTGCCGGCCTGGCCGGCGATCGCCACCACCCGGCCGCTGCGCCCGGCCGAGCGCCACGCCGACCGCAGGACCTCGAGCTCGGCCGAGCGTCCGACCAGCGGCCAGCTCAGCACCTCCTCCGCCTCATCGGCCGGCGCCGGGACCTCCCGGCGCTCTGGAGCTTCCGGAGGCTCCGGGGGCTCCGGCGGCGGCTCGAGCCGCCCGGCGCGCACATCGTCGTACAGCCGTGTGGTCTCGGGCAGCGGCCGGACGGCCAGGTCCCGGTCGAGCACGCGCACCAGGGACCGGTACTGCCGCATGGCCGCCGACCGCTCCCCGCTCCAGCCGTGCAGCCGGATGATGGCCTGGTGCGCGGGTTCGTGCAGCGGGTCGAGCTGCAGCCATCGCCGGGCGTGACCGGCCGCGCGGTCTAGCGCGCCCTCGGCGATGCACACCGTGACCAGCCGCTGCAGCCCGCGGGCCAGCGCCTGCCTCAGCTCCTCACTGGCCGACTCCTGCCACTCCTCGAACTCGGCGCACCCGCGCAGGGTAAAGCCGGCCAGGAAGTCGTCGCGGTAGAGCTGGACGGCGCGCTCCAGGGAGCCGGAGTCGGGCCTGCCGATCAGCTCCTCGAACTCCCGGACGTCGACCTCGACGGCCGCGAGGTCGAGCGCTACCGCGGCCCGGCTGACGACCAGCGCATCACCCATGGCCGCCGCGGTCACCGACAGCGTGCGCCGCAGCGACGCCCTGCCCTTGACGCTTTCGGCCTCGGGCCAGAGCAGGTCCGCCAGCTGCTCCCGGCTGTACTCCCGGCCGGTGACCGCGAGCAGCGCGAGCAGCGCCGTCGCCTTCCTGGTGTCGAAGGTGACGGGCGTGCCGTTGCGCCGTACCAGCGGCGGCCCGAGCAGGGCCAGGGTGAGAGCCGTCGTTGCCATTTCCAGTCACCGTAACGTACTGGCGTAAAAAAAATAGCCAGAGGCCTTGACTGCCGTAACGATCCCGTATCGCAATCTTTCTAGGCTGAAAGCGCGTCGGAGATGATGCCCGAACCCGGAGAGTGACATGGCGCAGCAGGTGGGGAGTACCAGCGGAACCGCTCCAGCGGCCCGCGAGCCTGGAGCAACGCCCGGGGGGGCGCCTGGGACGAATGAGGCTGGCGGGCAGGAGCGCCCAGGCGCTGCCGTGACCGTCGCCGAGATGGACGGGGCCGTAACGCCAGCCACGGTGCCAGCCACGGTGCCAGCCACCGTGACAACCGCCGAGCCGGCCACCGGCACACTCCGGTCACGCCGCGTCCGCGGCTGGCTGCGGCGGACGCCGCAGGCCGCGACCGTGGCCACGGCGAGCAAGGCGCCGAGCGTCGTCGCGGCCGGGCCCGAACTGGACCTGGCCTCCAACGACCCGCTTGTCGGCTATCTGCTCAGCGCGGCCAGCGCGGTGGACATCACCACCCTGCAGCTCGAGTCTCCGGCCCTGCGGGCCCTGCAGGACGCGGGTGTGGTCCTGGTGGTGCCGCTGATCTCGTCGGGCAGCCTGGTCGGCCTGCTCAGCCTCGGACCGAGAAGGTCCGAGCGCGGTTACTCCACCGATGATCTCCGGCTGCTGAACTCCCTGGCCGGATACGCGGCCCCGGCCATGCGGGTCGGCCAGCTGGTCCGCCAGCAGCAGGCCGAGGCCCGGCAGCGGGAGCGGATCGAGCAGGAGCTGAAGATCGCCCAGATCATCCAGCAGCAGTTCCTGCCCAAGCAGCTGCCCGACCTGCCCAGCTGGCACGTGGCCGCGTTCTACCGCCCGGCCCGCACGGTGGGCGGCGACTTCTACGACTTCATCCCGCTGCCCGACGGCCGGGTCATGTTCGTGGTCGGCGACGTGACCGACAAGGGCATCCCGGCGGCGCTGGTCATGGCCAGCACGCACGCGCTTCTCCGGGACGCCGCGCCCCGGCTCATCTCGCCCGGCAAGGTGCTCGGCCACGTCAACGACATGCTGTGCGTGGACATCCCGGCGCACATGTTCGTCACCTGCCTGGCCCTGGTCCTCGATCCGGTCAGCGGCAAGATCGAGTTCGCCAACGCCGGGCACGACGTGCCCTACGTGCGGACCGCCGAAGGCGTCCAGGAGCTGCGGGCCCGCGGCATGCCGCTCGGCCTGATGCCCGGCATGGACTACGAGGAGAAGACGTTCCAGTTCGAGCCCGGCGACTGCGCCCTGCTGCACAGTGACGGGCTCGCCGAGGCCCACGCACCCGACCGGGAGATGTTCGGCTTCCCGCGGGTGTCGGCACTCGTGGGCAAGGGGCCATCGGGGGAGGCCCTCATCGACCTGTGCCTGACCGAGCTCGGCAGCTTCACCGGGCCCGATCACGAGCAGGAGGACGACATCACGCTGGTATCGCTCCAGCGCTCGCCGTCAGCATGGCACCAGGGGGACCAGGGAGGCGCGCGATGACACAGATTACCCGGCCCACGCCGCGCAGGCTGGACGCGTTCACGCTGGCCAGCGAGCCAGGCAACGAACGCCAGGCGCTGAAGCGGGTGGCCGGGAGCGTGGCAGGCCTCGGCTTGCCCGAGGCCAGGCTGGAGCGGCTGAAGACCGCGGTAGCGGAGGCCACCATGAACGCGATCGAGCACGGCAACGGGAACCGCCCGGAGATCCTGGTCGAGATCGAGGTGACGCTGGCCGGCGACGAGATCGTCGTGGCCATCACCGATCAGGGCGGCCAGGCGAACGCCGGCACCGGAGAGCACACCGAACCCGATCTGGTCAAGAAGCTGCACGGCGACCAGAGCCCGCGAGGCTGGGGCCTGTTCCTCATCCGCAACATGGTCGACGCGATGGACGTAACGACCGACGGCCAGCAGCACACCATCTGGCTGACCATGCGAACTGGAGGTTCGGCACATGACGAGCATGTGTGAGGCCACGATCCGGGAACTCCCCGGAGCAGCCGTCATCGAGCTGGCCGGAGAGGTGGATGGCTCCGCCGCCATCGTCCTGACCGGCGCGTACGAGCGCGCGGTGACCAGCGCGGACGCCGGTGGCGCCGTAGCGGACGGCGAGGTGAGCACGGTGGTGCTCGACTTCGCCGCGGTGGACTACATCAACTCCACCGGCATCGCGCTCATCGTCAGCGTCCTGGCCCGCGCGCGGGCCGAACGCCGCAAGGTTGTGGCCAGCGGGCTGTCCCCGCACTACCGCGAGATCTTCGACATCACCAGGCTGTCGGACTTCATCGAGCTCTTCCCCGATGTCGACCGTGCCGTCAGCCAGCTAACCCCACCAGCCGCCTAACGCAAGAGCACCCAGATAGGGGAGGACCAGATGGGCGCACCAGCGATCACGATGGATGTCCGCCGGGTCGGCGAGACCACGGCCGTCGTCGACATCAAGGGCGAGGTCACCGCGGCCT
>Ga0213875_10002445_pt1 | contig 11091 bp, 9 predicted proteins | sample BarmaccomBMRX_R8_FD_160105 | JGI IMG/M metagenome (GOLD analysis project Ga0213875, IMG submission 160105) | Root-associated microbial communities from Barbacenia macrantha in rupestrian grasslands, the National Park of Serra do Cipo, Brazil - RX_R8 | ecosystem: Host-associated > Plants > Roots... | reverse complement strand
GTACCGTTTCGTGACGGTCAGCGAGCTGCTGGCCAGGCCGGCCTGAGGGGGTATCGATCGCGTCCCGTCCGCGCTGGCGGCTCATCCTGGCGGTTACCGCCGTGCTGACGGTGGCCACCGCCGCGATCGCGGCCGCCGCTACGGGAAGCAAGCCGCCCGCGCAGCTCCGGCTGGCCATCGCCGGGGTGGCACAGAACCCGTGCGATCAGTATCAGGCGCTGCCGGTCCCGGCGCGGGTGCGCGGCTCCTTCGAGCCGGACTCCAGCATCCTGGTCACGGCCGGCACGACCTACACCGCCCCCGGCCAGGCGCTGCCGCCGGGCAAGGCCCTGCCGCAGTGCACGTCGGCCACGCTGCGGGCCGACCGGGCCTGGCTCGGGGCCGGGCTGGTCCCCGGGACCTCCGCGGCGCAGCAGTCCATGGCCTCCCGGGCCCTGCTCGACCTCAGGCTGGCCGTCCGCCCGGACGGTGCCGTGGTAGCGGGCTGGCGCTCGGGCTGGGAGTACGACTGGCCGCGGGACTCCAGCTGGGTCGCGGCGGCGCTGGCCGGGACCGGGCATCCGGATCGGGCCTATCAGGTCCTCCGCTTCCTGGCGCGGGTGCAGGGAGCCGACGGGATCTGGGCCGCCCGCTACCTCATCGACGGCTCGGGCCCGGTGCGCGACGGCCGGCCCGCCGAGCTCGACGCGGACGGCTGGGTGCCCTGGGCGGTCTGGTCGTGGGCCGCCAGCCAGCCACCCGGCGCCGTGTTCCGGCAGCAGCTCGCGGCGCTGTGGCCGATGGTCACCCGGGCCGCGAACGCGGCTGCCCGGGCGCTGACCGGCGACGGCCTGCCCGGGCCCGCGATGGATTACTGGGAGAACTCGGTCCAGGTGACGCTGGGCACCGCGGCTCCGCTGCTGGCCGGCCTGCGGGCCGCTGCCGACCTGGCGCCCGAAGCGGGTGCCGCAGCCGATGGCAGCCGCTGGGCCGCCGCCGCGACCCGGCTGGCCAGGGCGATCGCCAGCTCGTTCGGCCGGACCGGATACCAGCGCACACCGGAGGCCGGCTCGGGGGCGGACGCGGCCGTCACGTTCCTCGGCCCGTCGTTCGCCACGCCGGGCCCCGCGGTGCGGACGGCGGCACGGTCCGCGGAGCACGTGCTCACCCTGCCGGGCGGCGGCCTGCGGCCCGGCCAGGCCTGGGGCGGCACGCCCGGTGTGGCCTGGACCGCGGCGACGGCGTTCTTCGCGCTGTTCGACGCGGCGACCGGGCAGCACGCCGCGGCGGCGGCGCTGCTGAACTGGCTGGCGGCGCACCGGACGGTGCTGGGCTCACTGCCCGAGCAGGTCAGTCCGGCCGGGCAGCCCGCCAGCACCGCACCGCTGTCCTGGACCGATGCCGCCACCCTGCTGGCCCTGCTGGCCCAGGCCGGGCACCTGCCGGTGCTCCCGGTGCCCGCGGCCGGCCAGTAGCCGGTCAGCCCGCGGCGAGCAGCGCCGCCACCGCGGCCTCGGCGGCGGCCGGGCGTTCCCGGGTCTGAAGCTCACCGGGCCGGTTTGGGCCCAGCGTTCGCGCGTGACGGTGGGCGGGCGGGGTAACCGGGTATCGTACAGACGGGCCCTGGCCTGCACCCTGAGTTAACCCCCTGGAGAGAAATGCCCAAACGGGTTCGCCCCTACGGCTCCGCGGAAGATGCCGAGTTCGCCGCGCTGTCCCGGGGCCGGCCGAGACCGGACGACGAGCTTGCCAGCGAGGCGGCCAGCACGATGACCGCGCGGGAGATCGCCATCCAGGCCGCTAGTGCCGTGCGCGCGCTGAGCGACCTGACCTCCGGCAGTCCCGAGTTCGCGAGCCTGGACGATGTGCGCGAGATCATCGCCGGGCTCGAGCGGCTGGGCAGCGATCTGCCCCGGCTGTGCGAGCAGCTCGCCCGGATCCTGGTGATCAGGCGGGAAGAACGCCAGATCGAGCCGGGGCCGGGCCGCAATCCCGACTTCTGGGTTCGCGAGGTGGTCGAGGCGCTGGATGCCGCCGGGCAGGCCGCGGACATGATGACCGCCGCCCTTATCCAGGCCGGCCGGACCTCCGGCGAGCTCCGCCCGGCGCGCTGAGGTGCAGATCGTCAGGTACGCCACCCCGTCCGGCGCCCAGGTGGCCGTCCAGGACGTGACGGGTCTGCGGCCCCTGCCCGTGGCGAACCTGGCCGAGCTGCTGACGCTGCCGCTGAGCAGGCTGCGCGAGGTGACCGCCGCGGGACCGGTCACGGCAGCCAGCGCAGCGGCGGCAGGCGGCGACGCGCCACGGCTGCTTCCACCCGCCGACGGCCTGACCGAGGTGTGGGCGTGCGGCGTCACCTACGAGCGCTCCAGCGCCGCCCGGCAGGAGGAAAGCGACGTCGCCGACGTCTACGCCCGCGTCTACGACGCGGAGCGGCCGGAGCTCTTCTTCAAGAGCCCGGCCTGGCGTCTGTGCGGCCCGGGCGAGCCCATCGGGATCAGGCCGGATTCGGCGATCAGCGTGCCCGAGCCCGAGCTCGCCCTGGTCTGCAACGCCCGGGCCGAGATCGTCGGCGTGACCATCTGCAACGACGTGTCATCACGCTCGATCGAGGGGCAGAACCCGCTGTACCTGCCGCAGGCCAAGATCTACACCGGAGCCTGCGCGATCGGGCCGGGAATCACCCCGGTCTGGGAGCTGCCCGGCCTGACCTCCCTGCGGGTAACCGCCTCGGTCCAGCGCGGCGGACAGGTCGCCTGGGCCGGCGAGACGTCAACGGCCCGGTTGCACCGCGACCTGGACGAGCTGGTCGGGTACGTGTTCCGGTCCGCGAGTTTCCCGCACGGCGTGCTGGTGTCGACCGGGACCGGGCTGGTCCCGGAGCTGGACTTCACCCTTCATCCGGGCGACGAGGTGCGGATCAGCATCGAGGGCGTGGGCTGCCTGGTTAACGTGGTCCGGCCGGCCACCCAGGAGTGGTTCGGCTGGCTGACCCCCGAACCGGACCGCGGCGGGTAACTTCTCCCCGTTCAGCGGCTGCTGAGCCAGACGAAGCTCCAGGGCGGCAGCTCGATCCGGCCGGCGCTGATCGCCAGCTCACCGGCGCTCGAGTGCACGTGGCTGGGGTCGTACAGCCCGGCGCGGGCCAGGATCCCGGCGTCGGCCGCCTGGGTGATGTCGCTGAAGTTGGTCAGCGACAGGAACGGGGCGCTGCGCGGGTGCACCCGGCGGTACGCCAGCACGCTGGGGTTCCCGGTGGGCAGGACCTCGGTCAGACCTCCGGCCCACAGGGCGAGAAGTGACGTCCGGGCCCTGGCCAGCCGCTGGATGGCGGCAAACGCCCGGCCCTCGAGCGACTCCGGGTCGTGCCGCCGCGCCGCCGCGTCCCAGTCCATCCGCGGCCGGTGCATCCACCGGTTGTCGTGCCGGTGCGCCGGGTCGGCGGCCCAGTCCGGGTCGCTGCGCTGGGCCAGCTCGTCGCCCATGTAGATGAGCGGGATCCCGCCGAAGGAAAACACGATGGCGTACATCGACTCCAGCCGGCGCAGGCCCGCGGTCACCCCGTCCGCGTCCCCCGTCTCGAGCGCGGCCTCGATGCCGCACAGCGAGGCGGCCATGCCGGAGGTGCGGGCATCGCCGGTGGCCGGGTTGTCCTGGAACAGCGCACCACGGCCGAACGAGCCGGGAAAATCACCGGCGTAGAAGTCGGCCAGAAAACGCCGGTGGGCGAAGCCGTCCGCGCCGGTCGCCGCGGCATCGGCGTCGGACACCGCCCACCCGATGTCGTCGTGACACCGGACGTAGCTGACCCAGGAGGTCGGCGCGGGCGCGGCCCGCCTGCGGGACAGCGCGTGGGTGGCCAGCCGGACATCACGGGTGGCCAGGCTGGACCAGAGCATCACCATGAGCTGGTTGTCATAGGCCAGATCGCACTCGGGCCGGAACCGGTCGTGCGCGCCGAGGTACTGGGCCAGCATGTCCGGGTTGACGATGGCCTCGGCCTTGAGCACAAGCCCGGGTGCGGCCAGCCTGGTCAGCGCGCGGAACGCCTGCAGCAGCAGATGCGCCTGCGGCTGGTTCTGGCAGTCGGTGCCGAGCCGCTTGGCCAGGAACGGGACCGCGTCCAGCCGGAGCACGTCGACGCCTCGGTTGGCCAGGTCGAGCATGATGCCGAGCATGGCTGCGAACACCGCGGGGTTGGCGTAGTTCAGGTCCCACTGGTACTCGTGGAAGCTGGTCCAGACCCAGCCCAGGCCCTCGACCTTGGTGAAGCTGCCCGGTGCGGTGTCCGGGAACACCTCGGGCAGCGTGCGCTCGAAGGCGTCCGGCTCGGCCCGGTCCGGGTAGATCAGGTACATGTCCTGGTACCCGGGCTCGCCGGCCAGCGCCTTCTGCGCCCACTCGTGCTCCCGTGCGGTGTGGTTGAGCACCAGGTCGACGCAGAGCGTCATGTCCCGCGCGTGCAGGTTCGCGGCCAGGGCCTGCAGGTCGGTCATGGTGCCGACACGCGGATCGACCTGGGCGTAGTCCGCCACGGCGTAGCCGCCGTCGCTCTCGCCCTCGCGCGGCCGCAGCAGCGGCATCAGGTGCAGGTAGCTCACCCCCAGCTCGACCAGGTAGTCCAGGTGCTCGCTGATGCCGGGCAGCGAGCCGGCGAACCGGTCCGCGTAGCACACGTAGCCGATCATGCGCGAGCGCTGGAACCAGGCCGGGTCGATCTCCCGGCGGCGGTCGAGCAGGCGCAGCGCGGCCGGGCGCGCCGCGGCCGCCTCGAGCGCGTCGGCCATCAGCCCGGCGATCAGGTCACCGGAGTCGGTGACGTCGCCGTACAGCTGCTGCAGCGGCTCGGTGATGTCGGCGGACAGCGTGTCCAGCCGGGTCAGGAAGGCGTCGGCCTCGGCCGCGCCCAGCCGGGAGCGCGCGCGGGTGGCCAGGCGGGCAAGCTGATCCGGACACAGACCCGTCACGTGCCACGTCCTTTCCGGCAGCGGCTGGCGGCGGGCAGCCGAGCATGATCGTGTCAGCAGACCATAGCGCCGGCGTCGCGGGCCGCGCTAGCAGCGCGATCGGCCTGCCCCAATTTTCACTCCCGCCACATTTTCGCGGTGGAAAAGGGCTTGGCGGTGGATCCGGGACCCTATGGGCACCCCAATCCACCGCCAAGCCCCAATCCACCACCGTAAGTTCCGCAATGCGGAAGGTGGCCGTGGATTCGGCCAGCGATGGGGACGAGGCGGCTAGCGGCCGGGACGCTTGGTGCCCATGAGACCGCGAAGGCGGAGGATCTCGGAGTCCCGCGCGTCCAGCACCGGCTCGATGACGTTCATCGCGGCGTGCACGGCGGCATCGGGATCGCCCGGGACGCCATAGCGCAGGAAGCTGCGCGCCAGCGCCCGGCGGAGCCGTTCGGCGGTGACCGTGACCACGTCGGCCGGCTCTTTCCGGGATCTGGACGGGCTGGCCCTAGTGGGACGGCGGGCAGTTCGGCCTTTTCCCGGCGGACGCGCCGGCAGGCCGGGCGGAGAAAGCTCGGCATTGTCCGGCACCGCGAACAACGGCGTCATCGTTCCCGGCTGCGGCTCAGCCGGGGCGGTGCGCCGCCGTTTTGGTACGGTCGGCTCCGGGAGCATCGGCGTGACCTTTCCTGTCCAGGATTGTCCTCACAGCGCTAATGCTCCCCCCGTGTTACCCAAACGTCATGAATGTCCAGGTCACACGGCGTGTCTTTTACACTGCGCATCGCAATTCGGCGGCAATTGCATTCGAAAAAAAATGCGATTATGCCGTTGCCGGGCCCGACTCGGCCGGGGAGATATCCACGTGCGGACGGGACAGCCATATTGCCCATTCCGCGCTTATCTCCCCCGCCGTGGTCAGCAGCAGCGGCAAATATTCACCCAGCAGTCGCTCGGTTGTCGTTTCGGCGGCGTGCACGGTGACATTCATCGCGGCCCGGACGGCCCCGTCGCCGTCCCGGACCGGGACGGCGACCGAGCGGACGCCGGGGGCGAGCTCCTCATCGGCCAGCGCCCAGCCGCGGGCCCGGACCTCGGTGAGCTCGTCCCGCAGCTGGGCGGCGGACCGGCCGATGTAGGGCGGCAGCCCGGAGCGGCTCGGCTCGGCCAGCACCGCGTCCACCGCGGCCGGGCTGAGCGCCGCGAGCAGCACCTTGCCCTGCGAGGTCTGCACCGCCGGGAAGTGCGTGCCGATCTCCACCCGCAGCGCGATCAGCTTGGGCACCGATACCCGGGCCACGTACACGATGTCCGAGCCGTTCAGCTGGGCCATCGAGGAGGACTCGCCGGTGCGCGCCACCAGTCGCGCCATGTGCGGCCGGGCGATGTCCCACAGGCTCAGCGAGCTCACGTACGCCATGCCGAGGTTCATGACCTTCGGGGTCAGCCAGAAGGCCCCGTCCGCGGACCTGACGTAGCCGAGCTCGGTCAGCGTGAGCAGCAGCCGGCGGGCCGTGGGCCGGGCCAGGCCCGCGGCGGACGCGACCTCGGTCAGCGACATACCGCGCTGGCTGTCGCCGAAGGAGGCCAGGATGTCCAGGCCGCGGGCCAGCGCCTCGACGAAGTCCGGGCCGCGGCCGCGGCCCGCCATCAGCCGGCCATCCCGGTCAGCTCGTCTTCTCCGTCGCCTGCTCTGCCGTCTCCTCGGGCTCGCCGAACAGGCTGCCCCGTGCGTTGCGGTTGGAGTCGGCCTTGTACTCGGTGTACTGGTACGGGTTGTCCAGCACGTCGGTGCCGGGCAGCTCGGGGTGCATGCCGCCGTGCCAGGCCTCGTCGCCGAGGATGCCGCGGATGTGCTCGACGGTGGCGTCGGCGGAGCGCTTGATCGCCGCCAGATCCGCCCCCACCAGCTGGTGGTCGGTCTTCACCACCCGGCCGTTGACCAGCACCGTGTGCACGTCGCCGCGCTGGGCCTGGAAGGCGACGTGCCCGTAGGGGTTGAGCAGCGGGAACGAGACCAGGGAGCGGTCGTTCTTGATCAGGACCACGTCGGCCTTGGCCCCCGGCGTCAGCCGGCCGAGGTCGTCGCGGCCGATCGCGTGCGCGCCGCCGCGGGTGGCCCAGTGCACCACGTGCTCGGCCCGCAGCGCGGCGTTGGTCACGGTCTCGCCCTGGGCGTGTGCCTCCAGGTGCTCGCGGGACCGGTCGGCGCCCAGTGTGGTGCGCATGGCCGAGAACAGGTCGCCGCTCCACCACACGCTGGTGTCCATGGACAGCGATACCGGGATGTTGTGCTTGCGGACCTGCCAGGTGGGCGGGTAGCCCTGCCCGGCGCTCTGCTCGGACTCGGTGGCCACCGAGATCGACCCGCCGGAGGCGGCGATGCGCTGGTAGGAGTCGGTGGTCAGGGTGGCCGAGTGCACGTAGGTGGTCTCCGGGGTCATGAACCCGTGCTCGTGCATGAGCCGGATGCTCGCGTCGCTGGTGGCGCCCCACACCCCGGCGTGGGTTGTGACCGGCAGGCCCAGCTCGCGGGCCGCCTCGAAGGCCGCCTTCTCCGGGAAGGCCGGGTCACCGGTCACGTCGAACGCGATCTGGAAGGTCAGTAGGTCAGATGCGGTGTGCCGCACGAAGAACGCCCGGACGGCGGGGTCGTTGGTCCACTCCCACGGCCCGGCCTGGATGTTGCCGTAGGCGAGCACGAACCGGCCGGGCACGGCCTGCAGCGCATCGACCGCCGCCTCGCCGTGGTCCGGGGTCTGCAGCCCGTGCGACCAGTCCACCGTGGTGGTCACCCCGGACTCGAGCGACTCCCAGGCCGACATCAGGTTGCCGATGTAGATGTCCTCGGGACGGAAGTGCTTGCCGTGCTCGAGGTAGTACCAGACGAAGTACTGGGTCAGTGTCCAGTCCGCACCGTAGGCGCGCATGGCCGTCTGCCACATGTGCCGGTGGGTGTCGATCATCCCGGGCATCACGATGCCGCCGCGGGCGTCGATCTCCAGTGCACCCTCGGGCGCGTCCAGGTGCGGGCCGACCGCGGCGATCGTGTCCCCCTGAACCAGCACGTCCGCGTCGGCCAGGATCGTGTGCGCGTCGTCCATGGTCAGGACAGTGCCGCCGCGCAGCACGACCGGGCGGTGGGTGGACTGAGCGGCCAGCTCGGCGTCGGGATTCGTCATCAGTGACCTCCACAGCGGACTGATGTCCGCTCTACGAACGATGCTGTAATGGGAGCCACTGTCCGCCATGTCCGTTCGGGCTGTCAAGGCGTACTGTGACAGCCTGTGGACGGTCGTCCGCATGACGGACGATATGGCCCTGAGAGGATGATGGGGTGCCAGAAGAGACGACAGAAGAGACGACGGCGCGCGGGCCGCTGGCCGGGCTGCTGGTAGCCGACTTTTCCCGCATCCTCGCCGGGCCCTACGCGACCATGCTGCTGGCCGACCTGGGCGCGGAGGTGGTCAAGGTCGAGGGCCCGGGCGGCGACGACACCCGCACCTGGCAGCCTCCGGTCCGGGACGGCATCTCCACCTACTACCTCGGCGTCAACCGCAACAAGCGCTCGGTCGCGCTGAACCTGCGCGAGCCGGAGGACCAGGCCCTGGCGCACGAGCTGGCCCGGCGGGCCGACGTGTTCATCGAGAACTTCAAGCCGGGCGGGCTGACCCGCTTCGCCCTGGATTACGAGGCCGTCTCGGCCCGGAACCCGGCGATCATCTACGCATCGATCAGCGGTTTCGGCAGCGGGCCAGGTGGCGCATCGCTGCCGGGCTATGACCTGATCGTTCAGGCCATATCCGGGCTGATGAGCGTCACCGGAGATCCTGCCGGGGAGCCGTACCGGGCCGGTGTGGCCGCCTTCGACGTGATGGCCGGCTTGCACGCAACCATCGGGATCCTGGCCGCCCTGCACCATCGGGCCGAGACCGGCCGAGGCCAGCACGTCGAGATCAGCCTGCTGGCCTCGGCCATGTCCGGGCTGGTCAACCAGACCAGCGCCTACGTGGCCGGCGGGGTGGTGCCGTTCCGGATGGGCAACAGCCACCCCAGCCTGTTCCCGTACGAGCCGCTCCCCTGCTCCGACGGCGAGCTGATCATCGCGGCCGGCAACGACGTCCAGTTCGGCAGGCTGGTGCAGGTGCTTGGCGTGCCCGAGCTGGCCGGCGACCCGCGGTTCGTCCGCAACGAGGACCGCACGGCCAACCGGGAGGAACTGCGGCCGCTGCTGGTGGAGCGGCTGCGCACCCGGACCAAGATGGAGTGGTTCCGGGAACTGATCGGGGTGGGCGTGCCGTGCGGGCCGATCAACACCATCGACCAGGGCGTGGCCTTCGCCGAGGAGGTCGGGCTTGACCCGGTCGTCAGCGTCGGTGACGGAGATGCCGCGGTGCCGTCGGTGCGCAACCCGATCACCTTCTCCGCGACGCCCCCGGAGTACCGGCTGCCGCCGCCCGCCCTGGACGCCCACGGCGCCGAGATCCGCCGCTGGCTCCACGACCCGAAGGAGACCCGGTGACCGAAGGCCTTTCGTTCCCCACCTCGCTCGGCACCTCCTCGCGCGATCAGATCCGGCTGCTCGGCCAGGACCTCACCGCCGACCTGATGGGGAAGGTCAGCTTTGGTGAGCTGGCCTTCTGGCTGGTCGCGATGCGACGGCCCACGCCCTCCGAGACCCGGGTGTTCGAGGCCGTGCTGGTGGCGCTGGCCGATCACGGGTTCACCCCGACCGCGATCGCCGCCCGGCTGACGTACCTGTCCGCCCCGGACTCGCTCCAGGGCGCGATGGCCGCCGGCCTGCTCGGCGGCGGATCCCGGTTCCTCGGCGTCACCGAGGACTGCGGGCGCTACCTGCACGAGGTGCTCCAGCGTCACGAGGGGCCGCTGCCGGCCGACGACGACGGCTGGGACGCGCTGGCGCTGGCCGCGGTGCGGGACACCAAGGCGGCCGGGCGCTTCGTGCCGGGGATCGGGCACCCCGTGCACAAGGTGACCGATCCCCGCACCCCGGTGCTGATCGGGATCGCCGAGGAGGAGGGGTTGCGCGGACCGCACCTGCGGCTGTTCGAGGCGATCGGCCGGGTCCACGAGCAGGTGCTCGGCCGGCGCCTCCCGCTCAACGGGGCCGGCGTCTGCGGCGCCGCCCTGGCCGACCTCGACCTGCCCGTGGAGCTGCTGCGCGGCTTCGCGCTGCTGGCCCGCGCGGCCGGGGTGCTCGGGCAGATCGCCGAGGAGCGGCGGCGCCCGATCGGGATGGACGTCTACCTGGCCGTGGACCGCAACGCGGTCTACGTCGAGCCTGAGCCCCGGCCCGAGCCCGAGCCCGAGCCCGAGCCCGACTGAAAGGGAGTGCCGCATGGCTACCGTCGCCGCGGTGATCGCCTCGACGCATCACCCGTTCTATTACCGCGCGAGCACGTCGGCGGGCGTGGACCGGCCACCCTTCGCCGATGAGTGGGTGGCCAAGATCAAGGCGTTCCGCCAGACCCTGACCCAGGCTGAGCCGGACGTGCTGGTGATGGTGGGCAGCGACCACTTCCACCAGCTGTGGCTGGACAACATGCCGCAGTTCCTGGTGGGCAAGGCGCCGGTCTTCGACGCGAACTGGTACAACGAGGAGCGCGAGTTCGGCCTGCCCCGGATGCGGCTGGCCGGCCAGGAGGAACTGGCCGGCTACCTGCTGCGGGAGGGCCTGGACTCGGGCTTCGACCTGGCCTTCAGCAACGAGCTGCGGATCGATCACAGCGTGACCTGCCCGATCATCACGCTGCGGCCGCAGGCGGACCTGCCGATCGTGCCGGTGTACACGAACATCTTTGCCCCGCCGCTGCCGCGGCCCGCGCGGTTCGTCGAGCTGGGCCGGGCGCTGCGGAAGATGGTGGAGGCCTGGCCGTCCGATCAGCGGGTGGCCATCATCGGCACCGGGCACCTGTCGCTCGAGCTGGGCGGGCCGCGGCAGTTCGGCCCGCACGGCCCCGATCCGGAATTCGACGCCAGGGCGGTGGAGTGGATCGCCAACGGCGACATCGACGGCTGCCTGTCGCAGGTGACCCTGGACAGCCTGCACTCCCCCGGCAATGCCACCCACGGGTTCATGGACTTCATGCTGATGATGGGCGCGGCCGGGGACGGGATCAAGGCCGACTACACCGAC
>Ga0213875_10002444_pt1 | contig 11099 bp, 11 predicted proteins | sample BarmaccomBMRX_R8_FD_160105 | JGI IMG/M metagenome (GOLD analysis project Ga0213875, IMG submission 160105) | Root-associated microbial communities from Barbacenia macrantha in rupestrian grasslands, the National Park of Serra do Cipo, Brazil - RX_R8 | ecosystem: Host-associated > Plants > Roots... | reverse complement strand
GATACAACCTTGCGACCCTACGCTAGGATCGCCGCCGGACGCAACGATAGGGCGACGCGGCGCCGCGGTCACCGCGAAGATCGAGGAGAAGCGTCGATGTTACGCGCGACCAAAGACCGACCGCTCGCGACGACGGTGACCGGCTCGCTGCCGCGGCCGCACTGGTTCAGCGACAATCTCGCCGCGCGGCCCTTCTCGGTCGCGATGGGGACGCTGCGCTTTCGCGAGCAGTACACCGACGCGCTCGCGGTCTATGTCAAGGACCAGGAGCGCGCCGGGCTCGACATCCTGGTCGATGGCGATGCGCGGTTCGACAACGACGTCGCCGGCCGCTCCTGGTTCGGCTATGTCACCGAGCGCCTGAACGGGGTCGGCGAACAGGATCTGCGCAACCAGCCGCTCGCCTCGAACCGCGACAAGCGGCCCGGCGACATCCTGTTCGAGGTCATGGAGACGCGCCTGCCGCCGACCGTGACCGGGCCGGTGTCGCGCGGCCACCTCGAATATGCGCGGCTGTGGAAGACCGCCCAGCGTCTGACCGACCGACCGCTCAAATTCGGCGCGATCTCGGCCCAGCTGCTCGAGGCGCTGATGAGCAACCGCTATTACAGCGACCGGCGCGAACTGGTGATGGACCTCTCGGCCAGCCTCAACGAGGAATATCACGAGCTGGCCGATGCCGGCTGTCCGATCGTCCAGCTCGAGGAACCCTGCCTGCACGAGACGATCGGGATCGTCGACGACCCGGTCATGACCGCGGATTTCTATGTCGAGGCGTTCAACCGCGAGGTCGCGGGGCTGCGCGCCAAGACCGAGACCTGGTGCCACACCTGCTGGGGCAGCCCGGCGGCGCAGCGCGTCGAGCACGAGCACCATGGCTACGGGCCGTCATTGCCCTATTTCGACCGGCTCGATGTCGATGTCCTGACCTTCGAGACCGCCGACAATCGCGGCGCCGACCTCGCCGAGATCGGCCGGGTGATCGGCAAGGGCAAGAAGATCGCGATCGGCGTGGTCAGCCATCGCGAATTGCAGGTCGAACGTCCCGAGCAGGTGGCCGCCCTGATCCGCGAGGCCCTCAAGCACATCGAGCCGGAACGGCTGATCCTCAGCACCGATTGCGGCTTCGGGCGGCAGGGCATGAGCCGGTTGCACGCCTTCTTCAAAATGGTCGCGATCGTGCGCGGCACCAACATCGTCCGGCGCGAGCTGGGGCTGCCGGAAGCGTCCATTCCGGCAGCGGACCCGCGCTTTGCGTTGATGGCGGCGGACACGTAGGGGTGACAGAGGTGCGCGCGGATTGCCGCCGCGCCCCGCCGCCCGCACCGAGGAATTCGCTCTAAGCGTATCTCGTTTTGCGCGCTTCCCACGAAGGCGAAGCCGCATCCTCGGCGAGGGCGCCGCCATCGGCGGCCGGCCCTTCGCGCCCATGGCCGGGCGGATCGCGCCGGCGCAGGTGGTGCAGCAGGCGCTCCGAGGTTCTTTCGACATGCAGGCGGCAGAGTTCCGCGAGGCCTCGCGCATCGCCGGCGCGGAATGCTTCCAGCAGCTCGCGGTGGTCACGCTCGGCTTCGTGCGCGTCGCCGGTCAGCCGCATCTCGAACCGGATGTACGGCTCGACCGCATCGCGCAGCGAGGCCGTGATCTGCATCAGGCGTTTGCGCCGCGTCGCGCCGATAATGCAGGCGTGGAAGTCGTAGTTGAGGCGCGACCATTCCGCCGCCTCCTCCGGATTGGCCGGGTCGAGCGCCGCCATGGCGGCGACCAGGCGGGCGGCCTCCGCCACGTCTTCCGGACGCCGCGACCGGGCGGCGATGTATCCGGCATGCTGCTCGGTCACGGCGCGCAACTCGAAGACCTCGACGATCTCGCTCGCATCGAGCGAAATGACCGCATATCCGCGCCGCGGGCGCAGCACCAGCAAGCCTTCCGCGGTCAGCCGCGCCATCGCTTCGCGCAGCGGCACCCGGCTTACGCGGCAGCGTCGTGCCAGCTCCTCCTGCCGCAGGATCTGGCCCGGGCGCAGGGACCCGTTGAGGATGTCGAGCCGCAACTGCCGGTACACGCGCTCGGTCAGCAGCCCCTGACGGCCGGCATGAGCGGCGGGGGGCGCATCGACGGCTCGCGAGGGCGAAGGCTCGACAGTCATCGGTCAGCGCGGGCCGTTATAAATTCTCGGCCGGCCTGTTTGGATGCAAACCCGCCGGGGCGCAAGCAAATTGACGGCCCTCGCAAAAATGGCCACCCTGTGCGAGCCGCCGTGCATAGCGGCGCAAGGCCGGGGACGCGCGCCGGAATTGAATACAATTAGCGCGGGCTCTCTCAGCCACTGCGCCCCGGCGGTCTCGCGAAGCTCCGATACCCGCATTCTCCCGTACAGGACGACGAATGATCAAGGCGACCTATGTCAATCCGCCGGGCACGGCGCCGGCGCAAGGGCTCTATTCGCATGCCGGGCTCGCGCGCGGCGGGACCCCGGTCTTCATCGCCGGCCAGCTCGCGGTCGGGCGCAACGGCGAAATCGTCGGCAAGGGCGATTTCGCAGCCCAGTTCCGGCAGGTCTTCGACAATTTGGGAGATGTGCTGAAGGGGCTCGGCGCCGGCTACGATTCGGTGCTGAAATTCACCACCTACCTCGTCCACAGCCAGGACCTCGAAGCCTTCATGGCGCTGCGCCGGGAGCTGTTCCCGCGCCTGTTCAGCGGCCCCGATTTCCCGCCCAATACGCTGCTGATGATCGACCGCCTGGTCAAGGAGGAGTTCCTGATCGAGGTCGAGGCGATCGCCGCGATCGAAGGCTGAGCGGGTGCGCGAGGCGCGCCTCTCGGCCGAGCCGACCGTCTATCGGCATTACACGAAGGCCGAGCTCGACCGCAATTTCGATCAGCGCGGCTGGGCGCGCAATGCCGAAGAGGTGATCGCCCGCTATGTCGCGCGCAGCCGCGCGACGCGCGCCCGGCTCGATCATCGCCGCAATGTTCGCTACGGCCCGAGCGCCGACGAGACGCTCGACATCTTCTACGCGCCGCGCTCGCCGGCGCCGGTGCAGGTCTTCGTCCATGGCGGCGCGTGGCGGCATTTCACCAAAGACGACTATTCCTTCGTCGCCGATTCCTTCGTGCCCGCCGGCATCCATACGGTGGTCCTCAGCTTCGCCAATCTGCCGACGGTGCGCCTGCCCGACATGCTGGCGCAGGTCCGGCGCGGGTTTGCCTGGGTATGCCGTCATGCTGAGAGCTTTGGCGGCGACCCGTCGCGGGTCTATGCCTGCGCCCATTCTTCCGGGGCGCATCTGACCGCTCTCGCTCTGGCCGCCGACCCGGCCGCGCAAGGGCTCGACGACGGTTGCGTCCAGGCCGCGACCCTGCTCAGCGGTCCCTACGATATGGAACCGGTCATGCTCAGCGCCCGCAGCGCCTATGTGCGTCTGACAGCGTATGAGGTGGCGGCGTTGAGCCCGCTCGCCCATGCCGACGCGATCCGGTGTCCGATCGTCATCGCCTCGGCAGACGGCGACACCGACGAGTTCAAGCGGCAGTCAGACGCCTTTGCCGCCGCGCTCGGCCGGGCGGGACGGCTGGCCGGCAGGATCGTCCTGACCGGCATGAACCACTTCGAGGGGATGGAAGCCTTCGGCGATCCCGACGGACCGTTGACCGCGGCGATCCTGAACCAGATGGGGGTGGCGCGGCCGCCTGCCGCCGGCTACGCCGTTTAGCCGGCGCCGCTGCGCGGCAGCCCGACAACCGCCTCGATCTCGACCTTCATTCCGGGCAACGCCAAACGGCTGACCTCGACGAGGGTGCTCGCCGGCTTCGCATCGCCGAAGAATTCCTGGCGCACCGGGTTGATCCTGGTGCGGTCCTCGATGTCGGTCAGGAACACCGTCACTTTGAGCACGTCGGAGAAATCCGCGCCGGCGGCCTGCAGCACCAGCTTCAGGCTTTCGAGGATCTGGCGGGTCTGGCGCGCCGCATCGCCTTCGCCGATCAGCTCGCCGGTTGCGGTGTGGGCGGTGAGCCCGGAGACGAACAACAGATCGCCGAAACGCACCGCATCGGTGTAATGGCTGATCGCCGCCGGCAAGCCGGCCACGCGAAACTCCTGACGGTCGCCGGAAACGCGAGGCATCCTCGATCCTTTCACTGTAGGAGCGGCGGCGCCGTCGTGCCGTCGACGATCCGTCGCCACAGGCGATAGCCCTTGCCGCGCATTCGATCCCTCCTCCGACGGCCGGCCGGTCAGTCCCCGCCGCTCTCGGGCGCCGGAATGTCGTAGACGGCCAGCGCGACCCCGGTGATCCACTCGATCACCTCCTCATAAAGGACGATCCGGGCCGGCCTGCCGCGCATCGCCCCCATCACGGCGACCCAGTTCAAGATCTCGTGGCCGCCATGGCCTGCCTGCTCCTCGACCTCGTCATAGCCGAGGGCCCACATCCCGGCCACATCCCCGCGCGCGAGCATGTCGAGAAAACTCCGGTCCCACTGCGGGTTGACCAGCGGACGATTGCTCTGGCGCGCCATCTCGATCTCGTAGGCGCCGAGGTCGACCATCAAATCCGGGTCTGCCGCCAGCACGGCGCGCCCTTCGGTCTGGTAGCGTTTCATGCGCTGCAGGAAGCGGTCGCTGGCCGGGCTCTTTTCCTGCCAGAAGGGCGGCCAATGCGACAGCCCGCCGGTCGCCAGGAATGCGACGCGGAGATCCCGCGGCCACTCCTCGACGCTTTGCCGGATCGCCTCGCCGAGCGCGTAGGCGCGGCGCACCTTCGGCAGCGGCGGGGTGAACACGTTGATAAAGACCGGGATCACCGGGATGTCTGCCTGCGGCCGGATCAGAGCGAGCGGCACCATCAGGTTGTTGCCGTATTCGATCTCGCCCATGCGGGCCGCGTCGAACCCGCCATGGACGAGCCGGCCCAACAGCGAAGTGGCGAGTTCCGGGGCGCCGGGAATGGCTTGCTGCCGTTCGAGGCGAAGCGCCTCCAGCCAATATTCGGCCGGGCCCTTGTGAGACGGCGCGATCGCGACCGCAAAGGTCGGCATCAGGTTGCGGTAGTGGTTTTCGAAATGGTCGTCGAGCAACGCGACGATCACATCCGGCCGCGCCGCGTCGAGATAGGCGGCCAGCTCCTGCATGCCCGCGCCGACGCGCTGGCGGACGGCCGGGGCGGGGGCGTCGGGCCATCCGGTGATGCCCGGCGCATGGGACATGCTGATCGCCGCGACCACCTGCGCCATCGCTCGCCCACCCCCGGAAGGCACCGCCGATCCCGACCCGCCGGAAACCGATCCGCGACGCCCGATCCGCTCATCCTACGGGATCGGGTCCGCGCTCGCGAAGGTTTCTGCGATGCGGAACGGCTCGCCACTCGAGCCGAGGCCCCGTCTGGCGGCTAGAGCAGTGTCCACTCAGATCGAATCGCTTCTCTTGGCCCGGTGGCCGGGCTTGTCCCGGCCACCCACGTCTTGCTCGCATGCATGCCGACGAAGACGTGGACCCGCGGGTCGAGCCCGCGGGAGGGGAGTTCTTTTCAACGCCGATCGGACCTCATCGGATCCGCTCTAGAACACGACGCTCGTGCAGCGGCTCGGCGCATCGCTGGCGGCGGAGCGCTTCCGGCATGCGGAAAAAAATGCGCCGACGTGGCGGGTGCGGCGCACACTGCACGGGACGGCGCGGTTTCAAACACCAGGTGTAGCGGGACGCAATGAGGCCATATGCCGGACATCGAAATCTTCAACCCGCCGGGGCTGGGGCCGTGTGGACGCGAACCACATTCCGAATTACATGGCCTATCGTCGCGAGGCCTATCCCGTCTTCTTCAAGACGGGGGTGTATCCGACCCACACGCTGCTGGTCGTGGACCGCCTGGTAGAGGCGCCCCTGCTGGTCGAGGCGCACACGGTCGCGGCGTTGTGACCGCCGCCGGAGCTGACACGCGATGACGAGCTATACCAATCGAGATTTCGCGTTCGACGGGGTGCCGGTGCATTGCATCGCCGGCGGCGCCGGGTTCCCGATCCTGCTGGTCCATGGTTCCGGCCCCGGCGCTGCGACGGCCGGCATCTGGCGCCACGTGCTCGAACCTCTGGCCGAGCGGTACCACGTCCATGCGATGGACCTGATCGGGTTCGGAGCGTCGGGACGGCGCGCCGCGCCGCCATATTTCGACATCGATTTCTGGCTCGGGCAATGCCGGGCAGCGATCGCGCGCATGCCGGCAGGGCCGATCGGGATCGTCGGGCATTCGGTATCGGGGGCGCTCGCCCTCAAGCTCGCAGCGGCCGAGCCGCGGGTCGCCAAGGTGATGACCACCGGCAGCATGGGAGCGCGTTTCGAGATCAACGACGCGACCCGCATCTGCTGGACCTTCCCGACCGATCGGGACGCGCTGGTCCGGATGGGCAAGGCGATTACCTACGACGTGTCGGGCATCACCGACGCCTGGATCGCCCAGCGCGAGAAGACGCTGTTCGAGGACCGGCAATACGGCCCCTACTTCAGCAAGATGTTCGAGGGCGACCTGCAGCGCTATGCGGATCTGGCGATCGTCGCCGAGGACGAGCTGTCGCGGATCGAATGCCCGGTCACGATGATGCATGGGCGAGAGGACGAGCCGTTCCCGCCCGCCCTCAGCCTGGCGCTCGCGAACCGGCTGCCGCAGGCGGATGTGGTGCTGCTCGCGCGCTGCTCGCATTCGGTCGCGCTCGAATGGCCGGACAAGTTTCTCGCCGCGGCGCGGCTGCTGTTCGGCTGAGGACGGGAAGACCGGCGATGCGGCGCGACAAACTCCATCTCGCTTCCTTCGTGACTCCGGGCGATGTGCATATCGCCTCGTGGCGGCAGCCGAAATTGCGCTACGAGCGAGGCTCGGATTTCGGCATGTACCTCGATTCCGCCCGCATCCTCGAACAGGCGAAATTCGATCTGCTGCTGCTCGGCGATGTTCCGGCCAATGCGCAGGACCCGATCGAGATGCAGTCGCGCATCTCCAAATACGACATGCTCGATCCGCTGACCGTCATCGCCGCCTTGGCGGTGACGACGCGCTCGATCGGCCTCGCCGCGACCGGCTCGACGACCTATGGCGAGCCCTACCATGTGGCGCGCCGGTTCGCCTCGATCGATCACCTGAGCGGCGGACGGGTGGCCTGGAACCTGGTGACCACGGCCAACCCGACCGAGGCCTGGAATTTCAGCCGCGACGAACACGCCGCCCATGCCGACCGCTACGCCCGGGCCGAGGAGTTCGTCGATGTCGTGATCGGGCTGTGGGAGAGCTGGGAGGAGGGCGCCTTCGTCCGCGACAAGCAGTCCGGGATCTACGTCAAGCCGGAAGCGATCCGCCCGCTGCACCATCGCGGCGCGCATTTCTCGGTGCGCGGGCCGCTCGACATCGACCGGACGCCGCAGGGCCGTCCGGTCATCGTGCAGGCCGGCTCCTCGGAGCCCGGCAAGAACCTCGCCGCCCGGGTCGCCGATGTCGTGTTCACGGCGCAGCAGTCGCTCGCCGGCGCGCAAGCCTTCTATCGCGACCTGAAGGAGCGCGTCGCCCGGTCCGGCCGCTCGCCCGACGAGGCGGTCGTGGTGGTCGGGATGTTGCCGGTGGTCGGCGACACCGAGGAGGAGGCGCGGCGCAAATTCGACGCGATCCAGGCGCTGATCCATCCGACCGTGGCGCTGACCAAAACCGCCGAGCTGATGGGCAATATCGATCTGACGCGATACCCGCTCGACGAGATGCTGCCGGAGCAGTTGCCAACCGGCATCGGCTTCACCAGCCGGCAGCAAGGCATCCTCGATTATGCCCGGCGCAACCGCATGACCTTGCGGCAGATCTCCGCCCTGATCGGCGGCACGCGCGGCCACCTGCCGATGATCGGGACGGCAGCCTCGATCGCCGACACGATGGAACAGTGGTTCACGCAAAACGCCGCGGACGGGTTCCTGCTGTTCCCGACATCGCTGCCCGAAGCGCTGATCGAGTTCACCGAAACCGTGGTGCCGGAACTGCAATCGCGCGGGTTGTTCCGCACCGAATACGAAGGCGCCACCCTGCGCGACAATCTCGGCGTGCCGACACCGAGCGCCGCCTTCCGAACCGCCACCGAGGGGTGAGCATGCCCGATCCGGTTTTGCGGGCCGGTCATGCGGCAAGGCATTGCCCGCCCGGAATTGGCCGAGCGGCGACAAGCGGTTATCCTGGTGCCGACAGCGGGAGTGTTTGACAGATGGACATGCTGAGGGAACAGATCGACAGCCGGATGGTGTGGAAGGGCGCCGATTTTGCGTCCAAGGCCGACATCACCCTCGCCTTCACACCCGAGCAGCTCGATGAAATCGACGGCCTCGTGGCGCGGCTGCGCGCCGCCGGGCTCGGGCTCGACGCCGTCGAGCGCAAGCACGTCGAGCTGCCCTTGACCGCGCCGCTGCTTGCCGAGATGCGCGAGGAACTCAAATCCGGGACAGGTCTCGTCCTGCTGCGCGGCCTCGACGCGCTGCGCCACAGCAAGGAGGATATGGAGCTGATCTTCTGGGCGTTCGGGACGCTGCTCGGCCAGAGCGTGTCGCAGAGCGTCATGGGAGATCGCCTCGGCCATGTCAGCGACATGACGCGCACCGACCCGCATGCGCGCGCCTACCGCAACCGCGACGAACTGACGCCCCACACCGATACTTCCGACATCGTCGGGCTGTGCTGTTTGCGCGCCGCGAAAAGCGGCGGCGTGTCGATCGTCACCAGCGTGACGGCGGTCCACAACGAGATGTTGCGCAGCTATCCGGAATACCTCGAGGTGCTTTATCGCGGGTTCCGCTATCATCGCCGCGGCGAACAGCCGCCCGGCGCGGACCCGATCACGCCGCACCGCGTGCCGGTGTTCTCGTATCGCGGCGGGCAGTTGAGCTGCCGCTATATCCGCAGCCATATCGAGGCCGCCGCGCGGGAACTCGGAGAGCCCCTGACCTCGCTCGAACGCGCCGCCCTCGACACGCTCGAACGGCTGACGCTGGAGCTCGCCTTGCGCTTTACGATGGAGCCGGGCGAAATCTACTTCATCAACAACTACACGACGCTGCACGCCCGCACCGGCTTCGAGGATTTCGAGCAGGAGGACCGCCGCCGCCACATGCTGCGGCTGTGGCTCTACGCCCCGGATTGGCGCGAGCTCGATCCCGAGCTCGAACTCTACCCCGATGCCGAAGGGCGCGGCGGCATCGCGCCGCAGCCGGGCAAAACCCCGTCCTACGCCGGCTGGAAGCAGGCGGCCGCCGAATAGATCGATCCGCTCGGGAGCGAACCCCGTTCAGGCGGCCCCGTCGTAGGCCGCTGTGGCCGGGGTCGCCTCAGCCGTCGCGCGCCGTCGTGATCGCCGCGGCGGCGGCGATGACCGCGGCGGCGACGGCGGGGAGCTGGTCGTCGTTCAGCCGGCTCTTGGTCTCGGTGACCGACAATGCCGCGATGCAACGGCCGTCCGTGTCGTAGATCGGCGCGGCGACGCAGCGCTTCTCCGACGCGGTCTCCTCGTTGTCGACGGCGAAGCCGCGCACCCGAACGGTGCGCAATTCCTCGGCCAGAGCCGACCCTTGCACGATGGTGCGGGCGGTGATCCTTGCAAAGCTGCCGCACCGCGCCACCGCATCGACGCGCCGCTCCGGCTCGGCGCAGGACAGCATTACCTTGCCTAGTGCGGAAGCGTGCAAGGCGAGCCTCGCCCCGGGATGGGCGAGCAGGCCTTTCGAACCGAAGGCGGCAACCTGCTCCAACAGCAGCAATTCGCCGCTTTCGAGCACGCCGAGGTTGACGCTGGTGCCGAGCTTCGCGGAGAGCCGGTGCATGAACGGCAGCGCCGCCGCTACGAAATGGCGGCGGCGCAGAAAGCCGATCCCGGCGACAAAGCAATTGCTGCCGATCGACCAGGTCGCGGCCGCGCCGTCGAACTGGACGAACCGCTTTTCCTCCATTGTCGTCAGCAGCCGGTGCGCCGTCGAAGGCGCCAGGCCGGTAACGCTCGAGAGCTCCTTCAGGCGGCAACCCGCCGGCCGCTCGCCCAGGATCTCGAGCAGCGTCAAGGCGCGGGTCAAGGACTGCACCGAACCGGGCGCCGCCCGCGAGCGCGGGCGCCGCATCGGCGTGCGCGGTGCGCTGCGGTTCATGCCCCGGACTGCCCGGACGGGATCTCGGCGATCCGCCTCGCCGCCCGCAACGCGCCGCTTGCACCGGCGGCGCGGTACCCGGCGGGCACATGCCGTGCGCCGCGATTGAGGCTCTCTTCGAACCACTCGGTCCGGGCGATGAAGCGCAACAGGTCGGAGCGCAGCGGGACCAGGCTCGACGGCCATTTCCCGAGCACGAAACCGTAGAGGTACGACCACCACTGGATGTGCTCGGTCAGGGGGCGCACCTGGGCTTCCCACGATCTGAGCGCCTGCGGAATGTCGGTCGAGCGATCGACCATGGCGGCCAGCGCCATCGCGTTCATGAACGCCGTGTTGGCGGCCTGGCCGAGATTGGGCGGCATCGCGTGGGCGGCGTCGCCGAGCAGCGCCGCCCGCCCTTCCGACCAGGTCCGGCAGCGCACATTGACGATGCGGTCCCAGCGCCCGGCTTCCTCGAACCGCTCGATCAAATTCGCGACGAACGGGAACTTCTCGATCCACGCCTCGCGATCGACCGGCACCCTGCGGCCGCGTTCATCGTCGATCGGGGCCGACAGGAAAATGTAGTTCTGGTCGTCGGTGCAGGGATTGAACAGCAGGCGCCACGAGCCCTGCCAATACTCGGTGATGATCTCGGTCGGGTCGCCGTCGCGCTGGTCGATCAGCATGCGGATGCCGGCCTCGATGCCGAAATCCATCCAGCGGGTGCCGAGGATGCCTTCGCGCAGGCGGGAATAGGCCCCGTCGGCCGCGATCACGAGATCGGCGGCGCATTCCGTGCCGTCGCTCAGCACCAGCACCCCTTCGGGGCGCATATCGACCGCCAGCGAGGCTGTCCGGATCTCGACGCCGAGCGTTTCAGCGCGGTCGATCAGGGCCGCATACAGATCGGCGCGCGGCGGCAGCAGCAGGCGGTCGGTGTCGGTCATCGGCCGCGT
>Ga0213875_10002443_pt1 | contig 11102 bp, 8 predicted proteins | sample BarmaccomBMRX_R8_FD_160105 | JGI IMG/M metagenome (GOLD analysis project Ga0213875, IMG submission 160105) | Root-associated microbial communities from Barbacenia macrantha in rupestrian grasslands, the National Park of Serra do Cipo, Brazil - RX_R8 | ecosystem: Host-associated > Plants > Roots... | reverse complement strand
CTTCCAGGCCGCAGATATAGACGTCGATTGTGGCTTGCTCGTCCTCGCTCTTTATTCTCAAGGCTTCGTCTACGTGCTGCTGCACACGACCGGTGCGTCCATGCCATGTTTCTGTCGGGCGGGTGATTGTTGCAAGAAATCGAAACGTCTCGTGCCGTTCGGCTAATCCTTCTAGCTCACGCCGATACAACAAGCCCTCTTCATAACGGACTCCGAAGAGGAGCGTGATTCGGGGCGACAGGCGCGGGACGTGATCGAGCAAGATCGATCGAAACGGCGCGATTCCGGTGCCCGTCGCGATGAATACCGCGCGCCGGCCGGGGTGCCGGAACGTGAAGTAACCGAGCGGCTCCCCCATTTCGACTCGATCGCCCGGAGTGAGGCTGAACAGATATGGCGAGACGATTCCGTCGGGCACTCGATTCAAGCACAATGCAAAACGGTTCCCGCCCCGCGGCGAAGCGATCGAGTACGCGCGCGTAATTTCCTTGCCGTTTACGTGTTCGATAACCGATACGAACTGGCCGGGCGTGAACGTGAGTTCTGCGCGATCCACTGCCTCAAACTCAAAGTGCCGCACCTCGGGGGCGAGCTCAACGTAACTGATTAACTGCGCGATCAGTGCGGACTCCGTCTACTCCTTCGCGATCGCGTTCGACAACTCGGCCGAGCGGACCACCGGCATCTTCGAAATCTGACGGCAGATTTCGCCCGCTGCTCGCTCCGGCTTCTCGTCATCATCCAATTCCACTTCCACTTTGATATATAGGTCGACCCGTTTCATTGATTTCCATCCCTGCCCTCGACGAGAATTCGATGCTTGAGAATCAAGTACGCGTCCGTCATGCCCCCGATGTAGTCGCACACGACGCGATGCACCGGCTGCTCGAGTAGGTTCTCGCGGTATCCGGGTGAAACGCGCTCCGGATGCTCCACAAGGAATCCGAACAGCTCGCCCATCTTCTTGAGGGCGGCTTTCCGATCTTCTACAAGCTCCGCGTACGTGTAAACAGTGCCGGCAAGCAGCCGGTTCAATTGCGTGTTGATGTTCGCGGCCTCGTCGGTGAGCTTCGCGATGCGATGATCGAGCGCGCGTATGTCTTCGATCGTTTCAACGCTTGCAGCTTTTGCTTCCGCGACCGTTCCGTGAATCAACCCCCCGATGAGGATGTTGATGATCTGCCGATGCACTTCCCAAAAACGCGCGCGCTGCGACGCTCCCGGGAATTGCGTATCCACCTGCTCCGTCAAATCGCGGAAGGCAGGCACGGCGTCGCCGATCGTCTCCATTGAAAACAGGCCCATCGCGAACGCATCGTCCAGATCAGCGGTGTTGTACGCGATTTCGTCGGCTAAGTCGAGCAACTGCGCTTCGAGCGGAGGGCGCTGACCCGGAAACAGCTCATCGAGCTCCGGTTCTTCGCCCGCGCCCACTTCGCGCGAGTGCTTGATAATACCTTCGCGCACTTCAAACGTCAGATTCAGACCGGGAAATCGCGCGTAACGCTGTTCCAAAGAATCGACAATGCGCAGAGCATGCCGGTTGTGCTCGAAGGATGCGCCGTACTTCTGCATTTGCCGGTCGAGTTCGCGCTCCCCAACATGGCCGAATGGGGGATGTCCAAGGTCGTGCGCGAGCGCCAAGGTCTCGGTGTATTCCTCATTCAAATCAAGCGCCGCCGCCACTGTTCGCGCAATCTGTGACACCTCGATTGTGTGCGTCAAACGATTGCGGAAGTGGTCGCACAATCCGGCGGCAAACACTTGCGTTTTGCCTTCCAGGCGGCGGAATGCGCGAGAGTGAATGATGCGGTCGCGATCGCGCGCGAAATCGGTTCGATACGGATGATTGGGTTCGGGAAATCTGCGCCCGCGCAGACTGTGTGAACCCAGCCGGAGCGCGGCGAGCATGTCCGCGGAGTTATCTCGACATCTCGCCTAAGATCTGATCTGCCGCTCTGCTGGCGGCGGATCCTCGTCCTGGTGCTCGCAGCGATTGCAAGATTTTTCTCGCGTCTTTGGGGTTCGTTGTCTCCTCCAATTGAGCGAGCAGAATCTGCGCCTGCGTCTTCGAGACTAAGTCCGCAGGTTTGTCGATAACACCTCGCAAGATCGTCTGAGCCTCTTTGACACGGTTCTCGCCGGTATACAACTGGGCCAGCGCAATCTTGGCGAGCGCGGCACATTCGCTACGGGAGTCGGCAACCGCGCGCAGATCTGCTTCGGCTCCCTTTGAATCCCCCCGGTCACCCTTGAGCGTGCCCAAATAGTAGCGCGCCATCAGACCCTCGCGGCTATTTCCGTCTTTCGCAACCACCTTTGAAAAGGCTTTCATTTCGGCCTGCTGCTTCGCGTCCTTTGTCGGATAGCTTTGCTGGCCAGCGGGCGCGGTTCCGACCGGCGCCTCCGCAATCGCGAACGCGGCTTCTAAATCCTGCTGACGCACGGACCTTTGATGCGCCTGATACCACCAAACGAGCGCGACGATTGCCACGATACACGCACCGGCGATGGTCAATCGAACTACTTGCTCACGATTAGAAGCAGCGTAATTGACGGCGCCGGAAACAGCATCGCGAAAGTGATCGTGCTGAATCTGCTCCTTCAATTCATGGCGGGTCAAGAGAGAAAACTGCCTTTCAAACTGCGGATTTACCAGTAGCGTAGCACACGGCGGAGCCGAAACAATTCAATGATGAATAGCGAATCGCGAGCGGCTCACGCGGCCTGGACAGCCGTTCTCGACCAACCGCGCAGTCGAAATCCGAGAGCCACAAGCAAGACACCGAAAACAAGAGCGTACGCGCCGAACCAGAGTGCGATGACCAGCGCACCTGCTATGGGCGCGGCAAACAGTAAGATGCCAAACAACACCGAGGCGACTCCGAGCAGCACCAGCAGCCATTCGCCCTTGATGTGCCGGCGTAGCCGAACGGCAGCCATTAATTCGAAGATGCCGGTTACGATTCCCCAAGCGGCAATTATGAAAACCAGAACTACGGCCGTCATTGCCGGCCAAGCGAACGCGACAATGCCGGCGAACAATCCAGCCAGTCCTTCGAAAAGAAATGCGCCCCAGCGCTCATGCGCTCGCGAGCGGCGCCACGCGCCCGCCAAATTCACAATGCCATCTAGAAGCGCATATACACCAAATAACAGAACCAAGACGTCGACTGTAATGCTCGGCCATGCAAACGTTAAGATGCCGAACAGAATGGCGAAAAGGCCTCGCAAAACGACCGACCACCAGTTGTGCGCAATCAGCATAAATCCATTGACAGCGTTTCCGGGCTTTCCTGTGACTTATTAAGTTCGTCCAGCTCATACTGCGCCGCTCGCCGATAGTGTCGGCCGAAGAGCAAGAGGCACGCAGTGAAAGCTGTCAGAATTCCGGCTGCGGTGAAAAATCGAACACTGCTGATTCGTTTGGTGGTGAAACTCATGGCTAACCACGGAACGCTGATCGCCAACTGAACTGCCAAAAATCTTAGACCAAAGCGCAGGGCTCGCAGCGTTGCCAAACAGCGTTTTTTGTATGTTGCGATAAATTCGGTAACGGATTTCACGTCCGAGCTCCACAGGTTTCGCCAGTTCCAGATCGAGAATGCGATAGCAGCGAAGGTACTCGCCCAAACGATTGCGGCCCAGAGCCAAACCTCGGGAACCGGATTGCGCCATAAGAGGCCGCCACTGAAGACAAGGAAAATTAACGCTGCAGCCAGCTCCCCAACTTGCCACGTTCGCAGACGGTTTTGCTGCTTGGTCGCGAGGCGTCGAAGTTGATCTGCCGTTTGAGGTTCGGGCGCAATCACGCGCCATTCCGCGCGCCAGCTACTCATTTCCGGATCTGCGTTCATCGCGTGCCTCCCAAGTTCTCCCTCAGCAGCTTTCGAGCGCGATTCACGCGAACGGCGACGTTGCCTTCACTGATGCCCAGGACAGCGCCAATCTCGGTATAGGGCAGCTCTTCAAGCGCGAGCATGATCACTTGGCGCAGCGGAATGGGCAATTGCGAAACTGCGGTCATGAGCCGCGATTCATTAGTGTGCTGTATCACCGTGGCCTCCGGATTTGGCCGCGCGTCGTGGAGATGTTCCGCCTCCTCTGACTTTCCACCTCTCTTCCGCCGCCATATATGCGTCAGCGCCCGGTTGTGCGCGATGCGAAACACGAATGTGCGCAGCGAGGAATCACCTCGAAACTTCGGCAGAGCGATCCAAATTGCGAGGCGGATTTCCTGCAACAGATCCTCGCGGAGTTCCGGGCGTGATTCGTAGGCGCCCGCGACACGGCTGATGCTCGCGCCGAACATTTCCCACAGTCGGGCGTACCGCTGCTCGAGCGGTTCGAGCTGCAACTCTTCATTTGCCGCGGTATTTAGCGAAACTCCTCCTCACGACAATGCTAGTCTCGGCTTCGACGAGGATCTTACAAAAAATCCGCCCGCCGGTCGAACTCATTTTTCGTAAGGAATCCACGGTTTCGAGACTATCTGTGACAGGAACTCTCATGAATCGCAAATTACTTCTAACACTACTCTTCTTACCGCTTGCTGCCCTCGCTCAAGTCACGCTCCTGTACCGCGTGGCGGGTCAGCCAAGCGGCACATATAACGAAGCGTCTGTTGCCGGCGCTGATGGCGCGACAAAGACCACCGTCGTTAGCGATCTCATCTTCAATCGCATGGGCGCAAAAGTCGAGATAAAGATTTCGACAGCGTACACGGAAGCGCGCGACGGTCACCTCACCTCCGTCATTTCGGACACCTCGAGCTCGCAACAAACGACGCACATGGATGCCGAGGTCGCGGATGCTTCGATCCACGTCACCACCACCACGGGAGGGAAAAGCTATGAGCGAACAATTCCAGTCTCAGGAACCCTGTTGGGTCCTGACAGTGCGCGCAAGCTCGTCGTATCCCATTTGCATGGGGCTGGCGACACGTTCAGCTACGCGACGTTTTCTCCCGAGGTCGGCAACATCGTAACCATTACGAACAGTTTCGTTGGAAGTGAACCGATCACTGTTGATGGAGAGAAAATCGACGCCCGCAAATGCGAGCAGTCAGTAAGTGGGATGCCTGCAAAGGAGACTGTTTGGGTCGACACGCGGGGCTGGCCGCTTCGAGAGCTGATGCCAAGCCCCTTCGGCGACATCGAAGCTGTACGCTCGAATGCGCCGGACGCGGAGCAGGCAAGCTCCAAGGGCGCCTCGCTGCCGCGTGAGAGCTTTACCAGCTCCTTAGTTAAGGCAAACATTCCGCTGACCGACGCGCGCCGGATCGATGAATTGAAGTTGAAGATCACACATCACAGACCGGAGCTTGGCTGGCCCGAACTAAACGCGGACAATCAGCGCGTTCTTGAGAAGACGGCAAATTACGTCGTTCTCGAAGTGACACGGGTCGAACCAGCGATGACCACCGCGACCCGGCCTGAGCAGGCCGATGCGGCTACCGGTCCATACCTGTCTGCGAATGCGCTCCTGCAATCGGATGACGCGGAGATCCAGCGGATCGCCGGACAGGTTGCGGGCAACGAGCACAATGCATGGCGCGCGGCAGAAGCGCTGCAGCGCTGGACGCACGACAACATGCACTTCGATCTCGGAATCGCGATTGCTCCGGCGTCTGAAGTCGCGCGTAACCGTCGCGGCACTTGCTTCGGGTACGCGATGATGCTTGGGTCACTCACGCGAGCGGTCGGCATCCCGTCACGTGTGCGGATGGGATATGTGTATGCAGGCGGTATCTGGGGTGGTCACGCGTGGGTGGACGTTAAGATTGGCGATCAATGGATTCCGTTGGACAGCGCAGTGTATGCGCCCGGCAGTGCCGATGCGGCACGTTTCAGCTTCTTTACCAGCTCGCTCGAAGAGGGCACCCTTGCGGGCATCGGTTCCCTGCAGCAGCTCTTTGGCAACGTCGACATTGAAGTGCTCGAATATACGGCGGATGGAAAGCATTACGAGGTGCAGAAGGGGACGTTCGCTACGGCTAACGAGTGATTACGGTCCGGGCGATCATCCTACTCTGAGGCCGAGTGCGACTAGTGTGGCGAGCGTCGCGAGGTGAAGGGCGGAGTGCAGACTGTTTGGTACGATTCCGTGGCGCTCCGGCAGAAACGAATGCGTCGCGCCGAACGTGGCGCGGAAGCGGGCCGCCTTCTCGGGTTTCGATCCGAAGAAGTACGGCACCCACCACGATTGAATCTCGCCGACAAACAGCACACCATAGCTGATCCAGAGCCAGTAAGTGAGCCAGGGCGGATACGGGCGAAGAAGGGCAAACTCCAGCCGCTTCGTCCGCGAATTGAACGAAGAGCTCGGGGGATATTTCCTGACCTGCCAATAGAGCTGTAAGCTTCGACCAATCGCCCTGCTCAGCGCGTCAGAAAAACCGCCACACTGCGCCGCTAGCGTCGATCGCCCACACGACATTCTGCGCACTCACGCTCACTTGCGAGAAGGTGCCCGCAAAATTGTCCCAAACGGTCACCGGATCGTAGCGATACATCGAACCAGCCGCGTTGATGCCCCACACCGCACCATCGAATCCGGCCGAGATCTGCGTCAGCGCCCCCGGAACGTAGTCCCATTGCCAGATGCTCTGCGGATCATAGCGATAGATGGAGCCGGTCGCATTCAACCCCCAAACTACACTGGCCGATCCGACCGAAATGCTCGCCAGCGCGCCCGGCACGTTGTCCCACACCGTCTGCGGATTGTAACGGTAGATGCTGCCGGCACCGTTCAAGCCCCAAACGCTCCCATCCACGCCGACAGAGACATTGGCGAGCATGCCGGGGATCTGGCTGAAGTTCTGGCTCGGCGGAGCGCATTGATAAATTCCGCCAATCGCGTTCACACCCCAGAGCGCCCCCATCGCGTTGATTCCGGACTGTTGCAACTGGCCGGGCATTTGCATGAATGTCTGCGTAGCCGGATTGTAACTGTAGATTCCGCCGTTTGTATCGAGCGCCGTCACGGCCTGCCCGAAGCTCGCCGAAACACGGCTGAACGTCGTGCCCGCGTTGAATTGTGTCCACGCCTGCGTGGCTGCGTTATAGCCTTGCAAATTGCCGTTGCGATCGATGCCCCACGCGTTCCCGTCCGCGGTGGCCGCGATCTGCGCCATCGCGGGGCCGGAGACAGCGTGAAATATCCCGGTCGTCGTCTGGGTCTGCGCCAGTTGATAGATCGCATGCGACGCGTCCACGCCCCACGCTGCGCCATCCCCGGCCGCTAAAATTTGCGCGAGCGTTCCCGGAATGTTCACCCACGCCTGCGTTTGGCTATCGAAGCTGTAGATTCTGCCCGACGTATCGAGCGCCCACACGTTCGTCGCCGACCCCGCCACGATTTGCGCGAGCACCGGACCCGCAATACGCTCGAACTGCTGCGACATCGGATTGAAGCGATAACTCGCGCCTCCGTTCAATCCCCACACCACGCCGTCACCGCCAATAGAAATCTGCGTAAGCGCAGTCCCGCCCACCGGCACCAGCGACTCCGTCCCGACGTTATACCGGTACACCGCGCCTTGGGCGCCGATGCCCCACACCGATCCGTCATACCCGACCGCTATCTGCGTCAGAGATCCCGGAACATTTACCCAGACCGCGTTTCCGCCGACGTAGTGATACACGGAATGGGCGGCGTTAACGCCCCACACATCGCCGTCTGCGCCGACCGAAACGCTCGTAAGCGCGCCGGGAACATTGATCCACGTCTGTTGCGTGGGATCCCATCGCCAGATCTGCCCAATCGTGTTGATGCCCCACGCCGCACCATTCGGTCCGGCAGCGATTTGCGCAAGCGCCCCTGGAAGGGACTGGAACGTCTGTGTCTGCGGATTGTACATGTAAATTTGGCCGTAGGCGTCGATTCCTGCGACGGTCCCATCGGCAGCCACCGAAACCTGCTGTAATCCTCGCGGCGTCCCGTCCTGTCCGCCCGTTCCCGCCTGCATGACCGTAACGGTCTGGCCGGCGATATCAATCGTCCCCGTACGCGCCGATCCCGTATTCGCGGCGACATCGAACTCGATCGATCCCGAACCCGAGCCACTCGCGCCGTTGACGACCGTGATCCACGGCGATTGCGACGCCGCGGTCCACGCGCATCCCGTTTGCGTCAGAACCTTGATGCTGCACACGCCCGCCGCACTGCCGAATTTCTCGCTCGTCGCCGAAAACGTGTACGTGCAGGTGCTCGTTCCCGTGACTTCCGTCGTTGCCTCGGCAGAGGTCTTCCCAGGTTCGACGTTGCCGACGAGATCTGTCGCGATGCTGTAAAATCCGTACGTATGTCCGACGGCTCCGGGATATGTCGCCTGCGTTGCCGCTGTGTTCGATAGCCACGGCGTAAACGCGCGGCCATTATCGGACGCATAGATTGTGAAGCTTGCGACCCCGGAGCCGACATCTGAGCCGGTCCAGCCTACGAGGAACTTTGGCTGACTCTCCGTCGCCGGAAGCGGCAAAACGTCACTCATCGGCGGGGCGTTGTCGATGATGTTAGTCCAAGCAGGTGTGGGAATTGCAGCGTTCCTGTCGAAGACGATTGACGCTTGATTGTTTATCTGTGTATTGGTCGCAAGCCCCCCTCTCGGCAGAACGGTAAAGAACACACTCCCGCTGCCCCCAGGGGGCAGAAACCCAGCGTTAGGATCGGTTGGTGGCTTTCCAGTTGCGGGGTCGAGGGAGGTGAAAGTCCATGAGACCTGGCCGCTATTCACATCGACGTTGGCGGCGACTGCTACCAGCAGGTCGTTTTGCGGCCGCAGATCCACGGTTGTCGAATAGCTCGCTCCAGGTGGCGGAATTAGAAAGTGATCGCCGAATGCGATTGGGCCGAACGAAAACGTTGCAACATCGTCGGTCGACACGGAGAGCGGATCCGCGATTACTACGGCCTGAGCCGGCACTTTGGCACTAGATTCGTTGCCGAACTCGACGGCGTACTTGAGCGTCGTGCCGCCCGTGAGGTACTGACCCGCTCCGGCGCCGCGGGTCCCCACCTTATCGTTCGGGTCTAGCGAGGAAACAGGGCTTAGCGTCAGCGAGGCCGTCCCTGGTGAGGTCGGGGGGACCTGCTGGGGCGGCGTAATTCCGCACTGCGTAGCCAGGCACCTCCCATACGCCGTGTATGCGTTTATGTACTCGGCGAACTCTTGTTGAAATTTCCCCAGAGCGGCCTTCTCGGCACCTACCGCATCGTCAAAATCACCGAGTTCATTTATAGCGTCCACCGAGGCGTCCAGCGTCGTAAGCTCCGACTCGAGCGCGTCCCGCGTTCCTTTTGACAGCCCACCTTCGAGGAGATCCCCGACGCCCTTGGCCGCCTCTACGCACGTCTCCTTGAGAGTGAGCAGGCAGCCCTGGCCAGCAGCCTCGGTGAGATCGCTGGACATACACTCCTTCGCCTGATCGATGAGCAGGTTAACAGCCAGGCTTCCAAAAAACTTCAGGCCGAGAGCCTCCACGAATTCACTTTGTACGATGCTTTTTCCGATCGCCACGGGCACGTCTACGAACGCTTGAATGACATCGGTCCAGGCAAGCTGCAGCTTGCTATACGACTCTCCGGCGGCATCGTCGGCGAGATCGAGCGCTTGGTAAGAGCACTGGGTACATTGCTGTCCCGCGAACTCGACGTTATGATAGCCGACGCCATGCTCGGCTAAGTAGTCGTCGTAGTTGGGCGGGTACTGGTCTTGCTGGTATTGCGATGTCACTGTGAAATCCGAGGTCGATACGTCGAAGAGCTGAACGGGCGCGTATTGCGTCTGCCCCGCCGGCACCCCGGGCGTTGCGAACAGCAAGCTGTAAGTGTTCGCGCCAGATGAAGCCGCCGCCGAGGCCACGGCCGCCGCTGAACTCTCCGCAGAAGTGCCGGAGAAGATCCCCGAAGTGCTGCCGGCGATGAACAAGTCGGGCCCGCTCATCGGGGCGGCTTGCACCTCGGATGGCACAGTAAGCGAAAGGATGCCGCCGCCCGAGTCAACCGACCCAATGTTCGTGACCGCTAGATAGTACGTCTGTGCGGACTCAGTTCGGATCTGGTCACGACCGATGATGTCCACCGAAATCACTGGCGCACCGCCCTCCTCCACCGTGAACCCATTGGGGAGTGAGACGGATGTGCCGTCTGGATTCGCCAGCACGACTGTTCTCACGCCGGGCGCAGCTCCAGAGAGATCAAACGTTGTAGTAAGCGCGGATGCGTTCGCGACCGTCGTGTTCGCACCGACGATATCCCGACCCGAGCCTGTGAGCCTCACGACGGCACCCGCCTGAAAACCGCTGCCGAGAATCTGCATGGTCACAGTTCCGGCATTTCCGCCGTGATTCGGCAGGATTTGCTGAATTTGAACCATGGTCGATGTGGTCACTGCCGACAGCAACAAACGATTGATCATGAAGTCGGTAGGCTGCATGTTCGAAAGGCTAGTTACGGCTACCGATATGGATGTAATGTTCACAGCGTTGCTGCGGACACCTAGGAAGTAGCCCGACCCATCTTCGTTTTGATTGCTGTTACCACCTAACGTGAAGTGCGCAAGCAGGGTGGTGCCGTCGAACACTTGAACCGTAACCAGGAACGGCGGCGGCGATACGTCCCCGCTATGTAGCTCGTTTGGGTTCGACTGAATTTGGAACCCCGCGGCGGTAATTGGCGAGCCGAAGGACAGCGTCATCGACGTCGATTCGTCCCACAGCAGGTTGTCTCCCGGATTGAAATCCCCGTTCAAGCTGCACGAGTCTGCTGGACATTCCTTCAAAAGCTCGAAGCCATACTGAGGATTCGGAAGCTCGCCCATCACGAGCAGTGCGCCCGAGTGTGAATAGGCTGCGAAGGTGCTCGCTGTGTGATAGCCGACAGGTCCCAACGTACTCCAGTCAAGATAGTCGGTCGCCGCCAGCCTCGAGCTGTCGGTGATGACCGAAACTCCCGATTGGGACGATATCGGCGGCGAGATGACCGACATATTGTTAACGGCAAAATCGGGCGGCGTCCCCGGCGGGTTCACCGTTCGGATCACCACGGAGGTGATGTTGAAGGTTGCGCTCTTCACCCCGACAAAAACCGCGGAGTTGTCG
>Ga0213875_10002442_pt1 | contig 11109 bp, 10 predicted proteins | sample BarmaccomBMRX_R8_FD_160105 | JGI IMG/M metagenome (GOLD analysis project Ga0213875, IMG submission 160105) | Root-associated microbial communities from Barbacenia macrantha in rupestrian grasslands, the National Park of Serra do Cipo, Brazil - RX_R8 | ecosystem: Host-associated > Plants > Roots... | reverse complement strand
GCGCTTTCATCCAGTACGTAATCGATCCGTCAATCGCCAGACCGATCACCGGGAGGAGCACAAAAGTAAGGAGAAACGTGAACAGGAGCAAAGAAGCCCCACGTTCTCTACAGTTTGCAAAAGATCGTGAGACAGTGTCGCTAGGAGGCCGCCCGTTCATCGAAGAAGTACCCTTTACGTAGTAAGCGGCGGACGCACACTCTCTCATGTGAGCGGGTGATTCGCCTGCCGCGCCGGATCTAATACTTACGCTTATCGGCGGCGACGGAGCGTCATGAGACTGAGAAAAAAAGCTCAGGAGGGCGAGATTTTCGCCTCCTGAGCGCAATTTGGGCTGGATGGATTGAAAAACTACGCGTTTTTCGCGGCCCTTTTTCTTCGGAATGCCAGACCCAACCCGATCAATCCCGTTCCTACCAGCGCTACTGCGCCCGGCTCTGGGGCCGTTGCAGTGGGCGTGCTTAGCTGAACTAGCATATCGTTGTAATCGAAGTCGGTATGGGAGGAAGGCAGGTCCTCAGCCCCGACGTAGTAAGTGTTTGCGCCGCCCTGAAACACCGCGAAATGCTGGTATCCCGGATCGGTTGACAGGGCGGAGTTGGATTGAGATAAGAAGTCCTGGTTCACACCGGGAGCGGAGTTAAGGAAGAAAAGCCCGTACTCCGCCGAAGGAGTAAAGGTCGCGGTTGCGCCCGCGGCTGTAACTCCGGAGAAGATAGTTCCGAATTGGGTTGGGTTCTGAACGTTGTACCAGCCCAGACTGTCGTACTTTGCGTCTCCGGCGATTTGCGCTTCGAATGTAGCGGTTACCTTTCCACCCGTTCCGTTGAAGTATAAATCCGAAAAGGCCTGCCCCTTGGCTGTGCCCGCATACGGCAGAGCGCCCGGCGCGGAAGTCACGTTGCAATTCGCGCTACTGACAAGGCAGAACCCCACGTTTTTATTCGGTCCATCCCAAGACAGGTTGTCCCAATACGGCGTGCCGCTGTTGTTCAGTTGTGAACTGTTCCAGGTCTGCCAGATTTGGCTCTGATTCTGGCCAGTGACGTAAAGCGTATCTGCAAACGTAAACGCGGTCCCTGTTAAAAGCAGAGCCGCCAATGACAAGTGTTTCCCGAGTTTCATTTCTCTGTATTTCCTTTGGTAAGAATTCGATAAGAACTATCCAAACGATATTGGAAAGCCGGGGGAAATCAAATTGCCTTGGACGGGTTACGTTGTCCCAAAACTTGGAGGCCTTCGAAACTCATCTGAAAGGTCCACAGTCGCGCCTTAGAATGGTGCCGTTTAAGATGGATCGTTCCGATGGTTTGGTACAAAGTTGTTCGGGGTGCCGCTGGTGTTTCAAAGAGTTTTGGTGGCGAATCGGGGCGAAATCGCCGTGCGCATTATTCGCGCGCTGCGCGAGATGGACATCCGCTCCGTCGCCGTATTTTCCGAAGTCGATCGACGCGCCCTGCACGTTCAGATGGCCGATGAGGCGGTCTGCATCGGCCCGGCGCCTTCGTCGGAAAGCTATCTTTCGGTGGAGCGCATTCTCGATGCCGCTCGAATCACCGGCGCGGAAGCCATTCATCCCGGTTACGGATTCTTAAGTGAAAACGCGGCGTTTGCCCGCGCATGCAGCGACGAGCGCATCAAATTCATCGGACCTTCGTCGCAAGCCATCGAGCAAATGGGATCCAAAACTGCCGCTCGGCGCCTTGCCATCCAGGCGGGCGCTCCCGTGGTGCCCGGCACGGAACGAGAGATCACCGATCTCGAAGAAGCGCGCAAAACAGCCGCCGCAATCGGCTATCCGGTTTTGTTGAAGGCCGCCGCTGGTGGGGGTGGAAAAGGCATGCGGCGCGTCGACAGCGATGCCGATTTAGAAGCCGCCATGCGTGGCGCATCGAGTGAAGCGGAGCGGGCTTTCGGTTCCGGTGAGGTCTATCTCGAAAGATTGATCGATCGCCCGCGGCATATCGAAATCCAGGTTCTCGGGGACGAATACGGCCATATCCTCCATCTCGGAGAGCGCGAGTGTTCGATTCAGCGGCGTCACCAAAAAGTGGTGGAGGAGTCTCCTTCACCATTGGTACTCGAAAACCCGAATCTGCGCCAGCAGATCGGCGAAGCCGCTCTGAAGATTGCGCGCGCCGCCAACTATGTGAATGCCGGCACTCTCGAATTCCTGGCCGATCAGCACGGGCATTTCTTTTTCCTCGAGATGAACACGCGCCTGCAGGTCGAGCATCCCGTCACGGAATGGGTCACGGGCATCGATCTGGTTCGGTGGCAAGTTCGCATTGCCGCCGGCGAGCGCCTGACCATGGACCAGCACGAGATTCAATGGCGCGGCTCGGCGATCGAGTGCCGCGTCTATGCCGAAGATCCGGATAACAATTTCTTCCCGAGTCCCGGCAGAATCGCTCATTATGCGGAGCCTTCCGGTCCCGGAGTGCGCGTCGATGGCGGCGTCTACGCGGGCTGGACGGTTCCCCTCGATTACGATCCGCTGCTCGCAAAATTGTCCGTGTGGGGCGATACGCGCCAGATTGCGATTCAGCGGATGCGCCGCGCGGTCTCCGAATACCGCGTTCTCGGTGTAACCACCAACCTGCCGCTGTTTGAGCGCCTGATGACCGATGAAAGCTTCCTCGCAGGCGATCTTCACACTGCCTTTTTGGACGCATTCATGCAGCGCGACAAGCCGCGCGAAGCGGACCGCGGGGCATTCATTGCTTCCATGCTCGCCGCTGCAAGCTCTGGTGAGCGCGATTCAGCAACGGCGCCGCCGGAAACATCCTTGGGGGCAGGGAACTGGCGCGCTGAGGGAAGACGAGGTCTGATGCGTTGAAGCTCAGGATAGAAATGGATGGTGGGGACTACTCGCTCACTCTCACGCGCAATGGCACAAACTTCGAATACAGTCTCCTCGAAGTCGAAGGGGCATCGGGAGAAGCGTCGATTGTGGAAGTCACGCCGGACGTCTTCTCCATTCTTCTGAACCGCCGAAGCTTCACTGTTCAGCTTGTACCGAACGGATCGCAATTAGAGGTCTGGACGTCGGGTAAGCTTCACCGCGTGACCGTCACCGACGCAAGGGATCGCTCGAGCAAAAGCAAAAAAGTCGCAGCCGCCGGTCCCATTGAGATTCGCGCTCAGATGCCGGGAAAGATCATCAAGCTGCTCGTTCAGCCGGGCTCGCCTGTGCAGGCCGGTCAAGGCGTTATCGTCGTCGAGGCGATGAAGATGCAGAATGAGATGAAGTCGCCCAAAGACGGAGTTGTTTCGAAGATTCAAGCCGCCGAAGGACAAACCGTTCTCGCGGGCGAAACTTTGTTGGTCGTCGAGTGAGCTTACAAATTCATGGCAAGAGCGGATTGTAAACGTTGCGGCGGCACCGGATGGATTGTTGCTGAGCAAGATGGAATATCGGCGGCGGACCGTTGCGCGTGCATCGCTGAATCACGTGCCGCGGAGCTCGAGGAGCGCGCCCAAATTCCCAAGAACTACCGCCACGCCTCATTTGAAACCTTCAACCTTCCGCAAGACAATCCCACTGCCCAGCGCAGTCTTGCCGACGTCATGCTCGCCGTTGCCGGCTACACACGCGCCTATCCGGACAACAAAAAACCCGGCCTCTTGCTGGTTGGGCCGCCGGGTACCGGTAAAACTCATTTAGCGGTTGCCGCTCTGCGCCTCCTGATTTCACGCGGCCATGAAGGTATTTTTTTCGATTACCAGAATCTCTTAGAGCGCATCCGTTCCGGTTATAGCGAGAAGCTCGGTACGAGTGATCGGGAGGCCTACCGGATTGCTCTTGAAACCGAAATTCTCTTGCTGGACGATTTAGGCGCGCATCGCGTGACGGACTGGGTCGAAGACACGGTGACCGCTATTGTGACTTACCGCTATAACCATCAAAAGCCTTTAATCGCGACCACGAACCTGCCCGACCCGGATTTCGGCGGCGGCCTCGCGCAAAAATCGGATCTCCCCGGAACACACACCTATCGCATTACGCTCGAGGAGCGGGTGGGGGAACGGGCGCGCTCCCGCCTATTTGAGATGTGCCGCGTGATCAGAATGCCGAATGTAAGTGACTATCGCGTGAGGCCGCCGCGTAGTTAGCGCCTGCGGTTAGCTCGTTTTCCCCCAGCCTCCGCCCACTTCCGTGCCACTGGGCGAGGGCTGTCTGACCGCTCCGCCCGTTGCCGCTGCCGGCGCGGCCTTTTCCATTTGCGCTTTGTGGGTCTCTCGCCGCATCATCGCTTCCACCAGTCCTGGAGCCATATGGTGAGCAAACGTCATGAATTTGCCGGATGCGCCCACGGACACTTCATCTTCCGGATCGGTCGCCAAACGCACAATTACATCCACTACCTTGTCCGCGTCATACACAGGTGGAATCGGCACAGATTCGCGCCCTGTGTAGTTCGCGGCGTGCTCGAAGAACGGCGTGTCCATCGAAGTAGGCATCACGGTGCACACGTGAATAGTCTCGTCGAGCTTGTCTTCCTCGAGCTCTTGCCGTAGCGCAGCGCTTAAACCAACTACACCGTGTTTCGCAGCGGCATAAGAGGCAAAGTAGGGCGCGGGCACTTTCCCGATCACGGAAGAGATGTTGATGAGCGTTCCGGAGCCTTGCTGCCGGAATTGCCGCAGTGCGAAATAGCTGCCGTAGATCGTGCCAAGCAAATCGGTATTAATGACCTGGACGTGTTCAGCGAGCGGGACCTGCTCGAACCGTCCGAGCGCTCCGGCGCCTGCGTTATTCACCCATACATCGATGCGCCCGAATTGCGAAATCGCCGCCTTGGCGAGTTGTTCTACGTCGTCCTGGTTACTGACATCGGTGGGCGCCGCGAGCGCACGGCCGCCGGCAGATTCACATTCTTTCGCAAGATCTTCTAAAAGTTGATCGCGTCGCGCGGCGAGTACCAGGGACGCGCCCGCTTGTGCGAACTTGACGGCTGCGCCTTTTCCGAAACCGCTCGATGCGCCCGTAATCACCACTACTTTCCCGTTTAGATTCTTATCTGCCACCTTATTCTCCTGTTGGAAATGAGTCCTTGGATGGGACGCGAAGCAGTGCTGAATTTTAAATCAGATGTTTTACGAGGATCTTTTTCGCGCCTAACGAGCAGGCAAGCTCGTTCGGTAACTTTGGCCGAAGTGCCAGAGAAGACCGATCCCGCAAATGAGGCCGGCGATCAAGAGCGGCCATTGAAGAACCGGGGAAAAGGTGGGCGTTTGGGCCGGGGTCAAAGGAGTGGGTTTGACCCCGGCCCATACGATTGCGAAATTTACGAGTTGGAGTATCCAGAGGAGAAAGACTGCTCTCCGGATGTAGGTCAGTAAGAAACTCAGAAGGCCTAGAGACAGAAGAATGATATCGGCGTAAGAACTGTGCGCGACGAAAGTTTGCCCAGGTCCGAAAAGGACAATACACCAAACCGTCAGATTCAGAGCAGCTGCGGCAAGCAGAAGGCGGGCGCCGCCCAGCGTGTTGAATTTCTTTCTCCGCACCAGGCAGGCGAGAAAAGTCAACCACCCGGCATTTAGCACTCCAATTGCGTTCCAAATATATTCCCGCTGCGCGATTCGCGAATTTTCCAAACCACCCGAGCGTGATTCCGTAGCGGCAACGACTTCGGCGACTCCGAAACCTGCGCCTGGATCTGGACCAAACATTGTTCGCAAATTGGCCCATTTGTAGCTGAGAAGAGTCATTACGGTTCGGCTTGCGTAAGCTTCGTGGATCGCTTGCCAAGTCGATCGTGAGTCAATCTCACCCGCGTCGGCTAAGTGCATTTTTAGCAGGCGATTTCCGGGCGGATCATAAAACCTCTGGTAAGCCATCCAGGGTAAAAGGAAAAACGTAATCAACAACAGCGCACAGGCACACGCTTGCCAAGAAACGCGCAGGCGTTTCATAAGAAACAGCAACAGGAATCCCGGCGTGCTGAAGATAGCGCCCGAATGGGCCAGCAGAGCAAGTGAGAAGCAAACCGCAATAAGAACGGTTTCCAGCATGGTGAGTTTCGACTTTTCCGAGGCGCCCAACAAGAGACTCACGGCAAACAGGATGAAGGTTGCAGCTAACAGTTTTGGCCACGTGTACACGCTGTTATAGAAGAAGAATCCCGAGAAGACGAGAAACCCAAGAACCTGCTGGGTGTAAAGAGTCGAAGCTTGGAGCACCCAAAGGACGCTGCAAACCCCGGCAAGCCACAAGCACTGGAGAGCTATGGCCAGCAACAGGTATTGCAGTCCCGTGTTGCCGAAGAAACGAATGGGCCTCTGTAAGAGAAAAATTCCTACTTGAAGCGGCGGACGATCGCTGCTCAGCCAATCACCACAGCACACCGGGCTGACGGGCTGGCGGTCATAAATTTTTTCGGCGAAAAACAGCGGGATCAGGTTATCGCCGGGGCGAACCTCCTGGAAAAAGCGGAAATTCGCAAGCTCAAAGGGCGCTTTCAGCGGATTCGTGAACAGGAAAAAAAGATAAGAATAGAAAATACCGACCACCAGCACATAGGCAAACGGCCGCGCGATCTGCTTCCCGAGGTTCTTTAGACCACGGACACGCCAGAGAGTCAGAGCCAGGGTGAGCACCGAGGAGAACACTACGGTGTAAGAAAATATTTCCCCGAGCACCTTGCTCAGTAAGTACACCCAAAAGGCGACATATCCGAGCACGGCGCTACTGCTGATTGAGAGTATGACCGAATCGATGGCCCGAAGCTCACGGCGCGAGGCGATAACAGCAGAAATCGCAAAGCCCGGCAGAAGGAAAAGAATGAGGCTGAACGCGTAAAGGAAAGCGGTAGAGAATGGCAGAAGCAGAGTTGTAGTCCATTCAGGAATGATCGAGGTTAACATTACCGGGGTCGCCCATCATGCGACACGGAAAGTAAAATAGAAACACCATCAAACCATGCCTCAAAACTTTGCTGCGCGTCTTCAAAAAATTCTCTCAGACGACGGAACGAAGCTGCGCGCTATTCCTGAAGCCGATTCAGGGCGCAGAGCCGGTGACCGAGACGGGTGGTCTCGCAAACAGGAACTCGGCCATTTGATCGACTCGGCGGTGAACAACCGCATCAGGTTCAATGTGGCTGCTTTGGAAGGTCGATATACCGGCCCCACCTATGACGGAAACGGATGGGTGGACCTAGGCGGCTATACGGAGATGCCCTGGACCGACATTGTCGAAACCTGGACGGTCTTGAACCGAGCCTTGGCGATTGGCATCCAACGCATTCCGAAAGAGCGGCTCTCCGCCTCATGCAAAGTCGGCGATCATGATCCATGGTCCCTGGAGTCTCTGATTGAGGACTACATCGATCACATGCAGCACCATCTGGAGCACATTCTCGAAGCCGATCAGCAACGATAAAGGACCCTCACCGGGTCTTCATTACCGGCGGAATAGGTTACATCGGCAGCCGCACGGTACCCCTTAGCTCCCGGCCTCTCTCAAAAGTCGCGTTGACCGTCGATAAGTGATACGCAGGCACCATTGGTGCTAAGACGTACACCCCCTTAATGCGCGATAGCTCTCTGATGATCGGTATTACCAGCCATGTCCATGCGCGGGATGCGCTGGGCTCAATCGTTGCATCTTCTTCGGAGTGGATCGCGCACCAAGCCCCCTGGGTGCTGCAAGAACGCACAGCTCTGATATTTTCGGTTGCGTTTGCGTTGGTGCTGACGATCCCGCTTTGGGTGATCACGTTGCGATTGCTCGTGCGCCGGGCAACTCGTCAGCTCGAAAACAAGCTGGCGGAGCAAATCCGTCAGACGGCAGCGGCCGAAATGGTTAACAAAGCCAAAAGCGAGTTTCTCGCAAACATGACCCATGAGATTCGCACCCCGATGAACGCGATCATGGGCTTCACAGACTTGGCCTTGAAAACGGATCTCAAACCCGAGCTGCGTGAGTATCTCGGGACCGTGCGCACATCCGCCGATTGGCTGATGCACATCATCAAGGATGTTCTCGAGTTTACTCGGAGCGAGGCCGGTGGACTGCAACTCGAGACCTCCGAATTTTCCCTGGCCGAGTGCATTCGCTCCGCCCTTAGCATTTTGCAACCGGAGGCTACGGCGCGAGGCTTGGCGCTGCGCCATAGGATAGATCCTCAAATACCGGCTCTGATCTGCGGCGATCCCACGCGCCTGCGCCAGATCTTGTTTAATCTTCTCGATAATGCCGTGAAATTCACGACTTCAGGAGGAGTGATACTCTCGGCGGCGCTCGAAGCGAAGTCTACTGACGCTGTCCTGGTGCGCATGTCTGTCACGGATACCGGTATTGGCATTTCTGCCAAAAAACAGCAGTTCATATTCGAGCCTTTCAATCAATCCGAGCCTTCCCCTGGACCCGGCAAAGGAGGTCCGGGTCTCGGATTAGCCATTTCGCGGAAGTTAGTCAATCTGATGGGCGGAAAAATCGAAGTCGAGAGCCAACTCGGAGCGGGCAGCACATTCCAGTTCACAGCATGGTTCCGCAAAACGCGGGCGTCCTCGGAAATGGAAAATTCCTCCAACGCTTTGCGCCATGCCAACACGCATCTGAACATTCTCGTCGCGGAAGACAATGCGGTGAATCGGCGTCTTACTACGAAACTCTTGGAATCCGCAGGCCACCAGGTCACTCCGGCTGTAAATGGGAAAGAGGCCCTTCTGCTTTTTGAAAAAATGCCATTCGATCTCGTTCTGATGGATATCGAGATGCCGCAAATGGACGGGTTAGAAGCGACTCGCTTAATTCGCTCCCGGGAGCAGCAGGATCATCACGTTCCCATCTACGCGCTGACCGCGCACGCCATGTCCGGTGACCGCAAAAAATGTCTCGAGGCTGGTATGGACGGGTACATTTCAAAACCGATCGAGGTGGATGCCGTACTCAAGCTCGTCAGCGAAATTGCGCCAGCGCGCCCCGCGCACGATCTCGTGGCCATATAAAACGGCCGGCTTAAACGAGTCCCGCACTCCGAGCTAACTTCAGCGCTTCGATCGCTGCGCCACGCGCTCCGGCGGTGTCGCCGTTCGGCATCACCTGAATCGGAATATCAGCCTGCTCTTCGCGCTGCTTAGGCATACCGGCGCGAATCTGCTCCAGAAACCACCGCTGGAAGTCCTCGTTTGTTTCCAGGGCGCCTCCTCCGACGATCAGAGCATCCGGGTCGAAAGTATTGATCATGCCGTCAAAAAACAATCCGAGCGCGAGCGCCTGAACCCGGAAAATTTCTTTGCACATCGGATCACCGCGTTCCGCCAAGCCGCGCACCAGTTTTGCAGCTTGACGAAGACTAGCGCTAGTGCTGAGTTGGTGACCGGGATGCTGGGCTAGAAAAAACGGAAGCAGACATCTTTCGATAGCGGTCAGCGAGCACAGAGACTCCAAATCTCCCACGCGGCCGCAGTTGCAGAGCGGCTGCAGGTCGCGAATTCCGGGGATGCTCTGGTACGGAATCAGAACATGGCCCAATTCTCCGCCGAACCCCGCCCGGCCCTGGATGACCTTTCCATCGATGATGACGCCGCCGCCCAGGCCCGTGCCGATGATGGCCGAAACCGAAGTACCGCGGCTGCCGGCGCCGAAAAGAATGAAATGGCCCCAAAGCGCTCCTGCGTTGCCGTCATTTAAATAGATAACGGGCTTGGCGATCTTCCGCTCAAGATTTTCTCGGATGTCGAAGCCGGCCCAGTCCGGATGCACAAAATTTGTGGATCCGCGCGCGCTGAGCACGCCAGTCGCGCTCGCCGGGCCGGGAGTATCGAGGCCGATAACAGCTACGTCGGACGACCGAAGGGCTGCTCTCTCCAGAGCAATCTCGAAACCATCCAAGATCTGCTGCAGGCAAACAGCCGGTCCTTCCCTTGCGCGCGCAGGATGCTCGCATAACTCCTGGATGAGAAACTCCTCGCGCGCAGTCAAAAAGGTGTAGTTGATGGCGTTTCCACCAAGGTCTATTCCAGCAACCACCGGCCTGCCATTGCCTCGCTCGTGAATCATGTCGAAGATGAAACTGTCAGAGTATCAAGGCCGCTTACAAGGAAATGCGCTGCAGTTTGTCCCGCACAGGCTGGCGCAGATCATTGGCAGCAAATTCCTAACCGGGATTCGATTCGCTTGGAATTGTTTCGCATAGAATATCGTAGTAATCTGTTGAACTCTGGGAGGAACCATGAAAGTTCTCGATCAAGTTTCAATGTTGCTTCGCCAAAAGGGCGGTGATATTTTCTCAGTACCTTCGGACGCTTCGGTTTACTCCGCTATAGAAACCATGGCTGACAAGCGCGTGGGCGCTCTGCTCGTGATCGATGACGGCCGCCTGGTTGGAATTGTCTCCGAGCGGGACTACGCGCGCAAGATCATCTTACAGGGAAAATCGTCGCAGGACAGCTTTGTGCGTGAGATCATGACTCCTTCTCCTCTCACGATCCATCCCGAAACGTCCATTGATGAAGCGATGCGGACCATGACCGAAAACCGTGTGCGGCATTTGCCCGTCGTCGACCGGGACGGCCATGTCGTCGGAATGCTCTCCATCGGCGACCTTGTGAAATGGATCGTCACCTCACATGAGGAAGCCATCGCTCATTTGGAGCATTACATCGCCGGAGATCTGTATCACTGAGCTTCTCTAACTTCTATGCCGAAATAGGGCATAGCAACCATATTGCGTCCGAATGGGCGCGCCGGGTTGGATAAAAGAGAGAGTCCCCTGCTCACAACACTTCGCTAAGGAGCCGGATGCCTTCCCGAATCTCCCGCTCTGTCAGCCGCGCGTACCCCAGCAAGAAACCTGGCCGCGAGGGGCGCCGCAAAAAGCAGTGCGCGATTCCATAGATCCCGACTCCGCGCCTCGCTGCGGCCGCTACGACCGCCTCCTCGGAAACGTGATTTCGCGGCCACAATACCACCTGCGCACCCGCACCCTCGCCGGTCACCTCCACGCGATCGCCTAGATTTTTCCTCACGGCATCCAGCAACGCCGCACGTCGCGCCGTGTTTCTGCGCCGCAGCCGCCGTAAATGCCGCTCGTACATGCCCCCCGCAATAAACTCCGCGAGTGTTTGCTGATCCAGCGAAGCCGAATGCAGATC
>Ga0213875_10002441_pt1 | contig 11114 bp, 11 predicted proteins | sample BarmaccomBMRX_R8_FD_160105 | JGI IMG/M metagenome (GOLD analysis project Ga0213875, IMG submission 160105) | Root-associated microbial communities from Barbacenia macrantha in rupestrian grasslands, the National Park of Serra do Cipo, Brazil - RX_R8 | ecosystem: Host-associated > Plants > Roots... | reverse complement strand
ACTTTCTGGCCCTTCTTCTGCCGCAGCCACTGTTCGATGATGACGCTCTCCTCGACGTGGGCGGGCAGGATGATCTCGCGGGGGACGTAGGCCGCCTCCTGATAGTATTGCTTGACGAACTCCGCCGTGGCCTCCTCCATGCCCTCCTCGCCCTCGGTGCCTTCCAGCAGGAAGTGCTCCTGGCCGATCAGCTTGCCGTTGCGGATGAAAAACATCTGGACGGCGCTGGTGCCGTCCTCGTGGACCAGGGCAACCACGTCCTGGTCGGCGGCGTTGGTGGAGACGACCTTCTGGCGCTCGATCAGGGTCTCGACCGCCTGAATTTGATCGCGCAGGCGGGCGGCCTTTTCAAATTGCAGGTCCTCGGCGGCCCGATCCATCTCCAGGCGCAGCTGCTTGACCAATTTTTCCTGCTTGCCATCTAAGAAGAGGGCGACGTCGTCCACCATGCGGCGGTACTCGGCCTGGTCGGCGAGGCCGGCGCAGGGGGCGTGGGGGCAGCGGCCCATGTGGTGGTACAGACAGGGGCGCTGCTGGGGCGTGTTGTCCCAGCGCTTGCGGCAGGTGACGAGCGGGAACAGGCGATAGATGAGCCGCAGACTGTCCCAGACGGCGCGGGAGTTGGTGAAGGGGCCGAAATACTTGTTGCCGTCCTGCTTGACCCGGCGCGTCACCAGCAGGCGGGGGAACGGCTCGGTGACGGTGAGCAGCAGGTACGGGTAGTGCTTGTCGTCGCGCAGGCGGACGTTGTAGTGCGGCTGGTGCTGCTTAATCAGGTTACACTCGGTCAGCAGGGCTTCGAGTTCGCTGCCGAGCACGATCCAGTCCAGGTCGCCGCCGTTGCGGACGCGGGACATGAGTTTTCGGGTCTTCGGCGTGTGCTGGGCGCTCTTCTGGAAGTAGGAGCGGACGCGGTTTTTGAGGTTGACGGCCTTGCCGACGTAGATGATCTCGCCCTTGTCGTCTTTGAAGAGGTAGCAGCCGGGGCTAGCGGGCAGGTTGGCGAGTTTTTCGTCCAGAGTGGGGTTTTTGGCGGACATGGCGGGGTTATTATACCCGGCGGGTTATCCCAGCTTTCATCGGGGTCAGGGGGCGCTCTTGACAGACCAGTGCCCATCCACTATAATAGGATCAGCACGGTGGATACAGCCACGCTCCCTCCGGCTCCATCACGCTGCATTCCACCCGTCCGCTACCATCACTGCTTGTGTTTTACTGTGGAAGGAGGTTCCGTATGCGGTTCTTACTGAAGATCTCCATGCCTGTCGAGGCGGCCAACGAGACAATCAGGGCGGGGACCCTGCCGAAAGTGATTGGCGCCATGCTCCAGGACTTGAAACCCGAGGCGGCCTACTTTGTCGCAATAGACGGTCAGCGGACCGGTCTCATCTTTTTCGACATGCAGGACCCGTCTCAAATCCCGGCGGTGGCCGAGCCGGCATTCCTGGCATTCAATGCGCATGTTGAGCTTACCCCAGCAATGACGATTGAGGACCTGCAGAAAGCCATGCCTGGCATCGAGCAAGCCGTCCAGAAATATGGGTAGCCAAGGCATGAGGATGCGGCCCGCCTTCCGACAGGAAGGCGGGCCGCTGTTCTTTCAAGCTGTCCGGCGAGACTGCGGCGCGAGTCCAGGGGCAGATGCGTCGTCCCGAACAGACATTGCGCCAGCATCAGTCCAGATGACGGCGGATGAGGCCGAGGGTGTAGAGGAGGAGCAGGAGCAGCAGGGCGAGGAAGGCGTAGTGCAGCAGGCTCAGGAGCAGGGTCATCGCGTGCCTCCGATAAAGCGCAGGGTGGCCGTTCCGAAGGCCAGCTCATCGCCGTCGGCCAGCAGGGTGCGGCGGCCCGGCGGGACGGGGCGGCCGTTCAGCCGGGTCTCCTGCGCGTCGGCCAGGGCCTCCAGGTAGTAGGTGCCGGAGTCGGGGGCGACGATGCGGGCGTGCTTGGTGGCGACGCCGGGGTCGCCGAGCACGATGTCGCAGGTGACGGCGCGGCCGATGAGGGTCTCGGAGGCGAGGACGTGCTCCTGGCCGTCCGACGTGGTCAGGCGGGCGCGGCGGGGGATGGCCCCCCCCGCCCCCAATTCTGGGGGAGCCGGAAAGGATGTGTCGCCGGCCTGCTGGAACGTCAGCTTGGTCCCGCCGATGGTGATCTCGTCGCCGTCGCGCAGGACGCGATTGCCCTCGACCCGCGCGCCGTTGACCTTGACGCCGTTGGTGCTGTTCAGGTCGTAGAGGGTGAAGCGGCCGTCGCGCTCGCGCTCGATGCGGGCGTGCGTCTTGGAGACCATGCCGTCGCTGTCCAGCACCAGGTCATTGCCGGCGTTGCGGGAGCGGCCGATGGCGAGGGTCGGGCGGGTCAGGCTCAGGTGGCTCTTGCGTCCATCAGGGGCGGTGACGGCGAGGGCGGCCCAGGCGATGGCGGGGATGGTGCCCGGCTCCTCCTCGTCCAAATCCATGTCCGCGATGGTAGGCAGGTCTTCGGCCCCCCCTGCCCCCAATGCTGGGGGAGCCGGAGGCATGGCATTTTGTAGGGGCGCAGCATGCTGCGCCCCTACGGCCTGTTCGCCCTTCTCAAAGCGCACCTTGACGCGCAGCTTCTCGCGGCCGGGGCCGCGCTCGGCTTCGGGGAGCTCGGCGATGGTGAAGTCCAGCGGGCCGCGCGTGTGATAGTGATTCTGCGCCATGAACCGCTTCAGAACGCTGGTCAGCTCCTCTTCGTCCAGGAACGAGAGCAGGTAGTCGCGCTCCTCGGGGTCGTCCACGGCCAGTTCCAGCACGTACTTGTTCGGCACGTAGATTTTGTTGTCGAAGCCCTCCTTGCGGTGGTCCTCCATCGCCGCCGTGATCTTTCGCAGCACGTCCTTGGGCCGCAGCTCGCCCGCGTCGCCGCCAAACAGGCCCTCGTACCACTTGCCGAATTTGCTGTTGAAGCGTTCCAGAAAGTCCATGTCAGCCCATCCCCTTGCTTCGTCAGACGTTCACGTTCCGCATCACTGCTTCGGGGTAGCGCGTGCCGGCGGCGGCGCCGGCGGGGGCGGCCTCGTTGATGCGGGCCAGGTCATCGGAAGTGAGATGCACATCCACGGCCCCGACGTTCTCCTCCAGATACTTGCGCCGCTTGGTGCCGGGGATGGGGACGATGTCCTCGCCCTGCGCCAGCACCCAGGCGAGGGCCAGTTGCGAGGGCCGGCAGCCCTTCTCGCGGGCGATCTCCTCAATGCGCGTCACCAGTTCCAGGTTCTTCTGGAAGTTCTCGCCCTGGAAGCGCGGGGAGTGGCGGCGGAAATCGTCCTCGGCAAAGTCCGCGGGCGTCTTGATCTGGCCGGTCAGGAAGCCGCGCCCCAGGGGGCTGTAGGCGACGAAGCCGACGCCCAGTTCCCGGCAGGTCGCCAGAATCTCGTCCTCCGGGTCACGGCTCCAGAGCGAGTATTCCGTCTGGAGGGCGGCGATGGGGTGGACGGCGCAGGCACGGCGGATCGTGGCGGGCGCGGCTTCGGAGAGGCCCAGGTAGCGCACCTTGCCCGCCCGGATCAGTTCGGCCATCGCCCCGACGGTGTCCTCAATGGGAGTCTGCGGGTCCACACGATGCTGGTAATAGAGGTCAATGTGGTCCACGCCCAGGCGCTGGAGGCTGGAGTCGCAGGCCTGGCGAACGTACTCCGGCTTGCCGCTGATGGCCCGGAATTTGGGATCATCCTTGCGGCGGACGTTGCCGAATTTCGTGGCGAGGACGACCTGATCGCGGCGGTCTTTGATGGCGTTGCCGACCAGAACCTCGTTGTCGCCGATGCCGTACATATCGGCGGTGTCCAGGAAGTTGACGCCAAGATCGAGGGCGCGGTGGATAGTGACGACCGACTCGGCGTCGTCGCCGGGGCCATAGAATTCGGACATGCCCATGCAGCCGAGGCCGAGGGCGGAGACGCGGAGGCCGCTTCTCCCAAGTTGTCGTGTTTGCATGAAAGACTCCAGATCGCCCCCCGGCCCCCAATTCTGGGGGAGCCGGAGGGCAATCACACGGGTTACAGCAACTTCGCCGTCAGGGTGATGGGCGTGGCGGCCAGGGCCTTGGAGACGGGGCAGTTCTTTTTGGCATCCTCGGCCTGCTTCTGGAACTCGGCCTCGTCCAGCCCCGGCACTTCGGCCTCGGTGACCAGATCAATGCCGCTGATGGCGAAGCCGCCGCCGGACGGGCCGAAATTCACCCTGGCGGTGGTGTGGACGCGGGCAGCCGGGTGTCCGGCGGAGGCCAGCGCGAAGGCCAGGGCCATGGAGAAGCAGCCGGCGTGGGCCGCGCCGATGAGTTCCTCGGGGTTGGTCCCCGCGCCGTTCTCCATGCGGGACTGGAACGAGTAGGGGCCGTTCAGGGCCCCACTGCCCGTCTTCATCGTGCCGTGGCCGGATTTGAGGTCGCCGTTCCATTCGGCGTCTGCGGTTCGTGTCATTGGAAAAACTCCTCTGGTTATGGCGGTAGAAAGCCTGGCGAATGACTTTGCGGCTTTGAAAGCACAAAGTCCACCCTCGTGGACGGAAGACTTTGTGACTGCGCCGATTGCATTCTACCCGCGCCTGCGCCGGATCATGCCGAGGAAGCCTGGACAGAGGAAGCCTGGACTACTGTAGCTGATGCTCAACTTATCCATGCGTATCTCCCTTCAAATCAGTGAGCGGGATTTCAGGTCCAGATAATGGTTGATGAGGTCGGCGCTGAGGTCTTCGGGGGGGCTGTCTATGGTCCAGACTCCGCGACGCTTGAGGATGGAGATGGCCTGACGGCGCTCCTGCAGGACCTGCTGGGCGACGGCCTTCTGGTAGACCTGGGCCGCGTCGTCGGGGACGCTTTGGGCGGCGGCGAGGATGTGGGGATCGCTGACGGTGACGCAGACGACGCGGTGCAGGTCTTCGATCATCGGCACGGCGTCCAGTATTTGGGCGGAGGAGTCGGGGTCCACTAAGTCGCTGAAGAGGACGACCAGGGAGCGGCGACGCCAGCGGGTGGCGAGATTCTGGAAGGCGTCGCGGTAGTCGGATTCCACCATGCGGGCCTCCATGTTGTAGAGGCTCTCGACGATCTGGTAGACCGGGGCCTTGCCCTTGGCAGGGGGCAGGAACACGCGCACGTCGGCGTCAAAGGCCATCAGGCCGATCTTGTCGTCTGAGGCGGCGGCGACGTAGGCCAGCATCAGGGCCGTGTTGACGACGTAATCCAACTTCGCCATCTTCTGCACGGGCTGGAGCATGGTGCGGCCCGTGTCGAGGAGCAGAAGGATGTTCTGGCTGCGCTCGGCCTCATACTGGCGGGTGATGAGCTTGCCCCGGCGCGCGGTGGCGTTCCAGTCTATTTTTTTGTACTCGTCGCCGGGGACGTACTCGCGCAGGGACTCGAACACGGAGCCGCCGCCTCTAATCCGGGCGGCGCGGATGCCCAATTGCTGTAGGCGGCCCCGGCGGGCGAGCAGTTCGTACTTCTCGGTCTCGAGCAGGTTCGGATAGACCTTGACGGGGCGGCGGGCGGGGAGGCGCCCCAGGCGGGCGACGAGGCCGAGCCGGCCCGGATACTGGACGTAGATGTCTCCGAACAGGAAGTCGCCCTTAGCGGGCGGGGTGATGTGATACGAAAAGCGTTCGGGGCGGTTGTCCGGCGGGAGCGTCAGGGTCTGCTGGGCCGGGCCGTCCAGGGCGAACTGGTACGGCGGGTCATCTCGGAAGGTGACTTTGAGAGGCAGGCCGGAACTGTTGCGCACCTCCACGGCGACGGGATTGGCCGCGCCGAGCGAGAGCTTGTCGTCCACGTAGCGGTCCACCGTCAGCGCGCGCTCCGGCACGGGTGCGGCGAGGAAGTCGGCGACGGCCAGCGCCGCCAGCAGGACGTTATACAGCAGGACGGCGGTGAGCAGCCAGGGGGCGAAGTGGACGAACAGCAGCGGCACGGCCCCCAAGGCGACGAGGACGGCGAGGCGATAGGTCAGGCGCATACCGTCATTATAGCGGCCCCACGCGGCCGCGTCAACAGAAAAAAGGGGCGAGGCAGATGCCTCGCCCCCTTACTGTGGTTGATTAGTAGCGGTTGCCGCCGCCGTAGCCGCCGCCACCGCTGCGGCCACCGCCGCCGTAGCCGCCGCCACCACTGCGTCCGCCGCCGCGTCCGCCGCCGCCGCCCTCGCGGGGACGGGACTCATTGACGGTGAGGGGGCGACCGTCCACGTTCTTGCCGTTGTTGGCGGCGATGGCCGCCTGCGCCTCGGCCTCGGTGGACATCTCCACGAAGGCGAAGCCGCGCGGCTGGCCCGTGTCGCGGTCGGTGATGACCTGGGCGCTGACGACGGTGCCCGACTCGCCGAACATGCGGCTGAGGTCCTGCTCGGTGGTCTGATAGCTCAGATTCCCGACGTACAATTTGGTTGCCATGAGAAATGGCTCCTTTCGGTGCGAAGCCTTGTTTTGCATCTGGCCGGATGGCCTACGTTTGGGAAGTCTCAGGCTCAACGGCAGGACCGAAGGAGCAGGGGCGACACAGTAGCGGGCGCTGAACCGATGGCAAAAAGGAAGGCGGTCGGGACCATTCCCGACTTCAACCCCATTATACCACACTTTCCGCAAATTCCATCAACCCGCAACTTTTCCCGCGCCACCGTGTCCCAAAGGAGGGAAGCAATAGTGAAGCGGTGAACCTCTGCCGTAATCCACTCCGTTTGCGGACGCGGAAGGAGGCACACCTATGGGGCATAAAGTTATCAGGGGCATTCTGCTTCGGGTGAATCAGTGCCTACGTCCGAAGAAAACGAAATGGTTCTGCTGTTCCCCCACCCGCTTCCGGGTAATGAGGCAGCAAGATGAAGTTTGGCGGCTATTTCGCGCCGTTTCCACTGAAAAGAGACGGCAAATATCTTGAGGAGATCGAGACAATCCTTCGACGCCACCTAGACATCGTGATGTGGTACCAGTGGTGGGGCGCAAGCTGGAGCATCGGATGGGGCGCGAAGAACTTTCAGGCGAAGTGGCTGGCGGAAGTGGGCGACCGCGATGTGCTCATCAAGTGGGAGCCCTGGACGCCCGGACGCCGGATCATGCAGCCGAAGTTTGCCGTCAACACCATTGCCGACGGTGCCCACGACGCCTATGTTCGCAGGTGGGCACAGCGAGTGCGTGACTGCGGGCGCACCATTTGCCTTTGCCCGATGCCGGAGCCAAACGGCTTTTGGTTCCAGTGGAGCACGGTCATCGGGAGACATCAGCCAGCGGATTACGTTGCCGCCTGGTGCCGCATGTACAAGATCTTTGCGGATGAGGGCACGACCAACGTCCGATGGGTATGGGGGCCGAATGCCGGAGATATGCCCGCCGAGAACCGGATGGAGGCCTATTACCCGGGCGGCGACTACGTGGACATATTGGGGCTGAGTGTTTATAACTGGGGGACGGCCCGCCCCTGGAGCAAATGGCGCTCGTTCGCCGACGTGGTACAGCCTTACTATGACCGCATTGCCAGTCTCGGCAGCCAGCCGATCTGGATCACGGAGATGTCCTGCGCGCCGGAGGGCGGCGACAGGGTCGCCTGGATCCGCGCGATGTTTGGGTATCTACCGCAATTGCCGCGCCTGGAGGCCCTCCTCTGGTTCAACACAAAAAAGGAGACCGACTGGCGCATCACAGCCGAGCCCGAGGTTATGCGGGAATTTTGGACCTCGTTGTAGCGCGGCCTCTCGGCATTATCTTTGGCGACAAATCAGTCAGACCGGGAAAGGAATCTAATCCCATGAGTGAAGAACGCATGATGATCTTGAATTTGCTGCGTGACGGCAAGATCAGCGCGCCGGAGGCCGAGCGATTGCTGCACGCCGTCCGCGACGCCGCGCCCCCGCCGCCGGCAGCCCCCCCCCCGCCGGAGGCGACCTCTGCGTTCGGGTAGGCGGCCAAGGCGGCGGGCCAAGCGGCGTCCCTGGCGGGCAAAGCCTTTGACTATATCCCCAAGCCCAAGGTGGACACGGGCAAGTTCGGCGAGAAGGTCAGCGAGGCCGCCAATGAGGCGCTGCGGGCGGCGAAGTCGGCGGCGCGGGACGTGGCGGCGGAGGTCGGCAAGATCACCCAGCAGACCAAGCAGGCGCTGCACTTCGACGCCCCCTCGGTCTTCGGGTCGGACGCCGGACGTCCCGCCAACCGCGGCGGACAGCCGGAGGCCAGTGAGACGGCGCATAGCGACGTCACCTGGAGCGGGGCTGACAGGCTGCTGCTGGTCAACTCCTACGGGAACATCAAGGTGACGGGGCAGGACGGCCCGGCGGGGGCGGCGCAGGCGACGCTGACCAAGACCGCCTGGGCCGAGGGCGACGGCGCGGCGCAGGTGCTGCTGCAGCAGGTCTTCCTGGTCAGCCGCGTGGAGGGCGGCCAGTGCCGCGTGGAGGTCATCGCGCCCACCGACGCGGGGGGGCGCTTGACGGTGGATTACGAGATTACGGTGCCGCAGAACGTCTCCTTGGAAGTCCAGACCACGTTCGGCGCGGTGGAGGCGCAGGGCACGTCGCCGGCCCTGGTCGCCCGGTCACAGTCGGGGCGGCTGGCCGTCCGCCGCCCCTGGCGCGAAGGCGCGGGCGAGGCGCGGCTGACGACGGCGAGCGGGGACGTCCTCCTGGACGGCTGGAACGCGCCGTCGGGCAGCCTGCTGGTGGAGACGGCGAGCGGGGACGTGGAGGCGCAGGACGTGCATTGCGGCCGCAATCTGTCATTGTCCAGCCGCAGCGGGGACATCGCCGTGACGGACGGCTCGGCGGGGACGCGGGCCACGGCGCAGACCCAGAGCGGCGGTGTGCGCCTGACGCGCCTGCGGGCCGAGCAGGTGCAGGTGGAGACGGTCAGCGGCAGCGCCACCTTGCGCGAGGTGTCGGGCGCGCTCACCCTCAAGACCGTCAGCGGCACGGTGGACGCCAGCGGCCTGAACAGCGCCGCGGTGTCCCTGAACACGGTCAGCGGCGACGCCCGCCTGTCCTTCGCCGCCCCCTTCTCCGGCTCCGTCGCCGGCACCACGGTCAGCGGCGACATCACGCTCTCCCTGTGGGACAACTCCGACACGCGCGTGGACATGACCACCACCAGCGGCGATCTCTCCTGCGCCCTGCCCCTCGCCGACCGAGAGGGCGACGGCACGCGCCACCTGGCCGGCAAGCTCGGCGAGGGGACGGGCAGCCTCAAATTGCAGTCCGTCTCAGGCGATCTCAAGATCGAGGCGCAGCGGTAAACAAGATGCTGTCAGCAGAACGCGGGCGCAGGTGGTTCTCCATCTGCGCCCGCTGTCATGCCCCGCTCACGCACCCAGTTCAGGTATAATGAGGCGCAATGACACAGGCCAGGAAAAAAGCGATTGTTTTGGGGAGCGGGCCGATCCGCATCGGGCAGGGGATCGAGTTTGATTACGCCAGCGTTCATGCCGTGCGCGCCTTGCGGGAGGCGGGGTACGAGGCGGTCATCATCAACAACAACCCGGAGACCGTCTCCACCGATTTCGACACGTCCGACCGGCTGTATTTTGAGCCGCTGGCCGCCGAGGACGTGCTGCACGTCCTCGAGCGCGAATCGCCCATTGAGGGCGTGATCGTGCAGTTCGGGGGGCAGACGGCGATCAACCTGGCGCGTCCCTTGCACGAGGCGGGGGTTCCCATCCTCGGCTCCTCGTGGGACAGCATTGACCTGGCGGAGGACCGGGACCGATTTCAGACCTTGCTCAAGGCCCTGGGCGTCCCGCAGCCGCCGGGGCGGGGAGTCACCTCGGTCGAGGCGGCGGTCCAGGTGGCGGGGGAGATCGGCTACCCGGTGCTGGTGCGGCCCTCCTACGTGCTCGGCGGGCGGGCGATGGAGATCGTCTTCAACGAGGGCGATCTGCGCGATTACATGCGCTACGCCGCCGCCGCGTCCGAGGGCGCGCCCATCCTGGTGGATCGTTACATTCTGGGCAAAGAGGCGGAGGTGGACGTGATCGCGGACGGCCGGGGCGGCTGCCTGCTGCCGGGCATCATGGAGCACATCGAGCGCGCGGGCGTCCACTCCGGCGACTCGATGGCGGTCTATCCGCCGCAGACACTGGCGCGGACGACCGTGGACCAGATCGTGGAGTACGCCACGCGGCTGTCCGACGCCCTGAAGGTGGTCGGCCTGATGAACATCCAGTTCGTCATTGACGGCGGGCAGGCGTATGTGATCGAGGTCAACCCGCGCGCCTCGCGCACCGTGCCTTACCTAAGCAAGATCACCGGCATCCCGATGGTCAAGGCGGCGACCTGGGCCTCGCTGGGCCGCAGCCTGGCCGATCAGGGCTACAAGAACGGCCTGCACCCGGACCAGCCCAACGTCGCCGTCAAGGCCCCCGTATTCTCGTTCGCCAAGCTGACCGGCGTGGACATCAGCCTCGGCCCGGAGATGAAGTCCACCGGCGAGATTCTGGGGATTGACACGGACTTCTCGCGCGCCCTCTACAAGGCGATGGTGGCGAGCGGCATTGACGTGCCCCTTCCCAATCAGGGCGGCGCGCTGCTCGTCACCCTGGCCGACGCGGACAAGGCGGAGGCGCTGCCGATCATCCGCGACTTCGCCGACCTGGGCTTCGCGCTGTACGCGACGGCGGGGACGGCCAAGCTGCTGGGCGAGCACGGCCTGGCCGTCACGCCGGTGAAGAAGATCAGCGAGGGGACGCCGAACCTGCTGGACCTGATCCGGGGCGGCCAGGTCTCCCTGCTCATCAACACGCTCTCCCAGGACAAGCAGGTGGAGAAGGAGGCCGCGCAGATCCGCCGCGCCTCCGTGGAGCACTCCATCCCCTGCCTGACCTCCCTGGACACCGCCCGCGCCCTGCACACCGCCCTTGCCACCCGCACCCACGGCGAACAGTTTGATGTGATGACGGTAGACCAGTATGTTGCACCGAAGGCCGTCTAATCGCGGACTCTGGCGCAACGGGGGAAGTACCAGGAGGTAGCATGAAAATCGCTTGCTTCTGGATCATTCTTGGCGTCGTGCTAATCTGCTTGGACCAATGGGCGATTAGGAACGTTTGTGATGTCTCGCTGACTCCAATTCCGGGTACTCCTGTCGGCGATGCATATCTGCGGTATCAGCCATATT
>Ga0213875_10002440_pt1 | contig 11116 bp, 16 predicted proteins | sample BarmaccomBMRX_R8_FD_160105 | JGI IMG/M metagenome (GOLD analysis project Ga0213875, IMG submission 160105) | Root-associated microbial communities from Barbacenia macrantha in rupestrian grasslands, the National Park of Serra do Cipo, Brazil - RX_R8 | ecosystem: Host-associated > Plants > Roots... | reverse complement strand
CTACCAGCGGCCGCGGCGAAGGCGCTTGAGGCGGTGCTTCTGGTAGGCGGCGATGTCGCGGGCCAGCAAGGTTCCGCGGCGGATCAGCAATTGGGTGATCGGGGCGTAGAACTGCCTGCCGCGATCCTCGGCCCCGCCCTGCTCCGTTAGATCCAGCTTGCAGACGATGCCGGCCTCGTCACCGCCATAGTGCACCCAGGTGACCTGGCAATGGCGCGGGATCGGGGTGCCGGGGGCGCGGCGGCGGATCATCTCGGCGAGCTGCGGCGTGACGCCGGCGGCGAACGGCAGGTGATCGCTCAGCTCCTCGATCAGCCGCCCGACCTGGTCGGGGTCGTCGATGGCCGGCCGGTTGCCCAGCGGCTTGCGCGACGCGGGGGGCCGCTCGAGCAGCAGCACTTCGGGCTCGACGGTGGGCGTGCGCCGGGGCGGCAGCGACGGTCGGGCGGGCAGGGGCTCGGTCCAGGCCGGTTCGGGGGGGTCGAGGACGGCCCGGCCGCCGATCCTGAGCTGGCGCAGATCTGCCTGCACCCGCGCTCGCTGGAGGAAGCGGAGGCGCGCGATGATGCGGTGATTGAGCGCCACGAGCTCGGGCTCGGACAATTCTTCGATGCGGATGGTCGTGGGATGAATATTCATGGGTTCGCGTCCCAAATCTGGGCTGGAGCGATCGGCGACCCTTAATACTCTCGCGTGCGGCGAGTCTTGTCACCCCCTCCCAGCTTCTTGCGGCGCGGCCCGGTGAGGGCGAGAGTTGGCGTTGATGTGGAACGAGCCTTATCTCGAGACGTGCTGCCGTTCGGCGCTGCACCGGCTGACCCTGTGCGAGCCGGTGGGCCGGCCCCCCGGGCTGAAGGACGGGCGCTGCCTGGAGCGGCTGGCCGGCATGGGGCTGGCGCGGGTGCGGGCGGACGGGCGCTACGAGATCACGGCGGATGGCGAGGCGCGGCACGCCCGCGAAATCCTTCACCGCCCCGCGGCGTAACCCTGGGTCCGCAGCTCGGCGGAGCTCTTGCCCGTTCAGGCCAGCGGGGTGACGGTGAGGCGGTTGCCGACCGGGGCGATCACCACAATGCGCCCGCCGTCGCACGCGGAGACCAGCATCATGTCGCCGGCGGCCAGCATGTCGGCGGCGTCGGCGAAAAAATCGGGCTCGGCGACCTCGTCGAGCGCATCGGCACCGGATTTGTAATGCCAGAGGGTGAAGCCCTGAGCGTAGGCCAGCACCGAAAGGTCGCGAATGCGGAAGGCCATGGCTGCGTCTTCCCGAAAAGGGAAAGGCCGCATGCCAGGGTTGGCATGCGGCCTTTCAGGTGGTGGGAGGAGGAAAATCAGCGGGCGCAGATCGCCCGTTGATGCGGTCGATCTAGCCTCGATCGTGGGTAAGCGTCAAGGAATATTTTCATAATGGTTAAAGGGAGCCCCACCATCCCGGCAGGATGGTCCGGTTAGGCAGCAGGCAGCGGCTTGCGTCGCCGCTGCCGTTCAGCGGCTTCGGCCATTCGCCTGGCCGGGTGCCCTCCCGATCGACGGAGAGGCCGACCCAGGCCAGCCACATGCAGGTGCAGAGCAGTCGTTCCAGAATGCGCATCGTCATGATCCTCCGATGCGGTCGACCGGAGCATCGCACAGTGCCGGGGCAGGGTCATCGGTTCTCGCGTGACGGCGCCCCGGGAAGGTGAGCCCTGGCCTTGCTTACGCGACGATCCCCTTGACCCGCAGCGGCCACTCCAATCGGTCGAGCGCCTCCCGCCAGAGCTTCCATTCATTGCGCTCTGCGGCGTGGGCCGGGTTCGGCGCGCAGCCGCGCTCGCCCCAGGCGCGCAGGATGCGGGCGTGCAGCAGGTCGATGCGGCGGCGGCGGTAGAGCTGGTCCAGGCACTTCACCACGTCGTCCGGCTCGCAGGGGCGGGAGACCCGGCCGAGGCCGGCGGTGTAGCGGGCGCCCTCGCGCCGCGCGCGCAGGGCCGCGAAGGTCCAGAACCAGGCCTCCTCGGCGTCGCGGAACGGTTCGGCGCGGACCCGGGCGGCGGGCGCCGGCAGCGCGCAGAGCGGCGAGCCGGTTCGGGAGTGGTGCATGGCGGCGACGGTGCTTGGCATCGGGATTGCCTCTCTGCGATAGAACAATACGTGAACATTTAAACCATGGGTTGCCCCGCTAGGCAAGCGGTGCGCAACCAGTGGGCGAGAATTCCTATTGCATTCGCCGAAAATCCTATAAGAGTGCCGGCTTAGCCGAATCGGGGTGAGCCACGCCCCGGTCGAATCCCCCGGGGAAAGCCGTCATGAAGCATGACGACATCTGGCGCGCGCTCGACACCCTGGCCGCCGAGCATGGCTGGTCGGTGTCCGGCCTGGCGCAACGCGCGGGGCTCGACCCCACCACGTTCAACAAGTCCAAGCGCGCCATGCCGGATGGCCGCTTCCGCTGGCCGAGCACCGAGAGCATCGCCAAGGTGCTGGAGGCGACGGGTGCCAGCCTGGAGGCGTTCACCGCCCTGGTGACCGGCGCGCGCGCCCTGCCGGCCCGTCTCTCGCCCGCCCGGCGGGTGCCGCTGATCGGCTTGGCGCAAGCGGGGGCGGACGGGTATTTCGATGACGGCGGCTATCCCGTGGGCGGCGGCTGGGACCAAGTGAGCCTGCCCGAGGTCGGCGACCCGCACGCCTATGCGCTGGAAATCTCCGGCGATTCGATGGAGCCGGTGTTTCGCGACGGCGACCAGGTGATCGTCTCGCCGGGGGCGCCGATCCGTCGCGGCGACCGGGTGGTGGTGCGCACCCAGAAGGGCGAGGTGATGGCCAAGCAGCTCACCCGGCGCTCGGCGCTGCGGGTGGAGCTGCGCAGCCTCAATCCGGCGCATCCCGACTACACGTTCGACCTCACCGAGATCGCCTGGATCCACCGCATCGTCTGGGCCAGCCAGTAGCGGGGAAACGGCGCGTCAGTGCGCGCCGACCGGCTCGGCCTCGTCGCCCATGCGCCGCTCGCGCGCTTCCGTGCCGAAGCCGACCAGCACGGCGATCAGCACGGCGACGACGCAAGCGGTGCCGGCGAGCGCGTAGCGGAAATCGTGGCCCATGCTGTCGGCGATGCTGCTCTGGATGGTGGCGTTGGCGGCGGCGAGGAAGTTGCCGAGCTGGTAGGTGACGCCGGGGAAGGTGGCGCGCACCGCCGGCGGCGACAGCTCGTTGAGGTGGGCGGGGATGACGCCCCAGGCGCCCTGCACGCAGATCTGCATCAGGAACGCGCCGATGCCCAGCATCACGGCGTCGCCGCCGAACGCCCACGGCCAGACCACCGGGATCGCCAGCAGGGCGGCGATGACGATCGCGACGCGCCGGCCGATGCGCTGCGACAGGTAGCCGAAGGCCACGCCGCCGATCATAGCGCCGAGATTATAGATGACGACGATCGTGGTGAGGGTCGGGCGCGGCAGGTGGCGCTGCACCGTGAGATAGGTGGGGTAGAGATCCTGCGTGCCGTGGCTGAAGAAGTTGAAGGCCATCATCATGATGACGGCGTAGATGGTCAGGCCGACATTCGCCCGGATGGTCTCCATCACCCCAGGCCGCGGGCGCTGCGCCATGCGCACGAAATCCGGGCTCTCCGGCACCGAGCTGCGGATATAGAGCACGAGGAGCGCCGGCACCGCGCCCACCATGAACATGCCGCGCCAGCCCAGCGACTCATGGGCGAGGCCGTTGAGGATGGAGGCCAGCAGATAGCCCGTGGGGTAGCCCGCCTGCAGCATGCCGGAAACCGGGCCGCGCCAGCGCGCCGGAATGCTCTCCATGGTGAGCGAGGCGCCGATGCCCCACTCGCCGCCCATGGCGATGCCGAACAGCGCCCGCAGGATCAGGAACACCGTCAGGTTGGGCGCGAAGCCGGAGGCGAATTCGAGGATGGAGTAGCCCAGGATCGACGCCATCAGCGCCGGGCGGCGGCCGAAGCGGTCGGCGAAGCGGCCGAACAGGAACGCACCAAGCGCGCGCATCAGCAGGGTCAGCGTGATCGCCCAGGTCACCACCGTGATCGTCGTGCCGAACTCCCGCGCGACGTCGGCGAAGACGAAGACCATGATGAAGAAATCGAAGGCGTCCAGTGTCCAGCCGAGATAGCAGGCGGCGACGACATGGCGCTGCTGACGGGTCGTCTCGGGCATCCGGGCCTCCTCCGTTGCGGGCACGCACAAACCGGCAACGCAAGGCGGCCGGGAACGTTGCGAGCGGCGATGCCGGGTTCTTGAACGGCCCATTTCGGCTTTGACGGGCAGGATCGGCCCCGGAATACTGGCCGCCTTCAGCCGCGGAGCCGGTGCCGATGCGTCGCCTTCATGTCTGGCCGGGATGCGTGGTCTTGGCCGCGCTGGCCTGCCTCTCCGGTACCGCCGGTGCCGCCGAGCCGGTCGACCTCGCCCTCGTCATGGTCTCCGACGTGTCGCGCAGCATCGACGACAGCGAGTTCGAGCTGCAGAAGCAGGGCTATGCCGCCGCCTTCACCGATCCCAAGGTGCTCGCCGCGATCCGCGGCGGACCGACCGGCGCCATCGCCGTCGACTATGTCGAGTTCGCCAGCGACAGCGAGGTCCGCACCGTGATCGACTGGACGGTGATCCGCGACGAGGCGACCGCCCGCGCCTTCGTCAACCACCTGCTCGGCTCGCCGCGGTCCTATTACGGCCGCACCGCCATCGGCGCCGGCATCGACCGCGCGGTGCAGAACCTCGCGGAGAGCGGCGTGGACGCCCAGCGCCGCGTCATCGACGTCTGCGGCGACGGCACCAACAACGCCGGACGGGACGTCAGCACCGCCCGCGACGACGCGGTCGCCGCGGGGATCACCGTCAACGGTCTGGCCATCATCAACGACCACCCCGTCTCCTGGACCTACGCGCACGTGCAGCCGCCGGGGGGGCTGGCCAACTACTACCGCGAGCACGTCACCGGCGGCACCGGCAGCTTCGTCATGGAAGTGCACGACTTCCACAGCTTCGGCGAGGCGATGACGCGCAAGCTGATCAGCGAGATCGCCAGCCTGGATCGGGGGTCGCGCAGGCTGTAGCGAGTAAGGCCAGGGCTCTGCCCTGGACCCGCTGGGGGCAGCGGCCCCCAGACCCCATGACTTAAGTAACGGGTTCGAAGGGCATTGCCCTTCGTGGGGGTCGAGGGGGCGAAGCCCCCTCGCCTTCCTGGTTCAGCAAGGAGGATTGTCGGATGGAACTGCGCAATCTCGGGCACTCGGGCCTGCGTGTGTCGGCGATCGGGCTCGGCTGCAACAATTTCGGCGGGCGCATCGATCTCGAGGCCAGCCGCCGCGTCGTGCACAAGGCGCTCGATCTCGGCATCACGCTGTTCGACACGGCGGACATCTACGGCGAGCGCGGCGGCTCGGAGACCTGTCTCGGCGAGATCCTCGGCGAGGATCGCAAGCGCATCGTGCTGGCGTCGAAATTCGGCATGCCGATGGACGATGCCGGGGTGAAGCAGGGCGGCGCGCGCCGCTACATCATGCAGGCCGTCGAGGACAGCCTGCGGCGGCTGCGCACCGACTGGCTCGATCTCTACCAGCTGCACCAGGCGGATGCGCTGACCCCGATCGAGGAGACGCTGCGCGCGCTCGACGACCTGATCCGGCAGGGCAAGGTGCGCTATGTCGGCTGCTCCAACCTGCCGGCCTGGCAGGTGGTGGAGGCGCACTGGACGGCGCGCGATCTCGGCATCAACGGGTTCGTGTCCTGCCAGGACGAGTACAGCCTGCTGGTGCGCGGCATCGAGCGCGAGCTGCTGCCGGCGGTGGAGGCGTACGGGCTGGGGCTGCTGCCGTATTTTCCGCTGGCGAGCGGGCTGCTGACCGGCAAGTACCGGCGCGACGCGCCGATGCCCGAGGGCGCGCGGCTGACCAAGACGCAGCGCCTGGCCGACCGCTACGTGACCGACCGCAACTGGCCGATCGTGGAACAGCTCGGGGAATACGCCGAGCGGCGCGGCCACACGCTGCTGGAACTGGCGTTCAGCTGGCTGCTGTCGCACAAGCCGGTGGCGAGCGTCATCGCCGGGGCGACCAGGCCCGAGCAGCTCGAGCAGAACGTGAAGGCGGGGGATTGGGCGCTGAGTGCGGAGGAACGCGCGGAGATCGACAAGATCGCTGTTGCGGAATGACGAGCTTCAGAAGGTCTTCGGCAGGCCAGCCTGCTCGAGGATTTCGTTGGCGGTATGGCGACTCTTGATGCCGCTCGGAACTGGAAAGTTCTTCTTGCTGATCGGACTGTAGTAGATGGGATGCCGTCCCTGGCGGACGAGGTGGCAGCCGTTGTTGGTCAGCAGCTCCAGCACACGCCTGTCGTAGCTCGCCGCCATCTATGACAGGTGGAGATCCTCGACGCGGTCGGTGACCAGTCGCAGGGCAACGCGATGCTCGGTGGGGATCACGCCGTTCAACGTCAGCAGTTCCGGCACGACTGCCTTGAGGTCCTGCAGCAAGGCTTCGACCGTCTCCGCCTCGGCAACCAGCCCGGGCACGCTTTCACTTTCGGCCCACCAGACGTTGGCCTCGGCATCCCAGTGCGCGAAAACCTCATAGGTCTGCATGGCGCAAACTCCCGGTCGGCACAGGCCCGGTCTGGCGGGCTCGGCCACGATAGCCCGCTGAGGTTTCCGATTGGTATCGCGGGGCCGTCATCGGGCTAGCCCGGGTGCTTGTGGATCGGGTCGACCCAGTAGACCGCCTCCGGCTTCTCCACCGGCTCGATGTCCAGGTTGACCACCACCGCCTCGTTGTCGCTGCGCACCAGCACGCATTCCAGCGTCTCATCGGTGCTGGCGTTGATCTCCTGGTGCGGCACGTAGGGCGGCACGTAGATGAAGTCCCCGGGCTCGGCCTCGGCGACGAACTCCAGGTGCTCGCCCCAGCGCATGCGGGCGCGGCCGCGCACCACGTAGATCACGCTTTCCAGCGCGCCGTGATGATGCGCGCCGGTCTTGGCGTTGGGATGGATGTGCACCGTGCCGGCCCAGATCTTCTGCGCCCCCACCCGCGCCGCGTTGATCGCCGCGGCGCGGTGCATGCCGGGGGTCTGGGCGGTGTTGCTGTCCAGCTGGTCGCCCTTGATCACCCGCACGCCGTTGTCGCGCCAATCGGTGTGGCCCGACTCAGGATGGGTAGGCTGTTCCATGGTCGCCTCCGGCCGCTCGCCTTTCCGGCCGTGCTCGGCGAGACTGGCGAGAGACAGGAAAGCCCGCCGATGGATCGAACGCAAGCCGGCCGCCCATGACCATCCTGGCGGTCTACGAGGTCGACGCGGCGCCCGCCGCGCGCGTGCTGCGCGACATGCCCGCGCTGGCGCCGGCGCTGGAGGCGGAAATCGACGGGCTCTGGAGCCAGGCGCAGGCACGCACCGGCGGGGCTCTGTTCAACGGCCGGGTGTTCAGCGCCGACACGATCGCGCCGGACCTGCTGACCGGCCATCTCACGGAGTTCCGCCGCATCGTCGCGCAGATGCAGCGCCCGACGCTGCAGCCGGCGCTGCGGGTGCGGCCGCTGGCGGTATGCGGGGTGGTGCTGTGCGAAGGCGGCGTGGTGCTGGGCCGGCGCAACGGGCGCATGGCCTATCAGGCGGGGATGTGGCAGCTGCCGCCGGCGGGCAGCGTCGATGGCGGGGCGGTGGACGAGGAGGGGCGGGTTGATCTGCGTGGGCAGATGCTGCGTGAGCTCGAGGAGGAGCTCGGCCTGCCCGCTTCATGCGTCGCGTCGATGCGGCCGATCTGCCTCGTCGAGCACGCCGAGAGCCACGTGCTGGATCTCGGCTACGCGCTCGAGGTGGCGCTCGATGCGCCGACCTTGCTGCGGCTGCGCGCCGAGGCGGCGCATGCCGCGGAATACCACCCGCTCGAGGTGGTGGCGCTGTCGGCGCTGCCGGCCCGGGTGGCAGCGCTCGGCGCGGCGCTGGTGCCGACGGCGCGGGTGTTCCTGACGCGCCTCGGGCTGCTGGCGCCGAGTTGAGCCCGGAATCTGGCTAAGCCGCCCGTCGCGCGCTATGCCGGCATCGAGTCAGGGAGATCGCGCGCATCGTCGATCGTATCATCCTTCACGCGGGAACGCCGAAGACAGGCACGACGTCGCTCCAGGTGTTCCTCGATCGCCATCGCGATGCGCTGCTCGGACACGGCGTGCTGTATCCCGTGACGGACGGCACCTACGAGGCGTCCGGGCGGTCCGCCTACGCCAAGCCCAAGCACCAGTGGATGGTCGCCGCGCTGATGGCGCCGTCAGACGTTTCGTTCTGGCAGGGGATCGACGGGGCGCTGGCCGAGGCCGGGGACGGCGTTCACACGCTCATCCTGTCGAGCGAAGGGCTGTTTGCGCATTGGTGGGATTTCTCGCCGGCAGGCAGGGCAGCGCTCAGCGCGCTGGCGGCGCGCTTGAAGGTCGAGCTCTGGGTGTTCTTCCGGGAGCCGCAGGGCTATATCCGCAGCGAATACGTGCAGATGCTGAAGAACCCGGTGATCGGCTCGCTCTGCTACGGCCGCGACCTGTCGATCGACGAGATGCTCGATGATGCGTGGTTCGCCCGCCGCCTCGACTATATCGGATATATCAGGGATGTGCAGGCCGTGCTGGGGGCCGACGCGGTACGGCTGTTCCGCTACGGCTGCGACACGATCAGCCGGTTCATGTCCGCGCTGGGGATTTCCGGCCTGCCGGGAGAGAGCCTGCGTGAGCACCCGACGTTGGGCGAAGTGGGCACGCAGCTGCTTCGCGTGATCAACCGGCGGACCCTGGATGCGCCGAGCAAGCAGGCGGTGGTCGGTCTGGTCGAGCGCATCGACGCGATCATGGGAGCGCAGTCGGAGCCTCTGACGTTCTCCCTCGATGTCCGGCAGCGGATCGCGTCCCTCGCCGCGCCGAGCCTGCACGCTCTCGAGCGTGAGTTCGGCCTGTACTTCGATTCCAGCAGCGGTCAGGGATGAACCCCGAGATCAGCCTGGTGATCGGCGGCTTCGACATGGCGCGTGAATTGCCTCGCACCCTGCGCTCGCTCTCACCCGGAATGCAGCGCGGGCTGGGCGGAACGCCGTACGACATCCTCGTCGTGGATAACGGATCCCCGGCGCCTTTCGACGCGGCGTCGTGCCGCTCGCTGGGCCTTGACCTCCGGGTCGACCGGATCGCCGCGGCCGATGCCTCGCCCTCGCCAGTGCGGGCGCTGAACGCCGCGGTGCGGCGCGCGCGGGGCGATCTGGTCGGCGTGCTGATCGACGGCGCGCGCATGGCCTCGCCGGGCCTGATCGCGATGGCGAAGATGGCGGCCCGGTTGGCGCCGCGCACGGTGATCCTGAGCCTGGGGTTTCACCTGGGGCCGGTCGTGCAGATGGTCAGCTGCCGCAACGGCTATGACCAGGCGGCCGAGGACCAGCTTCTCTCGAAGTCGCGCTGGACCGAAGACGGCTACAGGCTGTTCGATATCGCGGTGTTCGCGGGCTCCTCGCAGAACGGCTGGTTCGCGCCGATCGCCGAGAGCAACGCGCTCTTCATGCCCCGCGATCTGTGGGCGGAGCTCGGCGGTTTCGACGAGCGGTTCGAGACCCCGGGCGGCGGTTTCGCCAATCTCGACCTGCTGGCACGCGCCGTCGCGCTTCCCGGTGTCACCGTCGTCACCCTGCTCGGCGAGGGCACGTTTCACCAGGTGCACGGCGGCGTCGCCACGAACCAGCCCACCGATCATGGACCGGTGTTCGCAGCGGAGTACAGGGCGATCCGCGGGGTCGACTTCGTTGCCCCCGAGTACCGGTCCCTGTATGTGGGATCGCCGCCGTCACCGGCGCTCCGCTCGATCGCCGAGTCGGCGATCGCCTCTCTCGAAGGTCGGCCGGCTTGCGGGTACTAGAGCGTGATGACTTCTGATAGACGAAGTCATCACGCCCTAACTCGTCGTTTGAGAGGGTGATTCAGACCTGCGGTGATTCCACCTTCGGTCATCACGCTCTATTTCGGCGCGATGGTTCCCGTGGGACTGCCGTCCGTGGTGTTCCCGGCGACGTAGTTGTTTCCCCAGCTCAGGATCTGGCCGGTTCCGTCGGTGGACAGACCGGTGCCGCCGGTGAAGCTGACGCTGGTGTTGGCCATGCGGACGGTGCCGCTCTGGATGGCGCTGATGCCGGCCACCTGGTTGTTGTTCACCATCGCGTCCTGCACGGTGATCTGGGCGGTCGAACCGCTCGCCGTCAGCCCGGCGCCGGAATTGTTCGAGACCATCCCGCCGATGATGGCGACATCGCTGTTCTGGCCGGCCATGATGCCGTAGGACGACCGATGGAAGCTCGATGCGACGATGTTCACGCGATTGACGCCGGTGCTGCTCGTCGTGCTGCTGATCAGTCCGCCACCCCCGCAGTTTTCGATGTCGCTGCCCAGGATGACGAGAGTGGCACGGCTGGCGGGCTGAAAGGAAACGCAGTTCTGCGAGAAGTTCATGATCACCACGTTGTCGAGCGTCAGCGAGGCGGCTTGCACGAAGTCGACCCCGATGAGACCGGGACTGGTGGAGGCCGAAATCCCGTTGATCGAGAGATTGCGCAGGATGACCCGGTCGCTCGTGCCGGCGTTGATGGTGATGCCGTCGGTGGATGCGGCCAGCACCGCGCCGACCTGGCCGGCACCGCCGTCCACCGTCAGCGCCTTGGTGATCGTCAGCGTCCCGAAGCCGCCCGGATCGAGCGCGTCGATCTCGCCGCCCGCGGCGGTCTTGGACTGCGCGCCGGCGAAGGTCTTGCAGGGCGCGGTCCGGCTGCACGGATTGGCGTCGTCGCCGACCCCGGAGATCCAGGTGCGGGTCGCCTGCGCGCTCGCCGACGCGGCGCCCAGGGTCGAAAACAGAGCGATCAGGAGAACTGTGGTTTTCATGGGGTCTCCATTGCGCGCGAGCGGAAGCGCGCGTGGTTGGAACGGTTTCGGAAGGAAGTCGCGAAGCCTCCGGCGGTCAGCTCCCGCCCGCCGGTGACCTGATGCCGGCCAGCTCGGCCGCGTTGAGGTCCTCGGCGCTGCGCGTGTCGCTCGCACCCGTCGGCACCGGCGTGGCGACCGGGGGGAGCAGTTTGTGGGCGATCTCGGCGGGGATGG
>Ga0213875_10002439_pt1 | contig 11118 bp, 9 predicted proteins | sample BarmaccomBMRX_R8_FD_160105 | JGI IMG/M metagenome (GOLD analysis project Ga0213875, IMG submission 160105) | Root-associated microbial communities from Barbacenia macrantha in rupestrian grasslands, the National Park of Serra do Cipo, Brazil - RX_R8 | ecosystem: Host-associated > Plants > Roots... | reverse complement strand
TCGTTCGCGCAGGTCCACGACGCCTTCCGCCTGATGCAGGCTTCCGGCCATATCGGCAAGCTGGTGCTGGTGCCGGAGCAGAATAAGGGCGTCCGGCTGGCGGCACGCACCGATCTAACGATCCGCCGCGACAGCACCTATGTGGTGACGGGCGGCATTACCGGATTTGGCTTTGCCGCTGCGCGGTGGCTGGCGGAGCAAGGCGCAGGCTCGATTGCGCTGCTCAGCCGGCGCGGTATGGCGACCTCTGGCGCCGCGGAAAAGCTGGGCGAGCTTACCGCGCTCGGGGCCGACGCGCGGGTTTATGCGTGCGATGTCACTGAGGCCGAGGCGGTCGCGGCGACATTGCGCGCGGTACGTGCCGCGCAGCCACCCATCCGGGGCGTCGTGCATGCGGCGTCGGTGATCGGCGACGCTTTGGCGACAGAGCTCGATGGCTCGAACATCGAAGGCATTCTGGCGCCAAAGCTCGCGGGGGCCCTCAATCTGGATCGGCTAACCCGCGATGATCCGATCGAGCTGTTCGTGATGTTCTCTTCTGCTACGACATTGCTCGGGGCGCCGGGGCAAGGCGTCTACGTCGCGGCCAATCTGGCGCTGGAAGCAATCGCCCGGCATCGGAAAGCGGTGGGGCTCCCGGTCCTGACAGTGGGCTGGGGCCCGATCGCTGACACAGGGTATCTGGCCGATCGACCGGAGACGCGCGATGCCTTGGCGCGGCGTCTTGGCGCAAAGCCGATGGCGGCGGCAAAGGCGCTTGCGGCGCTGCCGATGCTGGTGGCGAGCGGGCTTTCAGATCTCGCGCTGGCTGAGACGAGCTGGCACGAGGCGCGCCGCTTCCTGCCGATTCTGGCCACCCCGCTATTCGCCGAAATGCATGGTGACGCAGCCGCATCGCAAGCCGATGACACGCTGGCTGAACGCTTGGCGAGCCTGTCGGCGGATGATGCGCTGATCGTTCTGAAGACCCTGGTCGCCGAGGAAGCCAGCAATATCCTGCGGTTGCCCGCATCCGCCATCGACCCGTTGCGTCCGCTCGCCGAGATGGGCATGGATTCGTTGATGGCTGTCGAGCTGCGCCTCGCGCTGGAAAACCGGCTGCGCGTGGATCTCCCGCTGATGTCACTGGCCGAAGGGACCAGCATCGCCTCGATTGCGGCCCGATTGGTTGGCGCCGTCTCGGGCAGGCCGGGTGCTGTCGAGGTGCTGAGCCTGGTGGAGCGCTATGAAGGCCGGGATCTCGCGATGGAAACCGACGAGCGTTTTGACCGCGTAGACATCAAATCGGCGGCTGCGGAGTAGGGGTTGGCGGCAGGACGCAATCTGTTCGGTCTATCGACGCAGGCCAAGGCGCTGCTTGTCGAGAAGCTATCATCCGCGGCGGCCAATCGCCTCATTCAGACGCGAGCACCGGAGACGCGGGCCGGCGATGCTGATGCCGGCCGGCTCGATGTCTCGCAGCTCGAATCCTATCGCGAGATCCGCGTCGTCGAGGAAGCGGCCGAGTTTCTGGGGATCGCCGATCCGTTCTTTCGTGTGCATGAGGGTATCGCCGGCGCGGAAACGGTTATCGACGGGCGACGCTGCCTCAATTTCGCGTCGTATAATTATATCGGCCTCAACGGTGACCCGCGTGTCGCGGAGGCCGCCAAGCAGGCGATCGATCGCTATGGTACCTCGGTGTCGGCAAGCCGCCCTGTCTCGGGCGAGCGTCCGATCCACCGGCGCCTCGAAGAATCGCTTGCCCGCATCCACGGTGCCGAGGATTGCGTCGCGCTGGTCGGCGGTCATTCGACCAACGTCACGGTCATCGGGCATCTGCTCGGCCGCAACGATGTCATTGTGCACGACACGCTCGCCCATAACAGCATCGTGCAGGGAGCAATGCTGTCAGGGGCGCGGCGGGTGCCGTTCCGGCACCTCGACGCGGATGCCGCCGACAAAGTCCTCACGGAGACGCGGTCGCGTCATGGGCATGCTCTCCTGGTCATCGAAGGCCATTACAGCATGGACGGCGATGTCCCGGATTTGGCGGCGTTTGTTGCGGTAGCCAGGCGCCACCGCGCCTGGCTGATGGTGGACGAGGCACATTCGCTGGGTGTGCTCGGTCCGCGCGGTTTCGGAATTGCCGACCGCGCGGGCATCGATCCCAGCGAAATCGATATCTGGATGGGAACGCTGAGCAAGTCGCTGGTGTCGTGCGGCGGCTACATCGCCGGCCGCAAGGACCTGATCGATTACCTCAAGCGAATGGCGCCAGGGTTTGTATTTTCGGTTGGTATGGCACCGCCAGTGGCTGCCGCGGCTGCCCGCGCGGTCGAAATCCTCGAGCAGGAGCCGGAACGCGTCCATCGGTTGAACGCGCGGGCCAGCCTGTTTCTGACGCTGTGCCGCGATGCCGGTATCAATGTTGGCGGCTCGATCGGTGCGGCTATTATTCCGGTTATCACTGGCAGCTCGATCACCGCTGGCCGGCTGTCGCAGTCTCTTTATCGCCGCGGGATCAATGTCCAACCGATCCTCTACCCCGCCGTCCCGGAGGGTTCGGCCCGCCTGCGTTTCTTCCTGACCGCGGATCACACCGAGGAGCAAGTGAGAGAGGCGGTGGCCATCTTGATCGACGAACTGAAGAATCTTGCCGCCGAGCCAACCGATCTCGCGGCAGTGGCGCGTCACATCAAGGCACGGCTACCGGGCGCGTCCTGAACAAGACCGGTTTCCGCAATCTCCGCGAGGAGCCGGTCTACCATCGTGAAATGCTGCTCCCACCGTGGTGGGTGCCAACGGCTCAGCCGCTCCAGCTGGGCCGCGCGGCGCGGCGATTGCGGGGCGGTGTAATCGAGGATGGCGGATCGCCAGCCGATACCGTCGATGGGGTCGAAAAACTCGGGGACCCCCATACCGGTCTCGCGCAAGGCGGGAATGTCGCTGCACAACGCCGGCACGCCAAACTGAAGCGCCTCGATCAGCGGAAACCCGAACCCCTCGGCGAAGGACGGCAGCAGCATCGCCTGGGCTCCCCGAAGTAAGCGCACCATTTCGCGATCGGGCAGCTGATTATATTCGATAACCGTCTCGCGCAGTCCCGGGCAGCGCTCCAGCATGTCGATGACATTCTCGGTTTCCCAGCCGCGTTGGCCGATCAGCACCAGCAGTGGCGCGCTCGGTCCAAGTTCGGCCGACATCTGGCGCCAGATGTTCAACAGGAGGAGATGGTTTTTGCGCGCCTCGATCGTGCTGACATAAACAAAGTACGGGCGCGTCAGGGCCGCTGGTTCATCGGGATAGGGGCGTGGCAGGTCGGCGCCGAACGGCGCCACCAATACCGGCGCCGCGCTGGCGATCTGATCTAGGTGCGGCTGCAGCTGATCGCGCGTCAACGAGGAGTTGACGATAAAAGCGTCCGCCAACTCCGCCGCTGTTTCGATGCGTTTACGATGATGTTCGGCTTGCCCGGGTTTGGCGTACTCCGGAAACTCCATCGGGATCAGGTCGTGCACCAGACAGACAAATCGGGCAGCCGTTCGTTCCTTCAGGCGAGCGATGACGCCGCGGCGTTCGAGATGATGGTGTGACACCAGCAGATAAGTCGCGTCGCCTGTGGCATCGCGCAGCTGGTTGACCAGGGGCCGTTCGCCGCCGGCCAACAGGGTGAGGCGTGCCTGGCGGGCGATCTGCCGCGCCCGCGCATCATACGCCTTGGCATCGCCGGTTCCGCGCCACGCCGCGCCAATTGTGGCGACAAACTTCACCCCGGCGCGGCCTTGCAGCAGCCCGAGACGGCCGCTGGCGGTCAGTGCGGTAAAGCAATACGGCTTGCCGCCGCGAATCAGGTGCTCGGCATATGCCAATTCGACACGGTCGATACCTGTCGGTGTGCCGCGGCCGGCACGCGACAGCAACCGTGACAGATCCAATGCAATCATCGCAAAGCAGTGGCAGCGCCCGGGTGCGGGCGCGTGACGCCAGTCTCGATCAGGGCGCCGCGCTCTTGACGACGATGCCTGTGATCACCGGCCCAGTCAGCGTATTCAGCAGCGTGAAGAACTTCTGCAACTCGTTCAAATCGGCATTCGCGACATAGATGATGTCCTTATCTTCCATGGCGAAACGCTGAGCCAGGAAATACGACTTGGCATCGCGCAGATCGAGGCGGTAGACGACAGGCGAGTCGCCGCCAGGGCCATTCGGAATCTGCGGCCGGCCCAGCAGTTTGACCATCTCCGGCGGTTCATACCGGAATAGGAACACGCCCGCCGGGTCCGACCGCATATCCTGTAAGCCGCCAACCTTTGCCAGCGCTTCTACCAGTGTCATCTTCTCGGATGAGAACGGAACCTGGCTGTTGCTGCCGGTCGCCCCGAATGCGGTGAAGGATTGCGGCAAACGCACCAGTGTCAAAACATCGCCCGCCTGCGCATAGATGTTCTCGGCCGGGTCGGCGACCAGGGTTTCCATCGGAATCGTCGCGGTCAACCCGTCGCGCGACAGCCGGACGAATGTCTCGTAGACCGGCGCCCTCGCGCCGCCCGCGGCGGCGACCAGATCGAGCAGCCGGTCCCCTTTCAGAGACAGCGGCACGCGGGCGCCATTCACGACTTCACCGGTCACCGTCGCGGTGTTGCTGACGCTGCGCGTGATTGTGACGATCGCCTGCGGCTCTATGGCCTTTTCAGCCAAGCGCTTCTCAATGGTCCGTTGCACTTCCAGCGGCAATCGACCCGCGACATGAATCTGGCCGGCGAAGGGCACCGTGATCGAGCCGTCGCGGCCGACCATCTGCTCGGGAATTGTGACGCTGCGCGAGCCTGCTGAAACATGGTCGGTTGGCGAACTGGAGAACAGACCACCCCCGGCCGCTTCCCAGATCGATACGACGAGGCTGTCGCCGACGCCGATTTTCGGCTCGGGCGGCCTGCCGTATTTCTTAAAGCGAACGTGGAAGCTGTCGTTGTGCTGGGCGGCGAGAACCTTGACGACATTCTCGTCAACATCAACGAGATCGAATTGGGTCTGCTGGCCCTTGACCTCTTGGCTCTTCAAGTCGCTGGCGGTTGGGCCGGCTGTCGGCAGTTCAGAGCAGCCCGCCAGCAGACCCGCGAACACGGCCACCGCCGCAGTGCTGCGCCACGTACGCGCCCAACTGACACCCGTTGCACCGGTCATACGAGGTGCGTGTACCGGCGTGTGCTCAAGATTCACGGATAGCCCAACCGCACAGACCGGCATCTGCCTCATCGCTATCCTGAAATCCCCCGGTCCGCCAATTCTGCGCGGACGCAGCGCCGCTCAACCAGCTACTGCAATAACACCCTGCCGGTTCGATCGGCGGTAGTCAAACCACTTGTACGGCGGTCGCGATCATCCGGGCCGCATAGACCCCCATCCATCCCACGGGATCAAGCCAACCCTTTTCGTTACGCGGTGGTTTGATCGCCCTTATATGTGCGTCGGTGATCTCAGTAAGCGCGTTGATGATCTTGGGCGAGTCACCCTCAGTCGACCAGAAGAACCGGGTAGAACCGGCAACTTCCTGTTTCGCTACGAGGCAGTTTGGCGCTCCACCGGCGCGGTTGTAGAGACCGACCGCCGAATACTGCTCCTGATGGCTGACAATCATCACGCCTTCGGTTCCGGGGAATGCGTACTTCATTGCAGAGAACCACCGGCACAGGCCGGCGAGTTCGTCACCGGTGAATTCATAGCTCGCGGCGATCGCCAATTGTCTCCGCTCCGCGGCGGTGCGGATTTGGCGACCCCTCGGCGGGAAGGGTATGATGTTCGTTTCTGCCACTTTGCCCCCAATCCAAACCCGCCCACTGGCGGGGACTGCCCCATCACGCCGCTTACCAGGTGTCGGTACCTGGTAACTCAGCCACGCCGAGCGAAGCCGTGTTAAAGCGCGTGGGGACACTACAATCGAGGGCCGATTCGGAGTCAATTTCGGGCGCGGGCCGCGCGGGTTTTTCGTGCCTCCTGTGCCTCTTCGGCCACAGTGGCATATAAGCTACAGGATGTTAAACCCTTGGTTTCATAGCCGTCCCAGGCCTACCGTGTCGTTTTCGCGGAGGGCGCGACGGGTTCAACCGACACTTGTGCGATGCCGGAGCGGCGCATATCGAGCTGGTCGGCAACGGCGGGTGAAACGTCGATCAGAAGCGACCGGCTGACGGGGCCGCGGTCGTTTATTTTGGCTATACAAGACCGTCCATTACGCAGGTTGGTCACCCGCACAAGCGTATCCAGAGGTAGGGTCCGGTGGGCCGCGGTGGCATGGAAATCATCCAGCATCTCGCCGTTGGCAGTGCGATGTCCGACATGCCAGCCGCCATACCATGCCGCTGATCCGACTTCGCGCTGACCCACCGGCCGCATCGGACCGATATACTCGTCGCGCGACAATGGTGACTGGTCTCTGGCGTTTCGAGCGGAAGCTTCGTTGGCGTTGGCAGCGACCGCCCGACGGCGCGTCGGCGCGGCGTCCTTCTTGACGGCTTGCACCTCGCTGTCGCGTTTCGACACCTGCGTGGCGCCCGTGGCGGTCTTTTCAGCCCGCTGCCGATGGGTACTGGGGGGCTTCCCCGCAGCTTCCCGGGCGTTCCGGGCGGCGCGATGATGCTCGCTTTTGGTCTCTGCCGCCCAGGCTGTCGAGGCCACGGCGCACAACGCCAGCGTGACGCCAATCGTCATCCGGATCCGCATTCCGCACGTGCTCCGCGCTGTTGACACGTTGTTGGCAGCAGCAGACCGCAGAGCAGCCTACCGTTGCTGGCCGAACCAGGTTCTTGGGTTGCCGTCCCGGGACGTATGAAATGGGGGGCGCCCGGGTGAAGCGGGGGAAGGTCAACCAGAGGTTACCCAGCGTTCCGTCAGGTTGTCAACCGATTCAGTCAGGCAAAGCCCTACTAAAAGAAAATCAATCCGTAGTCTTACTAAATCCTTTAAAATCCTATGTTCGACTAAAAAGGCAAATAATCATCGCTGTCTTATCTTGGATATGAGGATAGACCTAAAACGAGGCTAAAGTCCTCACGACTGTACAAAGCGGCGAGCGAAGCGGGCCCAAAAGCGACAACGGAGTTCTATCCGACCGCATGTTCGCCCGACGCGCGAGGCCTCAGACCCGTCGCGCAGACGCCGCGTCGCCGCCAAGACCGTAAGCCGCGATTGGGATTGGCGGTTCGGTGGTTGCCTATGGCGCGGCTCCAACTAGATATGATGCGCGCGCACTTCGCCCGCACACGCATGAGGGAGCCACCATGGCCGATCGCGAGCGCATGTTGATTGTCGGGGCAGGGTCGGGCCTCAGCGCAGCGCTTGCCCGCCGGGCCGCGCAGGACGGAATGGACGTCGTGCTCGCCGCCCGCGACACCGCGAAGCTGGCGGCTCTAGCTAAGGAGACCGGCGCCGCGACCGTTGCGTGCGACGCGAGCCAAGCGGATGCGGTTGCCCGGCTTTTTGACAGCGTCGATGCCGGCGGCTCCCGCCTCGATCTTGTCGTCTATAACGCCAGCGGCCGGGCACGCGGGCCGATCATCGATCTCGATCCGGCGGCGGTGGAGCAGGCCGTCAAGGTGACGGCGATGGGCGGGTTCTATGTCGCTCAGCAGGCGACCCGGCGCATGCTGAAGCAGGGACGCGGCACCATCTTGCTGACCGGCGCCAGCGCCGGGGTCAAAGGTTATCCGCGGTCGTCGTCATTTGCTATGGGCAAGTTCGCATTGCGCGGACTCGCGCAAAGCCTCGCTCGGGAATTGCATCCCCAGAACATTCACATCGGCCACGTCGTGATCGATGGCGGCATCGCGAAAGAGGGCGACTCGCGCGCTAACGAGCGGGGGCCTGATGGGCTGCTCGATCCGAATGCAATCGCCGAGAGTTATTTCCAATTGTACCGGCAGCCGCGCAGTGCCTGGGCATGGGAGATTGAATTGCGCCCTTGGATAGAGACCTTCTGAGTTGAGCCAGACGTCATCGCTTCCGCGGCGCTTGAAACGATGTGGCTGACCGCGTGGGCTTGACTTGCAAGAGCATGCCCATTAATCATAGTTAGATGACCGGAACGCGTCACGAGCTTCGACTTACGACCCTGGCGTCCTGAAGACGCCGGGAGAGGCTCGTCGTCCCTTCGAGGGACCCTGGAATTCGCGTTTAGGTATTTCCGATGACATTAATGGCTTGGGCTTTCCGCAAAGTAGTGGGGGAGTCGGGTTGTGGGCCGCGACTTAGCACCGGCCGGAGCCGCTAGCCTTTCGGCCCGGTCACGCCCGCGTTCAAGCATCCCGTCCAGTCATCCTGTCCCAGCATTGCCGGTCACGACCATCGCTCGTCCGGCTCGATAGTTTCCCGGAGTCAGCCATGTCCATGATGCCTGTACACAAATACCGACCGTTCGCCCCGATTAACCTGCCCGATCGTACATGGCCCGCGCGGGTGATCGACAAGGCGCCGATCTGGTGCTCAGTCGATCTGCGCGACGGTAATCAGGCGCTGATCGAGCCGATGGGGCCGGAGCGCAAGCGCCGCATGTTCGACCTGCTGTTGCAGCTCGGCTTTAAGGAAATCGAGGTTGGGTTTCCCGCCGCCTCGGAAACCGACATGAGTTTCGTGCGCGAGATCATCGAGCAGGACCTGATCCCCGATGACGTCACTATCCAGGTCCTGACCCAGTCGCGCGCCGAGCTGATCGATAAGACGTTTGAGGCGGTCCGCGGCGCCAAGCGGGCCATTGTGCACCTTTACAACTCGACTTCGGAGCTGCAGCGCCGCGTCGTGTTTGGGCTCGATCGCGGCGGCATCATCGACATCGCGGTGACCGGCGCGCGCCAGATCAGGCAGCTCGCCGACAGCATGCCCGAGACCGAGATCATCTATCAGTATTCGCCTGAGAGCTTTAGCGGCACGGAACTCGATTTTGCCGTCGAGATTACCGAGGCCGTGATGGATGTGTGGCAGCCGACATCGGCCAAAAAAATGATCGTCAATCTGCCGGGCACGGTCGAGATGGCCACGGCCAATGTCTATGCCGACCAAATCGAGTGGTTTGCCCGCAAGGTGCGCGACCGCGACAGCTTGATCCTCAGCCTGCACCCGCACAACGACCGCGGCACCGCCGTAGCGGCCACCGAGTTTGGCGTCATGGCCGGCGCCGACCGGGTCGAGGGCACCTTGTTCGGCAATGGCGAGCGCACCGGCAATGTCGATGTGATCACCCTGGCACTCAATCTGTTCAGCCAGGGTGTCGAGCCCGGCCTGGTGGTGACAGATATCGACGAGGTCGTGCGCGCCTCCGAATACTGCACGCAATTGCCGGTGCACCCGCGGCACCCCTATGCCGGCGAGCTGGTTTACACGGCGTTTTCCGGGTCGCACCAGGACGCCATCAAGAAGGGCTTCGACGCGCTGAAGAAGCGCAATGACGATCTGTGGGAGGTACCCTACCTGCCGATCGACCCCAAGGATCTGGGGCGCAGCTACGAGGCGGTCATCCGCGTTAATAGCCAGTCAGGCAAGGGCGGCGTTGCCTATCTGTTGAAGGAGGATCATGGGCTCGATCTGCCGCGCGGGTTACAGATCGAGTTCAGCAAGGTGGTGCAGGAAGTGACCGACCGCACCGGTAAGGAGCTAAGCAGCCGGGATATCTGGTCGCTGTTCCAGGAGACTTATCTCGGGCGGAACGGCATCAGCCTGATCGACTATTCGATCTTGCCGGAACCGCGTCCAAACGAGCGGCGGATCGTCGCGACGATCAACGCCGACGGCGGGGAGCGCCGTATCGAGGGAGTCGGCAATGGGCCGATCGCCGCGTTTGTCGATGCTCTGAAGCGTGATCGGGACACGGAGCTTACGGTCCTCGATTACCATGAGAATGCAGTCGGCGCCGGCGCCGATGCGCAGGCCGCCGCCTATATCCAGATCCGCACCGCGGATGGTGAAACGCTGTTCGGGGTTGGCCTTGACGGTGATATCGTCACGGCCTCGCTCAAAGCGGTGGCGAGCGCCGCGACGCGCGCTGCGTCGGAGACGCGCCTGGGTTGACCGCAAGGGGCGCGGCGCCCTCGGAGACAGCAATGTTTTTTCTCTGCCAGCGTACCGACACGATGCCGGAGCAGCGTGCTCTGGTGAACTCCGACCATGTCGTCGCGCTTCTGCCGATCGCCGGCGGCGTCCGCTCAAAGCTGTATCTCGACACCGGAGAGAGCTGGGAAATCGCACTCGGGTTTCCGTATGCGGTCGCGCTCTTCCGCAACGAGGCCGAGGTGGTCAGCGGGCTACCCGCTGACCGCCCGCGCAGCCAGATCGCGGGAGCCGGCGCCGAGCCCCAGACCCCCCCGAGTGGCGGCTTCAACAACAACCCCGGCCTGCGCCGCCAGCCCATCTGAGCTCTGACTCAATATGTCGCGCCGCCCCTCCCGGCGGCGCAGAGATTGCGATGCCTCAGAGAAGGTCGCGTAACATCGCGACCAGCGGTTTGTCGGCAGGCGGCATCGGATAATCATCAAAGCGCGCCGGGCGTACCCAGGCGAGTCGCTGCCCTTCGCGCCCGGTCACGATCCCAGACCATTTGCGGCAGACATAAAGCGGCATCAGCAGGTGGAATTCGGCATACGCATGTGAGGCGAAGGTAAACGGCGCCAGGCAGCTGGCAAGAACGTCGATGCCGAGTTCCTCGTCGAGTTCGCGGATCAGAGCGGCCTCGGGATTTTCCCCGGGATGCACCTTGCCGCCGGGAAACTCCCATGTCCCCGCCAGATGCTTGCCGACCGGACGCTCGGCCAAGAGCACGCGGCCATCGGTGTCCACCAAGGCCACAGCCACGACGAGAATGATCGGCCGGTCAGCCATAATGATGGATGTATTCCTGGATATAGGTTTCCCAGCTGATCTCGCGTCCCCGGTTCAGGTACAGCCGGCTCTCGGTGGCCCAGCCCACCCCCAGATCGCGTGCGACCTTCGGATGGATCGGCACCTGCGGATTGCGCAATCCGGTGTCGATGCTCTCATTGACCGTCACTGGCCCCGGCGCCCCGACCTGCCGCGCGGCAAACTCGATCATCTGCCCAAAGACCTCCCAGTTTGGTCGCACGGTCGTGTGGAAGAGCTGTCGCTTCTGTAAGT
>Ga0213875_10002438_pt1 | contig 11121 bp, 5 predicted proteins | sample BarmaccomBMRX_R8_FD_160105 | JGI IMG/M metagenome (GOLD analysis project Ga0213875, IMG submission 160105) | Root-associated microbial communities from Barbacenia macrantha in rupestrian grasslands, the National Park of Serra do Cipo, Brazil - RX_R8 | ecosystem: Host-associated > Plants > Roots... | reverse complement strand
GGACGCCCATGGCGAGACGGAACTGTGCTGTCGGCTGCGGATCGAGCTGGCGGCATGTGCGCTGGCCGCCGGCGTCCCGCTCACGGGCGTCGGTCTGCTTCGGCCGGTCCTGCAGACAGACGGAGTGCCAGCCGAGATACGGGCCGACGCCTTGGTGGCGTTGGGCGACTGCGCCGCTCCCGGCGGCCGCGGCGGGGCGCTCGCCGACACACTGGCCGAGGCTGATCAGCTCTACCGGGACGACCCTCGGCTTGACGATGATGCCGTCGTGCTGTCCCGGGCGCTGCTGCGGGTCTCCGCCGCACGCCACCATCGCCGGTGGGGCGACCTCACCACAGCCGTTGCCGCCGCCCGCGACGGCCTCGGTCTTCTCGACCAGCTGGCTGACAGTGCCGCGGATTCGGGTTTCGTCGGCGCGAGGCTCGTCCTCGAACTGGTGCGTGCGCTGGTGGACTCCGACGAGACGGAGTCCGCGAGCGACGCCGCGGAAACGCTGCTCCGAAAGCCGGTCAGGGCGCCGGCGGCCGCCCCGGTCGGCTGGATCAAGCTCGCACTGGTAACCGGCGTCCATCTGCCTGGCGGGCACATGTCGAGGGCCAACGACCTGCTGTGCGACGTCGCGGCCAGCGCCGAGCGGCACCAACTGACCCTGCTGCGGGCCGAGAGCATGCTCGCGCTCGCGCATGTGCACGAATGTGCCGGACGCCCGGCAGAGGCGTTGGCCTGCCTGCGTGACGCACACGCCGCCGAACGGCGACGGGCGCGCGCCCTCTACGCGGTGCGGGCAGTGCTGGCCAAGGAGTTCTCAACGGCCAACCAGACGGCCGAGACACCGGCGCCTTCCGTCGAACGCACCGCGCCGGTGCACGCCGGCGAAGCCATGGTGGGCACACTGTTCGCCGACGTGGAGCGCATGTTCGCGGGAACGAAGATCGGTGCCGAGGCCCTCGAACGGGCGCTCGCCGGCCGGATCGATCCTGGCGACAGCGGTGAGCGCCCCGTGCGGCGGCGCACCGACTGGGACTGGGAACGGATCGTCGAGCAGCGGACGGCTCAGGACGAGACCGACGCGGCGTCGATCGACCAGGGGCGCCCGATCGTCCCGATGGCTCAGAGCGCCGTGCTGACCGAGCCGGTGTCGATCGAGTCGCTCATCGAGGAGCCTCCCGTCGCCGTTGAGCCCGCTGCCGCTGTCGAGCCCGCTGTCCAAGCGGGGTCCGCCGGGCCCTCCCGACACGGCACCCGCGACCAGGACCGGCCCGGTCTCGCCTCCCTGCTCGTCGAATTGCTCGCCACCGCGGGAATCGACGAACAGCTGCTCGACTCCGCCGACGACCAGGACGGCGCCGACGTCCGCGACCGTTCGGAGCCGATCCGATCCGTCGCCGACCCGCGGCCGGTGACCAGCAGGGAGCCGAGCGGGCGGCGCCGACGCAGTGAGCTCGACACCTCTCTCCCATCATGGCTGAGCGATTCGCTCGCCATGGCGGATTCCGACGAGGCACCCGACCGCACGCCGCCGGCGTCCGGTCCTTCGCGCACTCCGGGTGCCCACCGATCCACCGGCCAGGGTGGTCTCGTGCCGGAGCAGGGGCCGGCCAGTGCGGGTCCGGACGGCCCATACAGCTGGCTCGAGTCAGACTCCCGGCCGCTTCAGCGCCGCGACCCCGGGCGCGGCCTCTCCGCCGTGCCCGGGCCGGAACCGACCAGCCCGTCGGCGTCCCGGCCGAACGGCTCTACCGAGACTGTCCGTCCCGCTGATCCCGGCGCCACGCCGAAGGACAAGACCAAGCCGAAGAGACGGTCCCGCTCGGAACTGGCCGACCTGCTCGCCGAGGCCCTTGTCGCCTTCGAATCGGCTCAGCAGGACGAGCCCGACCAACGGGAGGACGGCCACCCGGGCTCCGGCGACTGGACGCCCGCGGACTGGACGGCCGCCGAATGGGAACCAAACGGGGACGGGCCATCGCGGTGGCAGGAGACCGAGAGCTGGCGCGACGGCCGCGAGTGGCAGGTGCAGGCACCCGCGTCGCGGCACCGCCAGATCGAGAACAGCGACGCGCTCAGCGTGCCAGCGGTGACTGATCCGCCCGTGTTGTCGGACTGGATCTTCTCCAGCCGTGACGGAACTCCGGACTCCTCGGCCGTCGCGGAGGAGCCCGCGCTGCCGGACTGGTCCTCGCCGGTGCTCGGCTACGAATCGGCACAGCCGCCTTCGCCCTCGGTCTCCTCTGATGGGGATCCGGAGCGGAACTGGTCGGACTGGATGTGGACCCCGCCGGAGCGCCGTCCACGCTGAGCCGGCAGGCCCGCGGTGTCCGGTGGTCGTCGCACCTGAGGCTGGTCATCAGCCCCTTGTGGTCCAGCGGATGCCGACCCCATAAAGTGTCGTGTTGGTCCCGGCGCATCCCAGTCGCCGGATAGCGTGGAGTCGCCCCAACATGACCTCGACCGGAGCCCCGACCCAGCCGGCTGACACCAGCGCGGCGCACGACGATCGGGCGGAGAGTCCAGAACAGGCACGTGACGCGCTGATCGCCGGCGCGGCGACCGCGGCGCCGGACCTGGCCGACCTGATCGGTCTGTACTACCGGCACGTTCCCGCCGAGGACGTCATCGACATCGAGTCCGATGACCTTGTCGGCGCGGTGCGTTCGACCCGTCAGCTCGCGGCGACACGGGTGCCCGGCCGGCCGGTGGTCCGGGTCATCAACCCGAGCCGTGCCAACGACGGATGGACGTGCCCGGCCACTGTGGTGCAGATCGTCACCGACGACATGCCCTACCTGGTCGACTCGATTTCGTCGGAGCTGATCAGCGCCGGCATCCAGGTGCACCGCGTCGTGCATCCCATCGTGGTGGTGCGCCGGGACGTCGCCGGCGCGCTGCATGAGGTCCTGACCGACGCCGATCCGGCGGAACCCCCGCACGACGCGCTCGTCGAATCGTGGATGCACCTCGAGGTCGATCTCGTGACCGACACCGAGCGCGGCCGTGAGCTGGAGAACCGCCTTGTCGCGGTGATCGGCGACGTTCGGGAAGTGGTCGAGGACACCGACCGGATGGCGGGCACCGCCCGCCAGCTCGCCGAGCAGCTCAGCGCGAGCCCGCCGCCGCTGTCGGACGAGGAGGTCGCCGACGGTGTGGGCCTGCTGCGCTGGCTCGCCAACGGCCACTTCACCTTCATCGGCTACCGACAGTACGAGCTGGTGGACGACGCCGGTGGCGAGCCGGCACTGCGGGCGGTGCTCGCCTCCGGTCTCGGAGTGCTGCGCAAGGACAGCCTCGCCGCTCGCAGCCTGACCGCCGGTCCGGACACCGCGGCGAAGGCGCTGGCGCCCCAACTCCTTGTGCTCACCCCGGCCAGTGCGCCCTCGGCGGTGCACCGCTCGATGTATCCCTACTACGTCGGGGTGAAGATCTTCGACGCCGAGGGAAGGGTCAGCGGCGAGCACCGCTTTCTCGGTGTGTTCACCACCTCCGCGCTGCACGAGGACGTGCTGGAGATCCCGGTGGTGGCCCGGCGAGTCCGGGAGGTGATCCACCGCGCCGGCTTCCCGCTGGAGTCCTACTCCGGCCAGAAAATGCTCGAGGTCATCCAGAACTATCCGCGCACCGAGCTGTTCTCGGCTGACGCGGACACGCTGCACGACACGGCTACCGGCGTCCTGGCGCTGGCCGAGCGGCGCCGGCTGCGCCTGTTCCTGCGGCGTGACCCCTACCGCCGGTTCTTCTCCTGCCTCGTGTACCTGCCGCGGGACCGTTACACGACGACGTCCCGGCTGGCGATGCAGGAGGTGCTGCTCGCCGAACTGAGCGGCAAGAACCTGGAGTACAACGCGCTGATCGGCGACTCGTCGCTGGCCCGGGTGCATTTCGTTGTGCACACCGATCCCCATGAGATGGTCGAGCCGAACCCGGCCACCATCCAGAACCGGCTCGCCGAGGTGGTGCGCAGCTGGGACGACCTCATGACCGAGGCGATCCTCGCCGAGCACACCGCCGACAGCGACGCCCAGCTCACCAGTCCGCTCGGCGCCGAGTCGGCCGCCGAGCAGGGGCAGCGGTTCACCGCGGCGTTCCCGGAGAGCTACAAGGAGGACTTCTCCGCCGCCGAGGGGCTCGCCGACCTGCGCCGGCTGCAGTCCCTTGCCGAGGGTGACCTCGACATGTCCTTCTACGTCCCCGCCGACGCCGAGCCCGGTGAGCGCCGGTTCAAGCTGTACCTCGCCGGTGAACGGGTCACACTGTCGGCGGTGCTTCCTGTGCTGCAGCGGATGGGTGTCGAGGTCGTCGACGAGCGGCCCTACGAGGTCCACCGGGAGGACGGCACCCGGTGCTGGATCTTCGACTTCGGGTTGCGGCTTGACGCCGTTGTGTTGGAGCGGCTGACGGCCAACAACCTGGACACCGTTCGCCTGTTGTTCCAGGAGGCCTTCGCCGCCGCCTGGAAGGGCGAGGCCGAGATCGACAACTTCAACGCACTCGTGCTGCTCGCCGGACTGAGCTGGCGGCAGGCTTCGATTCTCCGCGCCTACGCCAAGTACCTGCGTCAGGCCGGCACGCCATACAGCCAGGACTACATCGAGGACGTCGCCCTACGGCACACCGAGGTCGCCGAGTCGCTAGTGAAGCTCTTCGAGACCCGGTTCGACCCCGCGCTGTCCACGCACGGCAGAACCACCCTGACCGAGTCGCTCGTCGAGGAGGTCACCGAGATGATCGACGCGGTGACCAGTCTCGACGCGGACCGGATCCTGCGCAGCCTGCTCGCGCTGATCACCGCGACCTTGCGCACCAACTACTTCGTCCGCGACGGTGCCGGTAACCCGCGCCCGTACCTGGCGATCAAGCTCGATCCGCGGGCCGTCCCGGATCTGCCCGAGCCCCGCCCACGGTTCGAGATCTTCGTCTACTCGCCCCGGTTCGAAGGGGTGCACCTGAGGTTCGGTCCGGTCGCACGGGGTGGTCTGCGGTGGTCGGATCGCCGCGAGGACTTCCGCACCGAGATTCTCGGTCTGGTCAAGGCCCAGGCGGTGAAGAATGCGGTCATCGTCCCGGTGGGAGCCAAGGGTGGCTTCGTGCTGAAGCGTCCGCCGGTGCCGAAGGGGGACCCCATTCTCGACCGTGAGGCGCTGCAGGCGGAGGGGGTCGCGTGCTACCGGATGTTCGTCTCCGGGCTGCTCGACCTCACCGACAACCTCGAAGCCGGCCAGGTCGTCCCCGCCGACCAGGTGGTCCGCTTCGATGACGACGACACCTACCTGGTGGTCGCCGCGGACAAGGGCACCGCGACCTTCTCCGACATCGCCAACGAGGTCGCCGCCGGATACGGTTTCTGGCTCGGCGACGCGTTCGCCTCTGGCGGTTCGGTCGGCTACGACCACAAGCAGATGGGGATCACCGCGAAGGGCGCCTGGGAGAGCGTCAAACGCTCCTTCCGCGAGCTTGGGGTGGACACCCAGACGCAGGAGTTCACCGTTGTCGGCATCGGCGACATGTCCGGCGACGTCTTCGGCAACGGAATGCTGCTGTCGGAGCACATCCGCCTGGTGGCCGCGTTCGACCACCGGCACGTGTTCATCGACCCGGATCCGGTGGCCGCCTCGTCGTTCGCCGAACGCGAGCGGCTTTTCGCGCTGCCCCGCTCGTCCTGGGACGACTACGACCGCTCGCTGATCAGCGAGGGTGGCGGAGTGTGGCCGCGCACCGCCAAGTCCGTTCCGCTCACCCCGCAGGCAAAGGCCGCGTTGGGTATCCCGGACGATGTGACACATCTCGCGCCGCCCGACCTGATCAGGTCGATCCTGCTCGCCCCGGTCGACCTGTTGTGGAACGGGGGCATCGGCACCTACGTGAAGGCCGCCGCCGAATCACACGCGGAGGTCGGGGACAAGGCCAACGACGCGGTCCGGGTCGACGGTGCGGACCTTCGGGTCAAGGTCGTCGGCGAGGGTGGCAACCTCGGACTCACCCAGCGCGGCCGGATCGAGTTCGCTAGGGCCGGCGGCAAAGTCAACACCGACGCGCTGGACAACTCCGCGGGAGTGGACTGCTCCGACCACGAGGTCAACATCAAGATCCTGCTCGACCATCTGGTCGCCGATGGCACGTTGGCTCGTGCGCAACGCGACGAGCTGTTGGCCGAGATGACCGACGAGGTCGGTGCGCTGGTGCTGCGGGACAATTACCAGCAGAACCTGGTGCTCGGCGTGGGCAGGGCGCACGCCGCCGCGATGCTGTCGGTGCACGCCAGACTGGTCACCGACCTGGAAGCGCACCACGGCCTGGACCGCAGGCTGGAGTCGCTCCCGACGGCGGTGCAATTCAAGGAGCTCGAGAAGGCCGGCCAGGGACTGACCTCACCCGAGCTGGCAACCGTGCTCGCGCACGTGAAGCTGGCGATCAAGGACCAGGTGCTCGCCAGCCCGCTGCCCGATTCGGAGGCGTTCGCCAGACGGCTGCCCGAGTACTTCCCCACCAAACTGCGCGAACGTTTCACCGAGGCGATCGCCTTGCATCCGCTGCGCCGCCAGATCACGGCGACGCTACTGGTCAACGAGGTGGTCGACGGCGCAGGAGTGTCCTACGCGTTCCGGCTCGCCGAGGAGGCCGGCGCGAGTGCGGTCGACGCTGTGCGGGCCTACACCGTTGTGACCAGTGCGTTCGGCCTTCCCGAGCTGTGGAAGGAGATAAACCAGCTGGACAACCGGATTTCCAGCCGGGTCCAGGACGCCATGATGCTGGAGACCCGGCGGCTGCTCGACAGGGCGTCGCGGTGGTTGCTGTCCAACCGGCCGCAGCCGCTCGCGGTCGGCGCCGAGATCAGCAGGTTCGCCGAGGTCGTCAGCGCCCTCGCCCCCCAGGCGCTTCAGTTGCTCCGCGGCCGGGAACGCGAGCAGGCCCTCAGCGACGCGCAACGGCTGATCGTGGACGGTGCGCCCGCGCGGCTCGCCGAGCGGATCGCCGCCCTGCTCTACACCTACGGCCTGCTCGACGTCAGCGAGGTCACCGAGCTCGCTGAGCGGGAGACACTCGATGTCGAACGCGAGCACCAGGAGATCGGCGAGCTGTACTACGCGCTGTCGGAACACCTCGGCATCGACCAGCTGCTCAGCTCGGTGACCGCGCTCGAGCGTGGCGACCGGTGGCACGCCCTGGCAAGGCTCGCCGTGCGGGACGATCTGTACAACTCGTTGCGGGCGATCACGCTGGACGCGCTGCGCAACAGCGATCCCGGCGACGACCCCGACGAGAAGATCGCCAAGTGGGAGACGTCCAACGCGTCCCGGCTGGGTAGGGCCCGGGCGACACTGGAGGAGATCGGCCGGGTGCAGCGGCTCGACCTCGCCACGCTGTCGGTCGCGGCCCGGCAGATCCGCAGCATGATCCGCTAGCGCGCGAGCTGGCCAGCGAGCGTGTCAGGCTCGGCGACGGCTGGGTGGGGCTTGTGATAGGTCCTTTGCGGCCTAGTGGCTCTCGGTGAGCAGCAGGCGTAGGGCGAGCCCGCCGAAGACGGCCGCCGCCGCTCGTTTGATCCACCCTTGGATGGCTGGGCGGCTCAGCAGCAGAGCGGAGAAGGCCCCCGCTGCAACGCCGACCGTGGTGTCCATGACCAGGCCGATCGCGATCAGCACGGCGCCGAGCACGAGAATCTGGACACTCGTGGACCACCCACCGGCGGTGATGAACTGCGGCACGAACGCCAGGTAGAACACCACGACCTTCGGGTTGGCCAGGTTGGTCAGCACGGCGGAGACGAACGTCCGCCGTAACGAGTGGCCGGCAATCGGTGACACCGTTTGCCTGGCTGAGCGGAGATTGTGGATCGCCAGGTACAGCAGGACCACCGTCCCGCCGATGCGCACCACATTCAGGGCGGTGGGCATAGCCGCGAGCAGGGCGCTCAACCCCACGGCAGCGGTCACGGTGTGCACGACCGTTCCCGCGGCCATACCAGTGGCAGCGGCGACGCCCGCACGGCGCCCCCCGACGATGCCGTGCGCGAGGATGAACATCATCCCCGGGCCGGGCACGAGGTTGAGGACCACGCAGGCCACTACGAACCCGAGTACGGCGCTTGACTCCATGACAGGCATCGTGGCACGGGGGCTACCAACGAACATAGGCAGTGCGCCGCTGCCGCATGATCAGCGGGGCAAGGTCGCGCTGGGTACTTCGACCACAGTGGACAGTGCCGGATGGAGCCCGCAGGGAATGCTGCTCGGCCACACCACAATTCCGTACCACGGAGGACAGCGGCGTCGGCTGAGGCCCGCCGGGTAGGATCCGTGCTCGCTGGATATGGGTGGGAGGCGTCGTCGTTGGGTGTTTTCCTCGCGCGGGTGCGACCGCGGTGGTCGGATATGGACGCCTACGGGCATGTCAATCACGCGAACACCGTGACCCTGTTGGAAGAGGCGCGGGTGGCCATGGTGTTCACCGAGGCCAGCAGGCGGGGCCTCACGGACATGTCCCGCGGCATGGTGGTCGTGAAGCTTTCGGTGCATTACCGTGCTCCGCTGGTGTTCGACGGGGGCGAGGTGGATGTGGCGATCTCGGTGCGGGATATTCGAGTGTCCTCGTTCGTTCTGGACTACGTCATGACTCCTGGGCTGCCGGACTCCGAGCGGAGCGGGTCGAATCGGGAACCGCGGCCGTCGAGGTCGCCCGACGTCCTGCTGACCGCGGAGACGCTGATGGCGCCGTACGTCGCGAGGTCCAGGCCACGCCGGCTGACCGACGCCGAACGCGACTTCCTCGAGAACTGGCATGGCGGAGACGACCGTGGCTGAACTCGTGTTCACCGATCCCGCCGAGCGGGACGACCTCGGCGCGTTCGTGGCGAAGGCGGTCAGGCTCGACGCACAGGGTCTCGTCCGGCTCCGAGCGCGGGACGCGCACGCGGTCGACGCCTGGGTGTCCACTCCGTTCGACGTCCTCGCCACCCGGACGGTCTCCGGAGGCGTGACGCCGCACGACATCTCGGTGGCCGGCAGCGAACTGCTCGCCGGTCTCGCGGTCCTGCGCGGTGACCGGATCGACCCGGGGGTAGCCAAGGACCTGCTGTGGCGCTCCCCGCTGCCGCCGTCGACCGGCTGGCTGCCGGTCGACGAGCTGCCGGTCGACGTGGTCACCGAGCTCGCCGACCGGGGTGTCGCGCTGGCGCGGGAGAACGTCGGGCCACAGGGCACGCCGCCGGCCTCGCTGCTGGACCAGACCGTGCTCACCGTCAGCGGCGGCGGTCTCGACGTCAAGATTCCGCTGCGCTGTCTGTTCGCCCTTTCCGGCATGGGCTTCCTCGGTGGCGGCACGGACAGTGGCGGCACGGAAACCCGGGACGTCGTCAGGGTGACAGCCACGGACAGTTGGCTGCGTATCGACGCCAGGTACGGCGCGGTGGTCCGCCGCCGACACGCCCTGCTGCCCCTTCTGGTCTAGCGCCTTCGCGGCCTGCGATGGTGAACTGGCGGTGCATAATCCGGTGACCCGGCGCTGACCAGGCGTCACAGGCGAGGAGTTGGGACGCTGTGTCAGACACGCGCGACAAGGTCGAACCGCGGGGCCGCACCGTGCTCGGCCACCCGATCGGTCTGGTGAACCTGTTCGGTGTCGAACTGTGGGAACGGTTCTCCTACTACGGGATGGTCGGCATCCTGGCCTACTACCTGTACTACTCGCTGGAACGGGGCGGCCTCGCCCTACCGCAGACCACCGCGACTGGCATCGTCGGTGCCTACGGCGGACTGGTCTACCTGTCGACGGTGCTCGGTGGCTGGCTGGCCGACCGGGTGCTCGGCATGGAGCGCACGGTCTTCTACGGTGGCTTCCTGGTGATGATCGGACACATCGCGCTGGCCGTGCTGCCAGGCCTCGGCGGCGCGGGTGTCGGGCTGGGGTGTGTGGCGCTGGGCGCCGGCGCACTGAAGTCCAACGCCTCCTCACTGCTCGGCACGCTCTACGAGAAGGGCAACCCCCGCTGTGACGGCGGGTTCACGCTGTTCTACCTCGGCATCAACCTCGGCGCGTTCACCGGCCCGCTGGTCACCGGACTGATGCAGACCGAACTCGGCTTCCACTACGGCTTCGGCGCGGCCGCAGTCGGCATGGCACTCGGCCTCGCGCAGTACGTGGTGTTCCGGCGCAACCTGGGCACGCACGGCCACGAGGTGCCCAATCCACTGTCGGCACCGGAGCGGACCAGGATGGCGCTCGCGGTCGTGGCCGCCGCGGTGGTCGTCGTGCTCGTGCTGCTGACTGGTGTGGTGACGCTGGCGAACCTGGCCAGGGTGACCACCGGCGTGATCGTGGTAGCCGCGCTCGCCTATTTCGTGGTGATGCTGAACAGCGGCAAGGTCAACCCGTCAGAGCGCAGCCGGGTTGGCGCGTTCGTCCCGCTGTTCATCGCCAACGCGGCGTTCTGGTCGCTGTTCCAGCAGATGTTCACCATGCTCGCGGTCTACTCCGACGAGCGGATGGACTGGACGGTTTTCGGCTGGACCGCTCCCGCCTCCTGGATCCAGTCCGAGGAACCGATCTGGGTCATTCTGCTGTCCCCGGTATTCGCCATGCTCTGGACGAGACTGCGCGAGCGTGCGCCGGCAACGCCGACGAAGTTCGCCCTCGGCGTGATCGGCATGGGCGTCGCGTTCCTGCTGTTTCTGCCCATGGCCGGCGGCACAGGCAAGACCAGCCCCGCGATCGTGGTCCTTGCCATCATGGCGGTGTTCGCCGTCTCCGAGTTGCTGCTCTCGCCGATCGGGCTCTCGGTGACCACGAAACTGGCCCCGGCGGCGTTCCGGTCACAGATGATGGCGCTGTACTTCCTGTCCGTCGGGATCGGAACCTCGATGGCCGGCGTGCTGGCCGCGTTCTACTCGCCCGCACACGAGCTGCTCTACTTCGGCGTCAGCGGTGCGGTGACCATCGCGGTCGGCCTCGTCGTCGTCGGACTGAGCCCCTGGATCCGGCGCAGGATGGAGGGAGTGCACTGAGATCGGTGCGCCCGCCCGCCCGCCGAGGCTGACGCGGCCCACCGCTGCCCGCTCAGAGCAGCCAGGCGGCGGCGTCCGGCGGAAGCTGGCCGTCGGACAGCGGCATGCTGGAGAGCAGAATCTGCCC
>Ga0213875_10002437_pt1 | contig 11122 bp, 3 predicted proteins | sample BarmaccomBMRX_R8_FD_160105 | JGI IMG/M metagenome (GOLD analysis project Ga0213875, IMG submission 160105) | Root-associated microbial communities from Barbacenia macrantha in rupestrian grasslands, the National Park of Serra do Cipo, Brazil - RX_R8 | ecosystem: Host-associated > Plants > Roots... | reverse complement strand
TGATCCAATGGGTGCCGCAAATTTCACAATTCAACTTACAGGTGGTAAGTTTCGCTCTCCGCCTTGGCTGCGCTTATCTGTTGTTTGTCGGGGCGCTCCTGGCGCTTGAGTTTGTGACCTCTTCCGGCAAACCTCGTTTGAGCCACCCCAGAACTGAGTCTTCTCCATAGCGGTGAATGAGCATGGCCACGCGTGACCTCGCTTCGCTATAACCACGTTCGGCCCGCGAACGAACTTCCCGCTGCCGGAGATCGTCATCATTCGCCCGAACCGTGTTCTGCTGAGGACGCGATGCAGGTTCATTCAAGTATTCGACAAGTCCTTCCCGAAACCAGACGGGCAAGCCCGGCGCAGCTTGACTCTCAATCACCACGTGTAACAGTTCATGGCGCAAGATTTGCCTGAGAACACCGCGCGTTCTCAACACTTCGGCGGGTTGAAGCTCAATTCTGAATCCGGAAGTATGCGCCGCAACCCATCCCGGCTCGCCCGTCGCGTTGCGAAACGTGTCTATATCGGGATAGACGCGGATTTCGATCTCTCCCGTAGAAGTTGCACGCAGCTGTTCTGCCACGTCACGATCCAAGTTTTCGGCAAGCGCCAGGACATCTCGATCGCGATCCGGTTGCGTGGAGAAGAGCACGATGTTCTCGCCACCCATTCGCGTCCACGACAATCCGGTAGCCGTCAGGCCGATCGTCGTGCCTGGATAATAGAAGGCCAGGATTTCGCGGTATGTAAATCCCTCGCGGCCCATCTGGTCCGCGCCATGCTGGCAAAGACCGACTCCATGTCCTTCGCCTCTGCCCTCGAAATGAATTCGTCCGTTGTGACTCGCTACTTCATAACGATCGCTGCGGAGCGTATTCCAGCCAAGACTACGCCCGACCGCAAACCGAAAAGAGCTGGCGCTGATGGGAACCATGGCGCCATTACCCTCGAGCAGAAGAGTTTTCGCGCGGCCCGATTCTGTCCGGTTCTGAATGTTGATTCGCTGTATGGATTCAGGCGGTAGAAGGCGCGATTGCTTCAAAGCCGAAATGATTTCGGTCGAATCTGCAGTCCACGACCACACTGCCGCCCCATTTCGCGTGCAATAAGCATCCGCGCGCGCCTTCAGATAAGCCGCCTGGATATCGGGCCACACGGCTTCGACATTCTCACTCATTCCTCCGCAGTCGCGCGTATAAACCGCAAAAGCTGGCCGGCCCTCGAACCAGAGAAGCTGGCCAGCCGTTGCCTCTGCTGCACGTGAGAACTGCGGGGTGATGCCGCTCAGGTCGAGGTGTTGGCAATGCGTGGTTTCGCAAAAATCGAAACCTTGCGAAGAGTGCCTGCCTCCCGAGCGCGCAGCGTAGGTGCGAGCCGCGACAGCCATTGCCTTCAGCGCCTCATCACTTCGAAAAACGCTGCTCTCGCCGGCAAGAACGGCCGCCACGTATCTCTCTGCCGAGAGCTCAACGATGCGCTCGCCCTCACTGCTTCTGATCCTTACTTTGTAAATGACTTGAGCTTGGGCTGCTTGGGCTGCGATTCCAGAGACCAGCAGTACCAGCGAGAGCGGACGCATCAAGCCCCGCTCGCGAAATATTCTCGCAGAAGACGACCGGCGATAGGCGCGGCGTCGGCGCCGCCCGATCGGCCTGGGAGCAGAATTGTAACCACGACTTTCGGAGCGCGGCTCGGCGCAAATCCCGCGAACCAGGCCACAGGAACTCCGAAGGCGGTACGGGCACTTCCGGTTTTGCCGGCGACGCGAATGTGTTCCAAGCGCGAGGCTTGAGCCGTACCGTAGTCGACGGCGCCTTCCAATCCGTCAAGGATTGGCCCTAATCTGGGATTCGTTATTTGATTCGCAAGCCGAGTGTAGGCGCGTAGCAACTCTAATGGCGTGATCTCGATTCCTTCTTCGCCCAGCGCCTGCAGTTGGCTCGGTGATCCTGCCGGTTCCAGCTGTACACGACCTGCTGCTTCGGGGTCGGGCAATAAGCCCGTTACTGATGACAGACCGAAACGTACGAGAAACGTTCCCAACTCGCCAGGTCCGAAACGCTGAGCAAAATGAACTGCTGCGCAGTTACACGAGTAAGCGATGGTGCGACTCACGTTCATCGGAGTACTTGTATAGGGATGCGAGCAATTCAGAGAGCGCCCGTTCAGGATAAGGCGGCCGGGACAAAGGTACTCATCGGTCGCGGTGAGTTTATTCGCTTCAATCAGCGCTAGCAAACTCAAAGGCTTCATGGTCGAGCCGGGTGGTGCAATCCAGCGTCTCGCGATTTTACCGTCTCGGACAGATGACACACGGCCGCTGCCGACATTCAGGAGAAGCGCGGTTCCATCAACGAAGCTTGTGCCAGCGCGAGCAACCGCGGCCCCAAGGAAAGCGCGGAGTATGTCGCGCCGGTGCATGTGACTACCACTAGTTTCCCGCAAGCTGACAAAGTTTTCGCTCGGTGCAGACGGCGATCTCCTTGCGAAGCGCCGTGTTCACTCCCGTTCCGGATCGGTCCTGCCTGGCGATATCGCATATCGGACGAAGTAGCCGGCGAATCACGGCAGCGGCAGTATCGACCTCGTGCGAGACTGACGCGACGATCGCTTCAGGGGATGCAGAAGAGCTTCGCCGATATGCGTGGCGTGCTGGCGGACTTAAAGAAGAACGGGCCCTTGCAGTAATGGCGGCTGTTTCTCAACATTTACAAGTTTGCAAATCGCGAACCAACCCCGGAGGTTTGGATATAGTAGATCTACTCATGATGGTTCTTGGCGAATCGGTTCAAGGCCGAGTGATGCGCCAGAAGCCTCCCAGCATGGAAGGGAGGTTGGCGTGTTTTTCTTGCTGGTCATCATCCTTCTGATCGGTATCCTTATCGGTTGGCTGCTCGCGCGCCGATTTCGTCCTGAGCCACAACAAGCTCCACCCCCACCACCTCCAATCTATCCGCGGCCCGCTGAGACCTTCGCTGTCTCCGACACCTACAACGAATCCACGCTTCCGCCGGCACTGGCTGTTCGACTTGCGGGCACATCTGCCAACGGAGCGGCGCTGACCTCGCCCCCAGGCAATCAGGTGATTTGGGTGGACGCGGGAGATGAAGTTTTGGTGCATCTCGACAGCATCCAGATCAACCTTGTCGAAGGCATCGTTCTGATCTCGGTGGATCTGGAAACGGATCAGACCGGGCGAACACCACTGATTGTCAACTTTGCTCTCGGAAACGCGACGGACCCGGCGGGGTTGGTTGCGGTGACGGATGAATATCCGCGCGGAAATGGATCGCTGGCGGCACGCTGGGGCTCAGCGGTGCAGGCTGCGCTCTGGTCTGCGCTGCTCGGGTTGGCGCAAGAGCACGCGACCGAGCGAGGCCAATCTCCGGTGGGAATTAGTGCAACGGCCGGGGTGCTGACCATCCAGGCCGGCAACGCTATTTCCGCCGTCCAGGCCTAATCATGATTTCGACGGCAAGCCTCGAAGCGGAAATAGTCGATCTGGGCCAGATGATCGGCCTGGTGGACTCCAGCGGGAATATCCGAACCGCTTGGTTCTCGCACCTACCCGGCGTGCTGGAGACTATTTTTACGGACCCGACCCAACGCTCCGGGCTGATTAATTTCCTGGATGCTCTGCTGCCTCCCGCGCCTTTGGACGGCTTGCCTCAAGGCGAGGAATGGCATCCGCTGCTGGGCAGCGATCCGTCGTTGCGCGGCAATCTCTACCTGACGGTGAACGACAGCGGCGCAAGTGTCGTGTTCGGAATAGCCGGCGACTATTCGACATCAGCGGCAACCACGCCACAGGCGTCTCTTCGCGCACGTTTACCGCTCTTCAGCGCGAATTCGGGGATTCACGCCATTGCAGGGACATCGAATGGCCCGCTTTCCGTGGATCTGCGCCTGACATTGGGCTGGACACGTCCCGCACAACCGATCGCTCTTCAGTCAGTAGTCGTCTCGGCGGTTCTGGCGCCGTTCGCGAGCGGCGGGCCAACCGAAAGCCTGGTCGTGACGCTCGCTGGTCTCGATCTGGATGGCAGCGGCGCTAAAGACACGATTCTCGATCCAAATCAGCTGGGCAACGAAGCGACCCATCTGATTTTGGGGCTGATTCAGTATGAACTTGGACAATTGAGCGCAGGCCTGAGCGCGGAAGCGCAATCGGTAGTCGACAATCTTCTCCCGCTGCTCGGACTGGGCGATGGCATTCCCGCGTTTCCCTTCCTCCAGATTGCAAGCGATGGGCAAGCGATTCAAAAGTGGTTTTTAGCACTGATCAGTGGCGCGGCTCCGCCCATAACGAAGTGGCTAAAGCACCTCACGGGGCTCTTGGGCGCGACGGCTCCGGTTATCAGCGGCACCGGCACGCCTGCGGATCCATGGACCGCCACTGTTTTCACGCTGAACCCTTCTTCGAGTTTGAACGTCACGCTGGCGAACGCGACTGGAACGGCCAGTAGCGCGCTACAGATTGGGATCGGGCTCAAGATCGCGCCTAGTGGAGCAAACCCTATAGCGCGTCTCCACGCGCAGGCAACTATCGCTTCCATTCCATTGTCGGGAACCGGCTCGGCGTCCGTTTTACCGTCGGCTACCGTCGTCATCGAGTCGCCGGGTGCAGATGGAGCGCCGCCGCTAGTCAACAACCCACCCACGATTGCGGTGAGCAGCGTACGCGGGGGCTTTGCCTGGAATGGATCGACGCTGGCTCCCTTGTTGCAGCTCGAAAATGTAATGCTGGCCAGCACGCCATATGCGACGTTGGATCTGACCAACGCCGATAGCGTAGTGCACGCGGTTGAGGCCGCGGTGTTGGCCAACATAACCTCCGCGCTTGGTGCCGGCGCAGGACAGCATCTTTTGGCGCTCGCCGGAATTGCTGCACCTTCGGGCGATCCGGTGGGCACGCCGCACCTGGTGGACGCGAGTGTCCTGGTCACCAATCCCGCCCGCGCCATCGCAGCAGTGCATCGCGCAGTTTTGGTGGATCCAGCGGACAGCTGGTCGTACCTGTTTGGCGATCTTACCGGATTGTTGGGTCTTGCGGGACCCGTCACTGGAACAGGAACGGAGGCCGATCCGTGGCGCGTAGCGCTGGGATCAGCTGGACCGCTGCTGTTCGAGTTCTGCGCGTGGAACGCCGCGACTGCGCATGGACCCGGCGATGTGCAGCACCTGCGCATCGGGTTCCGAGTATCGGTCACAGCCGCCCCGTTTCAATTCTGGTGGCTTGCGGAATTACTCGCGGCAAATCTGCCGCTGAACGCTGAAGGCTCCATCTCCGTTCTGGCGGCGCAACACGCCGTCTTCAACATCCAGCCGCTTCCCTCCCTTCCACCGAGCCCGAACTTCTCCGTTTCGGCGGACGGTATTACGGCGCGCATGGACTGGACTCCCGGCGGAAGCATGACGTGGCAGGCGGGAGTTCAGAATCTGCAGCTGACTATCGGCGCAAGTCCGGCAATCGCCATTCCGACGCTCGCGTTTCCACTGCCCGCGATTGACGTCACGAATCCGGTTGCCGTCGCGGCTGCTTTCGGCGTTTCCATTCCGAATCTCGAACTCGCGCTGCGAAACGTGTTGGCTCGCGCGATTCTTTCCTGGGGCGGAATGCCTGCATACGTTACGGCCGCGTTGCTGGGTGTTCATGGAAATCTCGCGGGCTTACAGGCGGATTGGCCTGCTCTCGCAGATCCGGCCGGCCCAGGATCGTTGCTCTCCGATCCGCTCACAGCTTTGCGCAATTGGCTGGCAACCATTGCCGTTCAGGTCTCCGCGGATTCCTCACCATTTCTATTTTCGGGTCTGGATTGGCTGCAAACGTTGTTAAGTGGCTCGCTTCCGGTGGCATCGACGACAGCTCCGACCTTTGACGTGTCGGTAACCGGCTCGGGCACTTACGACGATCCCTGGGCACTGCCATTGTCTTCATCGAACGCCGATCCCACGCAAGTCGTGGTTTGGCTAGAGCCGCAAGGGCCGCCTGCATCGTGGGCCACACCACTGGCCGCGGCCGCAACCGCTGCAGGTGATTTCAGCGTGCCGATGCAGGTGGCCATTAAACTGGCGGCGTTTGTGCCTGCTTTGCGCGGGGCGCTGAGCCAAACCGATACAGGCGCGCTCGCGAGTTCCCTGGCGATGCTAGCGACTCACCTGACATCGAGCGATGGCGTGGTGCCGTTTTCCTCACAAATTCCAACTGGAGGAACTTGGCAAGCGGGGACGGCGATCCCCGCTCCGCACTCGCAACAGCCTACGGACCCTTCAGCGATCGGCCAGATTCTAGGACAGATCGACACATGGGCGGGCTCAGGTTCGCGAGTGGTCTTACTGCTCGGTCCCGCGTTCAGCACTCACGATATCTGGGGCACACTGCTGGCAACTCCGCTGCTACACGGCACGACCGCTGCTGACACGAACTTCGACTTTCGAACGGGAGATCCGAATCCACAATCCGTGGATTTGACCACCGTGACGGCAGTAGTCGATTACTACACAGCCGATCTTCAGGATGACGGCACCGGCAATCTCACCTCGCTTACGGGCCAAATCGCCAGTGTAGTGGCTCGCTTGGGACAACTTCGGCCGGGAGTTCCGGTGACGTTGGTGGCTCATTCCACCGCCGGCGTTCCGGCGCGCGTGTTTACCTCCGCGAACCAGAGCAACGTGCGAGGACTGATCACGCTGGGCACGCCGCATGCGGGCGCGCCGTTGCCTTTTCTGACCGACAACGGCGTTGCTGACGCAGTGCGATTCGTGCAGCAGTTGCTGCCCTCGATTCCGGCCGGTCCCTTATTGGCCGCCCTCAGTCACATTGTGCAAGCGGTGGATGGATATACCGCGCCTGCTACGGCTAATGCCGTAGCAGTGAAAGCGCCGTATCCCGTTGGTTCGTTCAACTTCACAGGCGCAGGGTCCACTGATACGGGAACGGTTCATGCGCTCGCGCTCGGCGGGAGTCTGGCCGTCGATCTATTAGCTTCTGTAAAACAGGCGCTGGCCGCGATGTCGACTGCTGCAGCCGGCGCCGCAATTCCCGCCCCCACTCACATCGGAATTGGTTTGCGTTGCGGCTTGTTTCTCGGATCGACTGCTACCGGCGCTGTGGATGCATCGGCGTCCATGCGTCTCGACATTTTTCGGGTGGCTCTCGCCAATCCGCCCGCTGCGATCACGCGGCCCGAATATGCGGCACATGTACGCATACGCCTGAGCCGGCCTGGCGATTGGCTGCTGGGCGGCGCTTCTTCGTATAACGCCACGCAAGGCTTCAGCGACGTCCGGGTTGGTTGGACGGAACTGGGCCTTGACATTACTTTGAACGGCGCTGCGCTTTCGGTGATCCCCCACGCAGCGCTATACCAGGCTTCGTTCCACGGGCCGATGAACACGGGGGTGTATGCGTTTACGGATGCGCAGACGCAACCTTTATTAGGAGCCGTTTTCCAGGGCATCACGGCGATTGCGCCCAGCGCCGCCTCTTCTCTGGGCGGTCTTTTAAGCGCGCTGCAATCCCTAGGTGTCGCCGTTGCCGATCCGCATGGCGGCATTGGATTGTCTGGGGACGCGTGGACGGCGCTTTCGGTGGATGCTGCCGGCTATCTGGCTCTGAGGCTCGCCGCCGCTCTAACAAGCGGGATCGGCGGAGCCATTGGTCCAGCAACGGGGCCGTGGGTTTTCGAGATCGACGATCTTCCACTCGAACTGTACGTAACTCTCTCACCGGCGAAGATTGGCTTACGCACCGCGCCCGCCCCAACCCGAGTCCTTCAGCTGGCGTCGAACGCATCGCTCGGGTTCGAGGTCGGCGTTCTCATACCGCAGTTCACAGCAACCCTGACAGCGACTTTCCAGGTAGGAGCGTTCACACTCAGTTGGAGCAATGGAACTGTCACCGCGGGCGCAGCTCCTTGGCTCACTCCCATTACGCTGGTTCCGTTCTCGGCCTCGGCGATTGAGGCATCGCTCAGCAATGCACTGCCGCGACTGTTGTTATCTGGCGCATTCACGGCCATTTTAGAAGGAGTTCTGGGATCGGGTTACCAGGTCCCTCCTATCGACACTTTCTTTTCGTCACCCGGACAGACTTTGCAAGGCTCGTCGGCGTTGGGGAGCGGATCGGGGCTTTCCGCGCCGAAGATCAACCAACTGCTCCAGATCATCGCGCAGGTCTTGCACTTGCCTTCCGGACCCGGTCTCAACCTGCCGGATAACATTCAGCTCATTGCGGAGGGGACGGGCACAGCAGCCGATCCTACCTCGCTGCATCTGCTCACTACCGCCCCGCTTGCGGGAATCCTCAGCGTCGATCTTTCGGCCGCGATCGATTCGTCGCTGAACGTAACACCGAGCGGCCAGCTCACGGTGACGGTTCCGCTTCCGGGAAGCTGGACCGGAATCAGCATCCATCTGGGCGCAAGCTCCACCGCTATTTCGCTCAGCATTGCTCCGCAATTGGCGGGCGTTTCGCCGATTCAGATTCTGCCTACCTTTAGCGGGCTGGGCAATTCGCTGCGAGGAGCACTGGAAGCGCTGCTGCCACAGGCGCTGGATGCGGTCGTCAACGAGCTAGGGCCGCCCACTCCCGGCACCGTGCTGCAGGGCGTGCTCGACGTTGCTACCGCTTTCGGGATCTACGGCGCCGGTGGATTTGCCGCGTTCGCACAGCCCCTTCGGGATCTCACGCAGGGCAATTTCCTGGCCGTCTTCGGAGGATCAGGGCGCGCAGGAGTGGCCAGCGCGATCGCGAACCTGTTCACCATTCCCGAATTGAGCGGGGTTCCAGGCACAGTGACAGCGAACGCCGGCAAGGTGACCTGGAGTGAGACCTTCAGCGGGGGTATCAGCGGGACTGCGGCGGTGACGTTGGGCTGGGACTCCACCGGACCGACGGCGGCCCTCAGCCTGAGTGGTGTAAAGCTCGATTCCGGTGGGATCACAGCGTCCCTCAGCGCCGGGTATGCTTCGGGGGCCTTACACTGCTCGGCGAATCTCGGCATTGCGCTCGCTTCCACACTCGGCCTCGACGTTTCTCCTACACTTCGCGCTGCGCTGAATGGAAGCAGCTTTAGGGTCACACTGCTCCCGCTTGCGAACGGCGGAGCGGATGGTCCGATCACCGTGAATATTGCGCCATCGCCGGGAGTGATCGTTAACGCGGGAGGCGCCGAGGCGCTGGTCACAAGCATTCTGCTGCCCGTGGCCGGAAGCCTGGCGTTGAGCGCGGTGAAGCCGAACCTAACGCACAACCTGTGGACGGGCGGCCCAACCATAGAGCAGGTACTGGCGGATGCCCACCTTATTAAGAAGGGCGCCACTCCCGCGCAAGACACGCTGGCTGCGCTGCCCAGCTTGACAAGCATTGTCAGCGGCTTGCTGCAAGCGCTGGCAGGGAGCTTGAAAATCCCGGTCTCCTCCACGCTTGATATCTCTTTGATCGATGACGCGGGAACGGGGGGCAATCGAATTGGGTTCGCGCTCAGCGGCATGCAGCAGTTCGATGTAGGGTCGTACACCCTGACGGTGCACTTCGGCGCTCCTGCGGATTGGGCCACTGGCATGGACGAAGGCTTGGGACTCTATCTCTTCCAAGCCGGCGGCGCCAGTTTGCAGTTCCGCCCCGGGTTGCATTGCGTGGGTATCGGGCTCGGGATCACAGGGCAGGGCGATTCCCCGCTCATCAACACGTCTCAGTTCCGATTGGGCGGTGTGGACGCGTATACGTTCTTCGACGTCGATTTTCAAGGCGGCATCAGCTTATCTGGTTTCGGCGCGGGGCTGGAACTGGATCAGTTCGGCATTCCTCTCGGGCAGGCCACCGGCGATGGCGTGGGCGGAAACCCGGTAGCCGCGGGACTATTGCAATCGGGCGGAGCGCCCGGGGACAACCATCCCGTAAATCCCGGCGTGGATGTTTCCGTGTGGTCCGTACCTACGGCGATCGTTCCCGGGCCTGCCAACGATGGTAACTTCCATGTGCGATTCGGCGACACGACCGATCAGCCGCTATGGATTCCCGTACACGCAGGCTTCGGGCCGATTTATATCGACCAGCTTGGGGTGAACGGGACCAACGACCCAGGAGTGCAACTGCTGATCGACGGCAGCGTGAAGGTGGACGGCCTTACCGCGCAGGCGAATGATCTCACGGTTACTATTCCGTTCCACTCACTGACCAATCCGTCCGGCTGGAGCCTGGATCTGGGTGGGCTGGCAGTCGGCTTCACCGCGCCTGGCGTTACCATCGCGGGCGGACTGCTGAAGAATCCCGGGCCGCCTATCGAATACGACGGGATGCTGCTGATTCAGATCACGCAGTTCGGCTTCGTGGCAGTGGGGGCCTATTCGCAGCCCACTGACGCGCAGGGCAAGTACACATCCCTGTTCGTGTTCGCGGGAATCTTCGTGGTTGTCGGCCTTCCGCCCATTATCGAAATCGATGGATTCGGTTTAGGCGTGGGCTACAACCGCGAATTGATCGTTCCGGACGATCTAGACCAGCTACCCAGTTTCATTCTCATCGCCGCGCTGGACGATGCCGGAGAGCTTGCCAACGATCCGATGGGCGAGTTGATGAGCATCCGCAACTCGATTCCCGCCCGCCGCGGCAGTTTCTGGCTGGCGGTGGGGCTGCATGGAACATCGTTCGTGATCGTGCACGTGACGGCCGTAGTGTATGTCGCACTCGATCGCGGCGTGGAAGTGGGGGTGTTGGGGGTCGCGTGCATGGCGCTGCCCTCCGACGATACGGCTTTGGTCAGCATCGAGCTGGCGCTGAAAGCCCGCTACAGTTCGTCCGAGGGTGTTCTCTCGATTCAGGCGCAGTTAACGGACAATTCCTGGATTCTCAGTCCGGATTGCCAGCTCACTGGCGGCTTCGCTTATTTCATGTGGTTTCCGCAGTCGCAATTCGTGCTGACAATCGGCGGTTACCACCCTGCGTTTCAAAAGCCACCGGAGTTTCCGGACGTGCCGCGCCTTGGTTATCACTGGTCGCTGCTGGGAGCGATCAATATCAAAGGCGAGTCCTACTTCGCGCTTACCAACACGTGCGTGATGGCGGGAGCACGTTTCGAAGCGACCTACGGTCCGGATTGCATTCACGTTTGGTTCACTGCCTATACGG
>Ga0213875_10002436_pt1 | contig 11123 bp, 10 predicted proteins | sample BarmaccomBMRX_R8_FD_160105 | JGI IMG/M metagenome (GOLD analysis project Ga0213875, IMG submission 160105) | Root-associated microbial communities from Barbacenia macrantha in rupestrian grasslands, the National Park of Serra do Cipo, Brazil - RX_R8 | ecosystem: Host-associated > Plants > Roots... | reverse complement strand
GCCGCAGCGGAATTCAAGGTCACCATCGACGCGATCGCAGGCGCCATATCATGCTCAGAAATGGCATCTTTTTTGAGTGCGCTCGCAAGGATGCCGGTGCCGATCGCTTTGGTCAAGAAAACGAGATCGCCGGGTTTTGCGCCCGCGTTCGTCACGATGTGCTGCGGGTGCACCGTACCGGTAACGGCGAGCCCGTATTTTGGCTCATCGTCCTCGACGGTGTGCCCGCCGATGATTGCAACGCCTGCCTCGCGCGTCACCGTCGCTCCGCCGGCAAGGATCTGCGCCAAAACTTCCGGACCCAGCTTCTCCATGGGGTACGCTACGATGTTCAGTGCGCAGAGCGGCGTCGCACCCATCGCATAGAGATCGGAGAGGCTATTGGCCGCAGCGATGTGACCGAACGTCAGCGGATCGTCGACCACGGGCGTAAAAAAATCGACGCTCTGCACGAGCGCGACGTCATCGTTCAGACGATAGACGCCGGCATCGTCTGCGGTCTCGATACCGACGAGCACGTTCGGATCAGCGGACGGCGGTAAGAGGCGCAGGACCTGCGCCAGGTCGGCAGCGCCGACTTTACTCGCTCAACCGCCGCCTGAAGTGAGAGCGGTCAAGCGAATCTTTTGGTGGGACTGCATGCCCCCCTCATACAACGTTGCCCGTGCATTTACCGGGGAGACTCCATGCGGAATCTACTCTTCATTCCAGGACCGGTCGCCGTGCCCGAGCAGGTGCTTGCAGCGATGGCGCGGCCGATGATCAACCATCGTGGGCCCGAATTTGCGCGTCTCCTCGGAAGCCTCGAGGAACGCCTGAAGCCGGTCTTCGGAACGACGTCTGAGGTGCTGTTGTTAGGGGGTTCGGGAACCAGCGGGCTCGAGGCAGCAATCGCGTGCGCGTTTTCACCAGGCGATCGCGTGTTGGCATGCCCGATCGGTATGTTCGGACGGCGCTTCTCCAACATCGCTCGCACGTATGGGCTCGAGGTCGATGTGCTCGAAACTCCGTTTGGCGAAGCGCAGGATCCCTCGGCCCTCGCTGCACGGCTCCGCAGCCGCGACGGCGAGAACTATCGTGGAATTCTTCTAACGCAAAACGAGACGTCGACCGGCGCGCAGAACGACATGCAAACCCTCGCACGCGCAATCGGTGACCATCCGGCGCTCGTGTTGGTCGACGCGGTCAGCGGGCTCGCGGCGTCGGAGTTTCTCATGGATGCCTGGCGTTTCGATATCGTCGTCGCGGCTTCGCAGAAGGCCCTCGCCGCGCCACCGGGGCTCGCGATGGTCGCCGTCAGCGAACGCGCATGGCAACGAATCGAGCGCTCCCGCTCTCCACGCTTTTACCTGGACCTCACGCGCGCCAGACGTCTTGCGAAAACTGGAGAGACACCGTGGACGCCGCCGGTGTCCATCGCCTTCGCGCTGCATGCCGCGCTGGAGGCGTACGTCGATGCCGGGCCCGCCAAGGTGTGGGCGCGGCACGAACGTTATGCCCGCGCGATTCACGCTGCTGCGCACGCGATGGGACTCGAGCTCTTTTCCCAGCCGGGCGCGCATTCGAATACGGTCGTCGCGATTCGCGTACCGCCGGGCGTCGACGCTGCTTCGGTGACGCGGCGGTTGCGCGAACAGTACGGGGTCGTGCTCAGCGGTGGACAAGAAGAATTGAAAGGAACCATCTGGCGGATAGGCACGATGGGCGATATCTCTGAAGTCGACGTCGTCGGTGCGCTTGCGGCGCTCGAAAGCGTGCTGCGAGAGTGCGGTTGCCAGCGCGAGATCGGGACCGCGACTGGTGCGGCCCAGACGGTCTTTGCCGAACCTCCGGGTCCACGCACCGCTCTGGCCGTTTGAGCCAGAAAGCGAGAACGGAAGCGCTAGACGGCTAAGCGGCGCAACACCCTTGGCAGAGCCCGTGCAACGTCACGGTTGCTTCGCTGATATGTGCCCCGGTGCGTTTCGAAAGTTCCGTGATGGTTCGCTGCGGTAACTCGTATGCCACGTCGCTCAGAGACCCGCATTTCGTGCATCGGAAATGTGCGTGGGGTGAGGCAGTCGGTTCGTAGACGGCAGAGTCCGCCCCGGGCAGGAGAATTTCGTCAATGAGACCGAGGTCACGCAAACGTTGAACGCCCCGATAGACCGTCGAAATCCCGATACCAGGACGGCGACTGCTTGCGCGCAGATAGAGATCGTTGGTGGTCAGGTGGACGCCGGCTCCCGCTTCGCGGATCACATCGTAAATCAGTTGGTAGTTGTCCGGCAGGCGTTCGGACGAACCTTGGCGAGCACCCATCGAACATCAGTATAGCGAAAATCGAGCGAAAGTGAATACCGCATTCACTCAACCTTGACACCCCTCACTCGCGTCCGTATCGTGGGATGAACGTGAGGTTCACTTTCATCGGACGACGGAGCGCGCCGTGACGGTCGCCAGTCTGGCGGACCTCATCCGGCCTCCGAGCCGCGCGCAAATCGGTCGTGCTGCGGCGATCGCGGGGCCCGCGTTTGCGGTGAGTGTCGGCTACGTCGACCCAGGCAATTGGGCGACCGACCTTGCGGCGGGCCGTTACGCGTACACGCTGTTGTGGGCGGTCGTTCTCGCGAGCTTAATGGCCATGGTCGTGCAAGCCGTCGTGGTTCGCCTCACGTTCGCGACTGGCGAAAGCCTCGCGCTGACCATCGGGCGCGCATGGCCAAGGCTGCGATGGGTCTCATTCCTGGTGTTCCAGGGGGCGGTCGTCGCTACCGACCTCGCCGAGTTCACCGGCGTCGTGGTGGGTCTGCGGCTCGTGTTTGGCTTCGACACCATCGTGGCGAGCGCGCTCGGCGCAGCACTCATCATCACGCTGTTGTTTCTCGGCAATCGTGGATTACGCCGCATCGAGATCGCGCTGATGTCGTTCGTCGGCATCATTGCGCTCGCTTACGTGTACGAAGTACACATCGTCGGCGTCCATCTCCCCTCGCTATTCCGTGGCGCGCTGCTTCCGATCATACCGGCTCCCGGCGCCTTTGCGCTGGTCGTTGGGATCATCGGTGCGACCGTCATGCCACATAATCTCTTCCTGCATTCCGCTTTTATCGTCGAGCGGATGGACCGACCGCTGTGGAACGACAAGCGAACGGGCGCCACGTGGTTTACCCGCGAGACGGTCGTTGCGCTGCTGTTAGCGATGCTCATCAACGCAGCGATTTTGATCGTCGGTGCAGTGATCGGCGGGAGCGGCTCGATCGAACAGGCGTATCGTACCATCGCACCTCTCGCGGGTGGCGCGGCGGCCCTCGTTTTCGGTGTGACGCTGATCTGCGCGGGACTTGCTGCTTCAACGACCGCGACGATCGCGGGCGATGTCATCACGCGCGACCTCGCTCCGTGGAACATCCGGCGCTGGACGCGACGGATCGTCACCCTTGCGCCGGCGGTCGCACTCATCGTCGCCGGCGTCGATGCGACGAGCCTACTCATCTGGTCGCAGGTTGCCCTGGCGCTCGCGCTTCCCCTCATCCTCGTTCCGCTGATCGTGCTGTCGTCGCGACGCGACGTCGTCGGCGCACTGCCCCTTCCTCGCACGTTGCGCGGCGTGGCCATCGTCACCGCGCTCTTGTGCGTGGCGTTCGACGTCGCGCTGCTCGTTCAAGCCCTTCTCTAATTGACGCCGCTATACGCGATGACGGGCGAAAAGGCCGCCGGCGAACGGCCGCACGTACCACGGCAGCGACGCGCGGAGACCGTCGTCGAGTTGACGGTTCGGGAACGTGAGCAACTGCGCGAGCGTTGAGCGGTGCAAATCGGCGCGCACGTCTGGCGAGAGTGGAAAAAAGAGCGCGACGTACAGGACAGCCCAGAGGAAGAGCGCTGCCTTGGCCACGCCGATGACCGCTCCGAGAAGCGCGTTCGCGAAACCGACGATGGGGAGCCTCGCGAGGGGACGCAAAAGTGCGGCGAGCGTAGCGACGATGAAGTAGGCAGCGAGCGCAAAAAGCGACATGGCGAGGACGTGTGCTGATCCTGGACCGAGATGGGTGAGCGACATCACGGCTCCATCCCACATCCCAGGATAACGGAACGCCGCAATGAGCGCGACGAGGAGCGCCACGGCTCCGCTGAGCTCAGAGACGAACCCTCGCCGCAAACCCCGAATGCCACCAATGATCAAAAGGACGAGGATCAGAAGGTCGGGCCACGCCCAACTCATTCGCGGATGTGCGCGCCGACGCGCTCGCGAAGCGACGACAAAATCGTTGCGATGCGTGCCTCAACCTCGCCGTCGGTCAACGTTCCATCGTCCCGTTGAAAGCGAAGGCGAACCGCGAGGCTCTTGCGATCTTCACCGACCTGCGGGCCCCGATATTCATCGAAGACGTGCACGTTTTTGACGAATCCGTCGCTTGCGGCACGAATAGCATGTTCGATTTCGTGCGCCGGGACGTCGGGCGCAACGACCAGCGCAAGATCGCGTTCGACTGATGGATATCTCGAGGGCGCCCGATAGCGCGCTATGCGATACGCCGGAACGTCGGCGGTTCGAGCGAGACCGAGATACACCGGTCTTTGAATTTCATACGCCGCCAACAGCCGTGGGTCGACCGCACCGATCGTCGCCACGTCGTGGCCATCGACGATCAGGGACGCCGTCTTGCCGGGATGCAGTGCCGGTGCCTTCGTCGTTACGGCATCGGCCTTTCGTCCACTGATGGTACGGACGAGCGCCATCGCTTCGCCTTTGAAGATGAGAAAACCCGAGTCTTTCCACGCCGGTTCAGCCTTCCGCTCGCCGACGAACAGCCACGCCAGCATGGGAATCTCGAACGGATGCGGCGCGCTTCGTTCGAACACGTGACCGAGCTCGAAAATTCGAAGCTCGGCAGCGTCGCCGTACTTTGCCGCGAGCTCAAGCAGCGCCGGTACGAGCGAGAAACGGAGAAAGCGCTGATCCTCCGAGAGGGGATTGACGATCTCGAGCGGTTCGCCGGCAAGCGCAACGCCGGCACGGAGGAAGTGCTCGTAGCTCGACCGCGGCTGAAGCGGAAGCGTAAGGACCTCGCGGTACCCGAGCGCCGAAAGCGTCTGCGCAATGGCGCGTTCGTGCAAAAATTCTTCACTCGAGACGCTTTGCTCGACGACGGGAAACGAAGCGGCCGCGATTTGATCGAAGCCCACGATGCGCGCGATCTCCTCGGCCACGTCGGCGGGAATCGCGACATCGCGCCGCCAGTAGGGCGGCGTTACGACGAGCTCCGATTCGAACTCTTCACCCATTTGATTGCTCGCCGGCGATGGCATGGCGGAAAAGCCGAGCGCGCGCAATGCGTCGAGCATCGCCTCCCCCGGCACGTCGATTCCGATGAGCGAACGCATGCCACTCTCGCTGCAGACGATCGTTGGCGACGGTGTCGGCTCGAGACCGACCGCCAGCGGCGAGTGCGGCACGGCGCCTTCTGCGGCTAACAGTTCGGCAGCGCGCGCTGCGCCGAGGTCCGCAAATTCCAGCGGCAAGCCACGCTCATGCCGCGCCGACGCGTCGGTCCGCACGCCGAATTGCACGCCCATGCGACGGATACGTGGCCCAAAGAATGAGGCGCTCTCTACGACGATGTCATCGGTCGCCTCCGAGACTTCACTGGCCGCCGCGCCGCGCAAGCCCGCAAGGCCTTGCGATGCCGTTTCGTCCGCGATGACGAGCGCTCGCCGGTCCAGCACGCGTTCGACGCCGTCCAACGTCACGAGCCGTTCTCCATCGTGCGCGTCGCGTGCGATCAGCGCCGGTCCCGCAAGCTTCTTCACATCGTACGCATGTTGCGGCTGTCCGAGCTCGAGCATCACGAAATTCGCGATGTCGACCACGTTGTTGATGGGCCGCTGCCCCGCAAGTGCCAGACGAAAGCGAATCCAGGCCGGCGACCGACGGACGTGCACGTTCGTGAAACGCTGAGCGACGTAACGCCGACAGTCGTCGCTTTCGATACGTACGAGCAGAGAATCGGCGCGCGCTTCACGGGCCGATAGCGTCTTCACGAGATGCGGCGCTCCCGCTCCGCGTACGGGCGTACCGAGGGCGGCTCCCAACTCCCGCGCGATACCGACCATCGACATCGCGTCGACGCGGTTGCTAGTGATCTCGATGTCGAGCACGTCGTCGCACAGATGAAAATGCTCGACGACGTCGGTGCCCGCCGGCACGTCACCGTCGAGTTGCAGAATGCCGTCTTCGAACCATTCGGCATCGAAGCCGAGCTCGTCGGCGCTGCACAACATTCCTTGCGACTGGATGCCGCGCATCGTCCGTGGCTCGATCGGGAATGGCTCTCCCTCGCGTACTAAGAGTGCGCCAATCGTCGCGACGGGAACCGTTTGCCCGATAGCGACGTTCGTTGCCGCCGTCACGACCGTCAGCGGCAGCGCTGTTGCGATATCCACGGTCGCAACGTGCAAACGATCGGCATTGGGATGGCGCTCTAGCCGAACGATTCGTCCGGTGACGATGCCATGTAGGCGGGGACGGCGTTCGACCGACTCGACCGGGAAGCCGAGCATCGCGAGGCGGTCCACGATGTGGTCCGTCGATTCAGAAAGCTCGATGTAGTCGCGCAGCCAGCCGAGCGGTGTCTTCACGCCAGCTGCTCCAGTACTGCAGGATCGTTCTCAACGAACGCCCGGATATCGTCCATTCCGTGACGGGTAAAGGCGACGCGCTCGATTCCGACGCCGAAGGCCCACCCGTTCACGACGTCCGGGTCGTATCCGACCTCTCGCAAGACGCTGGGATGAACCATCCCCGCACCACCGAGTTCAATCCAACCGGATCCACCGCATGTCCGGCAACCCGCGCCCCCGCAGGCTGGGCAGGTGGTATCGACTTCGGCGCTCGGTTCGGTGAACGGAAAGAACGAGGGTCGGAAACGCACGCTCTGCTGCGGGCCGAAAACCTCTCGGCACATACCCGTGAGGGCGCCCTTCAAGTGGCCCAAGTGCACGCCTGGTGCGACGAGCAACCCTTCGATTTGGTGAAAGGCGTAGAGATGACGCGCATCGAGCGCGTCCCGGCGATACACGCGTCCTGGGACAACGATCGCCAGCGGTGGCGGATTCCGTTGCATGACGCGGATCTGCATCGGAGAGGTGTGCGTTCGGAGCACCAGATCGGGTCGAAGGTAAAACGAATCGAGCCCTTCGCGAGCCGGGTGATCGGGCGGAATGTTGAGCGCGTCGAAATTGTTGTAATCGCTCTCGATTTCGGGCCCGACGACGACGGCGAACCCTCGCCGTTCGAAATAGGCGAGCAAATCGTCCATGGTACGGCGGATCGGATGGATGCTCCCGACGAGCGGCGGGATGCCAGGAAACGTGACATCGATCGCTTGACGCAAGCGCTCCTCGAGCGCCTCTCGCGCGAGTTCTTCGCGCCGGCGCTCAAACAGCGTTTCGTACTCGGCGACGGCGTCGTTGATGATCCTGCCGGCACCTGGCCGCTCCCCCGCCGGTAACTTCCCGATCGTGCGCCGGACTGCCGTGATTTCACCGCTACGCCCGAGAAACCGGACGCGCACGTCCTCGAGTGCGTCCTCGTTTTGCGCTTGCGAGAGCTCAGCGCGGAGCGCTCTTTCGATGTCGCCGAGTTGCTCGGTAAGCGGGCTATCCGGTGTCACGAAATCCTTTCATCATCGTGGTGTGGAAGGCTGCAAACGCAGAACGCCCGGCCGATGCGGCCGGGCGCTCTCACAATACGTGTCCCTTCTGGAGCTACGAACTGCCTGCGGGGCTCGCGTGCAGCCGGCGATACATCAAGTAGGCGCTGATCGATCCGGTGCTGGTAAACAGTTTCCAGAAGAAGTCGGGAGTCAGCATCGTTACGCGGTACCCCTTCTCTTTCGGCGCGTTCGTTCTGCGTTGGGTGCCCGAAGACGAAGGAATTGTAACACACGGCTAGGGGGTCGCCAAGTCTTGACAAATCAGGCGTTGTTGCGTGTTGACACATCGCTCGAGCGGAGACGGCGTTGACGAGCGTGCTCGTAGAGCACGATGCATCCGGCCATCGCCGCGTTGAGGCTATCGACCTTGCCTTCCTGAGGAATCGCGACTGCAGCATCCCACTCCACGTGTCGCCCGGAAAGACCCGTCCGCTCGTGTCCGACCGCAATGATGCAACGCTCGGGAAAGGCGAACTGAGGAAGCGGAACGCCCCGCCGGTCGGTTGCTACGAGGGCATACCGCTCGCGGTGAGCCTTTTGGGCCAACTCTTGCAGTTCTACGACGGCGCAGCGTTGGCGAAAGATCGATCCCATCGAAGCGCGGACGACTTTGGGATTATACGCATCGACGACCTCTTCGTCGAACAAAACGCCGTCAACGCCGAAGGCCTCGGCGGAGCGCAGCAACGTTCCGGCATTCCCGGGGTCCGCCACCCTCGCCAACAACAATGCCGTCGCGCCCCCGGACAGCAGCCGATCGAGCTCGATGAAACGCGTGGCGGCGACCGCCAGAACGCCCGACGGCGTCTCCAGGTCCGAAACCTTCCGCAGGGCTCGCTCGCTGATGAGGTAGACCGGGCAAGAAAGCGACTCGACCAAGGCCGCCGGCAGGGATTCGTACGCTCTCTGCGTCGCGTAGAGCGCCTCGATCTGGGTCCCGGAGGCGACCGCCTCGGCCAGCAACGTCGGCCCCTCGAAGGAAAACCGCCCTTGGTCGCGCCGGCCTCGCCGCTCCAGGAGTGCCCGGACCTGGTGGAGTTGCGGGCTATGCGTGCCCAGCGCCGTGACCATGCGACGCGCCGCTTCGCCTTGCGCGAATATCGCGCCCGCGCCGGAACGAAGCGCTAGCGTGTCCGAACGCTCCGCGCACTGGGTCGAGCTGGCATCGATCGTCGTCATCGGCGTCGCCCTACTGCTCTTCGGGTGGGCACTGCTGCAAAATCTGCGCCACTTTCCGATCCCCGCGGCGCTGCTGCTGCTGGCGCTTGCGGTATTTCAAATCGGCTCGATGCGACGAAATCTCTCGAGCGACGACGCGGGGAGCCGGGTTCGCGCAACGCGAGACGGCGCGTTTCTCGTCGCAATCGTCCTCGCGCTCAGCGAACTTTTCGCACCGCGCCGTTGGCTCATCGGCGCCTGCATTTCCTCGGTAGAGTTTGGGATCGTGCTGGAGGTCCTCGCGCGCGTCGGCGGGACACGGTCAGCGGGGGAAGGCGGATGAGCGACCGCGTGTGCGGGTCGCGCCGGATCTACGACGGGAAAATCGTTTCGCTGCGCGTCGATGAACTCGAAAAGAAGGGCGGTGGCAGCCGTGACTTCGAGGTCGTCGAGCACCCCGGCGGCGTGGTGATCATCGCGCAACCGCAACCTGAGAAGATCGTGCTCGTGCGGCAACGGCGGCATGCCGTCGATCGCGATCTTTGGGAAGTCCCGGCCGGCAAGCTCGAAGGAGGCGAGGATCCGATGGCCGCGGCGCTGCGCGAACTTCGTGAGGAAACGGGTTATCGCGCACGCACCCTGCGTTATCTGTGGGGAACGTACACGACGCCGGGATTTTCGAACGAGCTGCTGCGCTTTTATGTTGCGGAGGGTCTGCAAGAAGGCGAGGCCTCTCCGGAACCCAGCGAGTCCTTCGAGCTGCGAATCTTCTCCGTGAATGAGGCATGGGCAATGGTGGAGCGCGATGAGCTGCGCGACGCCAAGACGCAGATCGCGCTCGCCTGGGCGCGTGCCTGCTCGAAGTGAACACTCCTAGGCCGATACCCCGCGAGTTTGCCGGCCGCGGAGCCGCAGGCGCTCCATCATTTGAGGCGACGGAAGTTTGACGTCGCGCGCCAGACGGATCGCCCGTAAGAATCGAATCGTGAGCCACGTCATGTCGAACTCGAACCAGCGTAGGCCGTGGCGCGCCGAAAACTGGAACGCGTGATGGTTGTTGTGCCAGCCTTCGCCAAACGAAAGCAGCGCAACCCACCAACAGTTCGTCGAACGATCGCCGGTGCGAAAGGTTCGGTATCCGGTCGCGTGGGCGGCGCTATTGACGAACCACGTGCAGTGATACGTGAACACGAGGCGCACGAAGATTCCCCAAACGACCCAAGACCAGCCCCCCAGGATCAGCAACACGACGCCAAGCGCCACTTGAAGCGGAATCGCGAGCACTTCGAGCGCGCGATAGAACGGATCATCAACCAAGTCGGGCGCGTAGTGGCGCCGCTCCGCGGGAGAGAGTCGCGCCGCATTCGCGCGGTACAGCCACTCCATGTGCGCCCACGGTAATCCACGATGCACGTCGTGGGGGTCGCCGTCGCGATCGGAATTGGCATGATGCGCGCGGTGCGTTGCGATCCATTCGATCGGGCTGCCCTGTAGTGCCAGCGTCCCGAGCGTCGCAATCGCGTACTCACACAAGCGCGGAACGCGTAAACTGCGATGCGTGATCAGTCGATGGTAGCCCAGCGTGACGCCGATCCCGCCGGTGATCCACCACAGGAGGAACACGAGCCCTACCCCAGACCAGGAGAAGAACGCCGGAACGAAAGCGGCCAGCGCACCGGCGTGGATCAGCAGAAGCGCCATTCCCGTAGCGACGTCGCGCTGCTTCGATCGTTCCTTCTTCATGAGCGGCTCCTGGGGCGGCATGGCTTTGGAATCGTTGCCGGAATTTACGAAGCCAAACGGTCGGGGGCGCCTGCGCTGAGTCGCGCCTTGGCGACCTGAAGAAGGGAATCGAACGCGGCCTGATCCGAGACCGCAAGATCGGCAAGCGCTTTCCGGTTGAGCGTCACGCCGCTCTTGCGCAGCCCGTCGATGAAGCGTGAATAGGAAAGACCCTCGCGTCGTGCGGCGGCGTTGATGCGGCTGATCCACAGAGCGCGGAAGTCGCGCTTGCGGACGCGGCGGTCGCGGTAGGCGTAGGCCAGCGAATGCAACAGCGCTTCGTTGGCGACCCGATAGTTTCTCCGGCGCGCGGCGCGGAAGCCCTTGACGAGCTTCATGACCTTGCGCCGGCGCTTGGTCTTGGCGAGTCCTCGTTTGATTCGTGCCATCGCTTTTCTCCTTACAGCAAGTAGGGGATGTGCGCGGCGAAACGGCGCAGGTCGCCCGCAAACACCGGTTGGTCCTTGCGAAAATGGCGTTTGCGCT
>Ga0213875_10002435_pt1 | contig 11128 bp, 9 predicted proteins | sample BarmaccomBMRX_R8_FD_160105 | JGI IMG/M metagenome (GOLD analysis project Ga0213875, IMG submission 160105) | Root-associated microbial communities from Barbacenia macrantha in rupestrian grasslands, the National Park of Serra do Cipo, Brazil - RX_R8 | ecosystem: Host-associated > Plants > Roots... | reverse complement strand
TTGCCGAGCGAAACGTTCTCGTGCTCCACGTTTCCGACCTGCCCGACTGTTGCCATGCACTCGGTCTGCACCCGGCGGACTTCACCGGAGGGGAGTTTCAGCAGCGCAATGCCGCCTTCTTTTGAAACTAACTGCGCCTGCGCGCCCGCCGAGCGCGCCATCTGACCGCCCTTGCCGGGTTTCAATTCGATGTTGTGCACCACCGTGCCCGCCGGAATGCTTTTCAACGGCAGCGCGTTGCCGACCAGGATGTCCGCTTCGGGACCCGAAGTGACGACGCGCCCAACTTCAAGGCCGACCGGACAAATAATGTATCGCTTTTCGCCGTCCACGTAATGCAAAAGCGCGATACGCGCCGAACGGTTCGGATCGTATTCAATGGCCGCGACCTTGGCGGTTATTCCGACCTTGTCGCGCTTGAAATCAATGATGCGATACGCCTGCTTCGCTCCTCCGCCGCGAAACCGGCTCGAGATCTTGCCTCGCGCATCGCGGCCGCCGGTTCGCTTTTTCCCTTCGACCAGCGACTTTTCCGGCCGGTCCTTCGTGATTTCGTCACGCGTGAGATAGGTTTGAAACCGCCGCGTCGGCGTCACAGGTCGAAAACTCTTCATGGGCATGGCGTCGTGGTTCCTTTCCTAGATGTCGGTGTACTCGGGCAATTTTTGCCCCTGGCGCAGGCGGACGTAGGCCTTCTTCCAATCGGACGCGTATGCGGTGAAGCGTCCGCGCCGCCGTAGCTTGCCCGCGTAGTTGGTGGTGCGAACCTCCGCCACTTTGACGCGAAATACCGTTTCCACGGCTTGCTTGATCTGAATCTTGTTCGCCTCGGGATGTACTTCAAAGCACAGCGTGCGCTCGTTTTCGCGCTTGCCGTGGCCTTTCTCCGTGATTAACGGGCGGCGAATGACATCGTACACGTTCATTAGGCGAGCGCCTCCGACAATCTTCTGGCCGCTGTCTCGCTCACGAGCACGTTCTCGTGCGCGAGCAGATCGTAAACGTTCACATCCTTAGTCGGCACGAGCTTCACACCCCGCAGGTTGCGGGAAGCGCGCGAGAGATTCGCGTTCTCTCCGGATTCGACCAGCAGAACCGTTCTCGCGCCGCCGAATTTCGCGAGCACTGCCGCGATGTTGCGCGTCTTGTGATCGGCCAGTTCAAACGCGCGAACCACTTTCAACTCGCCATCGCGCAACTTTGCGGATAACGCCGAACGCAGCGCACCCAATTGCATTTTTCGCGGCAGCTTGTATTCGTAGCTGCGCGGCTGCGGCCCGTGTACGGTTCCGCCGTGGCGCCACAGCGGCGATCGAATCGACCCCATGCGGGCGCGACCGGTGCCTTTCTGCTTCCACAACTTCTTGCCCGACCCGGAGACCTCGTGACGCGTTTTTGTCTTTGCGGTTCCCGATCGTTGCGCGGCGCGATACTGACGCACAGCTTCGTAGATCAGCGCTTCATTCACATCCGCGCCGAACACGGCATCGGAAAGATCAATCGAGCCGACCGATGCGTTATTCAAATCCAGAATTTCTACGCTCGGCATCTTCTTACCGCCTTACCCGTCGAACCATGACGTAGCCGCCATTCGGCCCCGGGATTGCTCCCTTAACCGCGATGACGTTATCGTCGGCGTCGACGCTCACGATCTCCAAATTGCGAACGGTTACCTGCGCGGTGCCCATCCGGCCGGCCATCTTCATTCCCGGAAAGACGCGCGAGGGGAAACTCGAAGCGCCGATCGACCCGGCAGCGCGGTGAAACATCGAGCCATGCGTCGCCGGTCCGCCTCGGAAATGATGCCGCTTCACGAGCCCGGCGAATCCCCGGCCTTTGCTGGTGCCGACCACGTCGACGACCTCGCGCGGTTGGAACTCTTCCGCCAGCACGCGATCGCCTTGCTTCAAATCGCCTGAGCCTTGCCCGAGCCGGAATTCGCGCATGAACTTCACGCTATCGGCGCCCGATTTCTTCAGGTGCCCGGCAGCGGGTTTGTTGTGCTTCACGCCGTATTCGACCAGCGCAAGCTGCACGGCGTCGTAGCCGTCCGTCGCCGGCGTCTTCCGCTGCGTAACGATGCATGGACCCGCTTTCAAAAGCGTCACCGGTATTACTTGGCCATCGGCGTTGAACACCTGCGTCATGCCAATCTTTTTGCCGAGAATCCCTGGACTCATGCGTTCCTCGCTTTACTTTCTTCCGAATGCTTTGATCTCGACGTCGACCCCGGCCGGCAGATCGAGCTTCATCAGCGCATCGACCGTCTCCTGCGTAGGCTCGAGGATGTCGAGCAGACGCTTGTGCGTGCGGATCTCGAACTGCTCACGCGATTTTTTGTCGACGTGCGGCGAGCGCAACACCGTGTAGAGGTTGCGAAGCGTGGGCAAAGGGATCGGCCCCGCCACGGTCGCGCCGGTGCGCTTCGCCGTATCGACGATGTCGCCCGTCGATTGATCCAAAATCCGATGATCGTACGCCTTCAGGCGAATGCGGATACGTTCTTTCATCGCTCTCTTCGCGCTACTCCAGAATGTCGGTAACCGTTCCGGCTCCGACCGTGCGCCCGCCTTCGCGGATCGCAAACCGCAAGCCTTTATCCATCGCGACCGGCGTAATCAACTCGATTTCCATCGCCACGTTGTCGCCCGGCATCACCATCTCCATGCCTTCGGGCAGCTTCGCTACGCCCGTCACATCCGTCGTACGGAAATAAAACTGCGGCCGGTACCCATTGAAAAACGGCGTGTGCCGCCCGCCCTCTTCCTTCGACAGCACGTATACTTCGCCCTTGAACCGCCGAAACGGCTTGATCGAACCCGGCTTCGCGATCACCTGCCCGCGCTCGACGTCCGTCTTTTCAATACCGCGCAACAGCAACCCGACGTTGTCCCCCGCGCGCCCTTCGTCCAGCAGCTTCTTGAACATCTCAACGCCCGTTACGACCGTCTTGCGCGTGTCGCGGAATCCGACGATCTCCATTTCCTCGCCCACCTTGCAGATCCCGCGCTCGATGCGGCCCGTCACCACCGTGCCGCGGCCCTGAATCGAGAAGATGTCTTCAATCGGCATCAGAAACGGCTTGTCGATGTCGCGCTGCGGCAGCGGAACGTATTCGTCCACCTTCGCCATCAGCTCGTCGACCGTCTTCTCCCATTTCTCTTCGCCGTTCAACGCGCCGAGCGCGCTCACGCGCACCACCGGCACGTCATCGCCCGGGAATTGATAGGTCTTCAGCAGCTCGCGTACTTCGAGCTCGACCAGCTCGAGCAGTTCCGGATCGTCGACCATGTCGACCTTGTTCAACGCGACGACGATGTACGGCACGCCTACCTGCCGGGCCAGCAGAATATGTTCGCGGGTCTGCGGCATGGGGCCGTCGGTTGCCGCGACTACGAGAATCGCGCCATCCATCTGCGCCGCGCCCGTGATCATGTTCTTGATGTAATCGGCGTGGCCAGGACAATCGACGTGCGCGTAGTGACGGTTCGCCGTCTCATACTCGACGTGCGCGACCGCGATCGTGATCCCGCGCGCTTTCTCTTCCGGCGCGTTGTCGATCGAATCGAAGCTCCGGAATTTTACCTTCGGATTGTGCTTCGCCAAAGTCTTTGTGATCGCCGCCGTCAAGGTCGTCTTGCCGTGATCGATATGCCCGATCGTGCCGATATTTACGTGCGGCTTGCTGCGGTCAAATTTCTCTTTCGCCATCAGATACTCCTGAAACTTACGATTGTTTAAAGGAGGGTTTGAAACAGGCGCACGCGACGCGTGCTCCTAGCGGGGTACCCGAAATCGAGCATATCACGTCGAATTTGACTAACCTCCCCGCGCAGTAGGTACTTCGTGATCGCCAGAACGTGCGGGAAAACGCGCAGCTTACGCGCTGCGCTCGCTTTCGAATCGGGCAGCCCTTTACTTCCCTACACCGATCAGTCGAACGCCTTGTTGACCTCCAAATCCGTTGTCGTGGATTGAAACAAATGCAATGCGCGCGCCGGTGGCCTTGGGATGAAACGTCACCGTGATCGTGCAACTGGCTCCTGGCGCGATGTGACCGTTATTGCCGGCGCAGGTGTTCGTCTGGCTGAAGTCGGAAGGACGTGTTCCGGCAATCACAATTTCGGTAATGCGGAACGATGTGTTGCCGACATTGGTAAGCGTAACGGTTTCAGGCGAGCTTGAGTCGCCGACCTGTGTTGCAGGGAAACTCAAACTGGGAGGCGACAACTCCACATTCGTTCCAGTCCCCGTGAGCGTCGCTGACTGCGACCCGGCAAACGTGTTGTCGTAAACGGTGATCGAGCCTGTTCGCACACCGGTCGCAGTCGGGGTGAACGTAACCATGATGTTGCAGCTCGAGCCAGGCGATAACGAACTGCCGCAATTGTTGGTCTGGGCGAAATCTCCATTGATGGTGATATCGAAAATGTTCAACGTGATCGAGCTTGTGTTGGTCAGCGTGAGCGTCTGCGCGGCGGTTGTTGTGCCGATCGGCTGCACCGCGAACGTTAGCCCGCCGCTAGGAGACAGGGTGGCAGTTGCGGCAGAGCCCGTGCCGGTCCCGCTTAAGCTCACCTGCTGAGGGCTGCCGAATCCGGTATCGGTGATCGACACGAAAGCTGTCCGCACGCCATCGGCCTTCGGGTGGAATGTGACGTTGATGGTGCAGCTGGCCTTGGGTGCAAGCTGCAGGCCTACGCACGAGTTCGTCTGACTGAAGTCACCCGGGTCCGCTCCCCCTAGCGAAATTGCTGTGATTTCAAATTCAGCGGTCCCGACATTCGTCAGGGTGGCACTCTTGGTGGGACCGACTTCAGCGACGGTAGTGCTTGGGAACACCAGGGTCTTCGGCGACAGCTCCACGTTCGTTCCTGTGCCGGTCAAAGTGGCTGACTGAGATGCGGCGGCGGTGTTGTCGAATACAGTTACAGAGCCCGTCCGGGTGCCCGTGGTGGTTGGCGTAAACGTAACCGTGATCGTGCAACTCGAGCCCGGTGTGAGGGAACTGCCGCAAGTGTTCGTCTCCGAAAAATCGCCGGTGATTTGAATTTGACCGATGGTTAACGTGGCCGTGCTGCTGGTATTCGTGAGTTTGAGCGTCTTACTCGCGCTACTCAGCCCGATTGGGATGGTCCCGAATGTGAGACCCGATGGCGATAAGGTCGCAGTGGGAGCGGGTCCTGAACCGGTTCCGCTAAGGGCGACAGACTGCGGACTGCCGAATCCTGTGTCTTCGATAGAGAGGGAGGCGGTGCGAGCGCCGGTAGCTTTCGGATGGAACGTAACGCTAATATTGCAACTTGCACCCGCGGCGAGCTGCACTCCCGTGCAGGTGTTTGTCTGACCGAAGTCAGCCGCATCCGCTCCGACGATTGACACGGCACTCACGTTAAACGGCACCGTCCCGGCATTGGTCAGTGTCACGGTTTCTGCGGGGCTGCTTTGTCCGACGGCGGTCGCGGGGAATGTCAAACTTGTCGGCGACAATTCCACATTGGTTCCGGTTCCTGTGAGGCTCGAGTTTTGGGCGCCGGCCAGCGTGTTGTCGTACACGGTAAGGGTGCCGGTCTGCTTCCCCGTTTGCGATGGCGTGAACGTGACTGTGATGGTGCAGCTTGCTCCTTGCGAAAGCGAACTACCGCAGTCATTTGTTTCAGCAAAGCGAGCGCTGGCAGTAATTTGATAGATATCCAGAGTTTCAGTCCCTGTGTTCTTGAGCGTGAAGCTATGCGGCGCGCTAGTAGTGCCAAGGGGCACGTTCCCGAATGCAGCGCTGCTCGGGGTCAATTCCGCCGTAGGCCCGGCGTCGTCATTTACATCAACAGGGCCGATTGCGAAATCGCTGCACGCGCTTTGACATTCGGTAACTCTGAACATGACGGACGTGATGTGCGCGCCCGCCGGATCTTGGATTCCTATGTAGGCCGCTCTGCCGTCCGGTTCGCTGGTCAAGCTGAAGGAACCGAGGAAAGCCGATCCATTAAACGCTTGGATTTCCGCTTTGAAGGGACCCGGCGCGTCAGGTTGAATGAAGGCGCCGGCACCCGCTACCGCGCGCTCGAAGGTCAGCACAATAGGCGCGCTATCTTTACTCGAGGTATCTCGGGTCCAAAGCAGCGCATCACCGGCAGAGAAGCCGGCTCCGGTCCAACTGCACGCAAGGCCTGGGCAGGCGATGGCGATTGAAGCTTTCGAACCGGAGAGCTGTATGTTCGCGGGAACTCCGGCGGCTGATCGCGCCACAAAAGTAGAAGGAACCGCAACGCCGTCGGCGCCGAGCTGTGACCACGCGATAGCATCGTGCGCGTTCTGAGCGTTGCGATCTGCGACGCCAGTCAGGGAATCGGACCAAGCAAGAGAGCCGAGCAACGCGAAAGCGGCGAGGCCGCACAACCGGGTGTTCAAAGCGATGCGTAACATTGATGCGTCTCCTTTCGCTGCCTATTGTTCCTGCGGACTAGCGTTCAAGACGCGTAAGCTTTCGGCGGGCGCGGGCGATTGACACAGGGACGTGGCAGCCGCGCCGGACGAGAACAGGATTTCTGTCGGATGATACGTAAAGCCGTCGGGCGCCACAAACGAAAATTGCCCGTTGATATCCGGCCGCGACGCTTCGACCGCACTTGCACACGCGCTGAACGCGGAATCCTTCTGCGCGGATGTCTCGCCTTGACCATATGGATCGACCATCCATTCGGCGATCTCGCGGGAGAGAGCGGCAACGTCAGGCTCAAACTGACCCGTAGTGTCGAAGTTCGCAACAATGTACGTCTGCTGTGCGCCGGAAGCAGTGGCGTAAGCGCCGTGTCGGCCTTCGAGACAAGCTTTGCCGGGGCAGAGCGCCGGATTGCCGTTGGGGTACATAACGACGTTGCTCAGGATGAAAACCGGAAGCGCCGCCGGAACGACACCCTGCGCAGCCAACGATGGAAGAACTTTGTGGATCAGGTTATCGCGCAACCAATCGTAGTCGACCGAGGCGAAGGGACATGCAGAACGAGCCGACGCGTCAGAAGCAAAACCGTTGCGCGCCGGCACCGCAACATGGACGGCCGGCAGAATGCTCGCTGCGAGAAGTGTGTGATAGGGAAGTACAGTATCGGGCGAAGGCGTGAGGTACTTCAAGAAGTTGCCTCGCTGAAACGCGTCGGCATACTGGGTGAACCCTAAGTCGCTCGCATTCCCTCCCAGCGTGTCAGCGGCAATGAATGGCGCGCTCTGGAAGACTGGGGATTTATCAATGAGGTCGACAGCGCTGTCGCTCGTGGCCGCGCATGCAGCGGGTCGTGTCGAGTCGAAGACACTGCCGTTCGAAAGCGTCACGACGAGTGGAATCAAATACGTTGAAATCGAAGTGGAACCGTGTCCATGAAACAACGGGCTGGCGCCCACCATGTGAGTTGTTCCGTCAATCGCGGTGTCGGCGGAATAACTCCAAACAGGAAGCCCGGACGCCGAGCTAACAGGGTCGTTCCCCCGCTGGGCTGCCGCAAGGGTAAGTGAGGTAGCGACCGCAATACAAGTAAAACGCGCGATGAAGGACGTCCGCGTCATGCTCATCTCCTTTCGTGGCGCGCGGCCTCGATATGCCATCGCCAGCCGGGACGATGCCGCGCGGATTCCCGGCGAAATGCGCACTATTTGAAAAATAGAGTTCTATAGTAACCCCGACCGAGATGGTTTTGTTACTTTCGCGGTGGGTAACAGTACTAGATCGCGGTTGTTTTTGTACTGGCTGCTGCTAGGCTGCGGCTTCGGCCCCAGGTACGATCAGCACAGTGTTGAAACGGCCAGCACCGTCTGGGGCTTTTCGCGAATTGGAGGGATCATCGATCCACTTTGTGCCATCTATGAGAAATTTGTAGGCGTAGCGGCCGGGAGGAAGGCCCTGAAGGTCGGCAATCCAGACGCCAGGCTCGAGTTGGGCGGCTTCGAGGCCGGTCTCGCTCCAATCATTCCAGCTCCCCCGAACCTCCACGCGGGAGGCGCCGGACCGGAATAGCAGGAAGCGGACTCCTCCGGCGTGCGGAAAGGGTGAGTTGGCATAGCCTGCAAGCGCGCCTTTAGTGGCACGAAGCGCGAACGCGACCGAGGTTCCGGCATCCACGGCCCCAGCGCCTTGCTGTTCGATGGTGGCGCCGGGCACGGGAAATGCCGAGCTGATGACGAGCTTGTGAATGTCGTCGGGACTCAGATGGGGATTCGCCTGCAGCATGCAACAGACGACGCTCGCGACTATCGGCGCTGCGAAGCTGGTGCCTTCAGTGAGCTTGTATTCGGGGCGAACCAGCTTGCGCTCGGCGATTTCGTGTTCGACGGCTTCGTCACCCGCACGGCGACGCTCGAACAACTCTTGGGCGCGCTTTGCTTCGTCCGTGTCGGGCAATAGCGGCGCCACGACCCAAATACTGGGCGCGACCACTTCCGGCTTCGTAAAGCCGGCTTCGGTCTCGCCGAAGTTGCTATGCCACACTTCGGCGTCTTGGCGGCGGAGCGCGTTGCGATCGTCAAGACCTCCGACGGTGAGAGCGCGGGCTGCTGTCGCAGGTGGAAAAAGGCGTCGTTCCCCGGAGTTTCCGGCCGCTGCAACGGTCGTAATATTTCGTTCTGACAATTCTTCAATCGCGCGATCGATTGGCCCGCCAGCCCCGGCTGTATCGCCGGTGACGGAAATATTGACCACTCGAATCTCCATCTCTTCGGCGTGATCTCTGACCCAGTGAACGGCGCGAAGAATGCTGTCATCGGTGATGCGGCCTTGATCGTCGGCGGTTCGGATCAGCACCAACTCGGATTCGCAGGCGAGTCCGCGATATAGGCCATGACTGAGAAAGCCGTTCCCTGCCGCGGAACACGCGGTCATCAGTCCGTGCCACTGATCGCCGCGGAGGTCATGCCACATGGGCCATTCGGGCCTCGAGTCGTTTAGAAAGTGCAGCTCTTCGACGGGATTTTTCGAGGCGTTCGCCCACGCTTTGATGCGGTTTTTCGGACGGGTTAAATCCGGGTGCGGAAAGAATCCCGAATCGATCATGGCGAGCGTGACCCCCTTACCCGTGAAGTTCGGGTCCGCGTGCATGCGGATTGGAATCGGCAAAGCCCCGAGAGCGGCTTCAATGTCTAAGGGCCAAGCTGCCTGGATGGTCTCGTGGAGCTTATCATCCGGGGTTTTGAGCAGCACCTCGAGCAATGCCTGCTGCACACAGGCTGGACATACACCATCTTCGGCGTGCAAATCCGCGTGGACCGCGGCCAAGCGACGCTTTACTTCGGGAGGCGCCCACCCGTATTCGAGTTGCTGTTGAGCGTCGCCGATTTGTTTACAAAGGGGACAGGCGTGTCCTTCAGAGGCGGTCATGAAAACGGCTCCCTAACAGTGATGACGAAAGTGGCACGTATGATTCCGGCGGCCACGCTGCTAGTTCCACGAGTTGAAACAGTTTGGCTCTCTTGGCACCATGAGGAAGATCAGTTACAGGCTTCCGAAATGTTGGATGCGAGCAAGTTATTCTTTCGGACCTCGTCGTCCGGGCTTCCCGCGCGCATTCTCTCTCCTCGAATCTCCGCGGTTGAACTAACCTCCGACAGGCACGATCATCCGCGGTTGGGTAGGATCACGCAGCTCGTACAGAGTTGCGCAATCGAGATTTGCGGTGAAGGCTTCAACGAGCGGACGGTCAAAGTGCGGTACGAGAACAGCTTCTATTTTGTATTTCGCGCTGACGTCAAGCCGATTGAGCCGGCGAAGTTGCAGAACTAGAGGTGGTCGCCGGCAGCTGTTCCGGTACCAGTTTTGCTGCTTGACACGGCACCCGTTGAGACTAGAATAGGTGGTATTCGCTATGCCGGGCTGCCAGCACGAGCGGACTGAATTCCTGTATCGTCGCGACGGGGTCGACTACGTTCGCTGCCTCGATTGCGGACACGTTTTCGAGGCGGAGGACTTGGATTCGGTTCCGGTTTACGAGGACGAAGAGGAAAAGCCGCGCAAACACCACTAGATAAGACTGCTCCGGCATCATGCGATCCTGAAGCGAGTCATGTCGACTTTGTCGCGCGTCTCGCCTGAGCATAGACTTACACTCAAGGCTCCGCTGCGCATTGTATCGATCGGCGGCGGTACCGGTTTGTCAACGCTTCTTTCCGGGCTGAAGCGCCACGCGCGAGGCATACAGGAGGAGCCCGAAGCAGGCAGACCGGTGGTCGACATTGCGGCGGTCGTCACGGTGAGCGACGACGGAGGCAGCTCGGGACGGCTGCGGCGCGAGTTCGACATTCTGCCTCCGGGCGACATCCGGAACTGCATGACGGCGCTTTCTGAAGATGAACATTTGCTGTGCCGCCTGTTTGAGTACCGATTCGCCGCCGGGCGCGGACTGAAAGGTCATAGCTTCGGCAACCTGTTTCTGACCGCGATGCATCAGGTGACAGGCGATTTTGCTCAGGCCGTGAAATTATCCTCCGAGATTCTGGCCATAAGAGGACGTATTTTTCCGGCGACTGCGGAAAACGTAACGCTCGAAGCAGTGCTCGATGAGGGATCGATTGTCCGCGGCGAGACCAGAATCAGCAAGAGCCGTCGGCCAATCCAGATTTTGCGAGTGCGGCCGGACGGTTGCAAGCCGTTGCCGGATGCGTTGGAGGCGATTAGTAAGGCCGACTTGATCACTCTGGGGCCGGGCTCGTTGTACACGAGCGTGATCCCGAATCTTCTTGTCTCCGGCATCGCGGAAGCCATTGACCGTTCGCCGGCGATGAAGGCTTACTTCGTGAACTTGATGTGGCAGCCGGGAGAAACGATTGACTTCTCGGCCTCGCGGCATCTGGAGGTTGTTCATGCGCACGCCCGGCGCAAGCTGGTCGATTGCGTGGTGGTAAACACGGCGCCCATCCCGGCGGCGTTGAAACGGCGATATGCTCGCGCGCGCGTGAAACCGGTCGAGAACGACTTCGACAGGCTGCACGCTTTGGGGGTGAAGGTTGTGACCGCGGACCTGTTGGGCGATGCAGCGATACCGGACAAAGTGCGTCATAATCCCAAGGCTCTGGCCGATGTAGTAATTGAGCTGGCTTGCCGCTCTCGTGCGTACCAGGTCAAACGAGAGGCTCTGGCCCTGCATCAAAG
>Ga0213875_10002434_pt1 | contig 11138 bp, 7 predicted proteins | sample BarmaccomBMRX_R8_FD_160105 | JGI IMG/M metagenome (GOLD analysis project Ga0213875, IMG submission 160105) | Root-associated microbial communities from Barbacenia macrantha in rupestrian grasslands, the National Park of Serra do Cipo, Brazil - RX_R8 | ecosystem: Host-associated > Plants > Roots... | reverse complement strand
GGCCGGGGGTGGGGGGGGGGGGGTGGTGCCGTCGTTCGTCGCGTCGCCCGGGAGTACGTCGGAAACGTCGGCGGTGCTGCGCGCCGCGGCCGAGCACGAGCTCGCCGTGGTGGCGCGCGGCTCCGGCGGGCGGCTCGGCTGGGGAACGCCGCCCGCGCGCTGCGATCTCGTCGTCGACATGCTGCGGATGGACCAGGTCACCGAGCATGCGGCGGGCGATCTCGTGGCGAAGGTTCAGGCCGGCACCTCGATGGGGCGGCTGGCGGAGGTGCTCGCCACGGCGGGACAGCAGGTCGCGCTCGACGCCCCGGCAGGCGCGACGGTCGGCGGGGTCATCGCCACCGGTCTGGCGGGGCCGCGGCGGCTGCGCTACGGCACGCCCCGTGACCTGCTGATCGGCATCACCGTGGTCCGCGCGGACGGGACCGTCGCGCATTCCGGCGGAAAGGTCGTCAAGAACGTGGCGGGCTACGACCTCGGCAAGCTCTTCGCCGGGTCGTTCGGGACGCTCGGGCTGGTCACCGAGGCGACGTTCCGGCTGCATCCGTTGCCCCCCGCCCGCGCGTTCGTGACCGCCGAGTTCGGGCCGGCCGCCACGACGGAGGCGATGGCGTCGGCGGTGGCGTCGGCCGCCGGGTCGCCGCTCGTCCCGTCGGCGGTGGAAGTCAGCCTGGGCCGCACGCCCCAGGCCGGCGTCCTGCTCGAAGGGTCTGCCGATGGGGTCGCCGAGCGCGCCGGGCTGATGGCCGAACTGCTCGGCTCCGCCGGCGCGGCCGGCACGACGGTCTCGGATGCCGAGCCGGAGTGGTGGGGCGCGCCGCTGGCCGGCGCGGGCGGCGGGACGCTCGTCCGGATCGCGTTCTGGGTGGCGGCCCTGGACCGGGTGCTCGGCGCGATCAGGTCGGCGGCACAGCGCGCGGGGATACGGCCCGCGGTCGGCGGGCCGGCGGGCGCGGGCGCGCTGTACGCGGACCTGGAGCCGGGAACCGGCCCGGCCGCTGCCGCCGGCTTCGTGGCCGCGCTGCGGGAAACGCTCGCGGACGCGCGCGGCAGCGTCGTGGTGCTGACCGCCCCCGCCGAGGTGCGGGCCGCGCTGCACGGCGCCGGGGGGATGCACGGGCCGGTGCCCTCGCTGAACCTGATGCGCGCGATCAAGGACCAGTTCGACCCCGGTCACCGGATGGCGCCCGGCCGGTTCCCCGAGGGGGTTTCATGAGCGACGAACACGACCAGCTGCGATCCGTGATCAAGGACTGCGTGCACTGCGGGTTCTGCCTGCCAGCGTGCCCGACCTACCAGCTCTGGGGCGAGGAGATGGATTCGCCGCGTGGCCGGATCTACCTGGCGAACCAGGTCCTGGACGGCGCGGAGCTCACCGCGGCGGCGGCCGAGCATTTCGACCGGTGTCTCGGCTGCATGGCGTGCATGACCGCGTGCCCCTCGGGAGTGCAGTACGACCAGGTGATCGAGGCGGCGCGGGTATGGACAGAAGAGGCGCGTTCCGGCGAGCCGGTTCCCGGGACCGGCCCGCGTGACGCTGGGCCGGCCCGCGGCGCGGAGGCCGAAGACGGAGGGCTGGCCGGCGTGGACGGCGCGGAGGGGCCTTCGGCCCGGGCGGGCGGAACCACCGATCGTTCGATATCTCCAAAAGGAGGTGCGGACGTCAAGCGGCGGCTGCGTGACCGGGCGGTGCGGGCCGCGATATTCTCCGTGTTCCCTTACCCGCGGCGGCTGCGAGCGCTCACCGGGCCGCTGCGGGCGGCGCAGCGCACCGGGTTGGACCGGCGGCTCGCGCGCGGCACGCTGCCGGATCGCGTGTCCCCCGCGCTCGGCGCGGCGCTCCGGCTGGCGCCGCCCCGGCCGCGCGAGGCCGCCCGCGGCGTGCTGCCGGAACGGGTGGCGGCGCGCGGACCACGGCGCGCGGTCGTCGGCATGCTCACCGGATGCGTGCAGTCGGTGTTCTTCCCGCAGGTCAACGCCGCCACAGCCCGCGTGCTCGCCGCCGAGGGCTGCGATGTGATCATCCCGCGGGGGCAGGGCTGCTGCGGCGCTCTTTCGCTGCATTCCGGGCGGGCGGAGGAGGCGGCGCGGTTCGCTCGCCGGACGATCGCCCAGTTCGAGCGGGCCGGCGTCGACGCGGTCGTGGTCAACTCGGCCGGCTGCGGCTCGGCGATGAAGGAGTACGAGCGGCTGCTGGCCGGCCTGCCGGAGCCGGACCCGACTTTCGCGCTGGCCGGGCAGGAGGAGAGCGTCTCCTGGGTGGCCCGCGCCGGGGCGCTGAGCGGCAAGGTTCGTGACCTCGCCGAGTTCCTGGCCGAGCTCGGGCCGGCCGCGCCGCGGCACCCGCTGCCGGTGACGGCCGCGTACCACGACGCGTGCCACCTCGCGCACGCGCAGCGGATCACCAGGCAGCCGCGCGAACTGCTGAGCGCCATACCCTCGCTGCGGGTGGTCGAGCTGCCGGACGCCGGCATGTGCTGCGGCTCGGCGGGCGTCTACAACCTGCTGCAGCCGGGGGCCGCGCGGGAACTCGGCCGGCGCAAGGCGGATGCCGTGCTGGCCACCGGCGCCCGGCTGGTGATTTCCGCCAACCCGGGCTGCACCCTGCAGATCACGGCCGAGCTGGGCCGCAGGGGGGAGTCCATCGCGGCGGTGCACACCGCCGAGATCCTCGACGCCTCGATCAGGGGCCTTCCGGCCGGGTCGCTCGGCGTTCGCTGATCCCTGGATGCTTGGATCCCTGGGGTCTTGGATCTTTTGGGGCGGCGGGCGTCAGGGGCGGCGGGCGTCAGGGGCGGCGGGCGTCAGGGCGGGGCGGCGTCAGGGGACGGGGGCGGTCCAGAGCAGGGGGTGGTCGCCGAGGGTGAAGCCGACGCCGGTCACGGTGGTGCCGGCCGAGGCCAGGGCGGTGATCGCGCGGACTTGGCTGCCTACCGGGCGGGCGGCTGCCCACTGGCTGCCGTCAGCGGACGTCCATACCACGGCGGCCTGGGCGCCCGCCGGACCGGACTGGCCGGCGGCCGTGAAGCCGGTGCCGGAGGCTGTGAGCGCGGTGACCGTCACCTGGCCGCCCGGCGCCGGGAGGGAGACCTCGTGCCACGTGGCACCGCCGTTCGCGGAAACCGCGGCGAAGGGGACCGTCCCGGCCGCGGTTACCGCGTCGCCGGTGGCGACCACCAGGGCGCCGTTGACCGCTACCTGCCGGAGCACCGCGTTTGACGCCCCGGCCGGGGAGGGCACGTCCTTGACCGTCCACCGCCGCCCGTCGCGGGACGTCCACACCGCGGGGCCGCTGCCGTGCGACCCTGCCGCGATGAACCCGCCCTGGCCGGCCGCGACGGCGAGCATCGCGCTCGGCCGCTGCCTGCCGTCCAGGCCGCCGTTGCCGCCGCGCGTCCAGCCGCGAAGCGAGGGCGACCACCACGTCGCCGCGATCACGCGGTTCCGGGTCACCTTCTTGCCGACGATGACGTACCCGGTGCGGCCGGCGGCGGCTCCGTAAACGTACGTGCCGCCTCCGGTGAAAGCCGGCTCCCTGTCCGCCGCCCGCCACGTCGCGCCGTCGGCGGAGACGACCACCACCGGGTGCTGGCCTGCTGCCGAGACGGCACCGCCGACAGCCAGCCAGCCGGCCGGCCCTCGCGCCTGCGCGGTCAGCGCGCCCGCCCCCGGCCGCCCGAGCAAGACACCGCTGGTCGCGCCGCGTGCCAGCGACCAGGAAGCGCCCGGCCCGCGGCGCCAGATGGCCGGGTGACCGCCGACGCCGCCAACCGCCATGAGCTCACCGTTCGCGGCCCCGACGGGGCTCACGGGGCTTACGGAGCTTACGGACAGCCTCGGGGTTCCCCGCTCGCCCGGGTAGGCGGCGAACGCGGCGGGGACGACGACGCCGCCGGCGACTGTGCCGGGGTTCGGGGCGCCTGGGTTCGCGGCGCCGGAATTCGCGGTGTCGCGCGGCGTGCCGCGGCCGCCGGCGGTGGCCGGCGCGCTCCTGGGAGTCGTTCCCGAAGTGCGGCTGCCGTGCGCGGCGAGCAGCAGGGTTGTCCGGCCGGTCAGCAACAGGACCGCGCCGACGCCGACCACGACGATCACGAGGACCGGCAGGACGACCCGGAGCGCCCGCAGGCCGACGCGGCGCCGCCGGGGACCGCGCCGCACCGGGACGCGGGAAAGCTCGGGGTACTCGGTCAGCTCGGGGTACTCGGTCAGCTCGGGGTACTCGGCCAGCGCGGAGTTCCCCCAGACCGGTGCCGGCTCTTCCCACGGCCGGTAAAGCTCGTCGGCCTCGCCGGTTTCCGTGCCCGGTGCCGGGGCGTCCGCGTAGGTCGGCGCGCCGAGCGGTACGTTCCGTGGGCCGAGCGCGGGGCCGTTCGGGTCCGCTGACCGGGCGCCGGGGTCCCGGACGAGGCCCGGGCGACTTCCGCTGGCCCCTGGGATTCTGGGGGTGAGGGGGGAGGGCGTGCCTGGGGGGAACGGCGGTGTGTTCTGCGGAGAGTCTTGGGCCTGCGGGGGTTGTGGTTGCCTCGGCTGTGGCCCAGCTGGGTGCGACGCGGGGACGTAGGGGCGCTCCCACTGGATGCCCGAGTCCCGCCACAGCCCCTGAGCCTGCTGCCAGCCGGAACGGCGCGCGGGGTCGTACAGGCCGGCCACCATGCCGGGCGGCACGGCGAACCCGGGCCCCCCGGGCTGGCCGCGCAGTGCGGACGTCGGGCCGACCGCCGGATTCATCGCCGATGGCGCCGACGCGGACAGCGGCGAGCCGGGTGCGGGCCCTGCCCGCGAGGCGCCGGTGTCCGGGTCCTGATACCAGTAGGCGGCGGCATCGCCTTGCTCGTCCTGGCCGGCGACGAACCACCGGCCGGCGCCGGGCTCATGCGGGCCGGGGAAGGTATCACCGTCGTCGGCCCCGGCGTGAGGCTCCGTGTCGTCCTCCTGCTCCCAGGCCAGCCCCGCGGCCTCGGGTTCCCAGGCGGCCGGGTCATCCGCCGTTCCCCACCCGTCGTTCTCCTCCCCGGGGGAAGAACCGGCGGCCGCCTCCAGGGGGGCGGAGTCGCCCGCAGCCTCCCAAGGGGCAGCGTCGCCCGCAGCCTCCCAGGCGGCCGGGTTATCCGTCGGCTCCCAGCGGGAAGCGTCGCCCGCGCGCTCCCAGTGAGCAGCGTCGCCCGCAGGCCGCCGGGCGGCCGAGTCATCCGCTGGCTCCCCGGTCAGCGGATCGCCCGCCGCATCGGCGGCCGCCGCGCTCCAGACTCTGGGTTCCGCCGGTTCCGCGGTCCACGCTCCCGGCTCCGCGGTAGCCGGATCCCGCACGAGACCGGGTTCGGGAAGCTGCGTACCGGGACCGGTACCTGGCGTCCCGGGTTCCGTGGACTCCGTCGCCTCTGGGAATCCGGGGCGCTGCGGGAAGGCTGATTCCGGGTCGCGGGTTTCCGGGCGGGATGGAGAGGGCGGATCTGCGGGCACGCGCAGGAACCAGCCCGCCGGACGTGCCACACCGGGCCAGTGCGGTCCGCCGTCCGCGCCGCCGAAACTGGGCGGTGCCTGGGCGCCGAAGTCGCCCCCGTCTGCGGGGTCCACGGTCGCCTGCGGTTCGGGGTCCCGGGCTTGCCCAGACTCCGGATCCCAGCGGTTCGGATCGTCACCGGCGCCGCTCATTGGTGACTCCCAGTCTTCGTCCGGGTACTTTCCGTACCATTGCGGTTGCGCGCCCTTCACACCCAGAACTTCGTACGCGCCGCCCCCTTGGTTCGATGGTAGCTACAGAAAGCTTCCCTGCCGAGACTTTAGGTCGGAAAAAATCGCAAAGAGTGTATGTGCGACTCCAAAGAGTGACATATCGAACGCGGTGCGCGGTGCGGCGATCCATTTAATAGATCTAGAGTGACATGCAAGACCGATGAGTGCATCGGGACCAGCGTGAAATGAGAGCCACGGGGCGGCGGACGTGAGCGCCGCAGCGGAGGCTCCAGGGGCACAGGGCGGTTGCGGGCGGCCCGAGGCGGAGTCGGCTGGGATCGGGGAAGAGGCCGCCCGGCGGGGAGACGGGCCGGGCGTCGCGGACGGCGAGGGACCGGACGGCGAACCCCAGCGACCCGGGCCAGGGTCGGCCGACGAAACACCGTCAGGCGTCGCGGGGCGTGGCGCGATCCTGGATGAGGCCGTAGCCGATGGCTTCGGCCGCGGTCAGCGACCGGCCCCGGCGCGCGTCCTCGCGGATGTCGTCGACCTCGCGGCCGGTTACTTCGGCCAGCCGGTAGTACAGGGTGTCCAGCATGCGGCGCGCCTGCTGCTCGCGGGCGCTGACCGCCGCCACGGTCCCGCCGAATTCCATCTTCGGCTCGGAGAGGGTGAACGTGGCGTTGGGATAGGCCAGGCGGCGCGGGCACGCGGCGAGCACGCCAAGCGCGGCGCCGCCGATCTCGCCGCTCGCGTGCGCGTGCACCGGCACGCGCACGACGTCGAGCACACCCATGACGGTAAGCGCCGCGGCCAGATCGGCGCGGATGTTCTGCAGCTCCAGCCGGATCGGCTCGTCCTTCCCGGTACCCTCCGCGTCCAGCGTGAGCAGCTGAGCCGAGAGCCTTGTCGCGGCTTCATCGTCCAGGATTCCGGACGCGAGCACGATCCGCTTCTCGAGCAGCCTCTCATAGAGCCTGCCCTGCCACGCCGCGTGCGGGTCGAGCCACACCCGCGTCGGCGAGACCGGGTCCTGCCGCGGCTGGGGCTGCGGCCCGGCCGGCCAGCGCGGGCCGATCGGCCAGTCCGGCTGCCCGGGAGATCCGGGCTGTCCGGGGTCACGGCCCTGGCTTGGGTCGTGCTGGCCGTGGTCGCGCGGGCCAGAGCTGTGCGAGTGCACCCCCGGCATGGTCATTCGATGGCTCCTCTCAGTCATGTAGTCTCCAGGTGATCTGGCTGCCGATGGCGGCCGCGTAGCGTTCCAGCGTTGAGGCACGGACGTCCGCGATGCCGGACTCCAGGCGCGCCACGGCGGACTGGGAGGTGCCCATTCGGGCCGCGACCTCGGTCTGCGACAGGCCGACCGCGTGACGCTGCGCGGCGAGCTCGCGGACCAGGCTGGCCCGCTCGCTCGCCATCCGGCGCAGCGCCATCTCGCGGAAACCCGGCAGCAGCGGCAAGCGCAGCTCCTCGATGGTGCTGTCGGCACCAGGTTCCGGACCATCAGGTTCCGGAGCGCCACCTTCTCCGGTATCACGCTCACTCATATGTTTAACGATATCTCATATTAGAGATAATCACATCCGCCGCGGCCGACTGAACTGATGTGGGTGCACTTCATGCTGCGATAGCAGCACGGATTGCACCCAAACGGCGGGCGGCGGAGACCGCAAGGGCGCGCAGGCGACGAACAACGCAGCGCGGCCGTCAGGCGGCGCCAACCGTTAGGCGGGCACGGGCGGTGAGAAGCGCGGGTGGCGCCCGCGGTGAGGGGGCGGGCGGTGAGGGGGCGGGCGGTGAGGGGCGCGGGCGGCGCCCGCGGTGAGGGGCGCGGGCGGCGCCCGCGGTAAGGGGGCGGGCGGTGAGGGGCGCGGGGGGCGCCCCGCGGGTAGGGAGGCGCAGGCAGCGCCAACCGTTAGGCGGCGCGGGCAGTGAGAGGCGTGCGGGCAGTGAGAGGCGCGGGCAGTGAGAGGAACCGGCGGCGCCGCGGTAGGGAGGCGCAGGCAGCGCAGTTGATGTGGGTGCACTTTGCGCTGCGATAGCAGCGCGGATCGCACCCAAACGGCCGGCGGCGGAGACCGCAAGGGCGCCGGGCGGCGCTGGCGTTGAGGCGGGGCGGTGGAGGCTGTGAGGGAGGGGGCAACGCGGCGGTTCAGTAGCACGCGAGTGGTCGGGAGGCCATAGGTTTGAGGAGCGTGAGGGGATTCAGGAGCTGGATGATTCCGCGGACGGAGGGACTTAGGAGCGGCTGGAGGGGTTCAGGGGTCTGCTGGAGCGTACGCGCGGAGGAAGACTCGGATGCCGCCGACGATGAAGCGGTCGACCTCCTCCTCGGTAAGCCTGACGGTTCCCATCAGGGATTTGTTGCTGATCTGGCCGAACGTCAGCGCTGACAGGTGTTCGGCGGCCTCCATCGGGTCGGCGGCGTCGAGGCGGCCGGCGGCGGCGAGGCCTGCCAGTGGCTGGGCGAGGAGCGGCGTGATTCCCCGGCCGCGCCATAGGTCGAGCAGCTCAGGGAAGTGAGGTGCCTCCGCGACAACCAGGCGGATCAGGGCGGCGCGCTCCGGTGACCGGGTGATGACGAGCGCGATCTCGCGGATGCACGCGGTCAGAGCCTCCCGCACGTCGCCATCCCAGGGGGTACGCTCCACGATCTCCTGAATCTGGCCACGCAGCGCCTCGAAGGTGCGCCGAACCACGAAGAAGAACAGGCTTTCCTTGCCGCCATAGTGGCTATACACGGTGCGCTTGGACACCTCGGCTCCGGCCGCGATGGCGTCGACGCTGGTGCGCTCGTATCCCTGCCGCACGAACAGCGTGAGCGCCACGCTCGCGATCGCCGCGTGTTTGCGCGCCGATACCGTCTCGAGCATGCAGCCGAGCGTACTACACCGTGCAGTTCCCCAAAGGAAGTGGACGGTGTAGGGGAACGCGGGAAACTATGCGGTGTAGGCAACACAGGAAATCGAACGGTGTAGGGGGCGCGGGGAACTGAACGGTGTAGGGGGCGCGGGGAACTGAACGGTGTAGAGGGCGCGGGGAACTGAACGGTGTAGAGGGCGCGGGGAACTGAACGGTGTAGAGGGCGCGAGGAAACTATACGGTGTAGGGGACGCGAGGAAACTATACGGAGTAGTGCAGGGAAATACCGTCCCTGACGCCAGCGGCGCGGCGCGTGTCCTGCGGAAGATGGGCGGATCGTTCGGTACGGCCGTGCTTGCGGCGAGCCTGGCCGGGGCGGGGACCACCGACCCGTTCGGTAAGATCTTTCTCTGGGTCACCGTCTTTGCGGTCGGCTCTTTGCCGCCAGCGCTGATGCTTCCCTAGAGCTGAATGGGGACGGCGCGGCTCACCCGCCAGTGCTCACGCCGCGCCGTCCCCGCCCCGCCAGTCCCGCCTCAAGGTCGCCACACGGGAGCCGGGGGGAGTCTGCGTCCAGGTGTCGGGCACGGCTACCGGCCACGTCGCCTCGGCCCAGACGGTGCGGCCCAGGCCGGGGCCGATGTCCCGGTATCCCCAGCGGCTGGTGGAGGCGGCCACCAGGGCCAGGCCGCGGCCGCCCTCGGCCAGGCCGTCGGCCGCGCGCCTGCGGGAACGCCCGGGCGTGGGCTCGGTCGCGCCGCCCGCGTCGGTGACGGCGATGCGGGCCACCCCGTCGCGCGGCAGCTCGACCTCGACGGTGAAGACGCCGCCGACTCCGGACACGGTGTGCGCGATCGCGTTCGTGCACAGTTCGGACACGCACATCACGAGCGTCTCGCGGGCCGGGCAGCCGGCCAGGACGCGGGAAACGAACCGCCGTGCCTCCGGCACCTGCGCGGGCGCGCCGGGGAAAACGCGCGCCCAGCGCACGGGCTCGGGCACCGCCGGGATCACCGGATATGCTGCCGTCACCGTGCTCACCCCCTGGGTGTTGAGTCTCTACAGTGAGTGACGCACGGCACGCGCAAACGGTTCGGCGCTGATGAAAGGAAATTTATGCCGTCCGAACGAGCGGCGGCATCTGCCCTGCTCCCGTGCGTCTTGGAGCAGCGGCTCATCGATCACCACTGCCATGGCGTGCTTCGCGAGGGCGGCGACCTGGAGACGTTGCTTACCGAGGGTGACGGCGGCGCCGCGGCCGGGGGGACGGCGTACGACTCGCTGGCCGGGCTCGCGTTCCGCCGTATGTGCCCGCCGGTGCTCGGCCTGCCGCCGCACGCGCCGCTGGCGGAATACGCGGCGCGCCGGTCGTCGCTCGGCGCGGCCGAGGTGAGCGGGCGGTTCCTCGCCGCCGCGGGCCTGGGGGCGCTGTGCCTGGACACCGGGTTCCAGCCCCGGGCGCTGCTGTCCCCCGCCGAGATGGGCGCGCTGGCCGGGGCGCCTGCCTACGAGGTCGTCCGCCTTGAGCAGGTGGGCGAGGATGTCGGCGCTGTCGGCGTCAGCGCGTACGCCTTCGCCGACGCCTTCCGCACCGCGCTGGAGGAGCGCGCCGCGGCGGCCGGGCCGCGGGTCGTCGCCGTGAAGTCGATCGCGGCGTACCGGGTCGGGCTTGGCCTCGGGGCGGAGCGGCCGCCCGACGCCGAGGTGGCCGCGGCCGCGGGGCGGTGGATGCGCGGCGGTACGGGCAACGGATCCGGCGGCTCCGGAGCGCCGCCGCGGCTGGCGGATGAGACGCTGCACAGGTTCTTCATCTGGTGTGGCGCCGACCTGGGGCTGCCGGTGCAGTTCCACGTCGGCTACGGGGACCGCGACATCGACCTGCACCGCTGTAACCCGCTGCTGCTCACCGGGCTGCTGCGGGCGCTGGAGCCGTCGGGCGTGCCGGTGATGCTGCTGCACAACTACCCGTACCACCGCGAGGCAGGCTATCTCGCCCAGGTGTTCCCCCATGTGCACGCCGACCTCGGGCTCGCCACCCACAACCTGGGCGACCGCGCTTCCGGGGTGCTGGCCGAGGCGCTCGAACTGGTGCCGCTGCGGAAGTTCCTGTACTCGTCGGACGCCTTCGGGCTGCCGGAACTGTACTACCTGAGCGCCTCGCTCTTTCGCCGCGGGCTGTCGGACTTCCTGCGGGCCCGGCTGGACGCCGGGGACTGGACGGAAGCCGACGCGGTCCGCGTCACCGGCCTGATCGGCGCCGAGAACGCGCGGCGTGTCTACGGCCTGGGCGCGTGATTCGATAGCGTCCGCCGACAGGTAGTGGGGCCGCTGGCGCATCTGGCCCCGTCCAGTGGGGCCATTGGCGCCATCGGCCCCGCTCGGGGATGGCGGGGCTGTGACGGGTGAGGGTCGTGAGCGGGCGGGGATCAGGCGGGGGCCGGGCGGGGATCAGGCGGGGGCCTGGGCGGAGAGCAGGCGGGGGCCTGGGCGGAGAGCAGGTCGAGGGCTTGGGCGGGGAGGTTGGCGGCCGTTGCGTCGAGCCAGGTGATGCGGGGGTCGCGGCGGAACCAGGACTCCTGGCGGCGGGCGAACCGTTTGGTCGC
>Ga0213875_10002433_pt1 | contig 11139 bp, 9 predicted proteins | sample BarmaccomBMRX_R8_FD_160105 | JGI IMG/M metagenome (GOLD analysis project Ga0213875, IMG submission 160105) | Root-associated microbial communities from Barbacenia macrantha in rupestrian grasslands, the National Park of Serra do Cipo, Brazil - RX_R8 | ecosystem: Host-associated > Plants > Roots... | reverse complement strand
ATCCAGCCCCCGAGTAAACGTCTCTGTGCCGGTGCCATCGCGCAGAGTGCCGTCATCTTCCACCGTGACTTGCGCCAGGATGACCATCTCCGGTCCGGCAGCTTCTCTTGCGGCGTGAATCGCCTCGCGAAGTTCGTTCGCCTCGTAGAACGTCTCGATCACAATCAGATCGACGCCCGCATTTACCAGCGCCTGCGCGTGCTCGCGAAAGATAGTGCGCGCTTCGCGGAACGACATGGGACCGAGCGGCTCGATCTGCGTGCCCAGAGGTCCCATCGCCCCAGCCACAAAGGCGCGTTCTCCGGCGGCTTCGCGGGCGAGCCGAACGCCTGCTTCGTTGATCGCTCGCAACTTCTCTGCTATGCCGAACGCTCCCAGCCGAACCCGATTGCTGCCGAAGGTGTTCGTCTCCAGCACTTCCGCGCCCGCCCTCACATATTCCTGATGAATTTCTTTAACCAGGTGCGGTGAAGAGAGGTTCAGCTCATCGAAACAGCGATTGATGAAAATGCCCTTGGCGTAAAGCATCGTGCCCATCGCGCCATCGGCCACAATGATCTTCGATTCGAGCTTCTTGCGGAACTCGGCGGCTCGGGTAGCAGAGAGAGGTTCAACGGCCGTCATAAAAAGGGATATACAATTTTACCGGTTCAGCCGCAATGTCACCGAATCGCCTATCGCAATTTGCAGAACCGCCGCGGCGCTCGCTTGGTTCATTCCAACTTCCACGCAGCCCGAACTCCCGAAATAGGCAAAGCACAGATCGCGCCCTGCCTCTCCGAAAGTGTTACGAAATTCAGTCACCTGGCCGCCACTTAGCGCGAGCTGAAACGGCGCATCCGCGATTCGGGCGAACGTCTTCGCATCGAAATTCGTGATCGCATTCCCAAACCGATCGATTGACAGAACACGCCCCTGCCATGACCCGTCCTCGATCTGCCGTGCCCTCACATCCTCGAGCATCACAATGTCGTTCACTTCGGGTCCCACATCCTCCACGCGCATACCACACGCCAGCGCCGCCGCCGTTGGAGCAAATACATCCCGTCCATGAAACGTCATGGATGCATCCGGCAGCCACAAATCTCGATTCGTGATTTCATGACACGCCCCCACTCTCTCGCGCTGGAGCACTAAACTCAGAACACCGTTGTCCGGCGCAACGAAAACCTGTCCTGACACCCGCGCCACAATCGCTCTCCGCGCCGTTCCCACGCCCGGATCTATAACCACCAAGTGAACCGCGCGCTCTGGAAAATATCGCGCCGCCTGGTCAATGGTGTACGCGCCTGCCAGGATTGAAAACGCCGGAATATCGTGCGAAATGTCCACGAGGCGCGCCTGCGGGCAGCGGCTAACCAAAACGCCTTTCATCGTGCCCACATAGTGATCCAGCAGTCCAAAATCTGTCGTCAACGTGATGATCGGCCGTTCGCGAGAGTGCTCCATGCCTTGTTAGAATTGTATTGAAAACCTCGGCAATTCCTCGCGAATGGCGGCTCGGCCAAAGCGCGCTTCATAAATTCTTTTGCTGTATTTCGATCACAACGCGACCACCCCGATTGCGCCCGAAGTGGCAGAGGTCATGGCTGCGGCTTTGCGCGATGTTTATGGCAACGCTTCGAGCGCGCACTCAGCCGGCCAGCGGGCGCGTCAACATTTGGAAAATGCGCGCCGCATGATCGCTCAAATCCTCGGCGCTTCTCCCACAGAGTTCGCGTTTACCAGCGGAGGAACCGAGGCGAATAATTTGGCGATTCTGGGCCTGGTCCGAAATATCAACGCTGAAAAAAAACATGTCGTAACCAGCACAATTGAGCATCCGGCGGTGCTCGAATCCTGCCGTCAACTGGAGCGCGAAGGCGTTGAGGTGAGTTATGTTCCGGTAAGTCCCGATGGCCTTATCGATGCAAATCTTATTCGCCGCAGCCTCCGGAACGAGACAGTTCTGCTTTCCGTCATGCACGCGAATAACGAGCTGGGAACCATTCAGCCGATCGAGGAGATTGCAGTTTTGATTCGCGAGCTCCGCAATAATGGGCGCAATATTTTTTTGCACTCGGATGGCGTGCAGGCATTCGGGAAGATCGACAGCCGTGTGGACCGGCTCGGAGTGGATCTGTATTCCATCAGCGCGCATAAAATTTTCGGGCCCCCGGGCATCGGTGGCTTGTATGTTCGTCGTGGTGTGCCGCTAGAGCGCATCCAATTCGGCGGACATCATGAGCGGGAGAGGCGGCCAGGAACCGAAAACGTTCCTGCTGCAATGGCCTTCGCGCGCGCTGCCGAATTGTGTACCATTGACACGCGCGAATTGCGCGATTCGTTTGAACGTGAAGTGCTGGCCCGCGTGCCCGGAATAGAGATCAACGGCAACCGCGAGTCCCGGCTGCCCAATACCAGCAACCTGCTTTGTCATGGTTTATCCGGTGAGGCCTTGTTGATTGCTCTCGATATGCGCGGTATTGCGGTTTCAACGGGTTCAGCGTGCAGTAGTGGCGCCGTCGAGCCTTCTCACGTTCTCCTGGCCATAGGCCGTAACCGCGAAGAGGCGCGTTCCAGCGTGCGGTTTTCATTCGGTCGCTACAACACGTTTGAAGATGTGCAGATGCTGATCGACGCAGTTGCCGTTTGTGTCGGAAAACTACGCAGTGCCACAGGCTGGGAGAAGCAAGTTGTCGCCTGAGAACACCGCGCCGATTGCTATCGCAATGTCGGGCGGTGTTGATAGCTCCGTCGTCGCGGGATTGCTGCGCCGTCAGGGCCTTTCCGTTGTCGGGCTCACCATGCAGCTCTGGAATCAGCGCCGGCTGCCCGAATTGGCCCCGCCAGGCGGCGCCGTTGGCCGTTGTTGCTCCCTCGATGATGTCTACGATGCCCGCTTTGTGGCCTCTGTTCTCGGAATTCCCTATTACGTCGTCAATTTCGAAGAGCGCTTCGAAGCGGAAGTAGTAAAGCCGTTCGTTGCGGATTATCTCGAAGGCCGCACGCCCATTCCTTGCACGCTCTGCAATAACTTCATCAAATTTGACCAATTCCTCGAGATGGCCGACGGTGTCGGCGCGCACAAAATCGCGACCGGCCACTACGCGCGTTTAAGCTTCGATGCGGCAACCGGCCGTTACCAGATGCGCACGAGCATCGATTCGAGTAAGGATCAGACCTATTTCTTGTTCGGACTGACGCAAGCGCAACTCGCCCGCACGGAATTTCCGCTCGGCGGCATGCTGAAGTCGCAGGTTCGCGAGCTCGCCAAAGATCTCGGCCTTCCGGTGGCGGAAAAGCAGGACAGCCAGGAAATCTGCTTCGTGCCGAACGGCGATTATGCCGCATTCATTGACGCCTATTTCCGCGAGCAGGGCATCGAATCCACTCGCGTGGAAGGCGAGATCATCACTTCCGACGGTCACGTGCTCGGCCATCACTCTGGAACGCACCATTTCACCGTCGGTCAACGACGCGGGTTGCGCGTGGCTGCGGGCGAGCCGCTATATGTGATTGCAACCGAGCCGGCCACCCAGCGCGTCGTTGTAGGCCGGAACGATGAACTCATGAGGGCAGCCTTCCTTGCAACGCACGTCAATTGGGTTTCCATTGAGGCTCCAATTGCGCCTCGCCGTGCGGAAGTGAAGATTCGCAATAAGCACGTGCCTGCGCCCGCAACTTTGCGCGCCGCGGCCGGTGGGCGCGAGGTCGAAGTTCGATTTGATGAGCCGCAGCGTGCCGTTACTCCCGGGCAGGCTGCCGTTTTCTACGACGGCGATCTGGTGCTCGGCGGCGGCTGGATCGAATAAACTCCAGAATTGGCAAAAAAGAAAAACTGGTTGCAAACACGCGCGGAATATATCTTCGCGTTGGCATTGCTCGAGGCGCTTCGCATACTTCCGCGAAAAACTGCGACGAAGCTAGGGCGCGGTGCGATGCACCTGGTCGACTTGCTCCTTCCAAAACTTCGGCGGACCGGGCTCAAGAACCTTTCTTTTGCATTTCCGAAATCGACGCTCCGCGAACGCCAGCAAATCATAGATGGTGTATTCCGCACCGTGGCAGGCATTCTGGTGACGCTCGCGCGTTTTCCAGCGCTGAATCGCGAGAACATTTCCCAATGGATCGAATATGAAGGACTGGAACATTATCTCGAGGCGAGCCGCGAAGGGCGCGGGGTCCTGATCGCCACCGCGCATCTTGGCAATTGGGAGCTCAGTGCGTTCGCGCACGCAATCATGACGGGCCCGATGCACGTTGTGGTGCGCGCTCTCGATAATCCGCTGATCGACCGCATTGTCGAGGATCGCCGAACGCTTTCCGGAAATCGGCTGATCTACAAGCGTGACGCTGCCCGCGCCGTAATCAAAGCGTTACGGAACAATGAAGCGGTCGGCATTCTCATCGATCAGAACACAAGCGCGCCCGAAGGCGTATTCGTCAATTTTTTTGGCAAGCTGGCGTGCGCCGGTTCGGCCTTCGTAAAATTCGCTCATCATTCAGGCGCGCCAGTGATTCCGGGATTCGCTCTGTGGAACGAAAACAAGCAGCGCTACGTTCTACGCTTTTGCCCGCGGGTTGAGATGACGGGCGATATCGCAAGTGACACACGCCGCATACACGCGTTATTCGAAAGCATCATTCGCCAGAATCCAGATCAGTGGATGTGGATTCATCGCCGCTGGAAGACGCGTCCGCCGGGCGAACCGCCGCTGTATTGATCTGCCGGCTGATCCATCAAGCTCCACGCGCGTGATGTTTCGCCACCGGGCGCTGATCGAGACCCAATACCGCCGTAATCACGCCGCGCAGCGATTCCGGGATAAGAATCGGCTCGCGATAGGTGAGATACTGCCCACCCATTGCGTCTTTACACGTGCAAAGCCGGATATGGAATGCCTCATCCATCTGCTCAGCATTGCCTTGTATCTGCACCCGGCGCGCCGATGCGTTCCGCTCCACAATGGTCATTCCGTAATGCTCAACAAATGCGCAGACGGCAGCGATATCGTTCGGATTCGCCTCCGTCGAAATCGCCGGCCGCTCACGTGATCCCGAAGCTAGCTTGCCGGAGAGAAGCTGCTCGCCTGTATCCGACTCCGGATTGGCATTGGCGCCCCGAACAATCAAGCTGGCGGTAATCAACTCCTTGCTCGGATCGGGCAGATTCTCAAATCGATCCGACGCCTTACGTCGAGGCGTGCTACCGGGCACCACGGCGCGCTGTGCTGCAGACGAGCCGGAAGAGAGGGCCTGCAGCAGCAACGCGCCATTCGGACTTCCAAGCCCTGTGCAGGGATCCCAGCCTTTGCCCGCGTTGTAATATCCGAGTCCGCTGTCGTCGTTGTTGCCGCTCGTGATGTCCTGAAACACGGATTCGCCCAATGGATAGAGTTTCGGATTCAGGAAGCCGACACTCGTTCCTAACTGCTCATTCAGCAGTGCTGCGAGCGCCGCCCATAATGGCGCAACCGCGCTCGTGCCGCCAATCACTTGATTCTGTCCATCCACACGAATCTGATAACCGGTCGTCGGATCAGCATCTCCCGCAACATCCGGCACGCCGCGGCCAACGAAGTTTGTTTCCGGCTGCTTCGGAACTGACGCCGAGCTCTGATAGGCCGGCAGCGCAAAGACGTTGCTCACGCCGCCGCCCGTTGCGCCCTCCTGATTTGCGGTTTCGTTCCACACCACTTCCGAAGAGATCTTGCTGCCGGAACCCGTCAATGTCGTGCCCCCGCAAGCCAGCACGTAGGGACTCGATGCGGGGAAATCGACATGCAATTTGTTGTCGCCCGCGCCATCCGTCGAGCCGTTATCTCCCGCGGCCACCGTTACCGTCACCCCGAGTGACGCGGCATCCTGAAGCGCCGAGTTCATGGCGGTCTGCGATTGTTGCGTCCACTGATCCTCAGGCCCGCCCCAACTGATCGATACAACCGAAGGCTTACGCGTGGTGTCGTGCACGGCATCCGCAATTGCGTCTATGAATCCCTGATCTGTGTTCGGCGCGAAATAAACCGCGATGTTCGCACCGGATGCGATCGCCCCCACCACCTCGATGTCGAGCATGACTTCGCCATCGGCGTCACCGCCCGGTGTATTCTGCCCTCCGTCTACGGAAACAGCGGTAACGGTCGGCTCGTTAATACCCAACCCGCTGAAGTAGGTCTGGAGGTCGGCCGTGCTGTAGCCGCCGCCCAATTCGACGATCGCCACAGTCTGGCCTTCGCCCGTCAGGCCGCTTGGATAGTTATAAAGCGCAGCAACCTGGGGAGGAGTAAAACTCGTGGGCGTTGCATGTTTTTTCTTGCGGCGGAAATGGGGTTTGGCAACCGGTCGGGTGTCTAGCCCGAGTACCGCAACCACGACGCCCTCCAGTTCCTGCGGAAGGCTCAGCGTGCCCGTGCGGCCGCGGAACGTGTGGCCGGTGCTTTCCACCTTGTAACAGACCAGCTCGGCTCCGAACGCTTTCGTCATGTTCCCCGCGGTTCCGGTCAACACGACGCGTCTTTTCTGTACGCTGCTCTCGATGACTGTCAACTGGAACTCGTGAGCAAATCGTTCTACCAGTGCAATGTCGTCCGGATTGGCGCCATGTTGCGCAGCAAACTGCTCGTGCGTCAAGTGCGTGGGTGTTCCCGCGCCCGTTGGGACGGCCGGGTCAGCGCCCTTCCGCCGCAAAAACAACGTGACCCGCACGTTTTCATTCGGCTGGATAGCACCAACCGGCTGCGAACCAGGAAGTGGTTTCTTTTCGCTCCCTCGCAGTGTCGTTCTTTTTTCGAAAGCCATTCGACTGATGTCCCTTCTCGAAATTCGGGCAGGCTCCAGTGTATCGCTGCACACTTCTAAACCAATCCGGAACATGGGTACTTTACAATGAGGCGCACCCCGGAATGGCGAACGATCCGCAAATTGAGATTAACCAGCTCACCACGCTCGACGAATTCGGCGCAGTTGTGCGCTTGCAGCAGGAAATTTGGGGTTTCGAAGACGTCGAGTTGTTGCCGCTGCGCCTATTTGTGGTTGCGAGCAAAATCGGCGGCCAGCTTCTCGGTGCATTCCATGGCCGCAGGATGGTCGCATTCTGCGTTTGCATCCCGGGTCTGAAATTGCCCGATGGGCGGCCTTATCTGCACAGCCACATGCTCGGCGTTTTGCCCGGCTACAGAAACCTGGGCCTGGGCCGCAAGCTGAAGCTGGCCCAAAGAGAGTACGGTCTCGTAAGCGGTCTCGATCTGATCGAGTGGACCTTCGATCCGCTCGAAATCAAGAACGCCTTCTTCAATATCGAGCGTTTGGGCGTGATCGTCCGTCGCTACGTTCATAACCAGTACGGCATGACAAGCAGCCATCTTCACGGAGGCTTGCCGACCGACCGGCTGATTGCGGAATGGTGGATTCGCTCGAGCCGCGTGGAGGCGATTGTTGCCAACCTGAGGCCGAATCGGGCCGACATCCACGCCCGTATTCCCGTGCCCGCCGACATCGGTTCTCTCCGCGAGAACGATCCGCACCGCGCGCGCGAAATTCAAGCGGCTCTAGGGGAGCAATTCGATGAGCATTTCCGCGCCGGCCTGGCCGTGATCGGATTAGAAAAAACAGATCAGGAAGGGATCTATCTCTTAGGCGAATGGGAATCAAAATAGAGCGAATCATTTTGCGGCACATCCGGATACCGCTGGTCCATTTTTTCGAGACCAGCTTCGGCCGCACCTACGAACGCGACATCGTCCTTGTCGAAGTTATCTCCGATGCCGTCTCGGGTTGGGGCGAAGTGACAGCAGGCGAAAATCCGTTCTACAACGAAGAGTGGACCGGCTCAGTCTGGCCGCTGCTGATCAACTACATCGCGCCTCGCGTTCTCAGGCGCGAATTCTCCTCCGCGGCGGATGTTGCGGCGCGCACGGCGCATATTCGTGGTCACAATATGGCCCGAGGCGGCCTGGAAACGGCTGTTTGGGATCTCCAGGCCCGCTTAAATGATGAGCCTCTTTGGAAAGCTATCGGCGGCGGCGCGCACCGCGAAATTTCCTGCGGCGTTTCCATCGGCATTCAGGATTCTGTCGAACAACTGCTCGAAAAAATCGAAACCGAACTCGCCGCCGGTTATCAACGCATCAAGATGAAGATCAAACCCGGCTGGGATGTCGATATCATCCGTCAGGTGCGCGAGCGTTTTCCGAATATCAAGCTCATGGCCGATGCGAACTCTGCATACACGCTAAATGATCTCGAATACCTGAAGCAACTCGATAGTTTTTATCTCATGATGATCGAGCAGCCGCTGGCGCATGACGACATCATTGACCACGCTGTTCTGCAGAGCGCGCTCGATACGCCGATCTGCCTCGATGAGTGCATCCGCTCGGCGCATCACGCGGAACAGGCAATTCGTTTGCACGCCTGCCGGATCGTTAACATTAAACTCGGCCGCGTAGGCGGTTTCGCCGAGGCCAAGCGCCTGCACGATGTGTGCGAAGCCAACGCCATACCGGTCTGGTGCGGCGGCATGCTCGAATCAGGCATTGGCCGGGCTCACAACATCGCGCTATCGACGCTGGCCAACTTCACCCTTCCGGGCGATGTCTCAGCCAGCAAACGGTACTGGAAGCGTGATATCACCGCTCCCATTGAAGTGACCTCGCGCGGCACCATCCCGGTCAGCGACGCTCCCGGTTTTGGCTACGAGCTCGATAAAGATTATCTCGAGAGCCTCGTAGTCCGGCGAGAAGTGCTGGACTAGAAAAAACCATACTTCAGTAATCCTGTTTTTGCCGCTATTCTGAAACTGACGATGCTGAAACAGAGTATTTTTCGCGAATATGACATTCGCGGAATTGCCGAAGAGGAACTGCTTGACCCTGATGTTGAAACGCTCGGGCGCGCCTTAGCAACTTATCTGATCCGCCATAGCGGCCGCACAATTTCTCTCGGATGCGATTGCCGATTGAGTGGTTCCCGGCTGCGTGACGCGCTGCTCAAAGGTCTTCTCGCTGCAGGCGCGCGCGTACTCGACATTGGAACGGTTCCCACTCCCGTCCTCTATTACTCGGCCGTTCATTTCAAAACCGATGGCGCCATCATGATCACCGGCAGCCACAATCCGCCGGAATACAACGGAATCAAAACCGTCTGCGGCACTGGCACTCTCTACGGTCAGGCGATTCAAGATGTCTACAAGCTGATCACGGCTGGTGATTTCGAATTGGGTGAAGGCTCCGTCGAAAAGATCGACGCGGTCACGCCTTATGTGGACGAAGTCGCAGCGCAGTTCCAATTCGATCGCAAAGTAAAGGTCGTGGTCGATGCTGGAAACGGCACTGCCGGACCAGTCGTCACGCGGGTTTTTGAGAAACTCAACGTCAAAGCCACCGAACTCTTTTTTGAGATGGACGGCCACTTTCCGCACCATCACCCCGATCCCACCGTTCTCGCGAACTTGCGTGATTTACAGCAGAGCGTGCGCAAACACGGCGCGGAACTCGGCATCGCCTTCGACGGTGACGCGGACCGCATCGGCGTCGTTGACGAGCATGGGGACGTGATCTACGGCGACATGCTGCTGCTGATTTTCGGGCGTGAGATCCTCAGCCGTAAACCGCGTTCCACCTTTATCGGCGAGGTGAAATGCTCGCAAATCATGTACGACAAGCTCAAAGAGCTGGGTGGAAATCCCATCATGTTCAAGACGGGCCATTCACTGATCAAGGCCAAGATGAAAGAGGAGCATGCGGAGGTTGCCGGAGAGATGTCGGGGCACATGTTTTTCGCGGATCGTTATTACGGCTATGACGATGCGATTTACTCTGCTTGCCGCTTACTCGAGATCGTCGCGAAATCCGGCAAGCCGCTCTCTTCGCAATTAGAGGGCATTCCCAAGCTGGTCTCGACCCCCGAACTTCGCGTTGATTGTCCGGATGATTTGAAATTCCAGCTCATTTCAAAAGTTGCCGAAATCATCCGTCGTCACCACGAAGTGGTCGATATCGACGGCGTCCGGGTGCCGTTCCCGCGCGGTTGGGGATTAGTTCGCGCCTCTAATACGCAGCCGGTGCTGGTCATGCGGTTCGAAGCCGAATCCGAGGAGTTGCTCGCGAACTATCAAGGCGAGATCGAAAACGCGGTTGCCGAAGCGAAGAACAAGCTAGGCGTTCCCGCCTAATTTTTCGGTCCGATATTTTCGGTGCGCCCGGCGAGCGGCTTCACCGTGGGTCCCCCACATACGCCTACACCTGTATTCAAGAGCGCATTTAACAGGTTCAAGAGCACCGCGTAGATCACCTGCTCGGAGACCGGTTGGCGCCCGGGCATGCGAAAAGTCCCAGGCAGCTCTTTAGCGATCTGCAATCGAACCGCATGCGGCAGCGTGCGGCCGTTCTTGTCTCGCTGATTCGCGAGCCACAGTGGCGTCTGCAAAACGCTGCCGGATTTTCCGTCAACATAGAATTGGCAGCGCGAAAACCAGCCCAGGTTTCCAGGATCTGCGGCATCAAACAGCAGTAGCGGCGCCTGCCGGTCTGGCGCTGAAACATCCAGCGACAGCACCCGGCGCTGGTCGTCAATCTTGTATTCGAACCCGGCCTGCCGTGCGATGTTGCCGATCGACTCGGGTTCGAGCTCGAGCAGCAGATATTTATTGGTCCCGGCCTCGAGAACTTGCATCGGATGTCTACATTCTAGCTGTGCATTCTCTCCGCGCGTTCTTGTGCACGCCCCCTCCCGAGCGGCTGCGCCAACGCGCGATACACCTGGTGATCGGCATCGCTGAACTGCACCAGTTTCACCGTACGCACCGGCTCGCTGTGCGCACGCAACCAGTCTGCAACGGTTTCGATCGCAATCCGCGCGGCAGCTTCCACCGGATAACCGTAGATTCCTGTGCTGATGGAAGGAAAGCTCATCGTCTTCACATCGCGCTCCGCCGCAAGTTGCAGGCAGACACGATAGCAGGAAGCAAGCAGTTCCGGTTCGCCGTGCTCTCCATCGCGATACCGCGGTCCAACTGCATGGAACACGTACTTCGCCGGCAATCGACCCGCACCGGTCACGACCGCGCTTCCCGTTTCACAACGGCCGATGCGTGATCGAATCTCGTTCAACTCGCGCATGATCTCCGCTCCGCCGGCGCGATGAATCGCTCCGTCCACA
>Ga0213875_10002432_pt1 | contig 11146 bp, 8 predicted proteins | sample BarmaccomBMRX_R8_FD_160105 | JGI IMG/M metagenome (GOLD analysis project Ga0213875, IMG submission 160105) | Root-associated microbial communities from Barbacenia macrantha in rupestrian grasslands, the National Park of Serra do Cipo, Brazil - RX_R8 | ecosystem: Host-associated > Plants > Roots... | reverse complement strand
GGCCTCTGCCATCATGCCGGAAGCGAAAGGGTCGAGCGTCGTCGCGTACCCCTCGACGGGTGGCGGCAAGGGACCGGGTCGGCCGAGCCGCAGGTTGATGAAGGATTGGCGCTGCGAGGAGAACAGGTATTCCGCCTCCGCATCGCTTTCGGCCGCGACGATATGGGTTCCGAGCATCACATAGGGCGCCGCCAATTGTGGCGAGGGGCGAAACCGCTCGCGATAGATCGCCAACGCCTGCATCATCATTGCTGGCGCGAAATGCGAGGCAAAGGCAAACGGCAGACCGAGGATCGCGGCAAGCTGCGCGCCGAACGTGCTCGACCCGAGGATCCAGACCGGCACGGCGAGCCCGGCACCCGGCACTGCCTGTATCGCCTGTCCGGGCTCGGCCGGCTGGAAATAGGCCATCAGCTCGACAACATCCTGCGGGAACTGGTCGGCGCCGGCCGCCAGGTTGCGGCGCATCGCCCGTAATGTCATCTGATCGGAGCCCGGCGCCCGGCCCAGGCCCAGCTCGACGCGGCCGGGATGCAGAGCCGCAAGGGTGCCGAATTGCTCGGCGATGATCAGCGGCGCGTGGTTCGGCAGCATGATCCCGCCGGCGCCGATGCGGATGCGGCTGGTGCCTGCGGCAACATGGGCCAGGGCGACCGCTGTCGCGGCGCTGGCGATGCCCGGCAGGTTGTGGTGTTCGGCCATCCAGTAGCGCTGATAACCCAATGCCTCGACATGGCGCGCGAGATCGAGCGAGTTGCGCAGAGCGTGCCCCGCATCGCTGCCTTCGACGATCGGGGAAAGGTCGAGAACCGAAAGCGGAACCATCCGTCAGGCCCCTTTGTCCGATGAGTGTGTCAGATGATGTGCCGTTGCAACACATGAGTATCGCACGCCCCGCGGCGTAGCGCCTAAGCCTGCCAGGTCACGAACATCGCAACCACCGCGAACGTCATCGCTGCTGTCGAGAGCCATCCCATCGCCCAGAGCGGCCGCGGCAAGGTGAACTGCCCCATGACCCGCTTTTGCATTGTCATCACCATCATCACCACCATCAGGGGAACCGCGACGACGCCATTGATGACGGCCGTCCAGAACAGAGCCCTGATCGGGTCGATCTTGACAAAATCGAATGCAATCCCGGCCAACGTGCCGATGACGATCAACGCATAGAAACCTTTGGCCTCGTGCAGCTTCATCCCGAGACCGGCGGGCCAGCCAAGGCCTTCTGCCACCGCGTAGGCGGCGGAGCCGGCGAGTACCGGGATCGCCAGCAACCCGGTGCCGACGATGCCGCACGCGAACACGGCGAAGGCGAAATTGCCGGCGATCGGACGCAGCGCGTTGGCGGCCTGCTCCGACGTGTCGACATTGGTGATGCCGTGGACGTGCAGTGTCACCGCCGTCGTAATGATGATACACAAGGCGATCAGGTTCGACAGGGCCATCCCGACATAGGTGTCGTATTCGATGCGGCGCATTTCCCGGTGCGCCGCATCCGGCACTTCCTTCAGCGGGCTGGCACCGGGGTCGGTGCGTTCGTCCTCGGCTTCCTCCGACGCCTGCCAGAAGAACAGGTATGGGCTGATTGTCGTGCCGAGCACGGCGACGATCACGACAAGATAATCCTGCTGCCAGACGATCTGAGGGATGAAGAGGTGGTGCAGCACCTCAAGCCACGGCACATCGATTACCAAGACCGTCGCGACATAGGCAAACAGTGAAAAGGTCAGCCATTTAAGAATGTGCACGTATCTGTCATAGCTGCAGAAGATCTGCAGCGCGGCGCACCCCACCGCCAGGGCTATGACATAAAGGCCGCGCGGACCGGCGATCAGCAATCGCGCTGCGTCCGCCATCGCGCCAAGATCGGCGCCAAGGTTGATGATGTTCGCGACCAGCAGCAGCCCGACGATGAAATACAGCAATAGCCGCGGGTAGTGGTCGCGCAGGTTGCCGGCGATGCCTTGGCCGGTGACGCGGCCGATACGGGCGCTGATCTCCTGGATGGCCGCCATCAGTGGCCAGGTCAGCAGCATCACCCAGCCGAGCGACAATCCGAACTGGGCGCCTGCCTGCGAGTAGGTGGCGATACCGCCGGGATCATCATCGGCGGCGCCGGTAACCAGCCCAGGGCCAAGCAGCGTCCAGAGCCGCTTCAGCGGCGGATGGGAATGCCGCTTACGACGGCGAAGCAGACGCACGCGCCGGAACGTGACGCTCAGAGGAAGTCGCGGAGCAAGCCGAGAAACACATCCAGCCGATCATGGTGCACCCAATGCCCGGCGCCCTCGACGGCGACCACCTTTGCTGTATTGAAGTGCTTGATGCGGCCGTCCTCCTCCGGGTTGGAGGCCCAGCTTTCCTTGCCGTAAACCAGCAGAGTGGGGCAGGTGATGCGGCCCCACAGCGACTCGGTCTCGGCTTGTGTCATGCCGTAGGGACGCTCGGCCCGGACGTAGTTGTCGAATTTCCAGCTATAGGTGCCGTCTTCGTTCTGGTTGACGCCGTGCTGCGTCAGGTGCCGGGCCTGCTCCGGCGAGAGAAACCGGTTGGCCTCCTGCATGCGAGCGAGCGCGTCATCGATCGAAGCGTAGCGGCGCGGGAGGCGGCCGGCGAGGCTGCGTTGTTCGTCCACCCAGCGCCGCATACGATCGGCGATCGGCTGCTTGGCGCGCTCGACCATGCTGCGTGGCGCCACCCCGAGCCCTTCGATGGCGACCAGCTTGCGCACGTTTTCCGGGTAGATGCCGGTGTAGCGCAACGTGATCATGCTGCCCAAGGAGTGCGCCACGATCGTCACCGGCGCCAGTTCCTGCTGATGGATCAGCTGCGCCAGATCGTAGATGTAGGCTGCCAGCGAATAGCTGCCGTCGGGCGACCATTGACTGTCGCCATGCCCGCGCAGATCAGGCGCCAGCACATGCCAGTCCTTGCGCAACGCCTGCGCCACCCAATCCCAGTTGCGGCAATGGTCGCGCCCGCCATGCACGAGCAGGAGCGGCGGCGCGCCCGGGTTGCCCCAGTCGACGTAATGCAGCCGCAACCGCTGCGAGAAGTAGATGCGGGACGTTGGGCCGGAGCTGTCGAGATCGCTTTGCGCCATGTCGTGTCCTGAACCGTGGCCAGAGATATATCAAGACCAGAGATATCAAGACCAGAGACAACGAGACCCCCGCGCGCGCAATGGCGTCAAGCGGGGGTCGGTTTGCGAAGATGGCTTCGCGCCCGGTGACAACCGGGCTATTCCTTGGACTTAACCCTCGGTTGCCGATGCCAAGGGGTCGGCAACTGCGGACTGCCAGGTGGCGTCATGCTGTTTACGCACCCTCCGACGACGTTGACGACCACTTAGAATTGGTAAGCGTCAGGCGGCCCTGCAAGGTCGCCCCGCGCCTCCCTGACAAAATATCGGAAAGACGAAAATGCCGCGACGTCTCGCCTTTGCCATCGGTCTCGTCGTGGTTCTCCTGACGAGCGGGGCCGGGCGCACACAGGAACTCGTGCATTTCGCCAGCTTGGCGCAGCCATCCGTCGAGCTGGATGGGTATCTCTTCCGTCCGCCGGGCGAAGGGCGTCACCCCGCGATTGTTTTCCTGCATGGTTGCGGCGGATTGCTGAGCCGCAGCGCCGGCACGATCCTGCAGCGCGAGCAGGCCTGGGCCGCCGAATTCAATCGGCGCGGCTATGTCGTGCTGATGGTCGACAGCTTCCGTCCGCGCGGCATCGAACAGATGTGCGCGCCAGCCACCTACAATGAAAGCGTCGCGGCGCAGCGGCCCAAGGATGCCTATGCGGCGCTCGGGTATTTGCAGGCGCAGCCGTTTATTCGCGGCGACCGGATCGGCGTGATCGGCTGGTCGCAGGGTGGCGGTACCGTGCTATGGACCATCCCGGCGCAGGGCCTGGGCCGGCCGGCGGCGCTGCCGCAGGGCGATTTCCGCGCTGCCGTCGCATTCTATCCGGCGCTGTGCAACGATCGGCGGCAGCCGGCCGGCTGGACAACGTCGATCCCGCTGCTGGTCTTGACCGGCGCCGCGGACGTCTGGACGCCGCTGGCTCCGTGCCAGAGTTTTCTGCAAAGCGCGGCATCTCGCGGCGCGCCGGTCGAGTTGCAGGCCTATCCCGGCGCGTACCACGACTTCGACTCGCCTAACCAGCCGCTTCGCGAATATCCGCAATATCGCATGACGAACGGCGTGGTACCGATCCTCGCGACCGACCCGGCGGCAAGAGCCGATGCGTTCGCGCGCGTCCCAGCCTTTCTCGCCCGCTATCTCGAAAATTGAAGCATGAACGCCTTTGAGCATCAGCGGCTGTTTTCGGCATTGTTGCTGCTGGTGATGGCGCTCTTTGTCGGAAGCGGAGTTATTTCGGGAGAAAAATGGCGCCAGCGACTGCGGCTCGGGGCGATCCTTTGTTTCATCTTCGCCGTCCTGGCCGCGTTGATCGACATCGCCCGCTGGGCGTTGTAACCGAACCAAGGCATACAGCCTTTCATCCAAAGGCTTGAACTGTAACGAAATTAAGAATTGTTTCAGGAAATTATTGACAAAATGTGAGATTTTGTAAAATGAAGGGGTCGCAACGAAGAGAGCTGCGGGAAAGAGCCGCTATAGCGGTCGCCTGACAGCTCTTTATCAAGGGTCGCCCCATGCCATTAGATTCCGCTGCGGTTATGCCGCACAATAACCTGCGCTTACCTGACGCCCTCATCGTCCGGCATGGCCCGGGGCCGCTCCTGGCCCGGTTCATCCTCGCCGCCGACCGCGCCGCGCGGCGGCGCGGGATCAGCCTTCGCGTCCGCTACGACTTCGAAGAGCTGGTCGATCTGAACCGCTATTATGTTGAGCGGCAACTCTGGTATCCGCTGCTTAATGCGTTCAATCCGCGCCATGCCGACCTGCGCCGGGAAAACGCGTTCTGGATCTCGGGCGAAAACGAGAACGGCGAAATTGTCATGACGAATGCCTGCCGTATTCTCGACTGGCAGGACACCAATCTTGCCGAACAGGCGCGCACCTTATGGTACGGCAGCGATGCCGGGCAGCCATTAGAGATCACCGCCGAAGCCGCCTGGGAGATCACCGGTACGGTGGCATGGGGCGGCGCGGCCTGGATCCGTCCCGATCAGCGCGGCAAGCAGCTGTCGTATATAAGCGGCCGCACCCACAAGGCTTTTGCCTGCGCGAGCTTCCCGATCGACTGGTCGTTCTGCTACATCGGTCTGCCGAACGCGACCCGCGGTCTGGCCGATACCTGGGGCCACAAACATCTGAGCCGAAGCATCGTTTATCCCGGTTCCGGACACCCGGAGCAGGTTGTCGCCTACAGCTCCAGCGTCGAGTTCTATTCCGAAATCGCCGCGTTCATGGAGAGAGGAGGCGTACTCGCCCCGGAGGATTTCGGCGCGACATTGCCCATGGGCCTCGAGCACATCGTCACCAACACCTCGCCAGACGGCGTCTTCCAGGGCAGCATCAGCCGCTCATAGCGATACGAGCGGCGGGGGCGGCCGGCTTCGTCCTCAAATTGAATTGTCCCGGTAACGACGTCGTAGCGCGGCAAGTGCGAGGTGGCCACTGACTTGTAGTACTCGGTGGCCCAGGCCCCGTAATCCTTGTCTGGCATGTTCTGCACTGATTCGCCGACGCCGCGCAGCTGATAATCGTTGCCGATCCAACGATGGCCGTTGCCAATAAAGCGCCAGGTTGGTTCGCCCTGCGGCGGCCGGATACCCGCGATCATCAGACGCGGCAGAAGGTTCTGCGTCACCGCCAGGCCTACCACGCTGGGATCGAACTGCGCGAAGGCAACGCGCCACTTCTGGGCGAGCGGACGCAGCACGTTGTCGTCATCGCAGAACAGCGTCGACATGTCGCGAGGTTCGACGAGAAAGCGGTCGGTTGCGGGCGGCGAGAACTCGGGGGTGCACAGTTCCGACAACCGACCGACGATATGTTCAGGCGAGGAAGAGATTTCCGACTGCCAGGCGCCGTCAAAGAACTTCAGCCGAAACAGACTGACATTCGATTGGACGATCGCCTGCTGTGCCGCCAGGAGCGCGGAGAGTTCGACAATGCGCGGGTGCAGTTCAAGTTCGATGATGGATTTCTCGACAACATCGAACTTGATGCAGCCAAGATTCTTTACCGCGAATGCCACGGCGTCGTAATCCGGTGCCGGATCGTTGAGGAGCTGAAAAAACTCCTCCGATTCCGGTAGCAGCCACTGGCCTTCGGGAGAAACCAACATCGTGAGTCGCTGCACGTTTTCCTCCTGGTTGGCTCTTGGGGGATGAACCACTCGAGCGTGCCAGCGCATTAAATATGCTATTGATGAATCTAACATTAATCGTGTTGAGCGTATCGCTTTATTCCAGCGGCAAGGCAATCTGGGGCGGAGCGACGCTTGGCTTATAATGGTCTAAATGGCGATGCTCCAGTCTCCGGGAAGCCGCGTTCGCCCCGCAGCTGGCGCCTGACCGTTGCCAGTTGCGGACTGATCCTGGCACCTGCCATCCAGGCCGCGGACGCACTGATCGCGAACGTGGCGCTGCCAAAAATCGAGGCGGATTTGGGCAGCGGCGTGGAGCTCGGTGCCTGGGTAATAACGTCTTATCTGTGTGCCACCGCCGTAATGGCACCGTTGACCGGGATGCTGCGCCGACGCTATGGCGCGCGCCGGCTGTTCCCGGGCGCGGTAGGGTTATTCGTCATCGCCTCTGTGCTCTGCGCCATGTCACCGTCGGGCAGCGCGCTGGTCATCTCTCGTATCCTGCAAGGCATCGGCGGCGGCGTCATTCATCCGCTGGCGCAGGCGATCCTGCTCGACATCTATCCACGTGAACGACACGGGCGGATCATGGCGGCGCTTGGCGCCGGGATCATGCTGGGGCCGATCCTCGGTCCGCCGCTCGGCGGCTTCGTGACCGATCTTGCGTCGTGGCGCTGGGTCTTCCTGATCAATCTGCCGCTTGGCCTGTTTGCGATTGCCTGTGTCTGGCAACTGCGCGGCGCGACCGAGCCAAGCCATGAGAGCGCCATCGAGCCGGTCGCCGTCGGCGCCCTGGTCCTGGGGGTGACATGCCTGCAGCTGTTTCTGCAGCGCGGCGTCGAAGGGCTGGCGCAGAACCCCATCGAAGGCATTGCCGAAGGCGGCCTCGCGGCGGCTTCCTTCACCGTGCTGATATTGCGAGCGCGCCGCGGCGCCGTCGCTGTTTTTCGACCCGAGGTGTTTCGCGACATAAATTTTGCGACGGCCACGTTTTACAATTTCATGCTGAGCGCGCTGCTGTTCGTGACAGTGGTCTTTCTGCCGGCCCTCGCCGAGGGGCCACTCGCATTTCCGGCGGGGTTGGCGGGCGCGCTGATCGTGCCACGTGCCATGCTGTTGATGACGGTGATGCTGCTTGTCGGTCCGCTGATCGGAAAAATCGACCATCGCATCCTGCTCTCCACCGGGTGGGTTTTGATGGCGGCAGGATTGTTCATGCTGGCTTCGTTGCGGCCGAGCCAATCGGTGATTTGGATCATCATCGGCAGCGTGGTGCAGTCACTTGGCGCGGGATTGTTGTACATCCCGCTGGCGACCCTCGCCTTCTCGACGCTTATTCCGATGTTGCGGACCGACGCAACGGGGCTTTACAGCCTGATCCGTCAGCTGAGCTATGCTGCGGGCGTTGCGATCATGACTGCGCTTCTGCAGGCGCGCACGCTGGTGCGAATCGCGGACCACACGCTGGCGCATGTGTCCGCCGGTGCCCGGCTGGCCGCCTATAGCGACTGCTTCCGGGTCATGGGGGTCGCCTCGCTGGTGATTATTCCAGCAATCTTTTTGTTTCGCGCGGCCCCGGCGAACGAGAGCTGAAGGTCAGGCCGGCGTTCCGGCGTGCCCCGGAGAGTTCAGGACGCTCTGCAACATCGTCTCGATCCGTGGGGACACGGCGCCCTGCAGCGGGAGTGTGATGCGCACGAGAGTGCCGCGTCCCGGGCTGCTCTCCAGCGTGAGCGTGCCGCCATGGGCTTCGGCCAGTCCCTTGGCGATCGGCAGGCCGAGCCCGGTGCCCCCGTGAGTGCGGATCGTCGCCGGCTTGGCCTGGCCAAAGGGCTGCATGGCGCGCTGCATTTCGGGTTCTGACATGCCGATGCCGTAATCCTCGACCTCGAGAATCATGCCGCCGGCCGGGTCGAGCCGCGTGCGAATGTCGACCTGGCCGGCCTCGTTGGAGAATTTGACGGCATTCGACAGCAGGTTGAGCACCACCTGCTTCAAGGCACGGCCATCGCCGGTAATCGCGACCTCGCTGTTGGGCGAGGTCTTGACGAGGTTAATGCTTCTTACTCTCGCGCGCTCGCTGACCATGCGGACCGCTTCCGCGATTACATCCTGCATGACGACGCGCTCGCTGACGAGCTCGAGCTTGCCGGCCTCGATCTTCGACATGTCGAGAACATCGTTGATGATCGACAGGAGCAGCAGGCCGCTGGAATGAATGTCCTTGATGTATTCGAGCTGCCGCTTATCCGACACTGGGCCGAGGATTTCGCTCGATATGACCTCGGAAAATCCGATGATCGCGTTCAGCGGGGTGCGAAGTTCATGGCTCATATTGGCGAGGAAGTCGCTTTTCGCGCGATTGGCGACTTCAGCCTGGATGCGGGCCTGTTCCATCCGCTCGATGACGGCCTTCTGCTCGGTGACATCGGCATACAGCGAAACGACGCTGCCGCCCGGCATCTCGCGCCGGCGTATCTGCAGGACGTGCCCTTTGCGGGCAGGGCGTTCGATGACGGCCGGCAGGTTTTTGTAGAACTCCTCGCAGCGTTCACGGGCCGCCTGTTCGGGGTTGGCGACGGGGCCGAAATCGCCACGCGTGATCTGCCCCAGCATGATGTCGAACAGGCTGGCCTTGTTAAGATCGAGCGGGAGCATCAGGAACCGCTTGAACTGGGAGTTCCACGCCAGGAGCTTGCCGTGCCGGTCAAACACGCTGACCCCTTCGCCCATATTCTCCAAGATGCTCTGCAGAAAGGCGCTTTGGGCGCCCAGTTGGTCTTGATGGGCGCGCAATTCCGTCATCACTCGCTCCTGCCGGCGCAGCGATGACAGCATCAGGCAGCATAGGGAGCCGGCAATCGCCAGTAGGAAGATGTCGCGGTAGCTGGGAGCAACGGTCACCAGCAGATTGGCGCCGTAGGTAAGCAGCGCCAGCACACAGAATGCCGCTGCCAAATGCGACACGCGGAGCGACGTCAGCATACCGCCAAGCCTGGTCAACCAGTGCTCCCTGCCAACCCCAGTCGCCGCCCCGCGAGCAAAAGCGGAAGTCGGCGCGGCGCAGGATTGCGCGAAATCCATAAGGCAAGTCCCCGGCGCAAGGTGCTTTTGCTAAACCTCAACCGCCACTGTTGTAGCGGCGTGCAGTTAATTTTTGGTTATTAATAGATCGGGTTAAGCTACTGGAGAGCGCGGGGAATAAACCGCCGCTTATGGGGTCGGCTCATCGTCTTCGGTTACCGTATCGGCGGTCAGGATCAATGCGTCAAGAGCCACGGCGCCCTGGCCCTTCGGCCGCACCAAGAGCGGGTTGATATCGATGCTGGTGAACTCGTGGCGCTTGGCGGCGACAAAGACCGACAGGTTGCATAACGCGACCGCCAGCGCGTCGAGATCGCAAGGCGGCTGGCCGCGCGCTCCTTCGAGCATGCCGACGCCGCGTAATTCGCGGATCATGCGGTGGGCTTCCTCCACCCCGAACGGAGCGATGCGGAAGGTCACGTCTTTCAAGACCTCGACAAAGATGCCACCGAGCCCCAGCATCACCACCGGGCCAAACACGGGATCGTTCTGTACACCGAGGATCATCTCGATGCCTCCCTTGAGCATCGGCGAAATCAGTACGCCATCGATCCGGGCCCGCGGCGCGCGAGTCTTGATGCGCTCAATCATCCGATCATACGCTGGGCCGGCTTCCGCGGCCGGAACGTCCAGCATCACGCCGCCCATTTCAGTTTTATGGGGGATGTCGGCCGACACGATCTTGAGGACGAGGCGGTCGCCTAGCGCCGCCCCAGCGGCGGCGGCTTCCGCGCTGCTGGTAGCGAGGCGCTCGTCGAGCACCGGTATCCCGGCGGCCGACAGGATGGCCTTGGCCTCGTGTTCCGCGATGCGGCCATGCGGCAGGGGGGGCAGGTTGCCCGGCACCTCCGGGATCGGCAGCGATGGCGCGTTGAGCCGCTCGGAGCAGCGTGTCGCGGCGGCGATTGCCTCGACGGCGCGCCACGGGTCTTCGAAGACGCCGACACCAGCCGCTTCATAGCGCCGCTGCATCTCGGGCGTGGCGATCCCCGACAGCGCGAAATAGCGGTCGGGGTAGCGCCCGACCGCCCCGGTCACCGCCCTGAACAGTGGCTCGGCCATTTGCGGCGAACTCGCCCAGGTCGTGAAGAAGCCGACGATCGACTGGAAATTCTCCGGCCCGTAAAGCAGGTCGAAACTCTTGTCGAGGATCGACGGGTCGTTCAGCACCTGCGCCGTCACATCGACCGGGTTGCGGGCGGCGGCGAACGGCACCCACTCGATAACCTGCTTTTGCGACGCCTCCGACAGCGGCGCCAGGTCGAGACCTTCTTCTTCGGCCGCGTCGGCCATCAAGACGCCGGCGCCGCCCGACATCGTCATCACCGCCAGCCGCCGGGAGCTCGGCAGGCTGCCGCGGGTGCAGGCATAGGCGATCTCGACCAGATCCTCGGGCGTCTTGGCGCGTTCGACGCCGATCTGGCGCAGCGCTGAATCGTAGACCGCGTCGCTGCCGGCCAGCGAGGCGGTGTGCGAGGCTGCCGCCGCGGCCCCGATCGTCGAACCGCCGACCTTCATCGCGATGACCGGTTTGCCGTTGGCACGGGCGCGGGCGACCGCCTCGGCAAAGGCGGCGCCATCCTTGATCGCCTCGACATAGCAGGCAATCGCCTTGGTCTCGGGATCATCGGCGAGGAAGGAAATACCATCGGCAACCGATACGTCGGCCTCATTGCCGGTGCTGAGCCACACGCCGACCTGAATGCCGCGCCGCGCGGTCAGGGCGAGCAGATGCGTCCCGAAGGCGCCCGATTGCGTGACCATGCCGAGCGGTCCCGCGGGCGTCGGG
>Ga0213875_10002431_pt1 | contig 11149 bp, 10 predicted proteins | sample BarmaccomBMRX_R8_FD_160105 | JGI IMG/M metagenome (GOLD analysis project Ga0213875, IMG submission 160105) | Root-associated microbial communities from Barbacenia macrantha in rupestrian grasslands, the National Park of Serra do Cipo, Brazil - RX_R8 | ecosystem: Host-associated > Plants > Roots... | reverse complement strand
TAGCTGGAGCGGCTGCGGGACGCGCTGCGCTGGTACCCCGACGACATCGACCGCTACACCCTGGCGGCGGGCTGGCTGCAGGTCAGCTACCGGTTGCCGATGCACGGGCGGGCGGCCGACCGCGGGGATGACGCGGGCTCGCGGGTCATCGCCGGGGCGATCGCGGGCGGGCTGATGCGGCTGGCGCTGCTGGCCCACCGGCGCTGGGCGCCGTACGAGAAGTGGCTGGGCACGGCCGTGCGGGGGTTGCCGGGCGGGCTGGCGGCGGTGGGCGCCCTGAGCGAGGCGGTGGCCGGGGGGTCGTGGGCGGAGCGGGAAGCGGCGATGGCCCGGGCGGCCGGGTGGGTACTGGACGCGCAGGGCGGCCGGGGCGCCCCGGTGGTTGACGGGCCGGTGCTGACGCAGTTCTGGGACCGGCCCTACCGGCACGTCGAGCCGGCCGTGATCAAGGGCCTGCGGGCGGCGATCGGGGACCCGGATCTGGCCCGGCTGCCGGCCGACGTGGGCTCGATCGACCAGTGGGTGAGGGACGTGGAGGTGCTGGCCCGCCCGGCCCGGTCGGCGCTGGCCGCCACCTACCGCACCTGGCTCAGCGGGACGTGATAGGCATGCGGGCATGGGAGTTATTCAGGTCAACGCCGAGCGCACGGTGAACGCCCCCGCCGACCAGGTGTTCGGCTACATCCGGGACATGAACGTGCATCCTCGGTTCCTGCCGCCGGCGTTCTCCGACTTCCACGTCGAGTCGGGCGGGGTCGGGACCGGGACGGTCACCTTCAAGGTCACCGCGGGCGGGCGGACCCGGGACTACCGGATGACCGTCGACGAGCCCGAGCCCGGCCGGGTGCTGCGCGAGTCGGACAACAACTCCAGCCTGATCACCAAGTTCACGGTCACGCCGCGAGAGAACGCGGGCGCCGCGGCGTCGCAGGTCGAGATCTCCACGTCGTGGCAGGGGGCGGGCGGGATCGGCGGGTTCTTTGAGCGGACGTTCGCGCCGCGGGCGATGAAGGCGATCTACGAAGACGAGCTGCAGCGGCTGGACGCCTACGCGCAGGAACACAAGAACGGCTGATCAGCCGGGCTGATTTCGGTGGCGGGCCGGCGCCCCCATAGAGCCGGCCCGCCACCGTTTCGGGGTCCCAGCGCTCCCCTCCAGTGGCGCTGGGCGCGTGGGTCAGGAGTTGAACGACTTGCGGAGGGTGGCCACGGTGATGTGCGGCCAGCCGAGGTTGACGTAGGTCGACGGGGTGGCGTCCAGCAGCGAGCGGATCGGGAAGTCGAGCTCCACCATCTGGGCGTACTGCAGCTGCTGGTAGGGCGCACGATCCACGGGGTGCACGGTGGTGATCCAGAACGTCGCGTAGACCAGCGCGGTGTGCGCGTTGTTGAGCGGCCGGCCCTGGACGTCCTTCTCGCCGTCCAGGAACAGGATGTTCTCCGCACCGCCGTCGGCGCCGGGAACCGTGACCTGAACGGGAGCCGGAGCGCCGGGGCCGAACTTGCTGTTGGGGTTGGCGTTGAACTTGACGACGGCCCGGGAAGCGATGTTGAGGGCGATGCCTTCGAACTGGTCGCCGTTGGCCACCTGCTTGTTGATCTGGGCCTGGAGCAGCAGGATCGGGTCGTTGATCAGGTCCTGCAGGTCAACGCCGTTGATCGAGGCCGGCAGCACCGGTGTGGCGGCCGGGAACGGGGTCCGCGGGTTGGTCTTGTCCGCCGTGACCTGGAGGTTGTACTCGTTGAACAGAGTCGTGCCGGGGTTGGCGGCCTGGGTCGCCTTCGCCGAGGAACCGGCCGCGTTGAGCGGGCCACCCGCCCCGAACGGCGTGCTGTTGAACGACGGGAACAGTGACCCGTTGTAGGTGGCGTCGGCCGTGGCCAGCGTGGGCGGGCCGGTGAACGGCTGGGCGACGCCGGACGCCAGCACGGCGTTGCCGTGCGGGATCGTAGCCATCCGGTGCACGAGCTGGGCCGGGTCCACGTTCTCGGGCGGGAACGTGGTGGCCGGGTCCGGCTGGTACACCCACAGGCCGGGCTCCAGGTGCAGCGCGCCGCCGGTGCCCTCGGGCGGCGACACGTCGCTGATCTTGTCCAGGTAGTCGACCCCGAACAAGCTGATGTCGTCCTGGCCGAAGCCCCGGTTGGGGATGGCAGACGCGATCGAGGACACCCGGAAGTTCTCGTGGGTGTGGTTGAGCTGAAGGTAGAGGTCGGCCTGGTCGTGGAAGTCCGGCCGGGCGATCAGGTTGAACCCGCGCCCCTCCCAGCTTCCGACCAGGTTGGCCAGCGGCCCGAGTTCCCGCAGCACTTGACTGTTGTCGGGAACCAGGCGGACGGACGAAATGCGTTGTTCGGCGATGGTCATCGAGAGCCTCCCCTGGGCATGTGCGAACCATCGGTCTTACTGGCTCAGAGGCGGCCCGGGGCTTACTGATACACCCCAATTTCTGAGGGCTTTTTGAGGGGTTTAGCGTCTTGCCGGGTGAGCGGAGGGCTGCTCAGATCGAGCCATGGGACGGTTGGCGGATCGGGTCGTGCTGGTCAGCGGGGGTACCCAGGGCCTCGGGGCCGAGATCAGCCGGGCGGCCGCCCGGGCAGGAGCGGCGGTGGTGCTGTCCGGCCGTCGCCCGGAGAGCGGCGAAAAGCTGGTGGCCGAGCTGCGCGGGCAGGGCGCCGACGCGCACTACGTCCACGCCGACGTGGGCGACGTGGCCAGCGCGCAGGCGTCGGTGGCGGCCACCGTCGAGCGTTTCGGGCGGATCGACAGCCTGGTCAGCGCGGCCGGGCTGACCAGCCGGGGCACGTTGCTGGACACCAGCCCGGACCTGTTCGACGCGCACATCGCGGTCAACCTGCGGGGACCGTTCTTCCTCATGCAGGCGGCGGTCGCGGACATGGTGCGGCGCGGCGCCCCGGGCACGATCGTCAACATCATCACGATGTCGGCGCACGGCGGCCAGCCCTACCTGGCGCCCTACGTGGCGGCCAAGGCCGGGCTGATCGGGCTGACCCGGAACGCCGCCCACGCGCACCGGTTCGACCGGATCCGGATCAACGGCGTCAACATCGGCTGGACCGACACCGAGGGTGAAGACGAGGTCCAGCGCCGGTTCCACGGCGCCACCGACGGCTGGCGGGAACGGGCGGCCCACGAACTGCCGATGGGCAGGCTCGGCCAGCCGGACGAGATCGCCGAGCTGGTGACGTTCCTGCTGTCGGACCGCAGCGGGGTGGTGACCGGGTCGGTCATCGACTGGGACCAGACCGTGCCCGGCGCACACGACTGAGACTGATGTAACTTCCGACGTTCCTGTGGCTATTGATGGCTTTGTGACTGCATGGAGGAAGGACTGAAAGGGACGCAACACGCGGGGCGGCCGGCCCCTGGATTGTCACGGCGGGCCGCGCGAATCCGGTAAATTCCGGCCCATGGATGTGCCGAAGATCGTCACCGACACGACCACCCAGCGAATGTCGCGGCGACGCTTCATGGGCGGCACGGCCGCGATCGCGGCGCTCGGCTCGTTCACCGCGGCCTGCGGCACCGGTACCGGCCAGCCGGCCAGCACCCCCTCGGGCCAAGCGACGGCCGCCGGCGGATCGGCCACCCACGCCAGCGGCACCGGATCGACGCCCGGCTCGGGGGCGGGCGCGGCCAGTGTCGACGCCGACCTGATCGCGCAGCGCTACGGCATCCGGCCGTTCACCCCCGCGCCCGCGCCGCCGATGGTCAAGCCGGTCACGCTGAGCCCGTCCAAGCCGACGGTGTTCTCGAGCGTCCCGCTGACCGACAAGGTTGTGTTCGTCACGATCGACGACGGCATCGAGAAGGAGCCGGCGTTCATCCAGATGGTGAAGGACTTCCAGATCCCGATCACCATCAGCCTGGCCGACGTGCTGATCCGGGACGACTACGCCTACTTCGAGAAGCTGTACGAGACCGGCTACATCTCGATCCAGAACCACACCGTCACCCACCCGCTGAACATGCCGTCGCTGGCGGCCGTCCGCCAGCTCGACGAGATCTCCGGCCAGCAGGAAAAGCTGCACAAGGAGTACGGGGTCAAGCCGTACATCTTCCGGCCGCCGGGCGGCAACTACAACACGACCACGATCGACGCGGCCCGGCGGTCCGGCCTCAAGGGGCTGATGCTGTGGAAGGAGGCCATGCAGATCTCCGACATGCAGTATCAGACCGCCCGGCACCGGCTCAGCCCCGGCGACATCATCTTGTGCCACTTCCGCGGGCCGGCCCAGCTCGACGGGGAGACGATGGTGCGGATGATGACCCGGCTGTACCGGAAGATCCAGGACCAGGGCTACACCGTCGGCGACATCACCAAGTACGTCTAGGGCGGGCGAGCCGGCTGAGGCTGGTGGGACGCGCGGGGCGGTGTGACGTGCGGGGTGGTCAGTCGGGCGGGAACAGGGCCGGGGGGACGTTGTAGGGCGTGATGATCTGGACGGTCGAGGGCAGCGCCGCGATCGGGCCGGGTAGCGCACCCTGGGCCTGCATGATGACCTGGCAGGCGCGGCGCAGGTCGTGCCGCAGGTCGTGCTGGAGGACCGCGGTCAGCCGGTGCTGCGGGAGCAGCACGGCGTTCTCGCCGTCCAGGTCGTGGGCGATGAAGGCGTCGCAGTCGCGGCCGAGCGCGGCGAAGGCGTCGAGGACGGCGGCGTTGCCGCCCGCGCCCGCGTACATGGAGTAAACGGCGCGGATGCCGGGGTGGGCGGCCAGCGCCGCCCGCACGCTGACACCGACCGCGCCGGCCTGGTCCTCGTCGTCGACCACGTCGATCTGGGCGCGGGGCGGGCTGCTCTCCCGCAGGGTGCCGCGGAAGCCCATCTCGCGCTCGTCCTCCTGGCGGAACGAGCCGCGGCCGCGGACGACCAGGATGTCACCCGGCCGCTCCCCCAGCCACTGGCCGAGCAGGTAGGCGGCGGTCGCCCCGGCCGCCCGGTTGTCGAGACCGACGTAGGCGACCCGGCCGGTGGCGGGCAGGTCGGTGACCAGCGTGACCACCGGGATCCGGGCCTCGGTGAGCCGGGCCACCGCGTCCACCACCGCCGGCAGGTCGGGCGCCTTGAGGATGACGCCGTGCGAGCCGGTGCGGGCGATCCGGCGCAGGCCGGTCGCCAGCGCGGGCGCCGAGGCGCCCGGGTACCGGTGGAACCGGGACCGGATGACGGCCGGCCGCAGCGACGGCAGCTCGGCCTCCAGCGCGGCCTGGACCGCGGCCGAGAACCGGCCCGGGGCCTGGACGACCACGTCGACCATGAACGTGCGGCCGGCCAGCCGCAGCTGGGACCGCTGGCGGCCGAGGTCGGCGATGGCCTGCTGGACCTCGTCGACGGTGCTGGCCCGGACCCCGCCGCGCCGGTGCAGCACCCGGTCGACGGTGGCCTCGGACAGGCCGGCCTGGGCGGCGATCTCGCGGACCCGGAACTGGTGCGCCATGCCTGTGAGCATGAGGGGAAATTGAGGGATTTTCAACATTGCCCGCGCGCTTTCGCGGCCTAGGGTCGAGGCCATGAGCGTGTCCGCGATGACCGTGAACCAGGGCTGGTTCACCCCCGGCGACTGCCGGCTCGAAGACTTTCGCGCCGTGGTCGAGCAGACTACGGACCAGGCCGAATTCCCAACGGCCCTTTCCGTTCTTTCCAATGTGCTGATCTACGGACCGGAAGCGTTCGCGCGGGCGGCGACCGGAGCGGGACGGCGGGCGCTGCAGGCCGAACTGGCCCGGGCGCTGCTGGACGGCCCCGGCATCGTGGTGCTCAAGGGCGCGTTCGACCCGGCCGTGGTCGACCGGGCCAGCGAGGTGTTCGCCGCGATCATCGCCGAGCAGCACGCGGGCGGCGGGGCGGCCGGTGACCACTTCGCCCCGGCCGGCGCCAACGACCGGATCTGGGGCGCGCTCGACAAGTTTGCGACCCGCGCCCCGGAGGTGTTCGCCGACTACTACGGCAACGACGCGCTCGCGCTGATCTCCGCGGCCTGGCTGGGGCCGGCCTACCAGGTCACCTCGCAGCCGAACGTGGTCAACCCGGGCGGCCAGGCGCAGGTCGCGCACCGCGACTACCACCTGGGGTTCATGGACCGGGAGCAGGCGATGGCCTACCCGGCCCACGCGCACCTGCTCACGCCCGCGCTGACGCTGCAGGGCGCGGTCGCGCACTGCGACATGCCGGTCGAGACCGGGCCGACCATGTACCTGCCGCATTCGCAGAAGTACCGGCCGGGTTACGTGGCGTTCCACTCCCCCGAGTTCACCGCCTACTTCAACGAGCACTACGTGCAGCTGCCGCTGGCCAAGGGCGACGCCGCGTTCTTCAACCCGGCCCTGTTCCACGGGGCCGGCACCAACCGGTCGGCCTCGGTGAAGCGGATGGCCAACCTGCTGCAGGTCTCGTCGGCGTTCGGCCGGGCGATGGAGGCGGTCGACACCACCGCCGTCAGCGCCGCCCTGTTCGGGACGCTCAAGCAGCGCTGGGCGGCCGGCCGCAAGGACGAGGTGCGCAACCTGGTCACGGTGGCGGCCGAGGGCTACGCGTTCCCGACCAACCTGGACCGCGACCAGCCGATCGGCGGCATGACCCCGCCCACCCAGGCCGGCCTGCTGGACCAGGCGGTGCGGGAGGGCTGGGACCAGGCGCGCTTCGAGGGGGAGCTGGCGGCTCAGCAGCGGCGGCGGGCACCAGCGGGAGGAGCCCGATGAGCGCGGCGGCCGGGAAGATTGCGGGCGCGCCGATCTCCTGGGGCGTGTGCGAGGTGCCGGGCTGGGGCTACCAGCTGCGCCCGGACCGGGTGCTGACCGAGATGCGGGAGGTGGGGCTGGCCGCCACCGAGCTGGGGCCGCTGGGGTTCCTGCCGTCCGACCCGGACCGGGCGGCCGAGGTGCTGGGCCGCCACCACCTGTCCTCGGTGGGCGGGTTCACCCCGGTGGTGCTGCACGTGCCCGGCCACGACCCGTTGCCGGAGATCGAGCGCGTCCTGGCTGGTTACGCCGACACCGGGTCGACGGTGCTGGTGCTGTCGGCCGACAGCGGGCAGGCCGGCTACGACACCCGGCCGGTGCTGGACGACGCGGGCTGGGCCGCGCTGCTGGTCAACCTGGACCGGATCCGGGCGCTGGCGGCCGGCCACGGGGTGCTGGCGGTGCTGCACCCGCACGTGGGCACGATGGTGGAGACCGGGCCGGAGGTACAAAGGGTGCTGGACGGCTCCTCGATCTCGCTGTGCCTGGACACCGGCCACCTGCTGATCGGCGGCACCGACCCGGCCGCGCTCGCGCGCCAGGTCCCCGGCCGGATCGCGCACACCCATCTCAAGGACGTCGACGACGGGCTGGCGGCCATGGTGCGGTCCGGGCGGCTGACCTACACCGAGGCGGTCCGTTCGGGGATGTACCGGCCGCTCGGTACCGGCGACGTCGATGTGGAGTCGATCGTGTCGTCGCTCGGGCGCAGCGGGTACGACGGGTGGTACGTGCTGGAGCAGGACACGATCCTGGTGGAGGAGCCGCACGGGGAGGGGCCGGTGCGGGACGTCAGGGCCAGCGCCGATTACGTGCGGTCGGTGCTGGCGCGGGCCATGGGTAGCTGAGGCCTCAGGCCGCGGCGCCACGCGGGCTGGCGCGCCTCTGGTCCCCCGTGTCCCGGGAGTCACAGGCTTCCGTTCGGTGGAGCGTTTCCGGCGATTATCGCCGGTTTCGCTCCAGTACGACGTACAAGCCGTGACGGCGGGGAAGCGTGGGGCGGATGGGACGGCAGGGGGCCGTATCTAGGCCGGGTTGGTGGCCTGGCCTTCGTAGGTGTAGCTGGTGGGTTTGGGGCCGGGGCGGTAGTAGGTCTTGAGGGCGGTCAGGGTGAGGCCGCTGGCGGTGATGAGCTGGTCGATGGGGCGGGTCAGGTGGCAGCCGCCGAGGACCCGGCGGTGCAGGGGCTCTAGGCGGTGCTGGGCGCGGATCACCTTGACGTCGGCGGCCGGGGCGTGGCCGTGCTCGGCGAAGTGGAAGGTGCCGCCGGGGCGGAGGACCCGGCGGACCTCGGCCAGGGCGGCGCCCGCGTCCGGGATCGAGCACAGGGTCCAGGTGGTGAGGACGCTGTCGACGCTGTCGTCGGGGAGCGGAATCCGCTGGGCGTCGAGGCCGATGTACTCGACCGGGACGGGACTGGCGGCCACCCGGCCGGCGGCCAACTTGCGGCCGAGGGCGGCCGGGTCGAGGGCGCGCACGCGGGTCACGGCGGCCGGGTAGAACGGGACGTTCAGGCCGGAGCCGAAGCCGATCTCGAGGACCTCGCCGGTCAGGCCGGAGGCGACCTGGGCGCGCAGGTCGTGAGTGTCGGCCGACCGCAGCAGCAGGTCCAGCAGGCGGGGCAGAACGTGGTCCCCGTAGAAGCTCATACGATCAGTCTCGCACCGGCCAGCGGGGCCGCCGGGCCGCGCCGGCACAGGCTGCCGGGCCGTCTGTTTTCTCCGAGATTGCTGACCTGGCGGCCGCAATCGTTCGCGCACAAGATATAACTTGACGGCCTGGCGGGGTGTGTCCCATAGTGCATGCGAACGGGGCAGCCCTACCAGTGACCTGACGGGGGATCACCATGAGCCGAGCCCGCACCATCCTGACCTTGGCCAGCGGACGCCGGGCCAAGTGGGGCATCGTCGTGTTCTGGCTGGTCATCGTAGCCCTGGCCGGGCCATTGTCCGGCAAGCTGACCGGCGCGGAGAAGAACGACTCGTCGTCCTGGCTGCCGGCCAAGGCCGAGTCGACCCAGGTGCTGGACCTGCAGTCGAAGATCCAGTCCCCCAACGTGTTCACCGCGGTCGTCGTCTACGACCGGCCGTCCGGGCTAACCAGCGCCGACAAGGCCAAGGCGGCGGCCGACCGGGTCCGGTTCGCGCAGGTCGCGGGGGTGGTGCGCGGGCAGCTGGCGGGGCCGATCGTGAGCCGGGACGGTCAGGCGATCGAGACGCTGGTCCCGGTCAACCTGGGCTCCCAAGGCTGGAACCACGCGGCCGCGGCCGCCACCAGCCTGCGCAACATCGCCCGCGACGGCCCGGCCGGGCTGGCCGTGCACATCACCGGCCCGCTGGGCAGCGCGGCCGACTCGGCCAACTCGTTCAAGGGCATCGACGGCACGCTGCTGATCGCCACCCTGGCGGTGGTGATCGTGCTGCTGCTGATCACCTACCGGAGCCCGACGCTGTGGCTGTTCCCGGTCATCTCGGCCGGCATCGCGCTGGTCAGCGCGGAGGCGCTGATCTACCTGCTGGCCGCCCACGCGGGCCTGACCGTCAACGCCCAGAGCGCGGGCATCCTCTACGTGCTGGTGTTCGGGGCCGGGACCGACTACGCGCTGCTGCTGACCGCCCGCTACCGGGAGGAACTACGCCGCCACGAGGACCGGCACGAGGCGATGGCGATGGCCATGCGCCGGGCCGGGCCCGCCATCATCGCCAGCGCCGGCACCGTGATCCTCGGCCTGCTGACGCTGTCGTTCGCCGAGCTGAACTCGACCAAGAGCCTCGGGCCGGTGCTCGCCATCGGCGTCGCGGTCGCGCTGCTGTCGATGATGACGCTGCTGCCGGCGCTGCTGCTGATCTTCGGCCGCCGGATCTTCTGGCCGGTCAGGCCCGCCTTCGGGTCGGCCGAGCCGACCGCCCGGGGCTTCTGGGCCGGGGTCGGGCGCCGCATCGCGGTCCGGCCGCGGGTGGTCTGGATCGTGACCGCGGTGATCCTCGGGGCGCTGGCGCTCGGGCTGACCGGGCTCAAGGCGAGCGGACTGACCGCGGCCGAGTCGTTCGTCGGGCACCACCCCGACTCGGTGGTCGGCCAGCAGGTCCTCGACGCGCACTTCCCGGCCGGGGCCGGGCAGCCGGTGGTCGTGGTGGCGAATCCCGGGCAAGCGAGCGCGGTCGCCACGGCGTTCAAGGGGGTGCCGGGCATCGCCTCGGTGACCGGCCCGCTGGTCGCCGACGGGCACGCCTTCTTCCAGGGCACGCTGACGGCGGCGCCCGACAGCCAGGCGGCGTTCACCACCGTGACCAACGTGCGCACGGCGGTGCACGCCGTCCCCGGGGCGAACGCGCTGGTCGGCGGCAACAGCGCCGTCACCCTCGACATCGCGCACGCGGCCGACCACGACCGGAACCTGATCATCCCGATCATCCTGGCGCTGGTGTTCGTGATCCTGGGGCTGCTGCTGCGGGCGATCGTCGCGCCGATCATGCTGATCGCCACGGTGGCGCTGTCGTTCGCGGCCGCGCTGGGCGTGAGCTCGCTGTTCTTCAACCACGTGTTCAACTACGGCAACGCCGACAACTCGTTCCCGCTGTTCGTGTTCGTGTTCCTGGTCGCCTTGGGCATCGACTACAACATCTTCCTGATGACCCGGGTGCGAGAAGAAGCACAGCGCCATGGCCCGCGGCGGGGCGCGCTGACCGGGCTGTCGGCCACCGGCGGGGTCATCACCTCGGCGGGCGCGGTGCTGGCGGGCACGTTCGCGGCGCTGAGCACGCTGCCGGTGACGTTCCTGGCCGAGATCGGCTTCGCGGTCGCGTTCGGGGTGCTGCTGGACACCATCGTGGTTCGTTCGGTGCTGGTGACCGCGCTGAACCTGGACCTCGGGCGCTGGGTGTGGTGGCCGAGCAGGCTGTACCGGGAGCCGGCACCGGAGGAGCTGGAGGGGCGCACGGACCCGCTGGAGGAGGAGCCGACCGCGGTCTCGTAGTGACACGGTCATAGGGTCGTTGGTATGTCGAAGCCACCGCTGCCCGAGGCCGCCACCCAGATGCTGGCCAAGCCCAACCCGGCCGTGATCGCGACCCTGCGGCCGGACGGGCAGCCGGTCACCGCGGCGACCTGGTACCTGTGGGAGGACGGCCGGGTCCTGGTCAACATGGACGAGGGGCGCAAGCGGCTGGAGCACATGCGCCGCGACCCCCGGGTCACGCTGACCGTGCTCGACGAGGGCAACTGGTACACCACCGTCACCCTCATCGGCCACGTCAGCGACTGGCGCGAGGACACCGACCTGGCCGACATCGACCGGGTGTCGATCCACTACGGCGGGAACCCGTACCCGATCAGGGACCGGAAGCGGTTAAGCGCCTGGATCACGGTGGACCGGTGGTACGGGGGGG
>Ga0213875_10002430_pt1 | contig 11154 bp, 5 predicted proteins | sample BarmaccomBMRX_R8_FD_160105 | JGI IMG/M metagenome (GOLD analysis project Ga0213875, IMG submission 160105) | Root-associated microbial communities from Barbacenia macrantha in rupestrian grasslands, the National Park of Serra do Cipo, Brazil - RX_R8 | ecosystem: Host-associated > Plants > Roots... | reverse complement strand
CCCAGTGGGGGGAGAGGGTCTAATGCCGAGGCGTTCGGCGGCGCCTTGCCAGGCGAGCTGGGCGAGGCGCTGCTGCGGCGTCATGCCGTCCGGGACCGGCTCCTCGGGATATTCGTAGCGCAATTCGTCAAGGCTGAAGCGGCAGCGCGCGGCGATGTCGAGGGTGCGCGCCAGCGCGTCCGGGAAATTACGGAACAGCCGCGCCATCTCCCGCGGCGATTTCAGGTGTCGCTCGGCATGCGCGATGAGGCGAAAGCCGGCCTCGGCAATCGTGCAATGCTCGCGGATGCAGGTCACGACATCCTGCAACGGCCGCCGCTCGGGAAGATGATAGAGCACGTCATTGGCCGCGACGAGCGGCAGCCCGGTCGTTTCGGAAAGGCGGGCCAGCCGCGCCAGCCGCCTGGCATCGTCACCGCGGTACAGAAAATGCGCCGCCAGATAGGCGCGATCGGGGAAATCGGTCGAGACGCGCCCGGCAAATTCGGCGCCCTCGCTGTTTTCGAGTGGCAATACGACAAGGATCTGACCCTCGCCATGCGCCACGACATCGGCATAATCGAGGTGGCAGCTGCCTTTGGGCGCGCGCCGCTTGCCCAGGGTCAGAAGCCGGGTCAGCCGGCCATAGGCGGCGCGGTCCTCGGGATAGGCGAGAAGGCTGGTGCCGTCGCACAAGTCGAGGCGGACGCCGATCACCAGCCGGATGCCGGTCACCTTGGCGGCATGATGCGCGCGCACGATGCCGGCAAAACTGTTGCGGTCGGTAATCGCGATCGCCTGCTGGCCGAGCGCCGCCGCGGTTGCGACCAACTCGTCCGGGTGCGAAGCGCCGCGCAGGAACGAGAAATTGCTGGTGACCTGCAATTCGGCATAGCCGCGAGCATGATCGGAAGCATGAGAACCGGGATCGCAAGCATGGATACGGCTGCCGCTGCTCGGGCGCGCGGTCTTGTCTTCCCCAGGCCGGCGGCTGCCGTCGCCGACGGTGCGGGCCAGCCGGCCGAGCCCGGCGAGACGGCGGCGGGCATCGCCGGAGCGGTCTGGGGGTAATTCCGGCATTGCGTCTTTACGCGAAAAGTCCGTGCAGGAACCAGCGCGGCGGATCGCCGTGGCCGGCGAGCCCGGCGCGAAACAGCCAAAACCGTCGCCCTTCCTCGTCCTCGACGCGGTAATAATCGCGGATCGCCCCAGGCGAAAACGGGGGCGAAAGCGACGCATCGGCGTTGGCGGAATCATCCGCGGTCCACCATTCTTCGGCGATGCGCTCCGGCCCGTCGGCCTGCGTGATGCGATGCCGGCGCCGCCGCCAGGTGAAATGAAAGGGCGGATCGTCCGGCAGCAGCCAGGATGCCTCGACCGGCTGCGGCGGTTCGAACAGCCGCACCGGCCGCGGCGGCTTTAGCGCCTGTACCGAACCGGAAGGGTCATGGCCGGGCTTGTCCCGGGCATCCACGCCCTTTTTCCGATGCCGATTGCAAGACGTGGATGGCCGGGTCAAGCCCGGCCATGACGGCTCTGAGTTCTCGGAAACACCGACCCGGTGCGAGGCGCGCTCGGGAAGATGGCTTTCACGAGCTTCCAGGCGGCTCAGCGAAGCGAGGCCGAGCCGGGCGCCGAGGCGATCGAGCAAGGGTGCGAGGCCGCCCGCGTCGTCCTCGCAGGCGCCGGAACCGGCGAAGCCGATCTGCTCCGGCGGCAGCTTCTCGACCGCGAAGGCGGCGAGGATCATATCCTCGACCCCGAGCCCGGGATCGACGGTTTCGAGACGCGCGGCGAGCAACTCTGCGAGGTGGTGCGGGTCGCGGCTCGGCCGCGCCGTGCCGATCCGGATATGCTCGACCCGGCCATCGACCCGGTGAAAGGCCAAATCGAGCCGCCGCGCGCCGGTTCGCTCGCGCGCCAGCCGGGGCACGAGATCACCGGCGAGTCGTTCGATCGCGCGGGCGAGATCGGCGGGGTCGGCGATCGGCTCGGCAAAGCTGAGACGTATGCGCCGCACCGGCGCTTCGCCGAGCGGCGACAACGGTTCCGGCAAGGCCCCGAGCGCCTGATCGAGGCGCCGCGCGACGCTGTCGCCAAAGCGGCGCGCCAGGGCATCGCGCGGCATCGGATACAGCTCGCCGAGCCGCCTGAGGCCGACCCGCCGCAGCCCCTGGACGGTCGCCGCATTGAGCCGCAAGGCCTCGACCGGGAGCGGCGCCAATGCCTCGCGTGTCGCTTCCGACCGCAGGATCGCCGGCACCCCCTCCGCGGCAGCGGCAAAACGGGCCATCGCCGCAGCGGCGCCGAGCGTATCCGCGACGGCGATGCGGTGGGTCAGGCCCTGCCGCGCCAGCCGCCCGGTCAGATCGGCGGCGAGCCCGATTTCGCCGCCCCACAGATGTGCCGAGCCGGCAATCTCGATCGTGACCGCGTCGGCGCCGTCGGGGGCGGTCCACGGGCTGTAGCGGCGGCACCATTCCGCCAGCCGGGTCAGCGCGGCATGATCCGCGGTCGGCTGCGCCGGTGCGGTCGCGAGACCCGGCAGGAAGGACAGCGCGTCGGCCAGCGGCATCCCCGGAGCCAGCCCGGCCGCGGCTGCCGCCGGATTAAGGGCGGCGAGCAGGCGCCTGCCGGCCGTTTCGGCGACCATCGCGAAGGGCGCCTCCTCAGCCGGCGCGGCGCCGGGGCTGGCCTGCTGCACCCTCGCGGAGCGGCGCCGGTCGATCGGCCAGTTCGGCAGGAAGAGATACAAGACCCGTCGCATCCGGCGCCTCCACCTCCCAGCTTCCCGTACCGCCGCCGCGGCAGCGCAACAGCTCGACCCGCCAGCGCGGCCGGCCGATGCCGGGCTCGCCCGGAAGCGCCCTGGCTGGCATGGCCGCGATTCGCCAGCGCGTCGCCGCCGCGCTCGGCCGTCCCCGCTCCTTTGCCGCCGCGGTGCCGGTATGCCAGCGCCGCAGCATAAAGGCGGGTATGCCGGTGCGCTCGGCCGCCAATTGCAGGCGCCGGCTCGCCACCATCGGCAGGGACTCGATTTCGCCGACGACCGCCGCCAGGCCCGAGGAGGCGCCGGCGCGCAGCCCTTCCTCCATCGCCCACAAAATATCCTCATCGCGCCGCCCCGCGACCAGGACCAGACGCGCCGGGGCGAGCCCATATTCGGCCAACCCCGGCCCGTACAGATCCGGCCGTGACAGGCACCACAGCACTGTTCCGGTGCCCGACGAAGCGGGAGGAGGTGAGTAAATGGCGCTTGGTTCGGTCCCACAGGGTCGCCGGCAGGAAGGGGGTGCCGCGCCGCTTTTTCCCCTCTCCCCCCGGCCGGCGGGGGGAGAGGGCGTAGACTTGCCCGGCAATGCTGGTGAGGACACCAGATTGCAGTCCAGGCGGGCGAGGAGCGCCGCAGTAAAGGCGGCGGGAGCGGTGCTGTCCTCCTCGTCGGCGTCGGCACCAAGAAATTCATGCACGGCGCCGAGCGCCAGCCCGCCGCCGGGCAGCGCACGGTCGATCGCCGCAACCCCGAACGGCAGCACCCCATGCCGAACTGGTTGCTCGATCTGCCGCAGGCGGGCGCGCAACCCCGCAAGGCGGTCCGATTCCAGGATGGGAGGAAACCGAGACAAAGGACCAGTTCTCGCCGGAGCCATGTGTGACGAACGACCACCCAATGATAATGTTCCTTTTTTGTTCTTCAGGGTGGAATTGTCAACCCCCTCGGAATGCGGGCACCTTGCCCTCGCGCTTGGGAGCGAGCTCAAGGCATGATGAAGCAGGTTGCCATCACCGCGGCTTCGCGATCCGATCTTCCCGCGGTGCAGAAGCCGCCGGCGGCATTGCGAGGCACCGCCGCCCCATTACCTCGTCATAGCCGACACAGGAGCTTGGTATGCACATCGTCGACGCCCAAATTCACCTCTGGGGAACCGGCCTGCCGAGCAACCTGTCGCATCGACAAGTGACGGCCTTCACCCCCGAGGAAGCCATCGCTCTGATGGATGAAGGCGGCGTTGACGCGGCCGTCATTCATCCGCCCGGCTGGGACCCGAATTCGCACGAGATGGCCTTAAAGGCGGTCCGGGACTACCCCGGCCGGTTCGCGATCATGGGTTCCGTGCCGTTGGACAAGCCAGAATCCCGTAACCGCATCAAGGGTTGGAGACAGCAGCCGGGAATGCTCGGCCTGCGCTACGGGTTTCTCGCCGACCCGGCCCGGGGCTGGCTGCATGATGGCGCGCTCGAATGGCTGTGGACCGCGGCCGAAGAAGCCGGCGTCCCGGTCGCGATGCTGGCGACGGATTCGCTGGCGGATATCGGCCGGATCGCCGAACGCCATCCCGGACTCCGTCTGACGATCGATCATCTTGGCGGCAGAGGCGGCAACACGACGTTGAAGGATGCCGCGGCGATGACCCACATGCCGCAGCTTCTGGCATTGGCGAAGCACCCCAATGTGGCGGTCAAGGCGACCGGCGCTCCGGGCTATTCCAGCGAGCCCTATCCGTTTCCGCAGATGCATGCCTATCTGCGGCAGATCTACGACGCGTTCGGTCCTCACCGGATGTTCTGGGGCACCGACATCACCAAGATGCCCTGCTCCTGGCGGCAATGCGTCACGATGTTCACCGAGCAATTGCCGTGGCTGAAGGGCCGCGACCTCGAACTTGTCATGGGCGAGGCGGTCTGCACCTGGTGGGGCTGGAATCGAAAAGCCTGACCGGAGTCGCGGCCCGGCAGCGAAGGGCGAAACGCGGCGCGGGCGGCCTTTGTCGAGGACAAGCCCCGCGGAGACGGCCGCTTCGGCAGCATGCGGACTTCGTCACCCCGGTTCCATCTCGACCCCCTCCGCCCCGGCCAGGCCCACCCGCCGCCGGGATACCGGTCTAATGGACGGCGCCGGAGCGGGCCGGAGTCTTGTTGCGCCGAACGAAACACCGTAAAAATGACGGTTGCTTCACCCTGGCCTTGAACGGAGCGGCCGGTCTTGTCTTCGGGTTTGCGCATCCTTTTGTTGGCGAGCGCCTTTGTTGCTGCGCTCTCGCCCTCGGTTTACGGTCAGAACATTACGGAGGGAGACCAGGCGGCGGTCATTGCCGCGGTGAATGCGGGACGCGCCGGCGAATGGAGCCAAGCCTACGCCCAGGCGCTGCAAACCAAGGACCCGCTGTCGCTGAAAATCGTGCGCTGGCTCGATTATTCGCGCAGCATTGCCGGCGGTCGGTTCGCCGAGATTGCCGAATTCATTTCCAACAACCGGGATTGGCCCCACCAGAAGGCGTTGCGGCAACGGGCCGAGGAGGCGCTGGCGACCGAGTCGGACGACACCGCGGCGGACTGGCTGAAGCGGTACCCGCCGGTCGCGACCCCCGGCAAGGTGCGCGAGGCCGAGATCATGATCAATCGCGGCGATGTCGAAAACGGCACCGCCGCGTTGCGCACGGCCTGGATCAATGGCGATTTCACGCCGGTCGACGAACGCAATTTCTGGAGCCGGCACGGCGCCCAGATCCGGGCCGAAGACATCATCAAGCGGCTCGACCGGCTGCTGTGGGACGGCCAGGGCGAACCCGCACGCCGCTTATTGCCGATGGTGCCTGCCGAATATCGCTCGCTCGCCGAGGCACGCCTTGCGCTCGCCGCCGGGGCGTCCAACGCCGAAACCCTCGCGGCCCGGGTGCCGGCGCAGCTGCGTACGGACCCCGGGCTGCTGTTCGAGGAACTGCGCTGGTGGCGCAAGAAGGACCAGATCGACGCGGCGTCGCAGCTGCTGCTGTCGCAGCCCGGCGACCCGGTCCGGCCCGCGGCGTGGTGGGGCGAGCGCCAGATCATCGCCCGCCGAGTGCTGGCCACCGGCAATGCCGACCTCGCCTACAAGCTGGTGCAGCAGCACGGCGCAATCGACGGCAGCGCCCTGTCCGAAGCCGAATTCCTGTCCGGCTACATCGCGCTGCGCTACACCAAGGACCCGGCGCTGGCCTTCGACCATTTCTCGCGCATCCTGACCCGGGTTGACACGCCCTACGCCAAGGCACGCGCCGCCTACTGGGCCGGGCGCGCCGCGGCGGCGGAGGGGAAGCCCGAGCTGGCGCAGAAATGGTTCACGGCCGGCGCCGATCACATGGCGACCTTTTACGGTCAGCTCGCGGCTCATCAGCTCGGCAACGACGCCCCGCCGCACCCGGTCCCCGAACCACGGCCCAGCGCCGACGAAGCGGCCGAATTCAATGGCCGCGAGCTGGTGCGGGTCACTCGCCTGTTCATGGCGGCGGGCGATCGAGAGCACACCAAGGTTTTCCTGCTGCGTCTGGCCGAGATGGCCAAGAGCCCGCTCGACTTCGCGATGCTGGCCGACCTCGCCGAGACGCACGGGCGCGTCGATCTGGCCATCGCGGTGGCGCGGCATTCGGTCGAGGCGGGCATGCCGCTGATGGTGCACGGCTACCCCGTCACCGCGGTGCCGAGCGGCGGAACAGCCGAGCGCCCGCTGCTCTACGCGATCGTGCGCCAGGAGAGCGCCTTTGCGCCGGAGGCGGTCAGCCGGGTCGGCGCGCGCGGGTTGATGCAGCTGATGCCGGCGACCGCCGCCAGCATGGCGAGCAAGATGCAGATGCCGTTCTCGCCCGAGCGGCTCGCCGATGGCGTCTACAACATGCTGCTGGGGCGCAGCTATCTCGAATCGCTGATCGACGATTTCGGCGGCTCCTATGCCTTGGCGATCGCGGCGTACAACGCCGGTCCCGGACGGGTGCGGCAATGGCTGCACGAATTCGGCGACCCGCGCGGGCGCGATATCGACATGGTCGATTGGATCGAGCTGATCCCGTTCAGCGAGACCCGCGCCTATGTCCAGCGCGTGCTCGAGAACCTGCAGATCTATCGCGTCCAGAGCGGCGACAACGCCGCGTTCTCGCTGGTCAGCGATCTCGCCCGATAAAGCGAAGCACGCCCGCTTACAGCGGTTATGGCGCGACCTCGTCATCGGCGGGGACCGCCTCCGGCGTCAGGATCAGCGCATCGAGCGCGGCGACACCGCGCCCTTGCGGACGCACCAGCAGCGGGTTGATCTCGATGCTGGTGAACCGGCCGCGCTGTGCTGCGGCAAATAGCGACATCTGCGACAGCGCCTTGGCCAAGGCGTCGATATCGGCCGGCGGCTTGCCGCGTGCGCCTTCGAGCACGGCTGCACCCCGGATCTCGCCGATCATGCGCCGCGCCTCTTGCGGCCCGAACGGCGCCACCCGGAACGTCACGTCGCGCAAGACCTCGACGAAAATGCCGCCCAGCCCGAACATCACGACCGGCCCGAACACCGGATCGTTCTGCACGCCGACGATGGTTTCGACCCCGTCCTTGAGCATCGGCGAGATCAGCACGCCTTCAAGCCGGGCACGTGGCGCCCGCGCCTGCACTGTCGCCATCAGCCGCTCGAACGCGGCGCCTACCTCGCCCGCCGGCACGTCGAGCATGACGCCGCCGAGCTCGGTCTTATGGGGGATGTCCGGAGAGACGATCTTCAGCACCAGGCGCTCGCCGAGCGCGCCCGCCATCTCCGCCTCGGCGGCGGTGGTCGCCAGCCGCTCCTCGACGATCGGGATGCCGGCCTTTGCCAGGATCTGCTTGGCCGCGTACTCGCCGATGCGGCCGTGCGGCAGGGGCGGCAGGCCGTCCGGCAGCGGCGGCGCCGGCGGCGGGGCGGTGGCGATGCGCTCGGCGCAGCGGGTCGCGGCGGCAACCGCTTCGACCGCGCGCCACGGGTCCTCGAACAGGCCGACACCGGCCGCCTCGTAACGGCGCTGCATCTCGGGCGAAGCGATCGCGGACAGCGCGAAATAGGCGTCGGGGTAGCGCGTTACCGCGCCGGTCACCGCCTGGAACAGCGGTTCGGCCATTTGCGGCGAACTCGCCCAGGTCGTGAAAAATCCGACCATCGATGGAAAGTTCTCTTTGCCGAGCAACAGGTCGAAGCTCTTGTCGAGGATGCTGGGATCGTTGAGGGCCTGAGCCGTCACATCCACCGGGTTGCGCGGCGCCGCGAACGGAACCCAGCTCAGCACCTCCTTCTGCGAGTCCTCGGCAAGAGGGGTCAGCTCCAGCCCCTGCTCCTCGGCGGCATCGGCCATCAACACGCCGGCGCCGCCCGACATCGTCATGACCGCGAGACGGCGCGAACGCGGCAGCCGCCCGCGGGTGCAGGCATAAGCGATCTCGACCAGATCCTCCGGAGTCTTGGCGCGCTCGACTCCGAGCTGGCGCAAAGCTGCATCGTAGACCGCATCGCTGCCCGCCAGCGATGCGGTATGCGAAGCCGCCGCCGCGGCGCCGACCTCCGAGCGGCCGACTTTCATCGCGATGACCGGCTTGCCGTTTTCGCGCGCCCTCGTCACGGCGGCGGCGAAGCGCTCGCCATCCTGGATCGCCTCCATGTAGCAGGCGATCGCCTGGGTCTCGGGGTCGTCGGCGAGGAACGAGATGCCGTCGGCAACCTGCACTTCGGCCTCGTTGCCGGTGCTCATCCAAACCCCGACCGAAATGCCCCGTCGCGCGGTCAGCGCCAACAGATGCGTCCCGAACGCCCCCGACTGGGTCACCATTCCGAGCGGCCCCGAGCCCGGCGGGCCTTCCTCGAGAAACGAGCTGAAGGTCGGGGTGTGGCCGATCCGCATGTTGAACAGGCCCAGGCAATTGGGTCCGCACAGGCGGATGCCGTTATCGCTCGCGATTTTGGTGATCGCCTCCTGCAGGGCACGACCCTCGGCCCCGATCTCGGCGAAGCCGGCGGTGAACATGACGACCCCGCGCACGCCCTTGGCGACGCAGGCCTCCATCGCCTCGACCGCGAGATGGGCGGGCACCGCGATCAGCCCGAAATCGACCTCTCCGGGCACCGAGGCGAGATCGGGATAGGCGCGCAATCCCTGCACCGTGTCGCGCGTCGGGTTGATCGGATAAAGCGCGCCCCGGTATCCGGCCTCGCGGTAATAGCGCAGCGAGCGGCCGCTGATCCGGGTCGGATCGTTGGACGCGCCGAAGATCGCCACCGAGCGCGGCGCGAGAAGCGGGGTGAGGGGATGGGGTTCGGTCATGGCGCAGTTTCCTCGCGAGGGGCTTGTGGCTGCCGTTTCGGCGATACTATCGGGCCTCGCGGGCCGCCTGTTCAACGTGCATCGAGCCCCGATCCCGGACGAAGGGTCAGGGCGCGGCCTGCTTCCCGGCTATGGCACGAAGATCACGCCGGCGTCGCGCATGCCGCCGATCGCGTTTTCGAGCGAGCGGTCGATGTCGAGGCCGCGACAGGCGGCAAGCGCCACGGCCGTCGCGAGTCCGGTCTCGCGGCTGTCGAGCGCCGAATAGAAGACGCAGAAATCGGTCGCGAGCCCGCATAACGTCACCCGCTCGAAGCCGCGCTCGCGCAGATAGCCGGCGAGCCCGGTCGGGGTGCGCCGGTCGTTCTCGCGGAACGCCGAATAGGAGTCGATGCCCGGGCGAAAACCCTTCCGCAGCACCAACTCGGCCCGGCCGATGTCGAGCCCGGGATGAAACGCCGCCCCATGCGAGCCTTGCACGCAATGTGGCGGCCACAAGGTCTGGTCGCCATACGGCATCGCGATCGTCTCGAACGGTCTGCGGCCGGGATGCGAGGCGGCGAACGAGGCGTGGTCGGCGGGGTGCCAGTCCTGCGTCAGCACGATGTGGGCGAAGCGGGTCGCGAGGCGGTTGACTGCCGGGACGACTTCGTCCCCGTGTGGCACGGCGAGGGCACCGCCGGGGCAGAAATCGTTCTGGACATCGACGATGACGAGCACCTCGCGGTCGCCCGCCGCCGGTTGGTTCGCGGCAAGGGTCATGGCGCCTTCATGATCCTGGTGACAGCGGCGGGCATTATCGGTTTCATTGCCGGCCAAGGCCATAGCATGATCGATGGGCTAAGGGGAGGAACGATGCTCGGCTGGTTTCGCGACCTGACCGCGAAAGAGCGGGAGGCGATGCTCGCCTGCTTCGGCGGCTGGTCATTGGATGCGCTCGACGTCCAGGTCTACAGCTTCGTGATGCCCACCATCATCGGCCTGTGGGCGATGAGCAACGGGCAGGCCGGGCTGATCGGCACGGTCACGCTGCTGATTTCGTCGTTCGGCGGCTGGATCGCAGGCACCCTCTGCGATCGCTACGGCCGCGTGCGCATGCTGCAGATCACGATTCTGTGGTACGCGTTCTTCACCTTCCTGTGCGGCTTTGCCCAGGATTTCACGCAGCTTTTCGTGCTGCGCGCCTTGCACGGCTTCGGCTTCGGCGGCGAATGGGCAGCCGGGGCGGTGCTGATGGGTGAGGCGATCCGCGACAAGTACCGCGGCCGCGCCGTCGGCCTGGTGCAGACCGGCTGGGCGTTCGGCTGGGGCGCCGCCGCGGTTCTCTACACCGGCCTTTTCGCGGTGCTGCCCGAGGCGATGGCGTGGCGGGTGTTGTTCTGGATCGGCATCATCCCGGCCTTTTTCGTGTTTTGGGTGCGGCGCCACATCAACGAGCCGGAGGTCTATCACCGCAGCCGCGAAGGCGCCGCTCGCATCGGCCCGGGCCATCTGGTCGCGATCTTCCGCCGGCCGTATCTGTCGACGACGATCCTGGTTTCGCTGATGGTGACCGGCGCCCAGGGCGGCGGCTACGCCCTGGCGGTGTGGCTGCCGACCTACCTGAAGAATGTGCGCGGGCTGTCGGCCCCCAGCACCGGCGGCTTCCTGATCGTCGTGATCGTCAGCGCCTTCCTCGGTTTCCTGCTGGGCTCGTACCTGTCCGACGCGATCGGCCGCAAATGGACCTTCCTGGTGTCGGCGATCGGGTCCCTGGTGATGATCCTGATCGCGATGTTCACGCCGCTCTCGGTGTTCGGTCTGCTGCTGATCAACATCCCGCTCGGGATCGTCCTTTACATCAAGTTTCCGCCGATGGGCCCGTTCATGACGGAGCTCTACCCGACCGCGATCCGCGGCACCGGCCAAGGTTTCTGCTACAATGCGGGGCGCGGCTTCGGCGCCGTGTTTCCGGCATTGATCGGCTTCCTGAGCGAGCGAATGTCGCTGGCCGCGGCAATCGGCGTGTTCAGCGCGATCGCCTTTGGCCTGATGATCGTGGCCTTGCTGATGCTGCCGGAAACGCGCGGGCGCAGCCTCGATCTCGAGATCG
>Ga0213875_10002429_pt1 | contig 11155 bp, 6 predicted proteins | sample BarmaccomBMRX_R8_FD_160105 | JGI IMG/M metagenome (GOLD analysis project Ga0213875, IMG submission 160105) | Root-associated microbial communities from Barbacenia macrantha in rupestrian grasslands, the National Park of Serra do Cipo, Brazil - RX_R8 | ecosystem: Host-associated > Plants > Roots... | reverse complement strand
GCCTTCTGGTCGAAGGGCTGCGCCGCCCCGCCCATCGCCGTATCCGATACGAAGCCGCGCACGCCGTCCGCCAGGTAGTCGCGGAAGGCGTCGTCAGACTGATCGCGGCGGTCGACGCCGCACAGCGCAAAGTTTTCGTTCAGCAATCCCGCCTTGGCGAGATTGTAGATCGCCGGCATCAGCAGGCGTTTGGTCAGGTCGCCGCTCGAGCCGAAAATCACCATCGCGCAGGGCGGCGCCTTGGAGGCGCGGCCTCCCGAGGCGCCTTGAGTGGTCGCGACCTGTCCCGGAGCATCGGCCTCGCGCGCATCCATGGTCAGGCTTTCGGCTCGACGTGACCGCCGAATTCCTTGCGCATCGCGGACAGGATCTTCTCCGCATAGGTGTGATCCTGGCGCGAGCGGAAGCGGGTGTAGAGCGCCGCCGTCAACACATCCGCCGGCACCGCCTCCTCGATCGCGGCCTCTATCGTCCAGCGGCCTTCCCCCGAATCCTCGACATGCCCGGAAAAGGCCGACAGCGTTTCATCCTGTGCCAGCGCAATCGCGGTCAGGTCGAGCAGCCACGAGGCGATGACGCTGCCGCGCCGCCAGACTTCGGCGAGATCGGCGAGGTTGAGCTGGTAGCGACGGTTTTCCGGGATCGAGCTTTGCGCGGCGCCCTTCAAGATGTCGAAGCCTTCGGCATAGGCCTGCATGACGCCGTATTCGATGCCGTTATGCACCATTTTTGCAAAATGCCCGGCGCCGGCCGGACCGGCATGGATATAGCCGTTCTCGACTCGCGGATCGCGTCCTTCGCGGCCGGGCGTCTTCTCGATCGTGCCGGCGCCCGGCGCGAGGGTCTTCAGGATCGGGTCGATATGGTCGACCGCCTCCTTGGTCCCGCCGATCATCATGCAATAGCCGCGCTCCAGGCCCCAGACGCCGCCGCTGGTGCCGACATCGACATAGGTGATGCCCTTGGCCTTGAGCAATTCGGCGTGCTTGATGTCGTCTTGATAGTTGGAGTTGCCGCCGTCGATCAGGATGTCGCCGCTTTTCAGCAGATTGCTGAGTTCGACGATCGTGTTGTGGGTGATCTCGCCGGCCGGCAGCATGACCCACACCACCTTGGGCGCCGACAGTTTGCCGACGAAATCCGCGAGGCCGCTGCTCGCGGTCGCACCCTCGCCGGCGAGTCCTTGCACGGCCTCGGCGCTGCGGTCGTAGACGACGCAGCTGTGACCGCCCCGCATCAGCCGACGCACGATATTGCCGCCCATGCGGCCGAGCCCGATCATCCCGAGTTGCACGACAAAGTCTCCCTATTGAGTGCGGAAGTGAGCGGCGCCGTTGCGTCGACGGCGTAAGATTAGTCTACCGTTGTCCGTCGCCCCCGCGAAAGCGAGGGCCCAGTGCCGGTGCGACGGCTCCCGGCCCTCGATTCCCGCCTTCGCGGAAATGACGGGGTGAGCAGGGCGCCGAAGAGCCAAGCGCAATTCTCCTTACGGGGCCGCGGTAGCGTCGATGGGCGTCACCGCAACGCTTCCTCGATTGCTTGCCCGAGGGTCTTCAGCCCGGCGTCGACATCGGCCGGCAGGTGCACGCGCAAGGCGCGCCGTCCGCGTTCGGCGAGCACGTCGAAGTCGCCGCGGGCTTGCGCGGCCTTGACGATCCCGAAGGTGTATTTGGCGCCGGGCACCGGCAAGTCCTGCGCATCCGCGCAGGTGATCTGAAGAAAAACGCCGCTGTTCGGGCCGCCCTTATAGGCCTGCCCGGTCGAGTGCAGGAAGCGCGGGCCGAAGCCGAGGCAAGTGGCAGTCTTGAGCCGGTCGCGGATCATCCGGCGCAGCCGCTGCAAGGTCTCGATATGCGCCGCACTGCGCTCGATATAGGCGAGGAGCGCGACATAATCGCCAGCGCCGGCGCGGCCGAGATGCGCCCTGAGCGCCGCGACAAGGCTGGTCGATTTGGCTTTGAGCTCCGCCTCGTTGCGCTTGTCGGCGAAGAATTCGATCCCGTCGGCGCTGAAGAATGGCGATTCGGGCGGCAACGACCCGGTCTTTTCGTAGGCGGTTGTCAATTCGCGTGTCTTGACCTTGCTGGCCTCGACGTCGGGCTGATCGAACGGGTTGATGCCGATGATCGAGCCGGCGACCGCGGTCGCCATCTCCCAGCGGAAGAATTCCTGCCCGAGCTGCATCGGGTCGGAGACGACGATGCGCACGACCGGCTGTCCGGCGGCTTCGAGCGCCGACACGGCCTGCTCCTGCTCGCTGTCGCGGTCGGAGGAGAGGCGGATGTAGGCAAACAGGCGGTCCGAGCCGTAGACCGCCGGAGCCCCGAGCGGTTCGGCATCGACCGGGACGATGCCCTTGCCGATCTTGCCGGTCGATTCGGCAAGCAATTGTTCGAGCCACGCCCCGAAATCGGCGATCCCCTGCGAGGCGATCACCGTCACCTTGTCGCGGCCGTGCCGCTGGCAGACGCCCATGATGGCGCCGAGCAGCACGCCGGGGTTCTCCGATGGCGGCGAGCTCGGGGCGCAGGAGCGGACCATTTCCGCCGTGGTTTCGAGAAAATCGCGCGGCGGGATGCCGATCGCGGTCGCCGGCACCATGCCAAAATTCGACAGCACCGAGTACCGCCCGCCGATGCTGGCGAGCCCGTGGAAGACATGCCGGAACCCCGCCTGGGTCGCCATCTTCTCGACCGAGGAGTTCGGGTCGGTGATCGCGACGAAGCGCTTCGGCGCCTCGTGCTCGCCGACCGCCTCTTTGGCCTTCTCGTAGAAATAGGCCTTGAAGATGTTCGGCTCCAGCGTGCTGCCCGATTTGCTCGAAACGAGGAACAGCGTGTTCTTCAGATCGACCGCCTGCTCGAATTTGCGGACCTGTGCCGGGTCGGTCGAATCGAGCACATGCAGTTTCGGAAAGCCCGGCTTCGAGCCGAACGTCTCGCCGAACACCTCGGGGCCCAGGCTGGAGCCTCCCATGCCGAGCAGCAGCACGTCGCTGAACCCGGCCTTCTTGACGTCGTCCGCGAATTCTTCGAGATGCGCCACCGCCTTGAGCTGGTCCTGCTCGATCGTCAGCCAACCGACCCATTTCGCCTCGTCGGCCTCGGTCCATAGCGCGGCGTCACCCAACCACAGCCGGCGGACCTTGCCTTCCTTGCGCCAATCCTCGACCGCTTCCTTGAAGCCGGTCTCGATATCGGCCGGCAATTTGTAGCTCATCGCGTTGAGCTTGGCGCCGAGCACCATCTGGCGCTTCTTCTGCACGGAGGCGTAGAGCTGGTCGGCGGCGTCGACAAACAGCCGCACGGCGTCGTCGACCAGTTTTGAGGTCACGTCGCCGAAGCGGATGCCGGCCTTCGGCAGCGCATCCATCACCGCCTGCGCCGCCGGGATGTCCTCTTCGAGGCTGGCGCGCGGCTTGCCGTGGTCGCGATAGGCATCCATCGTCGGCATCGGCATCGTGTTGACCGTGTCGGGACCGACCAGCTCGTCGACATAGAGCACATCGCTGTAGGCTTTGTTCTTGGTGCCCGTGCTTGCCCACAGCAGGCGCTGGGTCTGCGCTCCCTTCTGGGCAAGCCGCTGCCAGCGCGGGTCGGCGTAGATCTTCTTGTAGAGCTGGTAGGTCAGCTTGGCGTTGGCGATCGCAACCTTGCCCTTCAGGCCTTCGAGCTGCCTTTTCTCGGCGGCGTCGCCGGTCGCAGCGATGCGCTTGTCGAGCTCGCTGTCGACCAGGCTGTCGATGCGGCTGATGAAGAAGCTTGCGACGCTCGCCACCTTGTGCGGGTCGCCGCCCTTGGCGACCAGCGCTTCGAGGCCGGAGATGTAGGCCTCGGCGACCTCGGCATAGACCTCCGAGGAGAACAGCAGCGTCACATTGATGTTGATGCCTTCGCCGATCAGGGTGCGGATCGCCGGAATGCCGGCCGCGGTGCCCGGCACCTTGACCATCAGGTTGCGCCGGCCGACCTCGCGCCACAGCCGCCGCGCCTCCTCGATCGTGCCCTGGGTGTCGAGCGCGAGATAGGGCGAGACTTCGAGGCTGATATAGCCGTCGCGGCGCTGCGTCTGCTCGTAGACCGAGTTGAGCGCGTCGGCGCCCTCCTGGATGTCGTGTACCGCGAGACCTTCGAACAGCTCGCCCGGGTCGAGATCGCCTGACGCCTCGGCCTGGCGGATCAACTCGTCGTAATCGTCGCCGTGCCCGATCGCCTTTTCGAAGATAGACGGGTTCGAGGTGACGCCGCGCAGCCCGTCGGCCTCGACCATTTTGCCGAGCTGGCCGCTTTGCAGCAGGTCGCGGCTGACGAAGTCGAGCCACACGGATTGGCCGAACTCGTTCAGGGTCTTGAGCGGGTTTGCCATCGCTCTACTCCTTGCGGGCGAGCTGCGCCTTGGCAGCCGCATAAACATGTTCGCCGGTGAAGCCGAATTTGACGAGCAGTTCCTTGAGCGGCGCGGAGGCGCCGAAGGTCTTCATGCCGATGATCGTGCCGCGCAATCCGGTGTAGCGCTCCCAGCCGAGGTCGGAGGCCTGCTCGACCGCGATCCGGCGGGTCACGTCGGGCGGCAGGACCTCGGCGCGATAAGAGTCGTCCTGGTGCTCGAACAACTCCCAGGACGGAATGCTGACAACCCGCGCCGCGACGCCCTCGGCAGCGAGTTTTTCGTAGACCTCGATGCAGAGCGACACTTCGCTGCCGGTCGCCATCAGGATGATTTCGGGCTTGCCCGGTTTGGCATCGGCCAGCACATAGGCCCCGCGCGCGAGCCCGCTCGCCGGCGCGAAGCGCGTGCGGTCGAGGGTCGGCAGGTTCTGGCGGCTGAGGATCAGGCAGGAGGGCTCGTGCTTGCGCTGCAGCGCGATGCGCCATGCTTCGGCGACCTCATTGGCATCGCAGGGCCGGAACACCAACAGCCCCGGTATGGCGCGCAGGCTGATCAATTGCTCGACGGGCTGGTGCGTCGGGCCATCCTCGCCGACCCCGATCGAATCGTGCGTAAAGATGTAGACGACCGGCAGCTCCATAATCGCGCTGAGCCTTACCGGCGGCTTCATGTAATCCGAGAAAATCATGAAGCCGGAGCCGAACGGCCGCAGTTTCGACAGCGCGAGCCCGTTGCAGATCGAGCCCATCGCGTGTTCGCGAATGCCGAAATGGACGTTGCGGCCGCCGGGTTCGTCGGCGCGCAAGTCACCGGCGCTGTTAAAGGTCAAACGCGTCTTGGTCGAGGGCGCCAGATCGGCCGCGCCGCCGAGCAGCCAGGGCAGGTTCGGCGCGATCGCGTTCAGCACCCGGCCGGATGAATCGCGGCTGGCGATACCCTTCGCATCCGCCGGGAAGATCGGGATGTCCTTGTCCCAGCCATCCGGCAATTCGCGGCGCTGCATGCGGTCACACTGGTCGGCGAGTTCGGGGTGCTCGCTACGATACCGTCCGAACAGCGCCTCCCATTCGCCGCGCAACTGCTTGCCGCGGGCACCGAGCTTCTGCGCGAAATGGTCGTAGACGCCGTCCGGAACCAGAAACTTGGCGTCCTCGGGCCAGCCATAGCTGCGCTTTGTCGCCTTGATCTCGTCCTCGCCGAGCGGCTCGCCATGCGCCGCCGAGGTGTCCTGCTTGTGCGGCGCGCCGAAGCCGATATGGCTTTCGACGATGATCATGGTCGGCCGGTCGTCATTGCGCTGCGCGTCGGCAAAGGCGGCCGCGAGCCTCTCGCGGTCATTGGCGTCGGCCAGCCGCAGCACGTTCCAGCCATAGGCGAGAAAGCGCCCGGCGACGTCTTCGCTGAAGGCCAAGTCGGTGTGGCCTTCGATCGTGATCCGGTTGCTGTCGTAGATCCAGACCAGATTGCCGAGCCGCAGGTGGCCGGCGAGCGACGCCGCCTCGCTCGATACTCCTTCCATCATGCAGCCGTCGCCGCCCAGCGCATAGATCCGGTAATCGAACAGCGTGAAACCCGGCCGGTTGAAGTATCGCGCAAGCCAACGTGCTGCAATCGCCATACCGACGCTGGTCGCGACGCCCTGGCCGAGCGGGCCGGTCGTGGTCTCGACCCCGGAGGTCATGTGGTACTCGGGATGCCCCGGGCATTTGCTGTCGAGCTGGCGGAACCGTTTGATGTCGTCGAGACTGACCGAGGGTGTGCCGAGGCGCTCGTAATCCGCGTTGACCGATTTGACGCCGGTCAAATGCAGCATCGAATAGAGCAGCATCGACGCGTGCCCGGCGGACAGAACGAACCGGTCGCGGTTCGGCCAGATCGGATCCTCCGGATCGAAACGCAGGAATTCCTGCCACAAGGTGTACACCACCGGCGCCATCCCCATCGGCGTTCCCGGATGGCCGGAATTTGCTTGCTGTACGGCATCCATCGACAGGGTGCGGATCGTGTTGACGCAGATGTCGTCGATCGAGCCGCTCGGCACAGTCATGATCTGCCTCACCTTCGGGCCGCGCTGCGCGGCATTAACGGTTCATTATCGTTACCGAAATATTAAGCCACGGCTGCCGCTCGCAACCTATCGGCTCTTTTGTTCTCCCTACAGGCGCCACCTGCGGGTTTATTTGTACCACCGGCCCCGATCGGGCCGCGGCTCGAATATTCCACGATCGGCCACGCTCGTGTCGACGCGGGCCAACCCGCGCGCCCGCCGGCGGCTCCACGTGAGCGTGCATTGTCGCCGCTTCCCCGGCGCGATGCAACCGCTGCGCACGGCAACCTTAGGTTGAGCAACGCCTTTGCACCCTCAGCGGCGACCGGCTCAATGCCCGAAAGTGTCGGGGTCGGGTTTGCGCCGATTGCGGAACGATGCCCCGAGCTCATGTGATTCGTCGCTTTCCAGATAGCCGCGCAGCAGCAGATCGTGCGCCATGCGGGCGAGGCCGGAGACGCCGCCGTGGCGTGCGGTGAAGGCGGCCTTGACGGAGGCCAGCGCGAAGGCGCCGCGCTCGGCGATCTCCAGCGCCATCGCGCGGGTTGCGGCGGCGAGCTCGGCGTCGGGCACGACCTGATTGATCAGGCCGAGCGACAAGGCCTCCCGCGCCGACATCCGCGGGTTGCGGAACCAGATCTCCTTCGCTTTTTTCTTCCCGACCAAATCTTCGAGATACCAGGTGCCGTAACCGGCGTCGAAGCTGCCCATCATCGGCCCGACCTGACGAAAGACCGCGCTTTCCTTGGCGATCGTGATGTCGCACATCACCTGCAGCACGTTGCCGCCCCCAACCGCGTAGCCGTTGACCGAGGCGATCACCGGCTTTTGCAGCCGCTCGATGCTCTCGTACATGTCGAGCGTCGGCAAGACGCCGGGGTAGAGCAGCGTGTCTTCCATCCCCTCCTTGCGGCCGCCGATGCAAAAGAACTTGTCGCCCGCCCCGGTGATCACCAGCACCCGGGTGCGCGTCTCGCGCCGCACCGCATTGATGCAGTCCCGGACCTCGTGGCACATCACCGGGGTGAACATATTGCCGTCATCCGGGCGGTTCAGCGTCAAGGTCCCGATCGGGCCGTCCTCAGCGTAAAGGATCGTTTCGTAGCTCATGTCAGGATCTCCCGTTCGATAGCTGCGGGGGCGAGGGTCTTGCGCAACCGCCGACGGAGCTGACAAGGTCGCGCCGGGACGGCGGAGGATCGGCGATGATACAAGAACTGTTGCCGCGGGCGGAGCGCATCGCGGCCCGGCTCAAGGCCCGCGGCGAGACCATCGCAGTCGCCGAATCCTCCACCGGCGGGCTAATCTCGGCGGCGCTGCTCGCGATCGGCGGCGCGTCGGCCTATTTCATGGGCGGGGCGGTCGTCTATACCCGGACTTCGCGCGCCGCCGTGCTCGGCGTGAGCGAAGAGGAACTGGCCGGCATCCGGCCCTCGACGGAAGCCTACGCACTCCTTTTCGCGCGCAAGATCCGAGAGAAGCTCGGCACGAACTGGGCGCTCGGCGAGACCGGCGCGACCGGGCCCACCGGCAATCGCTACGGCGATGCCGCGGGACATTCCTGCATCGCGATCGTCGGCCATTCGGAGAAGGCGATCACCATCGAGACCGGCAAACCCGACCGGCTCGACAATATGCGCGCCTTTTCGGTCGCGGCGCTCGAGCTGCTCGAGCAGAGCCTCGGCTGACCGGGTGTCCCGATGTTTGGCATTGGGCGCGATCGATGGCCGGGCCGCGCGGTCATGGCCGCTGCGGCCATCGCCGTGCTGGCGCGCATGGCGATGCCGGCGCATGGGCAGACGGTGGAGCACAGCCTCACACATCTCCCTGGGCTCGACGTGTTCTACGGCGCAACCGCGAACCAGGCCGGCGGCTTCGTCGCAGTCGGCTGGCAAGACACCGCGCCGGACCGCACCATAGGTCGGGTCCATAGCGAAACCGGCGACGGCCGCCTGCTTTTCGACATCGCCCTCGAGCAGCCGGATGCGACCGCAGTCAATCTGTTCAATGTCATCCGCTTAGCCGATGGCGATTACGTCGCGGCGGGATTCGTGCGATGGCGCGAACGGCGAGAGGATTGTTTTGCCGTCCGGTTCAGGGCCGACGGCGGCGTTGTATGGCAAACCGCCATTCCAGGTCGTGAGGTCGAGCGCTGTTACTTCGCTGTGGCCGCGCCGGACGGCGATGTGATCGTCGGCGGGCGCCACGAAATGCCGGACGCGCCGGGCGCGCCGACGCACGGCTTGGTGTGGCGGCTCGATCGCGGAAGCGGGGAGGTGCGGGCCAGTTCGCGCCGCGAATTTGCCGCAGCACAGACCGTGCGCAGCGCCTTTCGCGGCGGCGCCCTGCTGGCGGACGGCTCGCTGTTGCTGGGCGGCTGGGCGACCGATCCGCAGCGTGGCGGCGACGATGTCTGGCTCCTCACGCTGGCGCCGAACGGCCGCGCGAAACCGGAGCGGCGCTGGGGGAGTGTCGGCAATAACCTCGCCGAAACCGTGCTTCCCGTTGCGGACGGGGCGGCCTTTTTCGGCTTTGCCGCACAGAGCCGGGACGCGACGGACGACGCGCCGCCGCGCGGCCGCCTCGCCTGCGGCAGCGACAGCGCCGCGACGCCGCTGACTTGCCGCGGCTTGGTCGGCACGATTGCCGGCGACGGCTCGGCGCAGGTCTATGTCATCGCTGCCGGCGGCACCGGCCCCGACCTGTTTCACGGCGCCGCGGCAATGCCCGACGGGCATCTGCTGGCCGTGGGCACGGCCGCGACAGGCAGTGGGCCGGGTCGCGGCTGGTTCGCCGAGATCGACCCTCGCAACGGCGCCGTGCGGTCGAGCCTCGTCTTTTCCGACGGTCCCGCGGGAGAGTTGCACGCGGTTGCACCGTTATCGGCGCAGCGGGTCGCGCTGGTCGGCCATGGACGCACGCCAGACCGGCCCGATATAGATGGCTGGGTCGCCCGCCTGACGGTGGCTACCGCTACGGCCCGCGTCCCGGGCCCGCCGAGTGCGGCCGGGATAACAAACCAGGCCGCACCCACCGGCTCTCCGCCGGCAATCCCAGCGCCTTCGGAAAGCACCCAGCCCGCGGCCAATCTCGGCATCATCGACGCCTCGCGCCCGCAGCTGCTCGCCGACGGCCGGATCGCGGCGCGGCAAATCCTGCGCTACACCTTCACCGTCGCAAGCGAGATGACCGCCGAAATCGTCCTGTTTCCGCGCGGCGGCGACGTCGATCTGGCGCTGCGCGCCGGCGATGCCGGACCGGCCGCGATCTCGAACAACTCGGGGACGGCGGTTGAACTTATCGAGCGGCGCCTCGGGCCGGGTTCGTATAACGTCGAAATTGTCGGCAATGCCGCGGCGTCTTTCCGGCTTCTGGTCCGTTGGGCGGCTCGCGCACCGCCGAGCGGAGCGGCGCAAGACCTCGAAGAAAAATGGGGCGAGAACGGGCGCCGCGCCGTCAAGCACGCGCTGAAGCTGCTCGGCTACTCGCCCGACGAATTGAACTGCGAGCCGCGTTTTTCGAGCACCACGCGCATGGCGATCCGCGCGTTCCAAGCGAGCCTCGGTACGCCGACGACGGGCTGGCTCGAAGACGCCGAACGGCTGCGCCTGTCCGTGGCGGCCAGCCAGGCGGCGGAGCAGCTGGCAAAGCAATACGCAACTCGCGCCGAGGCGAGCGCGGCTTCGCCGATCGCGGTCTCGCTGCCCGGTCGCGGCACCGAGCCGCTGCGCAGCGGCCGCGAACCGGTTCCGGGCGATGCCGGGCCCGAGCTGCTGCTCGGAGTAGGCGAGCGACCGCTGCCCGACGGATCGGACGCCACGACCGAGCCGTATAAGGGAGAATGGCGCGCCATCGGCGATCCGAGCGGCGACACCGTCTATGTCCCTTCCGGGTTCGGGGTCAGTACCGGGGCGGACGCCGTTTCCGCCGGCGAGTTCAAAGGCGGTGCGATGAAAGGCTACGGGATCGTGCGTGGGCCCGGCGCGCTGATCCGGGCCGGCGAGTGGAACTGGGTCTCGCAAGCCGCGGCGACCGGCGCATGTCCCGCGCTGGAGCAAGACTTCGACAACGCCAAGACCTCCGCGATGATCGGCTACGGCGTGCAGATCGACGGCTCCTCGCGTACGGCAGGCGTGTGGGGGATCGGGTCGGATGGCGAAGCGCAGCTGGTGCGCGCGATCCCGTTCTGAGGCCGGGTGAGACGGCGACGTTGCTGGCGGGCCACCCGGCCGCTTTCCGGCCGCTTTATTGCAGCAGCTCCACCCAGATTGTGGCGGCCGCCCACTGGCCCGCGCCGTCGAACAGTTCGAGGCGCGCATTGCCGCGCCCGTTGGGTTGCCAGACGGCCTCTATCGTGTCCGACGGTTCTCCCACAGCTTGCCCGTCAGCGAACCAACGGTAGGGCGCGTGCCCGCCGCGACCGCGCAGCACGATGCCGCCCGCGGGGGCAGCAATCTGCGCCCCGTCTGCCGGAGTATCGATGACCAGCCGGTCAGCTTCAGTCGCGCTGGGCGGAAACCGCGAGAGGCGCGGCGGAAGATCGGTTCGCGGCACCAGCGGCGTACCGGCAGGCGGCAGGCCCGCCGGATCCGCGAGCGGGCGCGGCATCAGATCGAACACCCGGAACAGCAGCGGCGCCGAGGTCAGCCGCCCGTATTGGCCCGGCATCGGCGCGGCATCCGCGCGCCCGACCCACACCCCGACCGTGTGATCGGCGTC
>Ga0213875_10002428_pt1 | contig 11164 bp, 8 predicted proteins | sample BarmaccomBMRX_R8_FD_160105 | JGI IMG/M metagenome (GOLD analysis project Ga0213875, IMG submission 160105) | Root-associated microbial communities from Barbacenia macrantha in rupestrian grasslands, the National Park of Serra do Cipo, Brazil - RX_R8 | ecosystem: Host-associated > Plants > Roots... | reverse complement strand
CTGCACCGTGACTGCAGCGAGATCATGGCGTGCTCAGCTTGACCTCAACCCACGTCCTCATAAGCACATCTGAAACGCTCAGATCGTGTTGTTCAGTTCTGCCAGGCGGAGGCGACAGTCCGCACAACCCTACTGAGTAATTTAGTAAGACGCTGCTGATAGTAACTTATCGGGCAGGAGTGTGGAGACGTGGCTGAACGAGCAAAGCCCAACGCGTTACATTGATCCTTCATGTTCACATAGAATAGATATGGTAGCTGTATGATTGTTGACTTCCCCCATAAAATAATCATCCCGCAACGTCCGAGCCACCTGGTTGCCCGGCCTCGTCTCACCTCGGTGCTTAACAATATTGCCGCGCGACAGCTGATCACGATTTCAGCACCCGCCGGCTACGGCAAAACCTCACTCTTGATCGACTTTGCGACCGGGCCGGCACCGCTGCCGGTCTGCTGGTACAGCATCGAGCAGTATGACCGCGATGTGTGGGTCTTTCTGAGCTATCTGGTTGCTGCTGTCGAGCGCCGGTTTCCTGGGTCACTCCAACAAACGCGGCAGCTGCTCACCGACAACGACCCGGTGCCGCTTTCCACAGCCTTTGCCGCCTTTGCCCGCGACCTGTATGCGATCGGCGAGCACTTCATCCTGATCATCGACGACTGGCATCTGATCGATCACGTCGCCGAGATCGCCGACATTGTCTCGCAGCTGCTGGTACGCTGCCCGTTCTTGCATCTGATTCTGGCGTCGCGCAGCTATCCCGGCCTGTCGAATGTGATGCTGCTCGCGGCCCGCCGCCAGATGATCAGCCTTGACGAAAAACCGCTCTGCTTTACGGCAGAAGAGGCGGCCAGCGTGCTATCGGCGGAGGCGGAAACACCGGTCGCGCTTGAGCAGGCGGCGGAACTGGTGGCGCAGGCGCAGGGCTGGATTACCGGCATTATGTTGCTGCAAGCGCCGGAGCCCACGACATATACGCCGTCATTCTCCACCACCAGAGCCGAGCGCCAGGTATATCGCTTTCTGGCCGAGCAGGTATTTGACCAGCAGCCGGCGGACGTGCGCAGCTTTTTGCTCGAATCTTCGCTGCTGGATGATCTGACCTACGAGCACTGCGACAAAATCTTGCAGCGAATCGACTCGCGGCGGCTGCTGGATGCCCTGTTGCGCCGGCACCTGTTCGTGTCGGAGATCAAGCCGGGCGTGCTGCGCTACCAGCCGCTGTTTCGTGAATTTTTACAGGAGCAATTCAGCATCCTCAACCCTGAGCGCTACCGAGCAGTCATCCGCCAAGTTGCCGATCTGTATGTCGCGCAGGGTCAATGGTCGCGGGCGTTTGAGCACTACCTGGAGGTCGGCGATCGCGCGGCGGCAGAGCATGTGATTGTGAGCAGTGGCGAGAGCTTATACACCAAAGGTCGGCTGGAAACCCTGGAACACTGGTTCGATGCGCTGGGATCGGACAATGCCGGCGTTAAGCTGCTCTGCCTGCAAGCGCGCGTGCTGTTAGATCGCGGCCAGTATGAGAAAGCCCAAACGCTGGCTAACCTGGCAGAAACACGGATCACGGCTGACGACAACGCCGATCAAACCATGGTTTTGCTGCTTCAGGCGCAGATCGGGCGGATCACCGGACAGTACCAGCGCGCACTTGAGCTCGGGCAGCAGGCCCTGGTCATGACCAATGATCCCTCGCAGCAGGCGGCGGCCCTGCGCACGATCGGCATCTGCCACCACCGCCTAGAGCAAACCGACCGGGCCATCGATGAGCTGCAGCAAGCGCTGGTGCTGTATCAGAAATACGGCAACCTGTATATGGTCGCGCACATCCAGCGCGATCTCGGGATTTGTTATACCGCGATCGGGCAGCTGCAAAAGGCCGACGACTATTATCGCCAGGCCGAGGCCTACTGGGCGACCACCGGTAATGCGGGCCTGCGCGCCATGAGTTTGAATAGCATCGGCGGTACGCAGCGCTTGATGGGACGCTTTCAAGAGGTGCATAGCACGCTAAGCCGCGCGTTACAATATGCTCGTGAGGGCGCGACGCCGAGCTACCAGGCGGTTGTGCTTTCGAATCTCGGGGATCTGTATGCCGATCTCCAGCTGTGGGATGCGGCGAAACAGGCCTATGCCGATGCGCTCAAGATCGGCGGCAGCGCCCATCTGATGGACTGTTTGGAGCTCAGCGCGATTGGATTATTGATCAAGCAGCAGCAGTATGAAGACGCCACCTGCCGCTTGCATGAGTTATCTCCGGCTATACGCAAGTCGCATCTGCACGATATTCGGCTGCTAGAGTGCCAGGTTGCCTGCGGCCTTCAGGACTACACACGGGCTGAGCATGATATTCAGGCAGCGATCGACGTACTGAGCAGCAGCAACTCGCCGATGATCTTAGCGCGCGCCTTCCTGATTCAAGCGCAGATCTTTACCCACACGCGGCCCAGCGATAGCGCAGCGCTGCTGTCGTCGCTCAATCAAGCGGTGCAGCTCACGCAACAGCTGGGCCACGATACATTTCTGGTGACCGAGATGCTGCATATGCGCGATGTGCAGCGCCGCGCCGCGCTGGCCGGCTGGAAGCACGCGCAGGCCTGGCAGCTGCGCCAGCAAGAGATCCTGCGCGTGGCGCGGACTTTTGAGGATAAAGACGAGCGTCCGGTGATCACGGTGCGGGCGCTTGGCGTCGATCAGATCATGCTCAACAACCAGGAGGTCGACCTGGGCTGGCAGAAAGCTCGCGAAGTGCTTTATTATCTGCTGGCCTACCCCGACGGCGCGCGCATCGATACGCTGCGTGAGGCAATCTGGCCGCATCTTTCGCTTGAGCGCAGCCGCGAGGCCTTACGATCCGCAATCTACCAGCTGCGCTCGGTGCTACCGCGTGAGCTGATTACGCTGCAAGGCCGGCAGATCTACCGGATTGATAGCGCGCGGGTCCACATCTCCTACGACTACCAGCAATTGCTACAGATGCTTAATAAACGTCCGCTGGATCGCGAGGCCATGCTGGATGCGCTGGATCTGTATCAAGGGCCGTTTCTGGCGCACATCGAGAACGATTGGTGCGTCAGCTTGCGGAGCTACCTGGAACAGCGTTATCTTGAGGCGCTGCGGCTGCTGGCATCGGCATTTGAAAAAGAGCAGGCTTTTTCGGCGGCGCTGGCGCTGTATCAAAAGATCCTGGCCCTAGACACCTTAGACGAGGCGATGTATGCCGGAGCCATGCGCTGCTTGATTGCGCTTGGCAACCGCAGCGCGGCGATTAATCAGTATCAGATCTTACGCCGCCACCTAGATGAGGAGATGGGGATTGAGCCAAGCTCTGATTCGGAGGTGGCGCAGCTGTATTTACACACGCTCAAGCTGTAACGCCCAACGAGTCAGAGCACGTACCTGTTAATTGATTCCGCTAGGGGCGTGCTGCGCACGCCCCTACCCGTCAACGATTCTGCCAGCAGTAGGCCGGAGCCACGATCATGCGGCGAGGGGATGCGCGCGGCTGTTTTCCTGGCTGAAATGCTCACGAATACCCCAGGCCATCGCCTCGCCACGGCTGCGCACGCCGAGCTTATCGTAGATGTTGCCCAGGTGGAAGCGCACGGTGCGCTCGCTGATACACAGGTGGTCGGCAATTTCCTGATTATCTTTGCCCTGAATCAGCTGCGCGAAGACCTCTTGTTCGCGTGGGCTCAGCAGCGGCGCGGCAGGCTCTGCGGGCTCGGTTACCTGATAGTTCACCACATGCATCAGCACCGGCGGACTCAACCACACCTCGCCACGCGCCGCTGCCCGCACCGCCACTGAAATATTTTCCGGCGATTCATCCTTGAGCACGTAGCCTTTCGCGCCGGCTTTCAACATCGCCATAATATACTCGGGCTCATCATGGGCCGTGAGCATCACCACGCGCGGTGAATTTGGCAGCATGGTGATCTCTTTGAGCACATCGATCGTGCGCCGGCCAGGCATATTGATGTCGAGGAGCACCACATCCAGGGCCAGCGCGTGGATCTGGCAAAGGGCATCTTGACCATTCATTGCCTGGCCGCGCACCTCAATATCCAACTGTTGCGACAGCTCATGAGCGATCGCGCGCCGAACGATCGGATGATCGTCCGCAACCAGCACACGGATCAGCGGGGCGGCAGCGTGGACAGGCGTGCTTTGAGCGTGGCTATGCATACATTTCTCGCAGTTCTTGTTGATTATCGGTCACCGCGTGCGGCAGCAGAACCGTCGCTTCCAGGCGCGTGCCCTGACCAGGCGCAGAAGCGATCTCTAATGTGCCGTTGATCATATCGAGCTGCTCTCGAATGCCAACCAGCCCAAAGTGCCGGGCATGGAGGAGCTGGTCCAACTGCTGCGGAAGACTGAATCCTTTGCCGTTATCCTGCACCAATAGCCGGATCGTGCTGTCGCACAGATCCAGCTTGACAACAATCTGCGTTGCTTCGGCGTGCTTTTGCACATTGACCAGCGCTTCCTGCAAGATCCGGTAAAGACAGATCGCGATCGGCTCAGGGATCGACTGCTCAAGCTCGTCCGGCACATGCAGTCCAATGCGGCAGAGGCCACGTCGCTCTAGCTCGCGGACATGCGAGCGGATCGCGGCGGCCAGTCCCAGGCTATCGAGGACCGGCGGTCGGAGCGCGACGCAAATCTGCCGGACATTGTTGATCACCTGATGCAGGTCGTCCTGAAGCCGGGCCAGCGACAGCGTGTTGTCCTGCGCGCGGTGCTGGCGCATTTCGGAGATGTGATAGTTCATCGTGATCAGCGACTGAATAATCTCATCGTGCAGCTCGCGGGCGATGTGCTTGCGCTCATTCTCGCGGGCATTCAAGATCTGCTGATGCAATTGCTCGCTAATTGTTCCGGTCATGGGCTAGCTTTCCCTGTCAGATATGTATGAAAGGCGAAGAACTACCGGCGACGGCGTGAGTAGCGACGATATGTGAGCTATCCAAAGCCATTTGGCTGGTGCGGATAGGTTATCGCGTGCAGACGAGCGGCGTAGTCATGAATATCGCTCGCGCCAATCACCGAACAAACCAGCACACGCTCGTTTTCGGTCAGCAGAGTATTGTGCGCCGAGCCGGCCAGCGCTTCGATCGGACTGGCGATCAGCGCTGCGGCAAATACGCTATCGGCCAGCGCCGCGCAGATCAGTTTTTCTAGCCCGAGAAACACCTGCGGCGATTGTTCACCGGCACTGCACTCCCCAACGGTGTTTGCATTCGGCACGATCGACGCCAGCGCGGCATGATCCTGATCGCGCGCGCCATAGCCATCGGTAACCTGCTGATGGGTTTCAACCAGCCTGGCAACACGTTCGCTCAGCATATTCACACCTGAAAGCCATTGGTGAAATCATCTGCCGCCAGCTGCACAGGAGGCAGCCCATTGGTGAAGTCATCCGCGTCCGGATCGGAAGGCAGCCCATTGGTGAAGTCATCCGCTGCCAGCAGGCCGGAGGGTGCACCATTCGTGAAATCATCGGCGTTAGGTGAGACGACAGGGGCAGATCCGCCAGCGCTGAGGAGTGCGGCGACGAGGACGATCGATGCGATAGCACGCTGGACGAACTTGAGGGGGCCCTGAACACTGAACATGGTGCTTCTCCTAAAGGAACAATCTCATCGTGGATTGTTTCAAGTGCTCCCTAAGCATACGAAAACTCAATGAGCCGAACGTCACTGTTCAATGAGTTGAAACCAGCGTGGATTACCTCACATGTAAGCTTCAATGAGTTGAGCGCGGCCAGATGCGTCAAAAACACCAGCCGACTAGCAGATCAGCCATTCTAAACCCAAATTTATGTCAACCAGCCAGCAGACGAGCGACTGCCGATTATGACAGTCGCGAACTGTCGTCACGGCCATTGTGGAAGGGAGGGGAAACGCAGTAGAAAAGGAGGTATCGGATAAGCGCGCCCTTTAGTGCGATACCAGCGCCCAAACAGCGAAGAAGCGAGTGTCACGATGCGATCAGCTGCTCCCACCGATACTGCTTATGGTGCCGTAGAACAAGATGACCGGCTTGCGGACGACGTTCGCCGTGTGCTGCGTTTACATGACGAGATCCTCGTCGCTACCGCCGGCACCTGTGATTCGTCACGGGTGCTGGGCATCGTTGCTGCGGCTGCCAGCGCCGAGCAGTACCTGGCCTACACGATTCCCCGGATTGTGCGGCAGATCGAAGCGACTGGGCGGCGGGCAGATCTGGTGATTGGCCTGAATAACGGCTTCCGCTGCCAGAGCACGATTGCCTACCTCAAAACCCTCGACAGCGTCCAGCTCATCGAGCTTTACACCGGAGACAAACCCGGCCCTGCTATTCCTGCCACCTGCTTCGATCGTCCAGAGGAGCAAGCCGAGCTATACACGATCCCGCCTGCTGACGGCGCGCAGCATCGCGTGTTTGTGGTCTACCAGCGGGAGGGACCGCACGCCGCCGGCAAAATCCGCATGCTCGACGATCTCGGACGCGGCCTGATCTTGCCGAGCATCCAGGCTGGCTGGCAGCCGCCACAGTACACGCTCGTCTTTGATGCCGAAAGCATCTTCATCGCCCAGACCGAGGATCGCAGCCTCGACACCGAGTTGAGCCAGATCCGCACGCTGCTGGCGCGCCTGGGCGGCAACATCGAGCGCGTCGTCAACACGCTGACGCAGGCATATATCTCGGCCAAACAGCGACAAACGCTCGCTCCGCCGGCGACCCAGAGCCAGCCGCTTGATTTCGAATCGAATGGACTGGCACCGCTGATCGATCTGCTCGACAGCCAGCCCGATCTGCACATCACCGGCGCAATCACACGCTTCTGCACCTACGAGACCTCCAAAACAATCGGCGGGATCGACGTGCGGCAGCCACGCTTGGCAACGCCGTGCTCGCCCATGCATACGATCTACAACTACACCTGCGGGCTGATTCCCGGCTGTTTGTGTATGCCTGGCGGCGGAACGATCGGACGTACTGAATGTATGCTCAGCCTGCTGGCGACCATCTCGCAGCTGTATCCGGGCACAACCAGCGAGGATGCGATTCTTACGGTTTTAGCCGAGCCGGCGGGCTTTCGGCTTGGACTCTGCGATCAAGCGCTGCTGACGAATCGCTGCGCCCCCACCGACGAGTGGACCAATCATCAGCCGCCGCGCCGCGCCTGGCAGCATCAGTTTGTGCGCTGGTATGCCGGCTTTGACGCCGTGGAGCAACACTATGGGCGGCACAACGCCGGCGCAGTGCTGGGGCCAAGCTCCGACGATTTCTCAACGGCGGTGCTGGCGATCTTCTGGAAAACCCTGCGCCGCACCGGCGATATGCCTGGCAGTCTGGCGCTGCTGCACCAGTTTGCCGCAGGTGGCACCGCCTACGAGGAGATCCGGGCGCTGGCCACTGCCACGCCTGACGAGCTGGTTGGGCCGCATGGTCGTCCCGCCTGGTAGCGCGTGAACATCACCACGAAAGGAGAGGCGTGCCTCCGCGCTGGTAGCAGCGGGGCTGGCGCGCTAGCATTTCTATGAAAGCGCTTTTCACAACGCAGCCGGGCATCGGCCACTTGCTGCCGATGCTGGCGATCGCGCAGGCACTTCAGCAGCAGGGCCACGAGGTACGCTTCGCAACCGCGCGCTCCTTTGGCCCGACGGTCGCGGCCTACGGCTTTGCGGCCATCGCCGCCGGCCTGGACTGGCTAGAAGCGCACGCCGTACGCACCTTTCCGGAGATGGAAGACATGACGGCGGCGGAGCAGGGCGACTGGCTGTTATCCGACATCTTCGCCGATGTCGCGGCCCATCGCATGATCCCGGATCTGATCGCGATCTGCCGGGAGTGGCGGCCCGATGTGATCGTGCGCAACGATTTTGAGTTTGCCAGCTGCATCGTCGCAGAGCTGCTGGACATTCCGCAGGCGACGATCAGCATCAGCTTCTTTCTTTCGGCCAGCGTGCTTGAGCCACGCATCGGCGAGCAGCTGGCGTACCTGCGCAGCATGCATGGCCTGTCGCCCTACCCGGCGCTCGACATGCTCTACCCGTACCTGTACCTGGTACTGGCTCCGAGCACTTTTCAGCCGCGTGAGCTGCCGGTGATGCATGGCATTCGGCCTACACCGGTCGGTGCAGACGAGGCCGTGCCCGCATGGTGCCACCAGCTGGCAGCGCAGCCAACCGTGTATGCGTCGATGAGCTCGGTATATCGGGGCACGAATGTGTTCCCCAACATTCTGGCCGGCCTACGCGACGAGCCGATCAATCTGATTCTGACGATCGGACGCGGGCAAGATCCGGCTCAGTTTGGCCCGCAGCCGCCCAACGTCCGCATCGAGCAATTCATCCCACAGGCGGCGCTCTTCCCCTACTGCGACCTGTTTATCACGCATAACCCGTTCTTCACGATCACATCGGCGCTCAGCTATGGCCTACCGCTGCTGATGATTCCCAATGGCGGCGAGCTTTGGATGGGAGCCATGCGCAGTATGGAGCTGGGGCTGGGACGCGTGCTCAGGTTGCCGGGCCAGTTTGCCGCGTTCAACAGCCTGGTGCCGGAAGTAGCGCCCCACACGATCAACAGCGCCGTCCGCGATCTTTTGCAAAGTCCACACTACCGGGCGAACACGCAATCGATGCGGGCGGAGATTCAGGCCTTGCCGGATGCCATGTATGCCGTCGAGCTGCTGTGCGACCTGGCGGCCTCACGCTCGCCGATCCGCGCGGGAGTGGCTGCTTCCGCTTGACGCAGGAGGCCTGACGTGGGCGACAGGTTTGGCGGCGTGGCCTGGCAGGTTATGCCTGTCAACACCACCGTTGTACCCGCCGGAACAGGTAACTAAGCTAGAACAGGTTTGTGAATATTACTAAGATTATCGGCAGCGGCCTCTTCCCGGCTGTTGCGTTCCCAACCCAGCAATGATGGATTTCGCATATGGGAGGATTCAGTGGATATCATTGGAACGGGTTTTATCGCCCGGCATTTCGAGCGCTTGCGATCTGCCTATCCCCACGTACTGCTGTTTGCGTCGGGCGTATCGCGGTCGAGCTGCACCGATGAGCCGGAATTTCGCCGCGAAGTCGATCTGCTCTACAGCGCGCTGTATCATTGCCGGCTCCACGGGCGCAAGCTGATCTACTTTTCGACATCGTCCGACTTGATGTACGGCGGTCCCGGCAGCACCGGCTATGAAGACGAGCCGGTCTTTCCGCGCTCGGCGTATGGTCGCCACAAGCTGGCGATGGAAACAGTGATCCGGCAGTCCACCGTCGACTACCTGATTCTGCGGCTGCCCAGCCCGGTCGGCCAGCATCAGCAGCCGTACCAGCTTGTGCCGGCGCTGTTTCATCAGATCCAGCGCGGCGTGGTGCAGATCCGCAGAAATGTGCGTCGCGATATTATCGACATCGAAGACGTGGTAGCGATCACCGACGAGCTGATTGCGCGCGACGTCAGCCGCCAGGTGATCAACGTGGCCTCAGGCGTGGCCGTGCTGGTCGAAGAGATCGTCGATCACCTGGCCGCGTGCAGCCCGTCGTTTGTGCTGCGCTCGTACAGCGACGGCAACGACGCGTATCAGGTATCAAACGCCAAGCTGCTCGCGTATCTGCAAAACCCTGCGGCGCTGGGCTTCGATCGCACCTATTATCAGCGGGTGATCGACAAGTATTACGCCGGCTACTATTCCGAGCGAATCATGCTCGACGGCCCGGCGCAATCACGCGAGTTGCAGATCGAAACGGCGCTGGCTACCCTCTAAAATCCAGGCGATGTATGCTCATCCGGTCCACTGCAACGGCATGAGCAGCATCGCTGCCCCAGGCTGGGCCTCCTCGCAGCTTCCTCAAGTCAGCGCCCGGCCTGACACGAGCGTACCAAGCTCACTTTCCCCAACAAACAATCCGTATTGCAGCTCAAGCGCCTGTCGGACCTGACAGGTCGTTACTCCCTATCCGGTAACGCACAACTGGCGGCCCAATCGTTGTTGCACGGCGCTCGCCGCTGGTATCGTGAGATCACGGATCAGCAGGTGACGGGACAGGAGCATCCATGACCATCGATATTGATCGCGGCGAACCTTTTGCACCGGCGGTGACCATAGTCGAGCTGCTGCGCCAGCGCGCAACCACGAGTCCTGACCAGGTTGCATATATTTTTCAAGACGATCGATCAACGGTGCAGATCAGCTACGGTGAGCTGGATCGCCGGGCGCGATCGATCGCCGGCTGGCTGCAGCAGGGCGTGGACAAACCTGGACCAGTGTTGATCTGCTGCCCGTCCGGCCTTGACTACATTGCGGCGCTGTTTGGCTGCTTCTATGCCGGCTTCCCGGCGATTCCGTCGTCGCCGCCCGAGTCGGGCCGCACTCACCGCACGCTCGCGCGCCTGCAAGCCACGATCCGCAACGCGCAGCCCGTGATTTCCCTGACTACCGATGCCGTGCTGGCCGCCGCCGCCGATGTCTTGGAGCAGACACCTGAGCTTCAGCCGCTGCGCTGGCACACGATCGAGCAGATCGAGGCGCAGCCTGAGCACACCTGGCACGCGCCCGCGCTGACCGGCGATACACTGGCGATGCTGATGTACACATCGGGCTCGACCGGCACACCCAAAGGCGTGATGATCAGTCACGGCAATATGCTGCACAACGTGGCCGCCTTTCCTGGCTTTGATGCCCGTCCCTGCCGCGCGATCGTTTCGTGGCTGCCGCTGTATCACGATCTCGGCTTATTCCTGGGCGTTGTGCATCCGCTGTTCCGCAACGTGCCGGCGGTGCTGATGTCGCCTGCCGATTTTGTACGGCGTCCGCTGAGCTGGCTGGAAGCGATGTCGCGCTACGGGGCGACCACGACCGGCGCGCCCAATTTTGCCTACGACCTGTGCGTACGCAAGATTACGCCTGAGCAGCGCGCGACGCTGGATCTGAGCGCCTGGAATATGGCGCTCAACGGCGCTGAGCCGGTGCGACCCGACGTGCTGGATCGCTTCACGCAAACCTTCGCAGAGTGCGGCTTTCGGCCCGAAACCTTCTACCCGTCATACGGCATGTCGGATGCCACAGCCACGGTTTCGGGCGCGACAACCTTTGCTCCGCCCGTCATGCTGGCGGCGGATCGCGAGGCCCTGAAGCACCGCATGCTGGTCCCGAGCCAGGACAGCAGCGCAC